>Ga0136640_10000455_pt1 | contig 15686 bp, 13 predicted proteins | sample AntDrymUQ8642106_2_FD_105498 | JGI IMG/M metagenome (GOLD analysis project Ga0136640, IMG submission 105498) | Polar desert sand microbial communities from Dry Valleys, Antarctica - metaG UQ864 (21.06) | ecosystem: Environmental > Terrestrial > Soil > Desert | place: Antarctica: Dry Valley...
ACGGCAAGAAGGAGAAGACGATGGCAACCATTGAGACGGCCGACCGCTCAGGCGTTTGCGCTGGTCAGACCCTACTTGCGGCCGTTTTCGCTGGTGGGCACTGGTGGAGCCGGGGCGGGGAATCGAACCCCGGACCTGCTCATTACGAGTGAGCCGCTCTGCCGACTGAGCTACCCCGGCGATGGTGCTGATCTCGAAGCCAAGGAGCGACCTCGGGGACGCCGGAAGGATAGACGGGCGCCGCTCCTGCGTCACATCACGCCTCGTGACAAGGGCCGACATGGTCATCCGGGGCCGTAGTGGGCCAGCGGGTCAGACCCGGATGGGCTACCCCGTCCTAGTCAACATGGGGGTAGCGAAACCATCCCATCGGCGCATCTAGGAAGCGCAGGGCGCTGACGAGATTACTTTCAGTACGGGACCGGGGGCGTCGACATCAACGGCAACGGGCCCATCCGAACCTAGGGAAGGAAACGAGATGCAGTTCATGTACCGCACGGCCTACCTGACGATGGGGGCGCTGGCCGGACTCATGTCCGTCGTCGCGGCTCCGAGGAAGTGGTGATCCAGATGCTGACGAAGATTCGCCGCTACCTCTACACCAGCACGGTGCTCGCTTCGCTCGCCGCTTTCGTTGCGGTCTTCGGGGCACCCGTCAAGTGGCGCTAGCCAGAACACGGTGACGGCGCCTCGACCTAGTCGGGGCGCCGACGCAGTTTCCCAGATCGGTCAAATGGTGCGGGCACTTCGCAGGGCGGCGGACGACAGCATGGGCCTGTGGGCCTATGTCTGGACGGTCATCGCCGCCGGCGCTGGCCTTGCCGCCTGGGTTGTGCTGACCGAGGATCTGAGGTCGATCGCGGGGCCGTATCCCGCGGCCTTTTGGACGTTCGCGGTCCTGCTCACACTGCTGGAGCTGCGCCCGGTCAAGTGGCTGCGACGCCAAGATGGTGGTGAGGTCACAGCGTCGTGGGCCTATGCCTGTGCGCTGTTGCTGTTGAGCCCGTCCAACGTGGCCATCCTGTGCATGGGCGCAGCGAGCCTGCTCGGCGACCTGACCCAGCGCAAGCCGCTCAGTCGTGCGCTGTTCAACGCCTCGCAGGTCTCGCTGTCGCTGGGTTGCGGAGCGCTGGCGTTGACCGTCCTGCCCTACCGCGAGACCCTCATCAGCGGCGAGATTCTCACCGTCGGGTATGTCGCCGCCATGATCGTGGCGGGCGCCGCGATCTTCTTGAGCAACAGCGTGCTCACGTGCCTCGTCCTGGCCCTGTACGAGCAGACGCCAGTGTGGTCGACGCTGCGGCGGACCATCGGGGTCAACGCCTCCACCGACGGGATGCTGCTGGCGATCGCGCCGATCTTCGTGGCCATCGCCCAGCGCAGTCTGGTCTTGGTGCCGCTGCTGCTGGTCACCTCCTACGCCGTCTACAACAGCGCGCGACTGGCGTTGTCCCGCCAGCATGAGGCGCTCCACGACGCGTTGACGGGGCTGCCTAACCGTCGGCTGTTCGACGACCAGGCCGCTAGCGCGCTGAGCGACGCTCGCCGGCGCGGTCGCCGAGCGGCCGTCATCCTGATGGACCTGGACGGTTTCAAGGGCATCAACGATCGGCTGGGCCACCACATCGGCGACCGGGTGCTGCAAGTGCTCGGCAAGCGGCTGTCGGAGTCAGTGCGCGGCTCGGACGTGGTGGCCCGACTCGGCGGTGACGAGTTCGCCATCCTGCTGCGCAACGTCGGCGACGACGCGGCCGTGCACGCTGCCGCGAACTCGTTGCGGCAGCTGGTCGAGCAGCCCTGCCACATCGAGAGTTTCTCCGTCACGGTGGGCGGGAGCTTCGGCATCGCGCTGTATCCGGACCACGGCAGCGAACCCCAGGCGCTCACCCAGCACGCCGACGTGGCGATGTACACCGCCAAGCACGCTGGCGGTGGGGTGGTGACCTACCGCAACCACACCCGTGACCGGCTGGGGCACGGCCGCCTGAGCCTGCTGTCGGAACTGCGACGCGGCATCGACCACCACGAGCTCATTCTCAACTACCAGCCCAAGGTGACCTTGGCCGACCGCAAGGTCGTCGGCGCCGAGGCGCTGCTGCGCTGGGAGCACCCCACGCTCGGCCTCATCCCGCCCGGCGACTTCATTCAGCTGGCCGAGCACACCGACCTCGCGGGACCGATTACCGACTACGTGTTGCACAAGGCCCTCGCACAGTGCGCCCAATGGCACCGTCAGGGGCTGGAGTTATCCGTGGCAGTGAACTTGTCCGCGGGCAACTTGCACGACCTGCGCTTCCCCAAGGCAGTGGCCCAGGCTCTGGAAGAGGTGGGCCTCGACCCGGCGTGGTTGGAGCTGGAGATCACCGAGAACACCGTCATGGCCGACCCCACCCGCAGCATGACCGTGCTGTCGGAGTTGCGTGACCTCGGCGTGACGCTGGCTATCGACGACTTCGGTACCGGCTACTCATCGCTGGCCAACCTTCGCGACCTGCCCGTGCACGTGATCAAGATAGACCGGTCGTTCGTCGGGACCATGGCCACCAACACGGGCGACGCCACCATCGTCCGCTCGATCCTGGAGCTGGCCCACAACCTGGGGATGCGCACCGTCGCCGAGGGTGTCGAGAACGCCGAGACGTGGCGGATGCTGGCGGACTTGGGTTGCCATGTTGTGCAGGGCTACTTCATCGGTCGCCCCATGGCGGCCGGCGACCTCGTCGAGCGTCTGACCGTCATGCAGCAGGCCGACGGCTTCGAGTTCGTCGCCCGCCGCACGACCGCCGCCTGATGATCCTGTTCGTCGCCTTCGCGCTGGCCGCAGTCAGCGTCCCGCTGGCGGGCGGCCGGCTGTCGGCGCTGTCGCGGCTGCCCCTGCGCTCGACCTGGCTGGTCTTGGTGGCACTGCTCGTGCAGGTCGTCGTCATCAGCGTCATCGCCGACGTGGTCGAGGCCGGACTGCTGGCAGTCGTGCACGTGGCGTCCTACCTGCTGGCCGTGGCCTTTCTGGTCGTCAACCGGCGCATGCCGGGGTTGTTACTGACCGGTTGCGGCGGCCTGCTGAACCTGGCGGCGATCATGGCCAACGGCGGCGTGATGCCGGCGTCACCCAGTGCGCTGGCGCTGGCCGGTCGGGCCGACGCGCAGCACTTCGTCAACTCCGGTGCGGTGCCCGACGCTCGCCTGGCGTGGCTGGGCGACGTGTTCGCCATTCCCAGTTTCATGCCGCTGGCCAACGTGTTCAGCGTCGGAGACGTGCTCCTGATCGTCGGCGCGACGGTGATGCTGCATCGCGCCTGCGGCTCGAGGCTGGCCGCACGCAGGCCCGCAGACCCGGACGGTTCGCGGCTGGCGATGCTGGCGCACTACCGTGGCGGTGATGACCACTGACCCCAACCTGCTGCGTGACGTCGCCACGCGCCGCACCTTTGCCATCATCAGCCATCCCGACGCCGGCAAGACCACCCTGACCGAGAAGTTCCTGCTGTATGCCGGGGCGGTGCAGGAGGCGGGCGCGGTCAAGTCGCGGCGGCAGGCCCGTGCGGCGACATCAGATTGGATGGAGCTGGAACGTCAGCGCGGCATCTCGATCAGCTCCACCGTGTTGCACTTCACCCACGCCGGCTGGAACTTCAATCTGCTGGACACGCCCGGCCACGCCGATTTCAGCGAGGACACCTACCGCACCCTGTGCGCCGCCGACGCGGCCGTGATGGTGCTGGACATGGCCAAAGGCCTGGAGCCGCAGACGCTGAAACTGTTCAAGGTCTGCGCCGAGCGGGGGCTGCCAATCGTGACCTTCGTCAACAAGTGCGACCGGCCGGGCCTGCCGCCGTTGGGCCTGCTGGACGAGATCAGCGAGCAGATCGGCTTGCAGCCTGTCCCGCTGACCTGGCCCGTCGCCGACGGACCGGCCTTCGCCGGCATCGTCGACCGGCGCGCCGGCGAGCTGGTGCGCTTCGACCGCAGCGCCCACGGCGCCCGCGTCGGCGCCGAGGAGCGCGTGCCGCTGGGCTCCGCCGACCGAGGCGAGTGCCCACCGGATCGCTGGAACGCGGCGATGGAAGAGCTGGAGCTGCTGGACCTCGATGCGGTCGCGTTGGATGCCGACGCCTTCCTCGCCGGCAAGCAGACCCCCGTGTTCTTCGGCAGCGCGATCGCCAACTTCGGCGTCCGCCTGCTGCTGGAGGGCTTCGCCCAGCTGGCTCCAGCTCCCGGTCCCCAGATCACGATCGACCCGCCCGGCACCCGCCCCATCGACGCGCCCTTCAGCGGCCAGGTGTTCAAGATCCAGGCCAACATGGACCCTCGCCACCGCGACCGCGTCGCCTTCCTGCGAGTGTTCAGCGGTCGCTTCGAGCGGGGGATGTCGGCGGTGCACGCCCGCAGCGGGCGGTCCTACACGCTCAAGTACGCTCACCAGCTATTCGCGCGGGACCGCATCACCGTCGAGCAGGCCGTGCCCGGCGACATCGTCGGCGTCGTCAATGCCAACGAGCTGCTCGTCGGCGACACCTTGTACGCCGGCCCCAAGGTGGTGTTCCCTGCGATCCCCACCTTCGCCCCGGAGCGGTTCGTCACGGTGCGCAACCGCGACACCGGGCGTTACAAGCAATTCCGAAGCGGCATCGCCAGGCTGGACGAGGAGGGCGTGGTGCACCTGTTGCGCCGCCCGGACTTCGGCGACCAGGAGCCGCTGTTCGCCGGCGTCGGCCAGCTGCAGTTCGAGGTCGCCGCCTACCGTCTGGCCACCGAGTTCGGCTGCCAAGTCATGATGAGCCCGGCACCGTGGCAGCTTGCCCGCGGGGTCACCGCCGCCGAAGCCGCACGGCTTGCGGGACAGCGCGGGACGCTGGTGTGCTGCGACACGCGGGGCAGGTGGCTGGTGCTGCTGGCCTCGGACTACGCCCTGGACTGGGCGATGCAAGACCACCCCGACATCGACTTTCAGCTCTTGGGGGTCTCGCCGGCGCGCTGATTACTAGCGACTCAAGTAGCGACAGCGGTAGGCGCCAGGTTTAGAAGGTCAACGCGGACAGCTGCAGCAGCAGCGCTTCCAGCGCCAGGCCTTGCTGGACGTTCAGTTCCAGGTTTTCGCGGGTGGCCAGCACCAGGTCGCAGGCCTGCAGCAGGCGGCGGGACCCCAGCGCCTCGGCGTCGCGCCGCAGCTGCTCGGCGGCCTCGGCGTGGATTGCCGCGGCGGGATCCCCACCCACCCCCACCAGCAGGCAGTCGCGTAACCACCCGAGCAGGTCGTCCAGCGCGGCGTGCAGGGTGACGACGCGGACCTCGCGCTCCCGGCGGGCGAGGCGGTCGGTCATCTGCTTGGCCACCCCTTTAGGCAGCTCGCCGCCGCTGCGCTCTCCCATCGCCTCCATCTCGGCACGGCCCTCATCCTTGAGCGCCGCCGTCCGCCGCTTCACTTCGTCGTCCAAGGCACGGGCGGCCACCAGCGCGAAGGCGGGCCCCTCGTCGCCCAGCCGCGCAGGGATGGACCGGTGCGCGCGCAGGTCATCCAGCCCGCCGGGCAAGGCGAGCCGGCGCAGCGCCCGGGGAGAGCCCATCGCGGCGCGCACCGCCAGCGCACGCTCGGCGTCGTCGTCGAGTCCCAGCCGGCGGGCCTCGGCGTCCAACTCCTGCGTGCCCCAGCCGGAGAAGCGCACCACGCGGCAGCGCGACAGGATCGTGTCGGGCAACTCGTCGGGGTCGGTCACCTCCAGCACCCACAGGGTTCTTGGGGGCGGCTCCTCGAGACCCTTGAGAAAGGCGTTGGCGGCGGCCTCGTTCATGCGGTCGGCCTGCGCGATTCGCAGCACCTTCCAGGTGCCTTCCGAAGGGGTGCGAAAGGCGGTGCGCAGCCACTGCTCGCGCACCTCGTCGACGCGGTACATCGCGCCGGTGGGCGCGAACTCCTGCAGGGCCGGGTAGGCGCCGCGCAGGCAGCGGCGGCAGATGTCGCATACCCCGCACGGCGGCACCATCGCCTGACAGTTCAGCGCGGCGGCCAGCCATCGCGTCGCTTCTTCCTGCCCGACATCGGCAGGACCGACCAGCGCCCACGCGTGGCTGACCTCCGATCGCTCGACCGCGCCACACAGAACCGCGACCGCCTGTTGTTGGGCGGGCACATCCCACGGCTCAGCGACCAGTGTCGACGACGCCATGCCTACCCGGTCTCGGGTCGGGTGTGCGGCGGCTCGCAGCGCGGTGCCTGCGGCGGGGGAAGCCACGGCCGCAGCGCGTCGCGGACATCGGCGGTGACGGTCTGCGAGTCGGCGGCGGCGTTGATCACCACGAACCGTTCGGCGTCGCGCTCGGCCAGCCGGCGGTAGCCGTCGGCCACCCGGCGGTGGAAGGCGAGATCCTCGGACTCGATGCGGTCGGACGCCGTCTGCTCACGCCAGTCCTCGTCGCCGGGATCGGCGCCGCCCAGCCGCAAAGGTCGGGGACCTCGAGGCCGGCCGCTGCGCCGGCGTTGCTCGGCGCGCTCGCGGATGCGCCGCAACCCCTCGTCGGCGGTGAGGTCCAGCAGCACCACCACGTCGGGCAGCAGGCTGGCGACCGCCCAGCGGTTGATCTCAAGGACATCGGCGCCGCCCACCTCGCGGGCGTAGCCCTGGTAGGCCAGCGAGCTGTCGATGAAGCGGTCGCAGACGACGGTCTTGCCCTCGGCCAAGGCGGGAGCCACGACCCGCTCGACATGCTCAGCGCGGGCGGCGGCGTACAACAGCACCTCGGTGCGCGGGTGCATGCCCTGGGAGTTGGGATCCAGCAACACCTCGCGCAGGCGCTCGGCGACCGGCGGGCCACCCGGCTCGCGCGTGACCACGACGTCGTGGCCCTCGTCACGCAGCATGCTCACCAGCGCCTTGACCTGGGTCGATTTGCCGGCGCCTTCCACGCCCTCGAAGGTGATGAACAGCCCCATCCGCGAGGTGGGCGTGGGCGGGATGCCGGGGATTCGCATCGGCGTCGGCCGTTCAACGCGCAGGGCGCGGTACATGCCGCGGAGGGCCACCAGCGCGGCGTACAGCGCGACCATGCCGCCGGCGAAGATGGTCATGCGGATGCCCGAAAGCCGCAGGAACCGCCCGTTGAGGAACAGCGCCCCGCTGAGGGCGCCCGCGACGAACGGGGCGATGCCCAGTGCGGAGAACAGCGCGACCCGGGTGCCGGTGTAGAAGGCCGCGAAGGTCTTGCCGCGCACCTCGTCGGTGGTGTTGCGCTGCAGCAGCTCGTAGCCGATGACGAAACCGAGGCCCGCCGCGACGCCGAGCGCGAAGGCGAAGACCAGCGCCATGGCGAACGTCGGCACCGTGGAGATGATCGCCGCGATGATGCCCGTGGCCGCCAGGCAGAGGGGGAACAGGCGCTCCTGGCTGATTCGCTTGGTGACCAGTGGCACAGCCAAGATTCCCGCCACCAGCCCGACCCCGACCGCGGTCATCATGCGCGGCCAGTCGGTGGCCGGGCGCCCCAGTGACTCGCGCACGAACTCGGGCCCGATGCTGACGACGACCCCCGCTCCGAAGGCCACGCCGACCACCCCGATGATCAGCGAGCGGATCAGTGGCAGGTTCCGGATGAAGTCGGCGCCCTCGCGCAGCTCCTCGAGGACACCGCGACTCTCGGTGTCGTCGCCGGCCGCCCGCTCTCGTGCCGGCAGGTGCACCCGGGCGATCAGCGCCGCGCCGATGAAGAAGCTGCCGGCGTTGACCAGCAAGGCGGCGACCGTGGACGTCTGCGCGGTCAGCCCGAAGGCGACCAGCACCGTGGTGATGGCGGTGGCGACGACCGCCCCGAGCGGCAGGGTGCCGTAGGCCAGCAGCAGGTTGAGTTGGTTGGCCCGCGTCAGCTGTCGCCGCTGAACCAGCATCGGCAGCGAGGCGTCCTTGGCCGCCATGAACAGCAGCGACAGGCATTCGATGGCGAACGTGAGGACGAACAGCGTCGTCAGGCTGCGCGAGAAGGCGAGCAGGGTGAACAAGGTGCCGCGCACCAGGTCCATCCCCACCATCAACCGCTTGCGGTCGTAGCGGTCGGCCAGGACACCCGCCACGGGGCCCATCAGGAGGCTGGGCAGCAGCCGGGCCATCATCACGCCGCCGAGGCCGAACAGCGCGAAGCGGGGATTGGCCGAGTACAGCGTGGAGATGAGCGCCTGCAGGGCCACCAGCCCTGTCCAGTCACCGAGGCTGGAGACCAGCGACGCGAAGAAGTAGTTGCGGTAGTTGCGGTCGGCCAGCAGCTCGCGCGCGCCGCCGGTTGCGGCCTCGCCGAAGTGCGCACTGCCGGTCGCGCCGCTCATGGCAGGACCGGTGCGCCCCAGGGCAGGTTGCCGGCCATCTGCGCTGTCGCCTCCCCGATCTGTGCCCGCCGCCGTTGGGTAGGCTGACGAGCCGCACAAGCCTACCGGTGGAGTCCCCATCAACAGCGACCATGCCGCCGAATCGCTGCGCCCCCTCGTCGACGACCTGGCCGTCGCACTGGCCGAGGTCGAGCCCTTCCTGTGCGCGGCCGGGGTCGCGCGCGGCGACGGCTACGTCAACCACGAGGGCGGCGATGTCGGGGGCCACAGCACCCAACGGTCGCTGTACCGCCATGTCGCCAACTACTTGGCCGCCGCCGACCTGGCCGACCGCTTCGCGGCTCGCGGGCCGGTGCTGGACGTCGGCAGCGGGACCGGCGCGCTGGCCGCCTGGGTCGCCGGACGGCTGAAGGCCGAGCTGCACCTGGTCGACCGCGATCCGGCCGTGCGCGCCGTGGCGCTACGCGCGTTTCCGGACGTCCATGTCCACGCCGAGCTGGAGGAGGTCGGCGCAGCGGCGGCCGCGCTGGTCATGGGCATGGAGATCCTGGAGCACATCCCGCCGGGCGAGCAGCTCGCGTTCATCCGCCGGCTGTTCGCCCGTGTCGAGCCCGGCGGACTGCTGGTGCTGTCCACGCCCGACGAGTCCGGCTACCTCGGCGGCTGGTCGGGATACGCGCCACACATCGGCCAGGTCGATGCCCGGACCCTGGCCGACCTGCTGCGGCTGGCGACCGACAGCGTCGAGGTCCGCGTGTGGCGGATGGAGGGCGACGCGTATCACCTGGGGCCCTTGCGCCGGGTCGCCCAGCCCGTCGCCAACCGCGTGTGGACGCGCGTCGGTCCGCTACTCGGCCCGCTGGCGCAGCGCGTCGCCGGGCCAGCCGCGACCCTGGCCGATGCGGCCCGGCGCCACGCCGGTCCCCAGCTGTCGCCCCGGGTCCGGGCGATTCCCGCCGACCAAGGCCGAGGGACCGGTCTCGTCGGCGTCGCCCGCGCCGCTTTGTGAGTGCGCCCGGCGGGGCGTGGGCGATTAGGTGACGGCGGCGGCCTCGGAGCGGCGGGCGACGTACTCCTCGGCGACCACGTGCGCGGCGTCGGCATCGACGGCGACCTTCTCCTCACAGAACGCGCACACCGCGACAGGGTTCTTGGCGTTCTTGCGCGGCGGCTTCAGCGGCCCGCCGCAGTTGGGGCAGGGCTGGGCCAGCGGCTGGGTCCACATCGCGAAGTCGCAGTCGGGGTAGCGGTTGCAGCCGAAGAACGGCTTGCCGTAACGGCTCATCCGCTCCGTCATCTGACCCTGTTTGCACTTGGGGCAGTCAAAGCCGATGCGCTTCTCGACGTTGGTGATGCCCTTGCAGTTGGGGTAGTCCTGACAGCCGTAGAACGGGCCGTAGCGGCCGTCGCGGCGGATCATTGCCTTGCCGCACTCCGGGCACCGCACGTCTTCGTCGGGCTGCAGCTGCTCGACCGTGGTGACGTTGCCGTACTCATCCAGCGGCAGGGTGCCCTTGCAGTCGGGCCAGCGGTGACAGGAGGCGAACCACTGGCGTGACTTGCCCGAGAACACCTTCTCCATCGCCTCGCCACACTGGGGGCAGGTCGCACCCTCGATGGGGATGCGGGGCCGCTCCGGCTTGCGTTCGGCGATCCAGTCGTCCACCTCGGACAGGAACTGGCTCACGACGGGACCCCACGACTCGTTGCCCTCGGCGATCTCGTCGAGCTCGGCCTCCATGTTGGCCGTGAACGACACGTCCACGACCTCGGCGAAGTGCTGTTTGAGGTACGCCACGACGACCTCACCCAGCGGGGTGGGAAAGAATCGGCGTTGGTCGAGGCGCACGTACTCGCGGCTGATCAGCACCTGAATGATGGAGGCGTAGGTCGATGGGCGGCCGATGCCTTCGGACTCGAGCACCTTGACCAGGCTGGAGCCCGTGAAGCGGGGCGGCGGTGTCGTGAAGTGCTGCTCGCCGCGCACGTCGGTCAGCACCAGCTGCTGCCCGTCTTCCAGATCCGGAAGGCCGGCGAGGGTGCCCTGGCCCTCCTCGTCGTCGTCGCTACCCTCGATGTACAGGGCCATGAAACCATCGAAGCGCAGGACCTGACCGGTGGCCCGGTAGCGCAGCTCGGCGTTGCCGACGTCGGTCCCGACCAAGTCCGCGCGCAGCGAGTCGAAGACCGCCGGCGCCATCTGGGTGGCGACGGTGCGCTTCCAGATCAGCTCGTACAGCGCGTGCTGATCGCGGTCGAGGCGGCGCACCAGCGAAGCCGGAAGTCGACGTGCGCTGGTGGGACGGATTGCCTCGTGCGCCTCCTGCGCACCCTTGGTCTTGCCGCGATAACGGCGTGGCTTGTCCAGGGTGTACTTGTCGCCGTGGCGTTCGGCCACCACCTGGGACAGCTCTGCCAACGCCGAGTCGGCCACGTTCAACGAGTCGGTGCGCATGTAGGTGATCAGCCCGACGGTCTCGTTACCGACATTGATGCCCTCGTACAGCTGCTGCGCCACTCGCATGGTGCGGCTCGCGGAGAAGCCCAGCTTGCGCTCGGCCTCCTGCTGCAGCGTCGATGTGGTGAAGGGTGGAGCGGGGTTGCGCTTGGTCTCGCGCCTGGTGACGTCGGTGACTGTCCAGACGCCGACCTGGCGGCTGCGGTCGGCCAGCGCCGCCGCCTGCTCGGCGTCGCCGATCAGCAGGTAGCGCCCTTCGGTGCCCTTCTCGGCGCGCTCGGCCAGCGTCTTGGGGTTGGTGACGCGCAGCCCGTCGGCGCTGAACAACTCGGCGGAGAACAGCTCGTCGTCGCGGCGGAAGTCGCCGTGCAGCGACCAGTACTCCTGTGCGACGAAGCGGCGGATCTCGTCCTCGCGGTCGCAGATCAACCGCAGGGCGACCGACTGCACGCGGCCGGCGGAGATGCCGCTGGCCACGTTGCGCCACAGCGTCGGCGACAGGCGGTAGCCGACGATCCGGTCGACGGCGCGTCGGGCCTGCTGGGCGTCGACGAGATGCGCGTCGATGCGCCGCGGGTCGGCGAACGCGGCCAGGATCGCGTCGCGGGTGATCTCGGCGAACACGACGCGGTTGGAGTCGCTGGTGTCCACGCCCGCCACCTCGGCGACGTGCCAGGCGATCGCCTCGCCCTCCCGGTCCAGGTCGGTGGCGAGGAACACGCGCTCGGCGAGCTTGGCCTCCTTGCGGATGGCGCTGACGTGCTTGCTGGACGACTTGGGAATCTCGTAGCGCAGCTGCGCGGCGTTGTCTTTGATGTCGATGGCGAAGTCGCTGCGCGGCAGATCCCGCACGTGGCCATAAGAGGCCAGGACCCGGTAGTCGGGCCCGAGGTACTTCTCGATCGTCTTCGCCTTCGTAGGCGACTCGACGATCACCAGGTTTTTTGCCATTGCTCTCTCACAGTACTCGCCGGACTTCGGGTGGCAACATGGACGCCGTGGCGTCTGCGGACTGGGCCCAGGTGGAAGCACGGGGTGGCGAGGTCGTCCGTCCCGTGCCCTGGAAGCTCGCCCTGACCGCCGCTGCCGCCGCCGGCGGGGCGGTGTTCGCAGCCGCCATCGTGACGCTGTTCGTATCCGATGGCCTGGCCCGCGCCGATGTCGTCTGGGTCATCGCGTGGTCATCGTTGGCAACGCTGTGGACCGTGTTCGCATTCCGCAACGTGGTCAACCTCGTCCGCCGGGAACCGCTCGTCGGCTACGACACCAGCGGCCTGCACCTTCCCGGGGTCGGTGGCGTGGCGTGGGAGGAGGTCAGCGCCGTGCAGATCGACGAGGTCGGCCGCGGCCGCGCAGCCAAGCCGCTACTGGGCATCTACTTGCACGAGCCGGAGCAGGTCTTGGCCCGCTGCTCGTGGCGCCGGCGTGTCGAGGGTCGCATCGAGGCGTCCGCCCGCCGCGCACCCTTGGCAGTGCACCATCACAAACTGCCGCTGGAGCTCTACGTGTTGCAGCAACGCATCGAGCAGCGGCGGCAGTCGGCGCTGCGCATGGATCGCGCCGCGGGCTGAACGCGGTAGCACGCCGCCCCGCTCGGCGGCAGGGTCGCAGCGTGCGGTCAGCCGCCTGTACCGGTGCTGACCTGTCGCACCCGGTAGCCGTCTTCGTCCACGACCTCATTGAGCAGATCGACGAGCCGCTGACGCAGCGCGTCGTCGGCTGTAGCCAGCACGTCGTCGGGCGCGGCCAACGCCACATCAACCATGGCCCGTGCCTCACCGCCCGTCGACGTGACGGGCGTGTCCGAGAAGCTGACCTGCGCACCCTCCGCCCCCGTGAGGACCGCGGCGGCGCGGTCGTCACCGCGCTCAACCGCCAGACCGGCCGCCGCGATGACGTATGGGGCGAAGATCGCCGACAGGTCCTCGCGAATCATCGAGCCTGGCCCAAGGTCGTCGGTCACGGCCGATCCTTCCTCTCGTGGGTTCGCCCGCCGGATGGCAGGCGACCCCAGCCGTAGACCCAAGTGACGCCGCTGCGCCCGAGGGGGTCGGGCCGCGCCTCGATCTCCACCTCGTCGTAACCCGCGCCGACCAGCAGGGCGTACAGCTCCTCGCCGCGCACAGGGGTGGCGTAGACCGTGCCGGCGGGCGGATCCTCGACTGCCGCCAGGTCGCCGGTGCCCTCACGGAAGGTGAGGAACATCGGCCCGCGACGCTGCACCCGGCGCAGTTCGGCTAAGCCAGCACGGATGCGTCCTCGCGGGAGGTGCTGCAGGGCGGCTGGCGCCCAGACGCCGTCGAAGGCGTCGTCGAGAAACGGCAGGCGGCGGAAGTCCCATCGCGCCAGCGCGCCCTTGGGGAACAGCAGCTTTCCCAGGCGCATCGATTCATGGGACCGGTCACCGGCGACGACGGTCAGCCCGACGTCGCGCAGCAGCCGGACGTCGAGCGCGGGACCGCAGGCCGGGTCCAAGACCAGCGCGCCCCGCCCCGCCAGCGCGCCGAACTTGCGGATCGCGTCCAGCGGCCGGTACTGCCGCCATGCGTCCTGGTACTCGGCCGCGACGGCGTCGTAGCGGGCCACCGTGGCGGTGATGCGATCCTGGTCGCGGGTGGTCACTGAGGTCATCTCGCCTGCGGATGCTAGACGGTCCTACCCATCGACCAACACGCGACGTTACGCAGCCGTCACATAGCCGAAGGCGGTAGCGCACTAATGCCGTTCGCGGCAATGCTGAACCGCATACGCACGACCATGCCGCCGTCACGGCTGAACTCCACCGCGTCGGCCATGCCGCGAATGAGGGTGACACCCAGCCCGCTCTCCAGCGCCCAGTCGCGGTCGGCGCCAACCGCGGGCGGCGACGGGTCGAACCCGCTGCCCGCATCGGTGACGCTGACGGCGAAGAAGCCTGGATCCTTCGTACCGAAGACAAGGCGTACCGGGGCGACGACCCCGTGGCGGACATGGGACTTCATGGCGTTGGCCACGGCCTCACTCACCGCGATCTTCAGATCCTCGATGCGCTCGCCCGGCAGGCCCGCTTGACGGGCGGCAACGGTGACCACGAGCCGCGCCAGGCCGACATAGGCGACGTCGGGCGGCAACCGCAGCTCGACGTCATCCATCACTCGGTGTCCTGGAGCGCCTCGTCCAGGGAGTCGTGGATCGGAAAGACCTTGGTCAGCCCGGTGATGCGGAAGATCTTGAGGATGCGCTCCTGGTTGCACACCAGCGACAAACTGCCATCGTGCGAGCGAACCCGCTTGAGCCCGCCTACCAGCACCCCCAGCCCCGTCGAGTCGAGAAACTCGACCTTCGTCATGTCGACCACGATCTGGTAGTTGCCCTCGCCGACTAGCTCGACCAGCTTCTCGCGCAGCTTGGGGGCGGTGTAGACGTCGACCTCGCCACCGACTTCCAGCACGGTGCGGTCGCCTTCCTTGCGGTGGTTCAGGCTCAACTCCACAACTCACAACTCCTCTTCACGCGTCACAGGCGAACTCCAGCCAGCGTTAGACACCGGCCTCGCGAGGGTTTCCTACCCCTGAACGGGCGAAACACCCAAGCGCCAGCCGGACTGCTACATGGGCGTTACCGCTTCGCTACGAAAGCGGCTGCTGCGGGGCTGCCACAGGCGCGCCGTAGCCTTCGTGGCGTGGACGCCGATTCGCTGCTGCGCACCCTCGATGAGGCGATGTCGACCCTGGTGCCGTCGGCCCGCGGCGCCCCCCGGATCGCCGCTCTTCAGCACCTGCCGGCCAGACCGGCCCGGACGGTCCCGCTGCCCGAGCACCTGCCCGGCCTGCTGGCCCAACGTCTCGAACTGCTTGGGATCGACACGCTGTACAGCCACCAGGCCGAGGCATTGACGCACGTGCGCGCCGGGCGCCATGTGGTGATCGCGACCGGCACCGCCAGCGGCAAGTCGCTGTGCTACCAGCTACCGCTGATCGAGCGGTTGCTGCGCGATGACAAGGCGACCGCCTTGTACCTCGCGCCCACCAAGGCGCTGGCGCATGACCAGCTGCGGGCGCTGCGCGATTTCCGCTTGCCCCACGTACGGGCCGCCGCGTACGACGGCGACACGCCACGAGCAGAGCGAGAGGCGATCCGTCGCACCGCCAACGTGTTGTTGACCAACCCCGACATGCTGCACGTTGGTCTGCTGCCCAGCCATCGCCGTTGGGGTGACTTTCTGCACCGCCTGGCACTGGTGATCGTCGATGAGTGCCATGTCGCGCGAGGAGTCTTCGGATCGCACGTGGCCGCCATCCTGCGGCGACTGCGGCGTGTCTGCGGGCACTACTCGGCGGCCCCGGTGTTCGTGATGGCGTCGGCGACGATCGGCAACCCTGGCGACCATGCCCATGCCTTGACGGGGCTGGACGTCGCCGAGGTCGTCGACGACGGGTCGCCTCGCCCGCCGGTGGCTTTCGCGCTGTGGGAGCCACCGCTGACCGACGAGGCATCGGGTGCGCGGCGCTCGACGCTGGCCGAAACCGCCGGGTTGCTCGCGGGCCTGGTGAAGCACGGTCCCGCCACGCTGGCCTTCGTCAAGTCCCGCAAGGGCGCCGAGCTGGTGGCCGCTTCGGCCCGCCGGTTGCTGGCCGCCGACGGGGCCGAGACCGAGGCCGAGGCCGTCCTGGCCTACCGTGGCGGCCATCTGCCCGAGGAGCGCCGAGCCGTCGAACGTGGCTTGATCGATGGCAGCGTGCGCGGCGTCGCCACCACCGACGCGCTGGAACTAGGTGTCGACGTCGGCTCGCTGGACGCCGTGGTGGTCGCCGGCTGGCCCGGCACCGTCGCGTCGTTGTGGCAACAGGTCGGCCGTGCGGGCCGGCGGGGCCGCGAGGCGCTAGCGGTGTTCGTCGCCGCCGACAACCCGCTGGACCACTACCTGCTGGCCAACCCCTC
>Ga0136640_10000456_pt1 | contig 15685 bp, 12 predicted proteins | sample AntDrymUQ8642106_2_FD_105498 | JGI IMG/M metagenome (GOLD analysis project Ga0136640, IMG submission 105498) | Polar desert sand microbial communities from Dry Valleys, Antarctica - metaG UQ864 (21.06) | ecosystem: Environmental > Terrestrial > Soil > Desert | place: Antarctica: Dry Valley...
AACGTCATCACCGTGACCGCAAGCGTCGGGGTGGTCCTGGCCGGGGTCGAGCACGCCACCGCCGACGCTCTGCTGCGCGACGCGGACCTGTCGATGTACCGGGCCAAGAGCACCGGCCGGAACCGCCACGAGGTCACAGTGGGCGTCGCCGCCGGAGTCGATCGGGCGCCGCCCACCGCGGCCCTGCGCTTGGCCCTCGACACCGACAGCCTGCGCCTGTACTACCAGCCGATCGTCGACCTGCGCACGGGTAGGGCCGTCGGCACCGAGGCGCTCTTGCGCGTGAACGACCCCATCGCCGGCACTCGACCGCCGGGCCGCATGCTCGACGGCATCGACGACGTGGAGCTGCTGGTCGAACTGGCCGGTTGGGTCCTCGACGAGGTGCTGACCCAGATGGCGGGTTGGGACGCGGCGGGCATCGGCCCGATCGACGTCTGGCTGAACCTCAGCGGCGACGAGCTGCGGAGCGACTCGCTGCTCGACCGGGTGAGCGAGGCGATCACCTTGTCGCCGACGAGCGCCACCCGCATCCACCTCGAGATCGCCGAGCCAGCGTTGCTCCTCGCCGACATCCACGCTCTGGAGCGACTCCGCACCCTGGCCGCCCTCGGCGTCAGGCTCGGCATCGACTCCTTCGGCACCGGTAGCACCTCGTTGGCCCACCTGCGGTCGTTGCCGATCCACTTCCTGAAGATCGACCCCTCCATAGGTCGCCGTCTCCGAGAGCCGGGCGGCCGGGCCGTGGTGGAGGCCGTCGTCGCCGTGGGACGGGCACTGGGCCTCGCCGTCATCGCCGAAGGCATCGAGGACCGCGCTCAGATGGAGACGCTCGCCCAGCTCGGTTGCACCCACGCTCAAGGCGACCTGTTCGCCGCTCCCGCCCCCGCCGACGCCCTGAGCCTCCTCGACACCGTTCTCTGATCCGCCTCGGGGCGGATCGCCTCTAGCGCGCCCGGTGGCCCCGCCAGACCGCCCGAGACCATCCGCGGCTGTCGAACCCGACGTCCATAGTCTGCGCGCCCAGGCAGGACAGAGGGTCCACGCCAGGAGGATGTGCTGTGGCGCGACCAAGCTCCGGAGGAGATCCCCCCCACCTCCCGACCGACCCGCGGGCCACTGACGACGACACCGGCCGACAAGCGCCGCAACCCGCAGAGGACCCCAGCGCAGCGGCGCTCGAGCCAACCGGCCTTGCCGTCGTCGCCCCCACCGACCTACCCGAGCTCATCGACCTCAGGGATCAGCCCGCGGTCATCGACCTCACCGACGGCTCGCGGGTCCGCCGGCCCAGCGGTCGACCGGCCGATCTGCTCCCTGGCCATCGCCTCGTGACCGTCGACGGTGGCGACGACTGGATGAAGGTCGAGGCCTTCGTCTACGACATCTACCGGAGGATCGGCTACTGCGAAGACTCACCGCGCCATCGCGTCGAGGAGCTGGCCCGGTGGAACGACAGGTCACGCTTCCAGGCGGTGATCGACGACGACGGCGACGGCGAGGTGATCGGAGTCGTGCGCACGATCTTCGGCCCCTACGCCGAGCTGCCGGTGGGGCAGTTCACCCGCACCGACGACCGCGACCCCGATCCGGTGTCGGAGCTCTCGTCGCTCACGGTTCGCACCGACGTCCGCAGCACCGGCGTCATCGAACACCTCTACCGGGCCGGTTGGCTCGACGCTCTCCGCTCAGGTGCGACCACCGTCGTGGCCCTCATCGATCAGTGGTTGCTCGACGTGTTCCGCGACATCTACTGCCTGCCGTTCTCGGTGGTCGGGCAGAGCAGGAACTACATGGGTAGCGAACCGGTGCCCGCCGCCATGACCCTCCAGGGCCGCGCGTACGCGCTCACTGCCGGGCAGAACCCCGAGTTCTGGGCTTGGACGCTCGAAGCGGTCGACCCCTCGGAGATCCGTCGATGGGACATGCCGCGCCTCGTCGAGTGGTCGCGCCACCCAGTCGATCCGTCGGGCGAGGTGCGCGAGCCACCCTCGGGCCGCGCACCTGGTTGAGCGGCCACCGGGCGCAACGATGACCGAGCCGAGGCAACCTGACGGGACGCAGAGCGGTCAGCCCGTGTCAATGCGTGAGCATCGATCTACGCTGAGTCGAGGCCGTCGTGGGCAACGTTGCGCTCGCTGCGCACTCGACGAGCAACCCCGACGACGGCGTTGGCCCCGAGTAGCAACGCCAACACGCCGATCACGACATAAGCGACGACGGGGAACTCCTCCCATCCGGCCCAGGCCAGCCAAACGTAGGGAAGCACGAACGAGACGCACGCAACCATCCCCCACCGTCCGGCCGACCCGAGGTCACGGTCGACCACGCCGGTCACCACCCGTGCCGTCCCGAGGGCGTACGGAACGGCGGTCACCACGTCGAGAACGCCGAAGACCACGACCGTGCCCCGCCCGTACTGAGAGAGCGTGGAGTAGGCGATCGCGAAGCGAACGATGACGAACGCAACGACCCCCAGCACCCAGGACACCTCGAGGACCTGGCGCCGCGACGGACCTCTGGGTGGTGCCAGCGTTGCCTCCATGTGCGGGGATCCCCCGATCCGAGCCGACGCGCGTCCAGCTCGTCGGACAGCGCACGGTGACCCTACAACCTCCCTCCGCAACCTGCATCGCCCGACCTGGCTCCGGTCTCACTGCTCCATCTTCGGGCCGCCCTGCCGATGGAAACCATCGTGACCACGATGGGGAGGCCATGGGCCGCCAACGGGTGGGCGGTGTTCCTGGCCGGCGGACTCGTCGTGTCCGCTGCCGTCGGCCTGTCGGCCTCCAGCGACGCGGTCGGCGTGGCCGTGCAGCTCACGGGATGGGCTTCGGTGGCCATCGGCGTGCGCATCGCCCGGCGGAGCCCGACGGCGGCTCGTCGAACGTGGCTCTGCTTCGCCGGTGCGGCCAGCTGCTTCTTGATCGGCGGGCTCGGACGAAGCATCCATGGATCACTCATCGGCATCGAGCGTCCGTTTCCCTCACCCGCCGACACAGTCCTGTTCGTAGGCCACGGGCTGCTCATCACCGGGAGCATCGCCCTGGGACACCTGCGCTCACCGGACCGCAACCGATCCGCCTTCATCGACGGTGCGATCCTCGCCGCCGGCGCGGCAACGCCGGTGTGGGCACTGGTGCTCTGGCCATACGTGACCGATGCATCGGTGTCTGATCATGCTCGGGCCCTCAACGGTGTCTACGCCCTGCTCACCGCCATCCTCCTCGCCTGCATCGGCCGCTTGGCCGTCGGGCCGGGCGCCCGGAGCTTGAGCTACCGCCTGCTGGCCATCGCCGTCGCCCTGATCTTCGTGCAGGACATGCTCGTCACCCTCGAGTACGTCGGTGGACCGAAGGCCGGGCTCGGCCGCGCCCTCGCCCCGTTCATCTTCGTCTTCTTCGGCGCGGCCGCCCTCCACCCCGACCTTCCCAGCGTCACCGAGGCCCACGCCACCCTCGGCGGACCGTTGACGCGCCGACGCATCCTGCTGCTCGCCTCCGCTCTCGCCGTGAACCCGCTCATCGTGGCCCTCCAGGTCGCCCTCGACCGCCCGCCCGCGCTGTTCGTCGCGGCCGTGAGCACGATCGTCATCTCGGCGCTGGTGCTCGCCCGCCTGATCCACCTGGTCCGGGCCCAGGCGCTGGCCACCGCCCAGGAGCAATCGCTGCGGCAGGCGAACGCCCGATTGGCCCTGGCGCCCGATCGCATGGCGATGCTCAACGCCGCTCTCGATGCGGTCATCGATCTCGCCGGACGCCGCGACGACGTCCGCGCGTCGGTGCTCGGTTACGGAGCAGCGGGCTGTCACGTGGTCGCCAGCGCGGGGACCGACAGCGAGCTCGCCGCGCACCACCGTGTCGATGACCAGGCGTGGATCGCAGAGGCCGCGGCCGATGCATGGGCCGCCGTGACACCGCGCGAGGTGACCGGTCCACCGGTGGACCTCCCGCCGTCGGCCGATCGGGCCCCGGCGTGCCAATACGCCGTCGAGCTCGGCGCGCCGCAGACCCCTCGAGCCACGCTGGTCGTCAGCGCGTCGGCCCTGCTGCCCCTCCCGACCCGCCAGGCCATCGCCGACCTGGCCACCACCACCTCCCTCGCCCTCGAGACGGCGGAGCTGACCGAAGCGCTGCAACGTTCCCGGAGCGAGCAGCGGTTCCGGGCCCTGGTGGAGAACTCCTCGGATCTGATCGTGGTGGTCAATCAGGACCGGAGCATCTCGTTCGTGAGCCCGGCCAGCCGACGACTGCTGGGGCGCGACGAGGACTCGCTCATCGCGTCGTCGTCGTCGATCCTGCCCCTCGGCGACGACGTCGGGCTGCTCGACGACGTGCTCGACCAGGCCACCGGCAGCACCTTCACAAAACCGATCGAGATGCGGTTGCGTCACGCCGACGGCTCCCCCCGTTGGTTCGAGGTCGCCGCCCGCGACCTCACCGCCGACGCCGAGGTGGAGGGTCTCGTCCTCAACTGTCGCGAGGTCAGCGACCGGAAGGACGCCGAGCTGCGCCTGTTCCGTAGCGAGGCCCGCTTCCGTGCCCTCGTGCAGAACGTCAGCGACGTCGTCGCCGTGATCGACGACTGGGGCCGCTTCACCTACGTCTCGCCGGCCATCACCCGGCTCCTCGGCTACCGGGCCGAGCAGCTCCTCGACACGCCAGCCACGACGATCCTCGCCTCCGACCAGCGCCACGACGCCCAGGACCTGCTCCTCGAGGCCCTGCGCATGGCGGCCGACACGACCCACCCCCAGAGCATCGAGCTGCGGGCCATCGCCCTCGACGGCGGCGTGCGCACCCTCGACGTGACCGTCAGCGACCTCCGCCACGATCCTGCGGTCCAGGGCGTCGTGCTCAACGCCCGCGACGTCACCGTCCGCAAGCAGCTCGAGTCGACGCTGCGCCACCAAGCCCACCACGACGCCCTCACCGGCCTGGCCAACCGCACCCGTTTCGCCGAGCTGGTCGACACCGCCTCGGCCGAGGGCAACGGCTCGGCATGCGTGCTGTTCGTGGACCTCGACGACTTCAAGACGGTCAACGACAGCCTCGGCCATGCCGTGGGCGACGACCTGCTCATCGCCGTGGCCAACCGCTTGAGCACCCACCTCCCCGCCGAGGCCACCTCGGCCCGCCTCGGGGGTGACGAGTTCGCGGTGCTCGTGAGGCCGAGCGGCGACGACCTCGGCCCCGTCGGCGTGGCCTTGCGCTTGTTGCACGAGCTGCGGTCCCCGTTCGAGATCAACGGTTGGGACATCGTGGTCACCGCCTCGATCGGCATCGCCGCCATCGGCACCGAGGGCACCACCTCCGAGGTCGTACTCCGAAACGCCGACATGGCCATGTACCTGGCCAAGGAACGGGGCAAGGACCGCGTCGAGCTGTTCGAGGAGGCGATGCACGTCACCGCCTTCGAACGCCTCGAGCTCAAGGCCGACCTGGCCCGGGCCATCACCTCGGGTCAGCTGTCCCTCGTCTATCAGCCCGTGGTCGCCCTCGAGACCGGGCGCATCACCGGCGCCGAGGCCCTCGTGCGCTGGGACCACCCCCGACGTGGGCGGCTCTCACCTGACGCCTTCATCGCCATCGCCGAGGAGACCGGCCTCATAGTCCAGCTGGGCCAATGGGTTCTCGAGGAGGCATGCCAGCAGCTGCGCAACTGGCAGCTGACCCTCCCGCCCGACGCTGCACTCTCGCTCAGCGTCAACCTGTCGGTGCGCCAGCTCGAGCAGCCCTCCATCGTCGACGCCGTGCGCGACGCCGTCGACCAGTTCGCGCTCGACCCGTCGACTCTGACGCTGGAGATCACCGAGACGGTCATCATCGACCACATGGAGACCGACCGCGGCCACCTGACCGCCCTCAAGGACCTCGGCGTGCAGATCGCCCTCGACGACTTCGGCGTCGGCTACTCGTCGTTGCGCTACGCCGATGACCTGCCCGTCGACGTGCTGAAGGTCGATCGCAGCTTCGTCGGCGGCATCATCGGCACCGAGGTCACGCCGGTGCTGGAGGCCATCGTCGCTCTGGGCCGGCGCCTAGGGGTCCACATCGTCGCCGAGGGCATCGAGCGCGCCGAGCAGGTCACCGCTCTGAAGGAGATCGGGTGCGACCTCGGCCAGGGCTACCTCTTCTCGCCTCCGTTGCACCCCGAGGCCTTCGCCGATCTGTTGGCCCGCAACCTGGCCCGGGGCGGCTTCGCCACCACCGGCTTCGACGGGCCCGACATGTCCTGGCCCGGCGAGCGTTCCTGACGCTTCACCACTCCGTCCTCGGATCGGGGACTGCGGCGACAGGACCACCCGGGTGGCGTCAGGACGGGCGGTAGCGTGCCCGCGTGGCTGGCCCGATCTTCGTCTCGCGCCTGGTGCGCCTGCCTCTTCAGGACGCTGACGGCCACGCCCTGGGGCGGGTCGAGGACGTCATCGTCGTACCGTCCGGCGCCGAACCGGCCCGGGTCCTCGGCCTGGTGGTCAGCGTCGAGCGGCGCCGCATCTTCGTCAACGAGGCGCGGATCGGCTCCATCGACCCGACCGGGGTGCGGCTGCGCTCGGGCACCATCGACGTGCGCCCGTTCCGGTCACGCCCCGGCGAGAAGCTGCTCGCCACCGACGTGCAGGGCACGAGGGTGGGCGACGAGGTCATCGTCGACACCGCCATCGAGGAATCCACCCGAACCGGGTTCTGGTTCGTCGTCGCCGTCGCCCTCGGAGGACGAGGCCGCCTGCGGCGCCGCAGTCCCCACATCGTCGAGTGGGGCGCCGTGGCCCCGACTTTCGACGCCGGCCCGGAGTACGCGGAGGTCGCCGAGCTGCGCAACATGCATCAGTCCGACGTCGCCGAGCGCATCCGGGCCCTGCCCCACGCCGAGCGCCGACGCCTGGCCGAGCTCATGGAGGACGACCGTCTCGCCGACCTGCTCGAGGAGCTGCCCGAGGACGAGCAGATCCGGCTGATCGGCGGACTCGACCTCGAACGGGCGGCCCACGTGCTCGAGGAGATGGAGCCCGACGACGCGGCGGACCTGTTGGGCGAGATGCCCGAGCCCGAGCGCCAGCGGCTCCTCGCGGCCATGGAGCCGGAGGAGTCGACCCCGCTGCGTCGCCTGCTCGCCTACGACGAGGACACCGCCGGAGGGCTCATGACGCCCGAGCCGGTCATCCTCGGTGGTCAGGCGACGGTGGCCGAGGCCCTGGCCACGGTCCGCGAGCCCGACCTGCCCATGGAGCTGGCCGCCCAGGTGTTCGTCGTCCAGCCCCCGACGTCGGCGCCGACAGGTCGCTTCATCGGCAGCGTTCCCTTCCAGCGGCTGCTGCGAGAGGCGCCCGGCACCCGGCTCGAGGAGTGCGCCTACCTCGACCCCGAACCGGTGCCGCCGGAAATGCCGCTTCGCGACGTCGCCGAGCGCCTGGCCGCCTATGACGCCCTGGCTGTGCCCGTGTGCGACGGAGCCCACCGGCTCGTGGGAGCGGTGACCGTCGACGACGTGCTCGACCACGTCCTGCCCGAGGACTGGCGCCGGCGCCGGCGCCACGCCGGCGCCGTCGGGGGCTGAAAGGTGGCCCGGCGCGGCGGTGACCTGTCGCGACCCCGTCGGCGCCTGGAGTGGAGCGGCTACTACGACCCCGAGGCGTTCGGCCGGTTCTCCGAGGCCATCGCCCGGTTCCTCGGCACGGCGCGCTTCCTCATGGGCCAGACCATCCTCGTCATCGTCTGGATCGCGATCAACGTGGCCGTGGTCGCCCTGCGCTGGGATCCCTATCCCTTCATCCTCCTCAACCTGGTCTTCTCGACCCAGGCCGCCTACGCCGCGCCTCTCATCCTCCTGGCCCAGAACCGCCAGGACGACCGCGACCGGCGACAGTCCGAGCTCGATCGCGAGATCAACCAGCGCACCCAGGCCGACACCGAGTACCTGGCTCGCGAGCTGGCGTCGGTGCGCATCGCCCTAGCCGACGTCGTGACCACCGAGGACCTGCGCGACGCCGTCGACCGGGTGACCGCCGCCCTAGGCGAGATCAGCACCCGCCTCGACCGCTTCGAGCGCTCCGGCGGCGGTGACCAGGCGTCGGATCCGGACCCGTCGGTGGCAGGCTCCTAGCGCGTCGCCTCAGCCGGCGAGCTGGTTGCCGACCAGGGCGTCGAGCACCAGGTCGGGCTGCTCGGCCGCCACCCGGTCGAGCCAGAACCGGCTCTCGAACAAGGCCAGGCGGGTCCCGTCGGCCCGCTCCAGCACCGTGACCCCGCGCATGGCCCGCAGGGGCGGTGTGCTGGCTGCGTCGGTGACCCGGGCCACGGTGTAGGCCGTCGGGCTGAGGGCGACGGGGGCACCGAACTCGTTCTCCAGGCGGTGGACGGCCACCTCGAACTGCATGGGCCCGACGGCCGCCAGCACCGGAGCCTGGTCACCGAGGTCGAGGTCGCGAAGCACCTGCACGACGCCCTCCTCATCGAGCTGGGCCACCCCCCGCCTGAACTGCTTGGACTTGGCCGTGTCGCGCACCCGGGCCACGGCGAACTGCTCCGGGGCGAAGCTCGGGATCTCGGGGAACGCAACGTGGTCGTCGGCGTAGAGCGTGTCACCCACCCGCACGTCGGTGGCGTTGACGAGGCCGACGACGTCGCCGGGCCAGGCCAGGTCGACCGTCTCGCGCTCCTGGCCGAAGACCGAGTGGGCGTACTTGGTGGCGAAGGGCTTGTGGGTACGACCGTGGCTGACGACCATCCCCCGTTCGAATCGCCCCGAGCACACCCGCACGTAGGCGATGCGGTCCCGATGGGAGCGGTCCATGTTGGACTGCACCTTGAACACGAAGGCCGAGAAGGGAGCGTCCAGTGGTCGCTCCTTGCCCGCCTCGTCGGGTCGGGCGCTCGGGGCCGGGGCCAGGTCGACCACGGCGTCGAGTAGCAGGGCGACGCCGAAGTTCGTTAGCGCCGAGCCGAAGAACACCGGCGACGTCTCCCCGGCCCGGAACAGCTCGTCGTCGTGGTCGGCGCCGACCTCGCCGAGCAGCGCCACTTCGTCACCTGCTCGCAACCACGCATCGCCCTCGGCCGCGGCCGCCTGGCCGCTGTCGAGAACCTCCTCGGGGGCCCGCTGCGCGCCGCGGGTCACCCGTGTGTATCGGACGTAGTCACCCGTGCGCCGGTCGACCACCCCCCGGAAGTCCCCAGCGATTCCCACCGGCCAGGTGACCGGTGTGGGCAGGACGCCGATGCGGTCGGTGATCTCGTCGATCAGCGCCAGGGGGTCGCGGCCTGGGCGGTCCCACTTGTTGATGAAGGTGAGCAGGGGCAGGCGGCGCTCACGGCACACCTCGAAGAGCTTCAGGGTCTGAGGCTCGATGCCCTTGGCCGCATCGAGCACCATCACCGCCGCGTCTGCGGCAGCCAGCACCCGGTAGGTGTCTTCGGAGAAGTCCCGGTGACCAGGGGTGTCGAGCAGGTTGACCACGCGGTCGCGATAGGGGAACTGCAGCACGGTGCTGGTGATGGAGATGCCCCGCTGCTGCTCGAGCTCCATCCAGTCAGAGGTGGCCGACCTCCGTCCCTCCCGCGCCTTCACCGCGCCGGCCCCGGCCGCCAGGGCCCCCCCGTACAGGAGGAACTTCTCGGTCAGGGTGGTCTTGCCCGCATCCGGGTGGCTGATGATGGCGAAGGTGCGGCGGCGGGCGGCCTCCTCCGGCACCGTCGACCCGGCGGTCACCTCGACCCTGCGGACGGCACCGGGATCGACACGAGGGTCAAGGTTACCGGCCGGCTGCCGATTGGGACTGATGAGACGGCGGACAGGCGAGACGGGCGGCTTCCCTTCGGAGCCGACACGTCGTAACGTGATCGCAACACAACGGTCGCCCCACCACAGAGCCTCCCCGGCGGAGTCGTCTCGTGGGACCGCCCACGACATCCCCGCTCCCACGACGACCCCGAGGCTCCAGCCGATGACCGATCACTGCTGCTCTGGGGCCCCCGCTGGCCTCTCTCGTCGGCACCTGCTCGTCGGCGGTGCCGCTGCTGGCACATTCCTGGCCTTCGGGGCCCTACCCGGAGCGGCCCAGGAGGCCGACAGCCGTGACTTCGGATTTCTCCCCCCGCGGCCAGCCGATGAGGTCCACCGTAGGCCCATCGTGTTCCCGGTGCTCGAGCGCGACCGGATCAGCTGGACCGACACCTACCTCTACCCTCGGAGCGGCGGCCGGCTACACGAGGGCCAGGATCTCATCGGCGCCAAGATGCTCAAGCTCGTCGCCACCACGACCGGCACCATCGTCGAGCTGCGCTACGGCTCGGAAGGCAACTCGCTCTACCTGAAGGGCGACGACGGCTGGTACTACTGCTACCTCCACATCAACAACGACGACCCCGGCACCGACAACGGCGCCAACCAGTTCCGCTACGCCTTCGCCCCCGGGATGGCTAAGGGGGTCCGCGTGCAACGGGGCCAGCACATCGCCTACTTGGGCGACAGCGGCAACGCCGAGGGAACCGGGTCGCACGTGCACTTCGAGATCCGCATGCCCAACACCAACTGGTACAACGCCGCCGCGGTCAACCCGAAGTACTCGCTCGACTCTGCCGGCTCTGTGGTCCCGCCGGAGACCTTCACCCCGTGGACCAGCTCGTTCCCGCTCATCGCCCGCCAGTACCAGGATCTCCTCGGCCGCAACCCGTCGGCGGCCGACGTGAGGTACTGGGGCGGCCTGCTCGACGCAGGCACCCGAACCCCGCAGTCGATGACGTCGTACTTCCTGGAGTCCGACGAGTGCGATTCCAAGAGCCACGCCATCGCTCGGCTCTACCTCGCCTGCTTCGGACGAGGCGCCGACCAGGCCGGCTACACCTACTGGGTCGGCCGACGCCGAACGGGGACACCGCTGAGCTCGATCGCCGACGCCTTCGCAAGCTCCCGGGAGTTCTCGAACCGCTACGGCGCGGTCACCAACGGGCAGTTCGTCGACCTCGTGTACCGCAACGTGCTCGACCGGGCCCCCGACGCCCAGGGCCGCTCCTTCTGGACCGGTGAGCTCGACCGGGGCCGGAGCCGAGGTTCGGTGATGGCCCACTTCAGCAACTCGCAGGAGAACCGTGACAACACCCGTCACCCCATCCACGTCGTGGTCGCATACGCCTCGATGCTCAAGCGCATGCCCACGCTGGCCGACATCGGTCCGTGGCAGGAACACTTCAAGAACGGAGGCAGCACGGCCGACCTGGTCCACCTGATCCGGGTGAGCTCGGAGTATCGCCGCGTCGTCGGCCGCTGAGCCGTAGGCCCCGACCGGGTCGTTGCCGGGCGGATCGGCCAACGGGCCGTGGGATGATGCACCAGTGGCCGCACTCGACCCTGCCGGGGCTCCTCCTGCTGATCCGGCCTTGATCGACGAGGCGGTCGAGCTGGCCCAGATGGCGGGAGCGGCAACTCTGCGCTGGTTCCGCACCGCCGCCCTCGCCGTCGATCGCAAGAGCGACGGCACACCGGTCACCCAGGCAGACCGCGAGGCGGAGCGCCTGGTCCGAACCGAGCTGGCCGCCCGCCACCCCGACGACGGCGTCCTAGGCGAGGAGGAGTCCGAAACCCTCGGCCGAAGCGGCCGGCGTTGGATCCTCGATCCCATCGACGGCACCAAGGCCTTCACCCGCGGCGTCCCCCTTTACAGCAACCTGCTCGCCGTCGAGGACGACCACGGCATCGCAGTCGGTGTCATCCACATCCCTGCGCTGTCAGAGACGGTGTGGGCCGGGCGCGGTCGGGGCTGCTGGTGCAACGGCGTCGCGGCCCGGGTGAGCTCGACGGCTCGGCTGGCCGATGCCTACGTGAGCACCAGCGGGTTCGGGCCCTGGTCCGACGACGCCCTCCTCGCCATCGGGCACTCGGGCGCGGCCCTGCGCACCTGGGGCGACGGCTACGGGTACGCGCTGGTGGCCACCGGTCGGGTCGACGCCATGGTCGACCCTGAGGCCGCCCTGTACGACCTGGCCCCCATGCCGGTGATCCTGGGCGAGGCTGGTGGGCGGTTCACCTCGCTGGAGGGAACCGATGGCCCCGGCGGCGGCAGCGGCCTGGCCTCCAACGGCACCCTGCACGAGCAGCTCCTCACGACCCTCGGCGACCGCCCTGGCTGAGGGGCCGCCCCCACGCGCCCCGACCAGCACCGTCCCGGCCGCAGCGCGCACCACCGCCGGCCGCGAGTGGACCGTGCCCGACGATCGCAAGGCCTCCCGACCAGCCCACGGCTGATCGCCCCTACAGGCCAGCCCATCTCCGGCCATCAGCTCTCAAGGGAGCGCCGGCGCCGCCGATGGAGTTCGATGAGTGGCCGCAGTTCGTACCGGGTGGACGCCTTGATCGATGTGATCCAGCGTCAGCGAGGTCTCCTCGAGCGGCTGCGCTATCGGTACGTCGCGCTGGAGCTGATGATCGACGCTGGTGAGGTGCGGTTCCTCGACTGGGCTCTCCAGGACCTCAATCGGGCTCGGATCCAGCTGCGGGAGGTGGACCTGGCTCGGGCGACCACGGTGGGGCTGCTCGACATCGATGGAGCGCGCGCCGTCGTGTCCTTGCGAGAGGTCGCCGCCGCCGCCGGGGCTCCCTGGTCGGGCATCCTCCGCGACCACCACGACAGCCTCTCTACGCTCGTGGCCGAGATCGAGCTCCACGCCCACACCATCGCCCAGCACGGCCACGATTGGCTGGGCGAGCTGGCTCGCACCGGCACGGTGTCGTTGCCGGCTCCTCCTACCGTCGACCATGCCCCCGTCGCCGCTCTGGTCGGCGCCGACATGCACGACGGACCGGGGTTGGCCACGTGTCTCACGCCCACCGGCGTCGGTCGTCTGCGGGCCCCGGGAGCAGCCGAGGACCTCGATCCGCTCAGCCTCGAGCGCCTGCTCGACGACATGATCGCCACCGCGGGCCGGCTGCGGATGCCCGCCCTGCTCGCCTTCCTGCGCTGATCGGCGCTCCACCCGAACGTGGTGCGGGGCGCGGTCCGGCGATGGGGGCACGAGCGCAGACAGCGCCCCCGCTCAGGACCTGCGACTCAGCCCGGGGACCGGGAGCCGCACGGGGCTCAGGGCCCAGCGACAGCTGAGAGCCGATCGGGCCACTCGGTGGCCCCGGCGATGGCCGAGGCGTAGCCGGCCTTGCGCCGAGCGACACGTCCGCTGGGCTCCTCGTCCTCGGTGTCGGGCTCGTACTGGGCGTCGATGCCGTCGCGCAGCCTGGCGAGCGCCTCGGAGCGGAGCTGGGAGATGCGGGACTCGGTGACGCCGAGCAGCTGGGCCAGGTCCTGGGACTTCTTGCCCTCGAGGAAGTAGCCGACGACAACGAGGCGATGGCGCTCGGGCAACAAGCCGACCGCGTCGCGCAGGTAGGCGTGCAGCTCCCGGTACTCGAGCTCCTCGGACGGCTCCTTGGTGTGCTCGTCGGCCAAGACGTCGACGAGCGTCAGCTCCTCGTCGTCGTCGGCGACCTCGTACTCGAGGGCCAACACGACCGAACGGAACATCCGATCCTGGAGTCGGCGCAGCTCGTCGGGCTCCATCCCCAGGGCCTCGGCCTTCTCGTGAGCCGACGGCAGGCGCCCCAGCTTGGTGGCCAGGCGCTGCTCGACCTGCTCGAGCTTGCGGGCCAGGGTGCGCACCGATCGGGGGGCCCAGTCGGCAGCCCGCACGGCATCGAGGATCGCGCCCCGGATGCGTTGTGCGGCGAAGCGGTCGAACGGGACGCCGCGGGAAGCGTCGTAGCGACGGGCGGCCTCGACGAGCCCCAGGGCGCCGGCGGTGGCCAGCTCGTCACGATCGACGTGGCGCGGGAAATGGACCGCAACCTGGAACACCACGTGGCGCACCAGGGGGAGGTTGTCCTCGATCAGCCGGTGGATCTCCGTCTCGTCAGCAGCGGGCATTTTCCCCTCCATCGTTGGCTTCTCATCCCAATCCCCCCGTCGGCCCGCATCCTCCAAGATGAAGGACTCGCACCGGAATGGTGCGTTCAACCCCCTCGCCAAGACCAGGTCGGCTGGGGTGCGCACTCTAGGTGACCTCTCGACCACCGTACAGGGTCGCCAGCCCTACCCCGTGAAGGCCGCCGCCTTGACCCCACGGTTCGAGAGCTCACCCAGCAGCTCCCTCGCCCGATCACTGGCCGCCAGGCCTGACGCGCCCGGTGCGATGCCGAGGGTCCTGGTCGCCGCCGCAACCGCAGCAACCGCCGCAACCGCACCGGCTGCGACGCCGGGACGGTCGTAGGCGCCGTAGACCAGCGTCTCGTAGCGCCCGTCGAGCCGACCCCGCACCTCGGCCCGGACCGCTCCGACGGTGCCCTCGGGGTGGGGGCGCCGGAGCATGGGCAGGCGAGCGGTCAGGCGATCGCGGCGGGTCGCGGCCAGCCGAGCGGTGACCCGCTCGACCGGACCGAGGGCATTGACCAACAAGAGGGCATCGGGCAGGCCCGCTCGGTAGCAGTCAGCCGCGCCCACCGGGTCCGGGAACCAGCACAGCTCGCGCCCGGAGCCGGCGCTGCGTCGCTGCCAGCCGCCGTCGCGCCAGTCGATGGCGCCGCCGCCGAGGGCCTCGTGGTGCTGCTGGGCGCACGCCGGGCCCCCAGTGCCGAGCCGGGCCACATGGACCTCGGCCACCTCGTCGAGGGCGTCGCAGGCGTGGCGAGCGAGCAGACAGGTCAGCCCCGGAGCGAAGGCCGCCCCGACCACCAGGGGGATCCCTCGCGCCTCGGCCACTGGACCCAGATCCAGCAGGGCCTCGACCTCGTGGACCCCTCCGGCGGTCGACACCGTCGGGATCCCCCGGTCGACCAGGCGACGAGCCATCGCCACGTGGGCATCGCCGGGCATGGCCAAGACGACCACGTCAGCCTCCGGCGGCTCAGCCGATGGGACCTCGGGCGTCGCCACCTCGGCCAACGACGCCGCCACCTCGGTCACTCGCTCGGGTCGCTCATCCCGAAGGATCACCTCATCGACCCCCTCGGTGGAGGCCAGCTGTCGGGCCGCCCGGGCGCCAACCGCTCCCAGCCCGCACACCGCAGCGCGCATCAGCGCAGGTCGGTTCCGGACAGCTCACGCCACCCTCCCGATTGCGGGGGGGTGCCCCCGGACCCGCGCAGCCGCACGAACGCGGCCACCAGGCCGGCCAAGCCAAGGGCGACGAGGGCACGGCGAAGAAGGGTCATGGTGGCGGGACCTCAGGGTCGGCGGGTGGCGGTGCGGTGCGCGGGCGGCACTGTCGGCCGGCCGAGGGTTGCGCCCGAGGGCTGGGCCTGATCGCCGACAGGTGCGTGGGGCTAGCTGGAATCGAACCAGCGACCTCACCCTTATCAGGGGTGCGCTCTAACCGACTGAGCTATAGCCCCGGGTCGCCGGACCCTACCCGTGGCTCGTCGCCAGCCGCCACCTGCTTGCCGGCGCCGGTCTGGGGCGATCGGCCGTGTCCGAGGCCTCCCCGTCGGCGTCGAGCACGCCGATCACCTGCGCCTCGGTCAAGGCGGAGGCTGACCCCCTGGAGGCGGCCGGCGGCGGCGGGGCGGACCGGGAGCGGCGTCCCGGCGAGGCGGACCGGGAGCGGCGTCCCGGCGAGGCGGGCCGGGACGGCCACCGCCTTCCCGGCGCTCGGCGCCAGCCGGGCGCGAGGCTGGTGACCCCGGAGGCGGGGAGGAGGAGGGTCGT
>Ga0136640_10000458_pt1 | contig 15635 bp, 20 predicted proteins | sample AntDrymUQ8642106_2_FD_105498 | JGI IMG/M metagenome (GOLD analysis project Ga0136640, IMG submission 105498) | Polar desert sand microbial communities from Dry Valleys, Antarctica - metaG UQ864 (21.06) | ecosystem: Environmental > Terrestrial > Soil > Desert | place: Antarctica: Dry Valley...
CCTCGACCCTCGCCCCCTCGGGAGTGCGGACGACGATCTTTTCTCCCGCCGCCTTGACCTCGCCATCGTCGCCGCGGTTGAAGGCCAGCAGCCAGAATACGCTTGTCAGCGCCGCAGTGACGACCGCGGTGCTGATGATCGTGAAGACGCGCCCCATTTCCCGTCCCTCCCCGTGGAGGGAAGGGTTATGCTTGCAACAGCGCCGGTGTGCCAGCCTTGATCATGCGGCTGAGCCTGGCCACGTCCCAATTGGTCAGGCGGATGCAGCCATGGCTTTCGGCGCGACCGATCATCTGCGGTTCGCCGGTGCCGTGGATTCCGTAATGCTCCTTGGTGAGATCGAGCCAAGCTACGCCGACCGGCCCGTTGGGTCCCGGGGGCAGGCGCTGCTCGGCCTTGTCGTCCGCCACGTCCCAAAACAGGTTTGGTTGATAGTGAAACGGCGGCAGGTAGGCGAAGGTCGTGATCTTCCAGTTTCCGAGAGGAAGTGGGTCGTTACCGCTCCCCATGGTAGCCGGGAACTGCGCGATGAGCCGTTCGCCGTTCCACACCTGAACCACGCGTTCGGACTTGTCGACGACGACCTTGTTTCCCTGCGGCTGCTGGCCCGAAACGTTGAGGTCGCTCATCAACTGGGCGTGCTCGGCCTTCAGGCCCGCATAGTTGCGCGACGACGGAAGCACGTTGGGAAAGCGAAGCACCGAGCCGGCCTTAAGCTGAGCATCGGGGCGGTTGAGCGCGGCCAGCGTGTGCGGCGTGGTGTGGAATTTCTCGGCCAGCTTCTCGATCGGCGTCTTGTAACCGAGATAGTCGAGCTTGGCCTGGTCTTCGGCCTCCTTGGGGAAAGGCATGACATATTTGCCAGCCAAATCTTCCGGCGTCACCCGCAACATCCGCGTCGAAGGCATGTTCATCTGAAGGAGAGCGGCGCGGGTCGGCTCATCGAGCTTCCCGCTGACCTCGAGCCCACGCGATTTCTGAAAGCCGGTGATCGCGTCGTCGAACGAGATGCCGGGCTTGCCGTCAATCGGGCCGGGCGCGAAACCGGCATGGTCCAGCAGAACCTGGGCGTGGAAAATGGTCCCGTCTATCGGCGAGCCGGGCGTTCCGGGCGCTGCCCACGCCTTGGGCTGAGCCGTCTTGCTCGCAGGCGCGGCAGTCTGGGCGATCGCGGCCCCCGCGATCCCGAGAGCCGCGCTGGAAAGCCAGAAGATTTTGGGAAAGCTCTTATTGGGCACTGTTACGCTCCATCACCAAGTTGAGTTCGGGTGCAGAACGATGCAGTCTCGCTCAAGTTGCCAAAGAACGCGTTAGGAGGCCAGGAGCGCGCTAAATTCGGCCACCGCCGCCCTCGGCCCATCGGCATGATCCCAAACGGCGCTGACGACCGCGATGAAATCGGCGCCTGCCTCGATCAGGGGAGCGGCGTTAGCGGGGGTGATGCCGCCGATCGCCACGCTGGGAATCCCAGACAGGGTAGACCACCACGACAGGATCGACGGATCGGGGCGGAAGCGCGTGGCGTGGGTGCTCGTCGGGTAGAAAGCCCCGAACGCGACATAATCGGCCCCCGCCTCCCCGGCCTCCATCGCCAGATGGCGGCTGTCGTGACACGTGCGCCCGATCTGGGCGGCCGGGCCGAGCAGCGCCCGCGCCGCGCGCGGATCCCCGTCGGTCTGGCCGAGATGCACCCCTTCGCAGCCAAGTGTTGCGGCAAGGTCGGCGCGGTCGTTGAGGATAAAGGCGACGTCGTGCGACGCGCATACCGGCATCAGCGCTTCCGCTATCCGGAGGACATGGTCATCCGGAACGCCCTTGAGGCGAAGCTGGAACGCCGCGACCGGGCCGCCGTCGAGCGCCTGCTTCAGCGTGTCAGCGAAGCGCGCGTCGATGCCGCCCGGCGAAACCAGATAAAGCTGGCACGTCGGTCGCCGGTCGCGCTCGAAGCGTTCGGCGAAGGCCGGGTCGAGCGGGACGCCGTCCTCATTCACGAATGACGGCTCAAGACTCGCTCGCGCTGCGCCAGGAACAGCTGCAAGGCGCAGCACAGGCCGATGGCCAACAGCACAATGGGCGCCAGCCACAACCCGCGCATGGCGAGCCGGTTGCCTTCCGCCATCACGAAGATGAGGAAGACAGCTGCCGCGAACAGGACGTCGGCCGCGAAGGCGCTGGCTGGAGCCGTGGCGAACAATTGAGAGCCGAAAAGTCCGACATCGATCCCGTGCTCCGCCAGCCAGGGGAGGAGGATCGCATAGGGCAGGATCGCGCCCAACGCAGCCAGCGCGCAGTAGACCCAGAACAATGGTCCTCGGCGCGCTTCCATGCGTCTATTCCTCGCCCTTGTAGATGCTCACCAGCCGGTCGAGCATCGCCATCGCTTCGGCGCGGGGGCGCTGGAAAGTGTTGCGGCCGATGATCGAGCCGTTGCCGCCGCCGTCACGGATATCGCGCGCGTCCTGATAGACCGCATCGATATCCTTGGAGGCGCCGCCCGAAAAGACGACGATCCGGCGGCCGTTGAAGCAGCTTTTGACGACATGGGCGACGCGCAGCCCCTGAGTCGACCAGTCGCCGTCCCCGTACATCGGCTTGGCCTCTTTCTGCTCGATGTGCGCGCTCGGCAGCTTCACCTTGATAATGTGCGCGCCCATTAGGGCCGCGATGTGCGCGGCATAGGCGCCGACATCGAGCGCGAGCTCGCCCTCTTTCGTAAGCTTGCCGCCGCGCGGGTACGACCAGATCACGGTCGGAATTCCGACCGATTTGGCCTCCGCCGACATTTCGCGAATTTCCTCCATCATGTCGAACATGTCGTCGGCGGCCGGATAGACGGTGAAGCCGATCGCCGCGCAGCCCAGCCGCAGCGCGTCCTCGACCGAACCCGTCACCGCCTGGTTGATTCCGCTCGCCCAGCTGTTCGAGCTGTTGATCTTAAGAATGGTGGGGATCTGCCCGGCGAAGGTCCCCGCCCCCGCCTCCAGCGCGCCGAGCGGCGCCGCATAGGCGTTGAGGCCCGCGTCGATCGCCAGTTGATAATGATAATGCGGATCGTAGGCGTCGGGGTTGATCGCGAAGCTGCGTGCGGGGCCATGCTCAAAGCCCTGGTCAACCGGCAGGATGATGAGCTTGCCAGTGCCGCCAAGACGCCCGTGGGTGAGGATGCGGGCCAGGTTGGCACGCGTCCCGGGGTTGTCGCTTTCATAATTGGACAGGATTGCTTTGACGGCGGACGTGAAGGTCATTCTGGGCTCCTGAAGGATCATTCTGGGTTAGCCGGGCGACAGCACTGATTCAATCCTACTGCAGCGCGGCGACCCCCGGCAGCGTCTTGCCTTCCATCCATTCAAGGAACGCCCCGCCCGCGGTCGAGATAAAGGTGAACGCGTCGGCGAGGCCGGCCTGGTTAAGCGCGGCGACGGTGTCTCCCCCGCCCGCGACCGAGACCAGGCTGCCGCTCTGGGTGAGCGCGGCAGCGGTCTTAGCGAGCGCGACCGTCGCGGTATCGAAGGGCGGGGTCTCAAAGGCGCCGAGCGGCCCGTTCCAGACCAGAGTGCGGCAGGTTTTGAGCGCATCGCCGAGCGCCTCGACCGCGGCGGGGCCGATATCGAGGATCATCTCGTCGGGGGCGATTTCGTGGACGTTGCAAATGCGCAGGCTCGGCGGGTGCGGCGCGATTTCCTTTGCCACCATGACGTCATAGGGGAGGTGGACGATGCACCCGGCCCGCTCGGCGGTGTCGAGAATTTGCAGCGCGGCCGATGCCAGATCATGCTCGCACAGCGACTTGCCGACGGCGACCCCGCGGGCGGCGAGAAAGGTGTTCGCCATTCCGCCGCCGATGATCAAATGATCGACCTTGGCGACGAGGTGGTTGAGGACTTCGAGCTTGGTCGAGACCTTGGCCCCGCCGACCACTGCCGCGACCGGGCGTTCGGGATTGCCGAGCGCCTTTTCCAGCGCCGACAGTTCGGCCTCCATGGCGCGGCCGGCAAAGGCCGGGAGCAAATGCGCGAGGCCTTCGGTCGAGGCATGGGCGCGGTGCGCGGCGGAAAAGGCATCGTTGACGTAGAAATCGCCAAGCGCGGCCATCGCTGCGGCGAGCAAGGGGTCGTTCGTCTCTTCGCCGCAATGGAAACGCGTATTCTCCAAAATGCCGACTTCTCCGGACTCCATTTTGGCGATGGCATCCTTTGCGCCCGGTCCCTGGCAATCTTCGATGAACCGCACTTGTCGTCCCAAGACATGTCCGTAAGCGATTGTAACCAGGGCTAGGCTTTGGTCTGGACTTTGCACGCCCTTGGGCCGGCCGAAATGGGCGAGGAGCAGGACCTTCGCCCCCTTGTCGGCAAGCTCGGTCACCGTCGGGACCGTGGCGCGGAAGCGCGTGTTGTCGGTGACCTTGAGATCGGCGATCGGCACGTTGAGATCGACGCGCACCAGCACGCGTTTGCCCTTAACGTCGCCGATGTCGTCGAGTGTGCGAAAGCTGTTCATCCGATCCTCACTTCGTCGCCGATCGCGATTTGCCCCTCGCTGACGACATAGGCCATGATTCCGCCGCGCCAATCGGGACGCATGGCGGGGTCGAGGCCGGGCACTTGCTCGTCCATGCGGAAGCAGGGCGTGCATTCGACGGTGCTTTCGAAAACGACGTCATCGCCGATCGCGATCCGCGTTCCCCATTCGCGCGGGAGCGTGACGCCTTCGACGAACAAATTTGCGCGGCGCACCGTCCAGGGCGCGTCCACGCCAACCTCGCTCAGCGCCGCGTCCCAATCCTCCCGGGCAAGGATGCACACCTGGCGCTTGGGAAATTTGCCGGGCCGCGGGCGGCCGCGAAAGTCGCGCGCGACACCGTACGCCGTCGTGACGTGCGCCGACAGAAGCGTCTCCATCGGCGCGCGTTTCGCCGCACGGCGCGCGATTCCGAGCAACCGTCCGCTCACTCCTAGGTCAGCCGCCCCATCGCGCCCGCGGTGTCGAGCATGCGGTTCGAAAAACCCCATTCATTGTCGTACCAGGAAACTACGCGCACCAACCTGCCTTCGAGCACCGCGGTCTCGAGGCTGTCGATCGTCGAGCTCGCCGGATTGTGATTAAGATCGATCGAGACCAGCGGCTCCTCACTATAGTCAAGGATGCCCGCGAGCGGCCCGCTTGTCGCCGCGGCGCGGAGCGCGCCGTTGACTTCGTCGAGGCTGGTTTCGCGCTTCGGGGTGAAGGTAAGGTCGACGAGGCTGACGTTGGGCGTCGGAACGCGGATCGCCGAACCGTCGAGCTTGCCCTTCAATTCGGGAAGCACTTCGCCGACCGCGCGGGCCGCGCCGGTCGTGGTCGGAATGATCGACATCGCGGCCGCCCGGGCGCGGCGCATGTCGGGATGGATCTGGTCGAGGATTTTCTGATCGTTGGTATAGCTGTGGATCGTAGTCATCAATCCGCGCTCGATTCCAATGACATCGTTCATGACCTTCGCAACCGGTGCGAGGCAATTGGTGGTGCACGATGCGTTTGAAACGATCTGGTCGTCGCCGGTCAGGCTTTCGTGATTGACCCCGAAGACGATGGTCTTGTCGGCTCCCTTGGCCGGCGCGGAGATCAGCACCCGCTTAGCGCCCGCGGTGATGTGCGCGCCGGCCTGGTCGCGGTCGGCGAAAAAGCCGGTGCATTCGAGCGCGATATCTATGCCCTGGTCGCCGTGCGGAAGCTTGGCGGGATCGCGTTCGGCGGTGACGTGAATGCGCTTGCCGTCGATGACGATGTTGTTGCCTTCGGCGCGGACGTCGCCCGAATAAGCCCCGTGCACCGAGTCCCGTTTGAACAGCATGGCGTTGGATTTGGCGTCGGCGAGATCGTTGATCGCGACGAGTTCGAGGCCGCTGTCGCCGCGCTCGAGTATCGCCCGCGCGACCAGCCGGCCGATGCGCCCAAATCCGTTGATCGCCACTCTCGTCATCTAATGAGCTCCCATATGTTCGATTGCCGCAACGATCTGCGGCGCGATCGCATCGGCGGTGAGGCCGAAATGCCTGTAGAGGTCGGCCGCGGGCGCCGAGGCGCCGAAGCGATCGAGCCCGAAGCGCAGTCCGAGCGTCATGGTGTAGCGCTCCCAACCCATCGTCGTTCCCGCCTCGATCGATACGCGAAGGAGGGCCTCGGGCTGCATGTCCGGGAGGATGTCGTCGCGATAGGCGTCCGGCTGCGCATCGAAGCGCGACCAGCACGGCATCGACACGACGTCGGCGCCGATGCCGCCGGCCTCGAGCATGTCCGCAACATCGAGCGCGATCTCGACCTCGGACCCGGTCGCGATCAGGATTACCCTGCGCCGCGAGGCGGCTGCTCGGAGACGATAGGCGCCGCGCGCGCACAGGTTCTCGCCGGCCTCCTCGAGTCGCACCTGGCGCAAATTCTGTCGCGTCAGCGCCAGCAGCGATGGCCCGGCGCGATCCTCCAGCGCGAGCGCCCAGCATTCGGCGGTTTCGACCGCATCGGCAGGGCGATAGACGTCGAGGTTCGGGATCAGCCGCAGCGAATTCAGATGTTCGACCGGCTGATGCGTAGGCCCGTCCTCGCCGAGGCCGATCGAATCGTGGGTCATGACGTAGACCACGCGCGCCTGCTGGAGCGCGGACAGCCGGATTGCCGGCCGGCAATAGTCCGCGAACACCAGGAAGGTGCCGCCATAGGGAATCACCCCGCCGTGCAGCGCCATCCCATTCATCGCCGCCGCCATTCCGAATTCGCGAATGCCGTAATAAATGTAGCGCCCGCTATAATCGACGGCCGTAAGCGGCTGCTGCGTCTTCGTTTTCGTGTTGTTGGAACCGGTCAGGTCGGCCGATCCGCCGATCGTTTCGGGCAACAGCGCGTTGATCGCCCCCAGCGCCATTTCCGACGCCTTGCGCGTCGCGACCGTGACGGGATTGGCGATCAGGCTGGCGATGTAGCCTGATTTGGCAAAGGCTTCGGGAAGCCGGCCTTCCATCCTGCGCGCGAACTCGTCGCGGCGATCCGCATGGTCGAATCGCTCTCGCCAGTCGCGATGCTTCGTTTGGCTGCGCCGGCCCGCCTCGCGCCACGCGTCGCGCACGTCATCGGGCAAGGTGAAGGGCTCATGGCTCCAGCCGAGCGCTTCGCGGGTTGCGGCGACTTCGTCCGCGCCCAGCGCGGCACCGTGGGTGGCGTGGGTGCCCTGCTTGTTCGGCGATCCGAAGCCGATGATCGTCTTGCACGCGATCAGCGACGGTCGCGGGTCGGCGATGGCCTCGTCGAGCGCCGCGCAAATGCTTGCCGACTCGTGGCCGTCGCATTGCGCGACGTGCCAGCCATAGGCGGCGTAGCGCGCGGCGATGTCCTCGCTCGTCGAAAGCGAGGTCGCGCCGTCGATCGTGATGCTGTTGTCGTCCCAAAAGGCGATCATTCGCCCGAGCTTGAGGTGTCCGGCGAGCCCCGCCGCCTCGTGATTGACGCCTTCCATCAGGCAGCCGTCCCCGGCGATCGCCCAAATGCGGTGGTCGACCAGTTCGTCGCCGAAGACCGCGTTCATGTGGCGCTCGGCAATCGCCATCCCGACCGCCATCGCGAACCCCTGCCCAAGCGGACCGGTGGTGCATTCGACCCCGTCGAGAAGGAAGTTTTCGGGATGACCGGCGCAGGGGGACGCCAGCTTCCGAAAGTTTCGAATATCATCGATCGTCGGGCGTTCGTAGCCGGTCAAATGGAGCAGCGAATAGATCAGCATCGAGCCGTGGCCTGCCGACAGCACGAAGCGGTCGCGGTCATGCCATCCGGGGTCTTGCGGGTCGTGCTTGAGATATTTCGTGAACAATTGCGTGGCGACGTCGGCCATCCCCATCGGCATCCCCGGATGGCCGCTGTTCGCCGCTTCGACCGCGTCCATCGACAAGGCGCGAATGGCGTTCGCCATCAGCCGCGAATCAGGGGTTCGCGAATCGATCGACATGGGTCTCCGGGAAGGGTGATTGAGGGCGCGAGTTCCCCCAAGTCTTTGCGGATTGCGGCGCGGAGCGTCAACCTTGCCGCCCGCGCACTTCCTGCTATTCGTGCCGCCATGGCGGACGAACGTATCCTGGCCGCGATGGAGCGGATCGACACTGCGGTCGCGCGAGTCGAATCGGCCGCCAGGCGATCCGGCCATGCGGGGCTTGTCGAAGATGGCGGCCTTCGCGAGCGCCACGAAAATTTGAGAAGCCGCATCGAAGCCGCGGTCGCGGAAATCGACACCTTGATCCGCAATGGCTGAGGTCGACATCCACATCGCTTCGCGAAACTATCCGGTCGCGTGCCGCGACGGCGAAGAGGCGCGCCTTCGCGATGTCGCGGCGATGGTCGATGCCAAGGCGAAAGCGGCAACCGCAGCGCTTGGCACGATGTCCGAGGCGCGCACGCTTCTGTTCGCTTCGCTGATGCTTGCGGACGGCCTGATCGACTCCCCCGCTCCAGGCAAGCCGTCCGGCGCGAACGGATCGGCCCCGGCCAGGATCGATCCGGTGGTCGCCGATGCGCTGGAACGGTTGGCGGCGCGGATCGAGGCTTTGGCGGATACGCTTGAGGATCAGCCCGCCAACGCCTAGATAGGCGTGTGACGGGAACTGCCCGGTACGAGCTTAAGAACATCCCTGAGGCTATTCTTCATCCTAGGGAGCTGTCCCTGCCCGGATCCTGGTCCGGTCTAAACGGCGCCCACCTGACGTAACTGGCGTCAGAGGATATTCGTGCACACGGCCATGGCGGTCCCGTCACCCCCCACCAAGCCGCAGCTCCGGGCGCATTTCCTCGCGGTACGGCGGAGCTTCGCGCGCGCGCTTTCGCCTGGTCTTCGCGGCGAACTCGAACGGCAATTGTTGCGGCGCGTCCTCCCGCACCTCGAGAATGCGTCGACCATCGCCGCCTATCATCCGATGCGCGACGAGATCGATCCTGGGCCGATTGTCGACGAAATCCTGGGCCAGGGGCGCGTCGCCGCCCTTCCCTGGTTCGCGGCGCGAGATGCGACGATGATGTTTCGCGAGGCTCCCGCGCGGGACGCCGGGCCATGGGGCGTGCTGCAGCCTGCGGCCGAAGCCGTCGCCGTGGCGCCCGAGATCGTTCTCGTTCCCCTTGTCGCCGCGGACGCGGCCTGCAGCCGCATCGGGCACGGCAAGGGCCATTACGACCGCGCGCTTTCCCATCTGCGCGATAGCGGGCCGGTACGGACGATAGGCCTGGCCTGGGACGAGCAAATCTTCGAGGGTTCGATCCCGGCCGATGCCTGGGACATTCCGCTCGACGCGATTGCCTCGCCCGGGCGCTGGATCGAACGGTGAGCCCGTCGTGGCGAAAACCCGTCGGCATCGGGCTGATCCTGCTGCTGGTGACGGTCTGGTGCATCGCCGTCGCCAGTTTCGCCACTGCGATCGGGCGATGGCATTGGTCGGCGCAAGCAATTTTCTACGCAATTGCGGGGACCGCGTGGATCTTGCCGCTAAAGCCGCTGCTCAGGTGGATGGAGCTTGGCCGCTGGCGCGATCAGGCAAAACAAAACCCCGGCGGGACAGACCCGCCGGGGTTCTGAAAATCGCTTGCGCTGATCGATTTAAGTCAGCGGATTGCCGTCGTTACGGCCGGCGGTATGCGTCGTCGTGGTGCGGTTGACGTGCACATCGTCATGGCTCTTCTTGTTGAAGAGCGGCGCGAGCAGGCCGAGCAGGCCGAGCAGGCCCCACAGGCCCTTGTCTCCGTCATCGGTATCTTCTTCGACCATGGTGTCGACTTCGACGCCGTCCGCCGTCGTGGTCGTTGCAACGGCAGCGGCCGGTGCCAGCGCCAGAAAAGCCGCGGCCGCCAGAGCGGTTCCCAAACGTTGAGCCATAATAGTCCTCCTGTTCTAGTTCGTTCCTCGTCCTCAGCCAAAGCGCGGCGTTCGCGGGACGAGTGGCAAGCAACGGCTCGGCGCGCAACTCGTTCCACTAGTCGAACGACCGTGACGGCGTTGTGGTTCATTCAGGGAAGCGCGGTTTGGTTTGAGGGCCGCGATGGCGCGAGTGACGGGACTCGAACCCGCGGCCTCCGCCGTGACAGGGCGGCGCTCTAACCAACTGAGCTACACCCGCTTGTCGGGGACGGTGGCGGACTAATCGCGGCTCAATTCGCTGTCAAGGAATTGGCGAGCTCGGGAGGGGCCGCGGCCGGCTCATCATCGGGCTGGACGTGCGTGAGCGTTCCGTCCTCGAACAGAAAGCCCGCGATGTCGGGCTTTCCCGCGGCGTCGAGCACGGTCTTGAGGATGATCAGAAGCGGCACCGCCAGCAGCGCGCCGGTGGTGCCCCACACCCAGGTCCAGAAGCTCAAGGCGAGCAGGATGAGCAGCGGGTTGATCGTCAGCCGGCGCCCGACGAGCATCGGCGTGATGCCATTGGCCTCGATGAGATGCAGCGCGGCGAACGCGGCCGCCGGAAGCAGCGCGGTCCACACATCGTTGAAGGTCATCAGTCCGCCCAGCGCGAGCAGCAGCGCCGATGCGATCGGCCCGAGATAGGGAATGTAGTTGAGCACCGCGACGATGCCACCCCACATCAGCGGCGTCGGCATTCCGATCATGTAAAGGACGAACGCCGTGAGGATGCCGAGGCATATGTTGATGATGGTGATGGTGCCGAGATAGGTCGAGGTCGCGGCGACGACTTGCTGAATGACTCGCGCGGTAGTCATCGCGCCCGAAAAGCTGCCCCGGCTGATGATCGTCTGCTTGCGCATCCGCGTCCACCCCGCAAGGAAGAAGAAGATAACGAGCAGCGCGAAAAACGCCTGGATTGCCGCGGCGGGGGCCGAGGTCGCGATCAGATCGAGCGAGCTGTTCGGGGTTTCAACCTGCACTGTGCGCGGCCCTCCCCCGGGCGATGCCCCGAGTTCGGCAAAGGTGCGGTCGATATATTTTTCGGCGTTGGCGTAAAGATCGAGCAGCGGCGCAAGCGCGGTCTTGATCCGCACTAGGCGCTCGGGAAGCAAAGTGAACCAGTCGATCGCGGGAAGGACTATCGATGCGATCGCGATGTTTGCCACCGTGAGGAACAGGATGACGCAAATAAGAGCCGACAAGGTCGATGGCAGGCCGCGACGCTCGAACCATTCGAGCAGCGGGACCAAGGCAATGGCAATCACCAGGGCGGCGGTGACCGGCAGGAAAAACTCGGCCCCGGCCCTCAACGCGAACGGGACTGACAAAGCCAGCCCGATTCCGGCGGTCAGCGCCAGCGAGGCGAGCAGTCGGTCGCGGCGCAGCGCATCATGCTCGACTTCTTGTGGCGCCTCGTACGACGCCGCGGCCGCAACATCGCTTTCGGCCTGCGGGACAGGTGGGGAAGTGGGCGCGTCCATCTCCCGCGAAGCTTAGCGCGCGGGCCCAAGGACGTCCATCAGGCGCATGCTCGCACGGTGTTGGTGCCCCTGGCCCGAGTCGAACGGGCACTCCTTTCGGAACTCGATTTTGAGTCGAGCGCGTCTACCAATTCCACCACAGGGGCACGGCGCGCTGACTAGACGAGCGCCTGGCGAGCCGCAAGCAAGCTAGTGGCGCGGCGGCTGATGGCGGTAGCTTAAGGCCTCGGCAACGTGGATTCTGGCGACGCCCTCGCTCAGCCGTCCGTCGAGCTCGAACTCCCCCACCGCGACATAACCGGCCAGCGTTTCGGCATCGATCGGCCCCATCGCGCCGAGCAGCCCAAGCGCGATCGGAAGCTCGTAGTGCGAGCCTTCCTTGGGCAGATCGGCGGGCGACAGGTTGTCGCTTGGGGGAAGCACGAGCCCGATCGCGGACAGCGCGGCGCGCACCCGCTCGCGGCTTTCGCCGACCGCCTTGTCGGGTAGGGCCGACGACGTTGAACGCCGGCAATCCGCCAGCGATTTGCACCTGGCATTCGACCGCACCCGCTTCCAGCCCCAGAAACGCCACCGGGGCAACATGCGCTACCATGCTGGTGGACACCCCCTGCCTTGACGGTCGCCCTTGTTAGCGCGGGGCAGCGCGATGTCGAGCGGTCGCGAACCGTCTTGCGCTCGTAATACAGCTACCCCATTTAGCGCATCATGAACCTGCGTCAGAGATGGGTCGCGGCCGGCCGCAATCCGGCAGTCAAGACGGGGCTGTTTGCGACTGGGTGCGTGTTGCTTGCGGCCTCGCCCGCGGTCGGCGTTATCCCGGGGCCAGGCGGTGTGGTCGTCGCCGCGGCGGGCCTCACGCTGATGCTCAGGAACAGCCGCTGGGCGAAGCGCCAATATGTCCGCTTCAAGCGCTGGCAGCCCAAGGCGGGCGGTTGGTTCGACTGGGGATTGCGGCGTGGCAGCGCGAAGCGCCGCGAGGAATTGCGCAAGGTCCAGGAAACGCTGCCCGATGCGCCGCGCGATTGACTTTGGTCACCCTCTTGCCTAACCGCCGCCGCAGCAGAGGCCGCGTATTTCGCGGCTTTTCTCTTTTCAGACTTGAACAGGAATGAGCGATGAAGCGCACCTTTCAGCCCAGCAAGCTCGTGCGTGCGCGCCGGCATGGCTTTTTCGCGCGCAAGGCGACCGTCGGCGGCCGCAAGGTGTTGGCCGCGCGCCGCGCCCGTGGCCGCAAAGTCCTCTGCGCTTAATCCACTTACGCAAGCGCGCCGATTTCCTCGCCGCCAACCGTGGCAAGCGCGCCGCCATGCCCGGCTTTGTCCTTCTTGCCCGCGACCGCGGCGACGGCGATGACGCTGTCCGGGTCGGCTACACCGTCACCAAGAAGATCGGCAATGCCGTGGTCCGCAACCGCATGAAACGCCGCCTGCGCGAAATCGCGCGCGCGGAGCTGGCGGGTGCAGGGCGGGACGGTTGCGATTACGTGCTAATTGGCCGCGAAGGCGGGATCGAGCGCGACTTTTCTGCCTTGCGCGGCGAGCTGGCCAAGGCGCTGGCAAAGGTCGCACGGTGATTTCAAGAGCCCTGATCCTTCTTGCCCGCGGCTGGCAGCTTGGCCCGTCACGCGTGCTTCCGCCGAGCTGTCGCTTTCAGCCGAGCTGTTCGGCCTATGCGATTACCGCCTGGACTCGCCACGGCGCGCTGCTGGGGAGCTGGCTGGCCGCGAAGAGGCTGTTTCGATGCCAGCCCTGGGGAGGGTCGGGCTACGACCCCGTCCCGCAATTGAGGATCGAAGCTTGACCGACCAGCGCAACATGATCCTGGCGATCGTCCTGTCGGCGCTCGTCCTCTTCGGCTGGAGCGCGCTGTCGGAGCGCTTCTTTCCGACCGCGCAAGCTCCGGTCACCCGGATCGACAAGGGGCGCGAAGTCGTCATCCCGAAACTTGCGGCCGATCCCGCCGCCGACGCTCCCGCCGCGATCCGCGCGCGCGGCGTCGTGCTTCGCGAGACCCCACGCGTGCGCATCATAACGCCGCAGCTCGCGGGATCGATCAATCTCAAGGGCGCGCGCATCGACGACCTTGTTCTCACCCGCCAGCGCGAGACGATCGACGCCAACTCGCCGGCCATTCGCCTGTTGTCGCCGGGCGGGGCAAAAGGCGCCTATTTCGCGGGCTTCGGCTGGGCGGGCGCGGGCACGCTGGCGCCGGGGCAGGAAACGCTATGGACGCCGAGCGCGCGGGTGCTCACGCCTGCGGCGCCGGTAACGCTCAGCTGGGCAAATGGCGCGGGTCAGCGCTTCGACATCTTGATCGCGGTCGATGCCGATTACATGTTCACCGTCCGTCAGCGGGTCTCGAACGCGAGCCCCGCCCCGGTCGCGGTGCAGCCGTTCGCGCTCATCAACCGCGACGGCAAATCGCCCGATGTCGACAGCTGGACGATGCACACCGGCCCGGTCGGGGTGTTCAACGGCAGTGCGAATTACGACGTCAACTTCGACGATCTCGACGAGGGCAGCGCCGACGGCCAGAAAATGAACGGCCGCGGCGGCTGGCTCGGCTTCACCGACAAATATTGGCTGACCGCGCTCGTTCCCGACCAGCGATCTGCGGTCGAAGGGACCTTCCGCCGCGGCCGCCAGGGAAGCTACCAGGCGGATTTCACCACGCCCACCAAAATCGTCGCCCCAGGCCAGGCCCTCACCCAGACCAGCCATTTGTTCGCAGGCGCCAAGGAGCTTCGTGCGCTCGATAAATACGAGGCTTCGCTCGGGGTCCCGGCGTTCGACAAGGCGATCGACTGGGGATGGTTCGAATGGTTCGCCAAGCCGATCTTCTACCTGCTCAATTGGCTGTTCAGCGTGGCGGGCAATTTCGGCGTCGCGATCATCTTGCTGACCATCATCGTTCGCGGGCTGATGTACCCGATCGCGCAGAAGCAATTCCAGTCGATGGCGGCGATGCGCTTGCTGCAGCCCAAGATGAAGGCGCTTCAGGACCGCTACAAGGACGACAAGTCCAGGCAGCAACAGGAGATCATGAAGCTGTACAAGGATGAAAAGGTCAATCCGCTCGCCGGATGCGCGCCCATTCTGCTTCAGATTCCCGTCTTTTACGCGCTTTACAAAGTGCTGATGCTCGCGGTCGAGATGCGCCACGAGCCCTTTATTTTATGGCTGCGCGACCTGACCGCCCCCGATCCGATGACTCCCGTCAATCTGTTCGGCTACCTGCCCTTCACCCCGCCACAGATCATCGCCATCGGCGTGCTGCCGATCCTCGTCGGCATTACGCAATATGTCACCTTCAAGTTGAACCCGCCCGCCACCGACCCCGTCCAGCAAAAGGTGTTCAGCCTGATGCCGTGGTTCCTGATGGTGATCATGGCGCCCTTCGCCGCGGGCCTGCAGCTTTACTGGATGACCAACAACATCTTCACGATCATCCAGCAGAAGCTTCTCTACAAGCGCTACGGCGTGGATATGAAGGCCCCGGCCACGACGTGAGCGCCGATGACGCAAGCGAGGCGCGCAAGCTATTTTCGGGGCCGGTCGGCTTTCTCAAATCCGCGCCCGGCCTCGAATTCCTGCCTGATCCCGACGCACCCGAAATCGCGTTCGCGGGCCGCTCAAACGTCGGTAAGTCGTCATTGCTGAACGCGCTCGTCAACCGCAACGGCCTGGCGCGGACCTCGAACACCCCCGGGCGCACGCAGGAGCTCAACTTCTTCGACGTCGGCGATCCGCTCCTCTTCCGCCTCGTCGATATGCCCGGCTACGGCTTCGCCAAGGCGCCGCCCGCGGTGGTCAGGAAATGGCGTTTCCTGATCAACGATTTCCTTCGCGGGCGTCAGGCGTTGAAGCGGGCGATGCTCCTCGTCGATACGCGGCACGGGCTCAAGGATGTCGACCGCGAGGTCATGAAGATGCTCGACGATGCCGCCGTGAGCTATCATCTCGTCCTGACCAAAGCCGACAAGGTCAAGGAAAGCGAGCTGGCCGACACGCAGGCGCGAGTCGCGGAGGAGGGACGCAAGCATCCCGCGGCGCACCCGCTGATGCTGACCACCTCGAGCGAAAAAGGCCTAGGGATCGACGCGTTGCGCGACGCGGTGATCGATGCAATCGGTTGACCTTTAATGTCACCCCGGCGAAGCCGGGGCCTATACGCCGTAGAGTCCGCGAAAAGTTTGCAGCGTATGGATCCCCGCCTTCGCGGGGATGACGGAGGTAAATTTGCTCAAGCTC
>Ga0136640_10000459_pt1 | contig 15635 bp, 14 predicted proteins | sample AntDrymUQ8642106_2_FD_105498 | JGI IMG/M metagenome (GOLD analysis project Ga0136640, IMG submission 105498) | Polar desert sand microbial communities from Dry Valleys, Antarctica - metaG UQ864 (21.06) | ecosystem: Environmental > Terrestrial > Soil > Desert | place: Antarctica: Dry Valley...
CTGGGGACATCTCTGGGGACATCTCTGGGGACATCTCTGGGGACATCTCTGGGGACACCTCTGGGGCTCCCGTCGTCGCTTCCTTCGCCGCGCGTGCCGCGAAGGAAGCCAACGGAATCGCGACCATGCCGCTGAGCTCGCTCAACAGCACGATCACCGTGACACCACTGATCCCCCGGGTATCCCCGGCCGACTGAGCACCGGCCGATCGAGCAGGTCAGCGCAGCCTGGGGTCGAGTTCGTCGGGATCACGCCCGAGCAAGTCGGCCGCTTCCTCGATCAGCAGATCCAGCACCAGCCCGGCAGCCTCGATCGGCCCACTGATTCGGCTGGCCACCGGCATCCGATACACCACAATGCGGGCCGGCCGCCGGCCGCGCCCGGCTTGCTGGGCACTCAACGGCACGTCGTCCACCCAGTCGGCGGGCACCATGGGGACCTGCTCGACACTGATGCGCACGCTGTCCAGCTCGCGCCCCACGTGCCGGCGCAGCTGGGCCGCCACCCGGTCGACGACTCGTTCGAAGTCGGCTGCCCGAGTTCGCGCTGCAGGGACCCCGCTCGGTGTGAGTGGGCCTGGCAGCGACCGTGGCCCGCGTGGGCCACGGCCCCGGCGGTCGCGCGCAGAGATCACGGGGAAGCGTGGCGCGGGCATTGTCCGAGACTAGAGCGGTACCGTCTGCCCGTGGCCCTAACCCGTCGTTGTTCGCGCACCGCGTGTACACGCTCGGCCATGGCCACACTCACCTACGTCTACGGTGACCAGACCGCCGTGCTCGGCCCGCTCGCCACCTTCGCTGAGCCGCACAGCTACGACTTGTGTGCGGGGCACGCCGAGTCGCTGTCAGTGCCACGTGGGTGGGAGGTCGTCCGATTGGCGCCGGATCCCGGTGCCTACGGGCCGAGCGGCGACGACCTGCTGGCGCTCGCCGACGCTGTACGCGAGGCAGCCAGGCCAGGAACCGCTCCGGTCGCGGTGGGTCGGCGGGGCCACCTACGAGTGGTCGGCTCAGACGAGGATTGACCGCAGCGATCGCAACGCCGGTAAAGAGCCGCCGGTAGACATCCGACAAGTTTCTGGAGGAACCTGATGTCGATTGACAGTGGGCTGTTGGCCATCCTCGCCTGCCCGTCCTGCCGGGCCTCGTTGCGACTGGATGAGACGCGCGCCGAGCAGCCCGAGCTGGTGTGCACCGGTTGCGGTCTGGCCTACCCGGTGCGCGACGGTATTCCTGTTCTCCTGGTCGACGAGGCCCGCCAGCCGGAGACCTCCCGCCAGCCGGAGACCGGTTGACCGGCGGTGGCCTTCGACGACTCCGCGCTCGACGACCACACGGCGCTCGCTCTGGCTGACCCGGTGCTTCGCCGCCTGGCGGAGGCCGGGGCCAGAGTGCGCCGGGAGACTGACTCGATGCAGGCGGCCGCGGTGAGTCTGGGCGAGCCGGCCGGTTCGATGGACCGACCGCGGGCGATGATCGTGGCCGGCGCCGACTCTCGTCTGCTTCGTGCCGTGCTGGAGCCATGGTGCCCGGTGCCGTTCGTTGCCTGGCCCGGCCCTGGATTGCCGGGCTGGGCGGGAGCGCTCGACACTGTGGTGGTGTTGGCGCCGACCAGCGGTGACGAGGCAGCAACCTCTGCCGTGCTGGAGGCTGTGCGGCGCGGCTGCACGCTGGTGTTGGCCTGCCCGGTGCACGCGAGCCTGGCGGAGCCGGCCGCCAGCCGGTCGACCACGTTGCTACCGACCGCCTCGACCGACACGCTCGCCGTAGCAGTGGGGGTGCTACAGGCGCTGCACCGCGCTGATCTCGGGCCGGAGGTGGACCCCGAGCAGGTCGCGTCCGCACTCGACGGCGTCGCCGTCGCGTGTTCACCCTTCGTCGACATGGGCGCGAACCCGGGTAAGGAGATGGCGATCGCGCTGGCCGATGCCGTACCGCTGGTGTGGGGCGGGTCGGTGCTGGCAGCCCGTGCCGCCAGGCGCATCGCGGAGGCGCTGCGACGGGCCTCGGGCAGGGCGGCGCTTGCCGCAGACGTTGACCAGCTGCTGCCCGTCCTCGCATCGGCGGCACCGCAGGACCTGTTCGCCGACCCGTTTGCCGACGCACTCGCCGAATCGAACGTGCCCACCCAGCGCCCCGCGCTGGTGCTGCTCGACGATGCCAGCGACGGCCCGGTGGTCCGTGAACAGCGAGGTCGGCTGGTCGCGGCTGCGCAGTCCTACGGCGTGCGGGTGCACCGACTGGCCGGCACCGATGGCCCGCCGATTGCCCGATATGGTGCGCTGCTGGCCACCGGGTCGTACGCCGCCACATACCTCGCCGTCGGTCTCGGCACCACGGCGAGGCTGGTCAGCGAGGTGGGCTGAGGCTCGTTAGGCTGGTCGCATGGACTTCAAGGTTGCCGATCTATCCCTGGCTGACTACGGCCGCACCGAGATCACGATCGCAGAGCACGAGATGCCCGGTCTGACCGCGATGCGCGAGCGCTACGCCGCCAGCAAGCCGCTGGCCGGTGCGCGGATCACCGGATCGCTGCACATGACCGTACAGACAGCGGTGCTGATCGAGACCCTGGTGGCCCTGGGCGCCGAGGTGCGCTGGGCCAGCTGCAACATCTTCTCCACCCAGGACCACGCCGCCGCTGCCGTGGTGGTCGGACCCGACGGCAGCGCCGACGACCCGCAAGGCGTACCGGTGTATGCCTGGAAGGGGGAGAGCCTGGCGGAGTACTGGTGGTGCGCGGAGCAGGCACTGACCTGGCCGGAGGGCCAGCCAGCCAACATGATCCTGGACGACGGCGGTGACGCCACCATGCTGGTCCATCTGGGCACCGAGTACGAGGCAGCCGGCGCGGTCCCGTCGCCAGACAGCACCGACAACGCCGAGCTGAAGGAGATCCTCGCTCTGCTCAACCGGTCGCTAGGCGAGGATGACGGCCGGTGGACCCGTGTCGGCAACGCCATCCGGGGGGTCACCGAGGAAACCACCACCGGGGTGCTGCGGCTGTACGAGCGGGCCCGTGCCGGCACGCTGCTGTTCCCGGCGATCAACGTCAACGATGCGGTCACCAAGTCGAAGTTCGACAACAAGTACGGTTGCCGGCACTCCCTGATCGACGGCATCAACCGGGCCACCGACGCCCTGATCGGCGGCAAGGTCGCCATCGTCTGCGGCTACGGCGACGTCGGAAAGGGCTGTGCGGAGGCGCTGCGCGGCCAGGGCGCCCGGGTCATCGTCACCGAGATCGACCCGATCTGCGCCTTGCAGGCCGCCATGGACGGCTACCAGGTGGGTCGGCTGGACGACCTGGTCGGCACCGCGGACATCATCATCACCGCGACCGGCAACAAGGACGTCGTCACCGCCGAGCACATCGCCGCCATGAAGCACCAGGCGATCCTCGGCAACATCGGGCACTTCGACAACGAGATCGACATCGCCGGGCTGACCGCCACCAAGGGAGTCACCCGCAAGACGATCAAGCCGCAGGTCGACCTGTGGACCTTCTCAGACGAGCACAGCGTGATCGTGCTGAGCGAGGGGCGGCTGCTCAACCTGGGTAACGCCACCGGGCACCCGTCGTTCGTCATGAGCAACTCCTTCACTAACCAGGTGCTGGCGCAGATCGAGTTGTTCACCAAGCTTGACGAGTACGACACCGCCGTGCACACGCTGCCCAAACACCTCGACGAGGAGGTGGCCCGGCTGCACTTGGACGCTCTTGGTGTGCGGTTGACCGAGCTCACCAAGGACCAGGCCAGCTATCTCGGCGTCGACGTGGCCGGCCCGTACAAGAGCGACCAGTACCGCTACTGAGCGCCGCTGGCCGCGTACGCTAGTCGGGTGTACGCGGACACCCACAACGGGGACGGCACCGACCACCACGGTCGGGTGCTGGTGGTCGACGACGACGCCAGCCTGGCGGAGATGCTTAGCATCGTGCTGCGCCAAGAGGGCTTCCGCCCCGTTGTCTGCCCCACTGGCGACGCCGCGCTGGCGATGTTTCGCGAGCACCGGCCCGATGTGGTGCTGCTTGACGTGATGCTGCCCGGCCTTGACGGGGTTGATGTGTGCCGGCTGATCCGGGCCGAGTCGGGCGTCCCGATCGTCATGCTGACCGCCCGCGGCGACACCGTCGACGTGGTGGTCGGGCTGGAGTCTGGCGCAGACGACTACATGGTCAAGCCGTTCAAGCCCAAGGAGTTGGTGGCGCGCATTCGTGCCCGGATTCGCCGCTTCGACCGGCCCGCTCCAGAAGAGATCACCATCGGTGATCTCAGCATCGATGTCGCCGGACATGACGTCCGCCGCGGCGACGGGTCCATCACGCTGACGCCGTTGGAGTTCGACCTGCTGCTGTGCCTGGCGCGGCAACCGTGGCAGGTGTTCACCCGCGAGGTGCTGCTTGAGCAGGTATGGGGCTATCGGCATGCGGCCGACACCCGACTGGTGAACGTCCACGTGCAGCGGTTGCGGGCCAAGATCGAGCATGACCCAGAACGGCCGTCCATCGTGGTCACCGTGCGCGGAGTCGGCTACAAGGCCGGCACCGGCTGACGGCCGTGGGTGCTCTTCGGCGCCTCCTTACCGCCCCCCTCAGGCCACTGATCAACGCCTGGCAGGTGTCGGTGCAGGCGCGCGTGGTGCTGAGCACCCTCGTGCTGGGCGCTCTGGTGCTGTCGCTGACCGCTTGGCTATTGCTGAGCCAGGTCAGTTCTGGCCTGATCGACAGCAAAGTGGAAACCTCGATCGCCCAGGCGGAGGCGGCGTTCTCGGAGGTGCAGGAGGATCTTGATGCCAGCGGTGGCACCCGCGCACCGCCCGCCGAGTCGACCATCAGCGGCGTGATTGACAACCTCGCCAGTCGCAGCGGCTCGCCTGCGGCATACGTCGTCGTCTTGTCGGGGCCGCTGATCACCGGGGCCGAGTCCGAGGGGGTCCGGCGAACGTCCATGCCGGTCAGCGTGGAGAGCGTTCCGCGCACGCTCCGCAGTCGGACGCGCGAACAGTCCGGGACGCTGTGGACCTTTACCTCCATCGACTATCTGGACAGCGCCGCGGACAGCGACCCGCCCGATGCCGATGCGACAGCCGACGAGCAGTCGGTCCGCGACGGGGCCGGCATAGCGGTCGGGACCCGGCTGGACACAGCGGGCGGTGAGGAGCAGTACGCGATCTACCTTCTCTACCCACTTGTCCAGCAAGAAGAAGCGATCGGCCTGGTGGTGCGTTCGGTGGTCGCCGCAGGTGGCTTGCTGATGTTGCTGGTCGCCGGCGTGGCGTGGCTGGTGACCCGGCAGGTGGTCACCCCGGTGCGTCTGGCCCGGCGGATCGCCGAGCGCTTCGCCGCCGACCGGCTGGATGAACGCATCCAGGTAAAGGGCCGGGACGACATCGCCCGCCTCGGTATGTCGTTCAACCAGATGGCGACCAACCTGCAGCGACAGATCCGCCAACTGGAGGAGCTCTCGCGGGTACAGCACCGATTCGTCTCCGACGTCTCCCATGAACTGCGCACCCCGCTGACCACGGTGCGGTTGGCGGCCGACGTGCTGCATGACGCACGCGACGACTTTGACGCGGCGACCGGCCGATCGGCCGAACTGCTGCAGGCTGAGCTGAACCGATTCGAGTCGCTGCTGGCTGACCTGCTCGAGATCAGCCGCTTTGACGCTGGCGCTGCCCGGCTTGAGCTGAGCGACGTCGACCTGGTTGAGCTTGCACACGAGGCGGTCGCCGCCCAGCGGGTGCTCGCCGAGCGCGCCGGCGTGCATGTACGGGTGGTGGCACGCAACCTGCAGGCCACCGTGCGGGCGGACCCCCGCCGGGTGGAGCGGATAGTGCGAAACCTGGTGTCCAACGCCATCGCACACGCACAGAGCGAGCGGGTCGAGATCATCGTGGCGGCCGACGCGGAGGCCGCCGCGATCGCGGTCCGCGATCACGGCAGGGGCCTAGCACTCGGCGAGGCGACGTTGGTCTTCAACCGCTTCTGGCGGGCCGACCCCGCGCGCGCACGGGCCGGCGGCGGCACCGGCTTGGGGCTCGCGATCGCCCTCGAGGACGCCCAGCTGCACGGCGGCTGGCTGCAGGCATGGGGGGAGCCTGGTCGAGGCAGTCAGTTCCGGCTGACGCTGCCGCGGCGGGCCGGTGATGATCTGCAGCGCTCCCCGATCTCACTGGTGCCCACCGATCGCCGGGTGGGCAAGCCGTACCGCACCACTGCGGCTCCGACGACCGCGGACCATCCGGGAGGGGTGCACCGATGAGCTTGCGTGCAGTGCTGAGCCGGTCTGCCCTGAGTGCGGTCGCGTCGGCCGCGCTGCTTGCCGGGTGTGTCTCGGTGCCTGACACCGGGCCGGTGCGCCAGGTGGCGCCACGTGGCGCCGAGGCCGACTTCCTGGTGCAGGTGGTGCCGTCCGGTCCGGAGCCGGGCGCCGGGCCGGACGAGATCGTTCGCGGCTGGCTGACGGCGATGAAGGCGTTCCCGGTGTCTACCGAGGTGGCCCGTGAGTTCCTCACCGACGAGGCGGCACAGACGTGGTCCCCTGAACGCCGGACGGGGATCCACACCCCCTTCACTGTCGTCGCCAAGGACAGTGGTGTGGTCCAGTTGCGCAGCCGCGAGGTGGCGACGCTGTCGGTGCGGGGGGTCTATCGGCAGACGCCATCCGGGGCGGCCCAGCGGGCGCTCTCGCTGCGGCTGAAACAGACCGGCACCGGCTGGCGGATCGTTGACCCGCCGAACAGTCTGCTGATCAGCTCACAGTTCTTCGACGAGTACTTCCGCCCCTTTAACCTGTACTTCTTCGACTCGGGGGGTAGAGCGCTGATTCCGGACCCGGTCTGGATGCCCCTCGGCGATCAACTGCCGACCCAGCTGGTGCGCGGAGTATTGGCCGGTCCGACCCCGTGGCTCAAGAGTCAAGCCAGCACCGCGCTGTCGGCAGATGCAGCTGCGGACGTCTCCGCGCCCATGCGGTCGTCCGACGGGGTCGTAGACGTGCAGCTGAATGATCAAGCGGAGAACCTGTCGGCGGACCAACGGACCCAGCTTGCGGCGCAGCTGACGTGGACGCTGGCGCAGATCACCGGACTGGCTGGCGTCCGCATACAGGTAGGCGAGTCTGACCTGGATGTACCGGACGCCGAGCCGGTGCAGACCGCGGAGTCCTGGCCGGCGTTCACGCCCTCCGGTCCGGCGGCCAGAGCGCTGCTGTTCGGCATTCGCCGCGGTGGCCTGACGCTGATCGAGTCACGAGACCTCGACTCAGTCAACGGTTGGTGGGGCAAACCTGCCCCCAAGCTTGGCGAGTTCAGCGTCGAGCGAACCTTGCAACGGGTAGCCGCCGTTGTCGGTGACAGGCACCTGATTGTCGGACCGTACAACGCTGCCGAGCGGTCGGACGTACGCATCTGGCATCAGGTCGACGACGCTCGACTGAGCGACCCACAATGGGACCGGACCGCACAGTTGTGGGCGCTGCAAACCGCTGCCCAACCCAGACCATCCACCACAAGCCTGCTCGTCGCTGACCGGGCCGGCGCTCGACCGGTACCGATGGGCCGGTTGGCATCGGCAGCCATCAGTGAATTCGCGATCTCGCCGGACGGGGCACGAGTGGCTGCGCTGGTGCGGCGTTGGAACGGGCCCTACCGGGGTGGGCGGCCCGCCAGCGAGGAGCGGTCGCCGGTCTTGGTGATCGCTCGGGTGGTGCGTGGCTCGGACGGGCAGATGGTCCGCCGAATCGACCGCGCCTACGGGCTGCCGCTGCGTCAGACCGGTCTGGGGGACCTCGCCTCACCCACGTGGGTGACCCCCACCGAGGTGGGCGTGCTGGGCAGGATCGGGAGACAGGCGCCGCAGGTATATCGGGTTGCCATCGACGGATCCGACGTCCAGGGAGCCGCGCTGACCGGCGAAGCCCTGCTCGGCCAGGTGGGCGCCGACGAGCTTGCCGATGCAGGAGTAGTGAACGCGCAGACGGTGATCGGTACCAGAAGTGGGCAGCTTTTCGTGTTGAACAGCGAGTCCGAGTGGTCTCGTCTGCAGACCGCAACTCGAGTCAAACATCCACGACACCCCGACTAGTCATGCTCGTCCACAATCGACTGACGACCGGACACCACTAAGCCCGCAGCGGGCCAGACTGCTGGCATGCGGGCATCGCTTCCAGCCTCGGCAGCCGACCTGTTGCTCGGAGCGCGCTGCGCCGGATGTGGCCGGCCCGGGCCTGTCCTGTGCCCAATATGCCGGGGCGAATTGCAGCCGCGTCCGTTTCAGTGCTGGCCCGACCCGCCACCACGAGCGCTGGCAGTGGCGGGGGTGACGCCGTACGCCGGCATGGACTACGGCGGTCTCGTACGCCGCTTGGTGGTCGCCTACAAGGACTCCGGCAGGGCCGACCTGGCTGAGCCGTTGGGGCGAACGCTGGCGGTCGTGGTGGAGCACATCGTCGACCGGTCCGACGCTGCTGGCGGGCGGCCAACCGAACTGGTGCCGGTGCCGTCCTCCCGAGTCAGCGTCCGCCGGCGCGGGCGGGATCCGGTCGCCGACCTGGCGTGTGCTGCCGCCCGGCTGCTGCGGCGCCGCGGGCGGGACGTGCGAGTGGTCCGCCGGCTGGGGCATCGGCGCAGCGTGCGTGACCAGGCAGGGTTGTCGGCTGCGGAGCGTGCGGCGAATCTGCACGGCGCGCTCCGTGCCGGCAGCGTGGCGCCCGCCCAGCTGCGTCTGGCGGACGGGCGACCAGTCGTCCGTCTCGTTGTCGATGACGTTCTCACCACCGGAGCAACCGCCGACGAGGCGGCGCGGGTGCTGTTGGTCGCCGGCTGGCGACTGCATGGTGTGGCCACTGTCGCCGCCACCCGCCGGCACCACCAGCCGTTGGCCACGAACGGTTGACCACGAACGGTTGACCACGAACGGTTGAGATGGGGGGTGCTGGACTTTCGTGCGGCGGCCAGGGGGGATAGCGTCGACCTCCCCGCTCGAGGAGGTTGCCTTCGTGGAGGTCGTCGTCACCAGCCGGCACTGTGAGGTGTCCGAGCGGTTCCGTCAGCATGTCGCCGAGAAGTTGACCCGGTTGGAGAAGCACGACGATCGGGTGAGCCGGGTCGATGTCGAGGTGACTCAGGAGCGCAATCCGCGCCAAGCAGACCGGGCACTACGGATCCAGTTGACGGTGCATTCCCGCGGGCCGGTGATTCGGGCTGAAGCGGCGGCGGAGGACAAGATGGCCGCGCTCGACGGTGCATTACTGCGCCTGCAGGCCAGGTTGCGAAAGGCCGCTGACCGGCGTCGGATCCATCGCGGCAACCATGCCCCGGTGTCGCTTTCGCAGGCTGCGGCGATGGCAGCCCCCGGACCTGCTGCGGCGTCGGCGGATGGGCCGGAAGAGGACGACCCGAACACCCCACGGCAGGTGGGACCCTTGACGGTTATCGGCGACGGTCCGGTGGTGGTCCGCGAGAAGACCCACTCCGCCGCTCCGATGACCCTCGATCAGGCGCTCTACGAGATGGAGCTGGTCGGCCACGACTTCTTCTTGTTCGTGGACAAGGTGAGCGAGCTGGCGAGCGTGGTTTACCGGCGACGCGGGTACGACTATGGCGTCATCCGGCTGGAGGTCTGAGCTGTTGACGGCGGAGCCGACGCGGGTGGTGGTGGTCGACGACCAGGAGCTCTTCCGCCGCGGGTTGACCATGCTGATCGGCACCCTGGACGGGATAGACCTGGTCGGTGAGGCCGGCGACGGTGATGGTGCCGTCGAGGTGGTGCTGCGCACCGACCCAGACGTGGTGCTGCTGGACGTGCGGATGCCGGGGCGTTCTGGCATCGACACCTGCGCCGAGCTGAAGGCCCTGATGCCCTCGGTGCAGATCGTGATGCTCACCGCCAGTGACGAGGAGTCCGATCTCTACGGTTCGATCAAGTCCGGCGCCTCGGGATATCTGCTCAAGAGCTCATCGGTGGACGAGGTGGCCGACGCGGTCCGGCTGGTCTCGGACGGCCAGTCGTTGATCACCCCGTCGATGGCGGTCAAGCTGCTCGACGAGTTCAAACAGCTGTCGTCGGTCGACGTCGGCACGAGCACCTCGCCGCGACTCACCGAGCGGGAGCTCGATGTGCTCCGCCAGATGGCCCGCGGCCGGTCCAACCGCGAGATCGCGCGCGCTCTGTTCATCGCCGAGAACACGGTCAAGAACCACGTCCGCAACATCTTGCATAAGTTCCAGATGCACTCGCGGGTCGAGGCCGTCATGTATGCCATGCGGGCAAAGCTGCTCGACGCCCCGTGATCGTCGGTTCGGCTCGATGACGGCTCGGCGACGGCCCGAGCGGCTCACCAGACTGCAGGCACGCAGCGTGGCGCTGGCCGCCCAGGGTTTCACCGACCGCCGCCCCTCGGCGGCGGCCGGACCAGGGCCCCGGCACCTGTCCACGGTGCTGGACCGGCTGGCCTTGTTCCAGATCGACTCGGTCAACATCTTGGTGCGCGCGCACTACATGCCGTTGTTTTCTCGGCTCGGGGGCTACGACCGGTCGTTGCTGGATCGCTCCTTCTCCCGATCGCCGCGGCGCACCTTCGAGTACTGGGCGCATGAGGCGTCACTGGTGCGCGTCGACTTGCAGCCCGCCCTGCGGTGGCGAATGGCCCGAGCCGGCACCGACGCCTGGGGTGGGCCGCTGCGGGTGGCCCACGAGCAGCCGGAACTCGTCGAGTGGGTGCATGGCGAGGTGTGTCGTCGGGGACCGTTGACCGCTCGAGACATCGAGCACGACCTGCCGCACAGCAAGACCGGCTGGGGCTGGAATTGGTCGGTGGTCAAACAGGCGCTGGAGTACCTGTTCTACGCCGGCGAGGTCACCTCGGCGGGGCGCAACAGCGCCTTCGAGCGGCGGTATGACCTCCCGGAGCGGGTCCTGCCAGAGCGGGTACTGGTCGCTCCGACCCCATCCGAGGACGATGCCATCCGGACGCTGGTGCGGGTGGCTGCCCAGGCGCACGGTGTCGCTAGTGAGCCGTGCCTGCGCGACTACTTCCGGTTGCCGCCGGCAGCCACCCGTCAGGCCGTTCGTGAGCTGGTCGACGCCGGCGACTTGCTTCCGGTGGCCGTCCAGGGCTGGCGCCGCCAGGCCTACCTGCACCACCGAGCGCGGCTGCCCCGACAGGTGCGGGCCCGGGCGCTGCTCAGCCCCTTCGACCCGCTGATCTTCGAGCGGGCCCGGGCGCAGGCACTGTTTGACTTTCGGTACCGCATCGAGATCTATGTGCCGGCGGCTCAGCGGGTGCACGGCTACTACGTGCTGCCGTTCCTGCTTGGTGACCGACTTGTTGCTCGGGTCGACCTGAAGGCCGATCGCGGCGCCGGTCTGCTTCGGGTGGCGGCCGCCTTCGCCGAGTCATCCGCCCCCGCCTGCACCGCGCACGAGTTGGCGGCAGAGTTGTGGTCAATGGCGGCGTGGCTGGGCCTGTCCGACGTGCTGGTGGCCCCCCGCGGCGACCTTGCCGGCGCACTCGCCCTCGCTGTCGGTGACGACGACTACCATGGCTAGGTCAATACGCCAGCTCATACCGAGTTGGCCAGTCCGCACGCGCGCTAGCCAACACAGGAGTCGAACCCCGTGCCCGTTCTGATCGACAAGATCCTTCGTATGGGCGAGGGCAAGATCCTTCGTCGACTCCAATCGGTCGCCAAGCAGGTCAACGCGATCGAGGACGAGTTCACTGTGATGAGCGACGACGAGCTGCAGGCGCAGACCGCTGAGCTGCGCGCGCGGCATGACGATGGCGAACAGCTTGACCGACTGATGCCAGAGGCATTCGCGGTGGTCCGCGAGGCGGCCAAGCGGGTGCTCGGTCAGCGGCACTTCGATGTGCAGCTGATGGGTGGTGCGGCCTTGCACCTCGGCAACATCGCCGAGATGAAGACCGGTGAAGGCAAGACGCTGGTCGCGACCCTGCCGGTGTATCTGAACGCGCTGACCGGTCGCGGCGTCCACATCGTCACGGTGAACGACTACCTCGCCAAGTACCACGCCGAGTGGATGGGCCGGGTGTACCACTTCCTCGGTTTTACTGTCGGCACGATCCTGCCCGGTATGGAACCCGCGCAGCGGCGCGAGGCGTACGCCTGCGACATCGTGTACGCCACCAACAACGAGCTCGGCTTCGACTATCTGCGCGACAATATGGCCGGCTCGTTAGAGGACTGCGTGCAGCGCGGGCACTACTACGCAATCGTCGACGAGGTCGACTCGATCCTGATCGATGAGGCTCGAACCCCGCTGATCATCTCGGGCCCCACCCAGGACGAGGTGAAGTGGTACGCCGAGTTCGCCACGATCGCCGCCCGGATGCGGGTCGACCATGACTACGAGGTCGACGAGAAGAAGCGCACCGTCTCAGTGCTCGAGCCGGCGATCGACAAGGTCGAGGATCACCTCGGCATCGAGAATCTGTACGACTCGGTGAACACTCCGCTGATCAGCTTCCTGAACAACGCGATCAAGGCCAAGGAGCTGTTCCGGCTGGACAAGGAGTACGTCGTCATCGACGGCGAGGTGTTGATCGTCGACGAGCACACCGGCCGCATCCTCGAGGGCAGGCGCTACAACGAGGGTCTGCATCAGGCGATCGAGGCCAAGGAGCAGGTGCGGGTCCGCGAGGAGTACCAGACGTTGGCCACGGTCACGCTGCAGAACTACTTCCGGCTGTACGAAAAGCTCGGTGGTATGACCGGCACCGCGATGACTGAGGCGAGCGAGTTTCAGAAAACCTATGGCCTCGGGGTCGTGCCGATACCGACGAACGAGCCGGTCCGCCGCGTCGACGAGGCAGACCTAGTGTTTCGGACCGAGGATGCCAAGTTCAACGCCGTGGCCGACGACATCGCCGCCCGGCACGCCACTGGACAGCCGATCCTGGTGGGGACCACCAGCGTGGCGAAGTCCGAGCGGCTGGCGACGCTGCTGACCAAGCGGGGCATCCCGCACGAGGTGCTCAACGCTAAGCAGCATGAGCGTGAGGCGGCGATCGTCGCGCTGGCCGGGCACAAGGGTGCGGTCACGGTCGCCACCAACATGGCCGGCCGCGGCACCGACATCATGCTGGGTGGCAGTGTGGAGTTCTTGGCCGATCGCACGCTGCGTGAGCGTGGCCTCGACCCCAACGAAACCCCCGAGGCGTACGAGACGGCTTGGCCCGAGGCGATCGAGCACACCAAGGCGCTGGTGCAGGACGAGCACGACGAGGTCACCGCCACCGGCGGCTTGGCGGTGATCGGTACCGAACGACACGAGTCTCGGCGGATTGACAATCAGCTGCGCGGGCGTTCAGGGCGTCAAGGTGACCCGGGCAGCTCCCGTTTCTATCTGTCGCTCGAGGACGACCTGATGCGGCTGTTCAAATCTGACTGGGTCGACTGGGTGCTACAGACGCTCAAGGTGCCCGACGACGTGCCGATCGAGAACAAGCGGGTCACCGGATCGATCGCGTCCGCGCAGTCGCAGGTCGAGGCGCAGAACTTCGAGTCCCGCAAGAACATCCTCAAGTACGACGACGTGATGAACCGGCAGCGCCAGGTGGTCTACGGCGAGCGGCGGCGGGTGCTGGCGGGCGAAGACCTGCATGATCTCGTCCGCACCATGATCGACGACGTCGTCGACGGCTACGTCATCGGTGCCACCGACGGTTTCCCCGAGGAGTGGGATCTCGACCAGCTCTGGGTCGCGCTCAAGACGCTGTACCCGGTGCAAGTGACGCGGGTCGAGATCGAGGAAGAGTGTGGTGGGCGGTCGGCGCTGACCAGGGAGGTGCTGAGCGAGCGGATGCGCGTCGACGCGCATGGCGCATACGAGCAGCGAGAGAACGACCTCGGCGGCGAGGTGATGCGCGAGCTTGAGCGTCAGGTGATGCTGAGCGTCCTCGACCGGAAGTGGCGGGAGCATCTGTACGAGATGGACTACCTGCGCGAGGGCATCGGGCTGCGCGCGTACTCCCAGCGAGACCCGCTGGTGGAGTACCAGCGCGAGGGGTTCGACCTGTTCTCCGCGATGATGGACGGCATCAAGGAGGAGTCCGTCGGCTTCCTGTTCAACCTTGAGGTGCAGGTCGCCGACGAGCAAGCGGCTGAGCCGGACGACGATCACGACCAGCCGGTCGAGGACCACGCGGTCGAGGACCACGCGGATGAGGATCAGCATCCGCAAATCGTGGCCAAGGGGTTGGGGCCCGCTGTGACTCCACGTCGACTGAACTACTCAGCTCCCGATGTCGACGGTGAGGCAACTGAGGGCAGCGGTGCCGAGGCCGTCGACGAGTACAGCGACGTGCCACGAAACGCGCCCTGCCCATGTGGTTCGGGCCGCAAGTTCAAGCGCTGCCACGGCGACCCGGCGGCTCGGGCGCGGCTTGGGGCCTGAGCCTGGTCGGCACTACCCGACCTGGACGGCGGTGCACAACCAGCCGTCAACGTGCCGTTCGAGTCGCAGCGCGACGGCTCGGCTTCGTTGCCCCTGCCGGACGTGACCGCTGACCTCCGCGACGTCATCCGCGGGCTCGCTGACGTGCACGCTCAGCAGCCGCGGTCGCTCTGTCTGAGCGCGCGCCACGGAGTCGCTACAGAGGTTCATCACGGCGGCCAGCTCTGCCATGTCGTCGAAGGCCGTAGGGGTCATCCAGCGCTCCAGTTGGATGACCGGCCGGTCTCCCGAGAGCGCTTCGATGACCGCCATCGTGAACCGCGCCGCCCGTGCTTGCAGGGGGTGCGGGCCGGTGCTTGTGTCGGTGCCGGTCGCGATGGCCAGTGGCGGCGCCACGTCCAGGTCGAGCGTGTGCTGTGTCGCCGCTGTCGGTGCGGTCGCTGGCCAGGTGATGATTTCACCGGGCAGCGGTGGGATGTGTCGCAGCACGCTTGTCATGCGTCTAACTCCTTGTTCGGGTGGGTATGGGTGCCGGCATCTGTAGCCGCTGGCCAGGGATAAGGAGGTCGGGGTCGTCACCCACGGTTGACCTGTTGTGGGCATAGATCCGGCGCCACCGCGCATCGACGGTGACGGCAGGAGTACCCGGAGACATCTGGCCGGCGGCGAGGTCCCACAGCGAGTCCCCGCTCACCACCACGTGAACAGCCTCCCGCGCACCGAGCGATCGACCAGCCGAGGGCAGCGTTGGCATCGCGAGGCCGTGCAGGTGGTCGACGTCAGTGCGATCGCCGCTCTTGTTGTCGCTCTCGGTGCTGGGTCTGTCGGCCTCGGGAGCCGCCACGGCAGCCCCGTGTGCCACGGCAAGCCAACTGACGCCCAGGGTCAGGGCTGCCACCCGCAGCCACGGGGTCGGTGTGCTCTGGCACAGAGTCGGTTGCAGATGCCCCTGCTTGCTTCGCCAGACCCGAGCCAGCGTCACACACCACGCCGCCCAGGCGGTGGCCGCAGCAACGACCGCGAGGGCGGTCAAGGCCGCCTCGATCTGCTCGTCCGAGGTGACGCTGTGCACCACCCGCGGAGCTGCCACGAGTGCCAGAGCGTGTTCCAGGCTCCGCAGCGCCCCGTAGATGAGCACGGCCGCAACTCCGAGACATCCGAAATAGACGATCGCCGCCCGACGCAGGACACCAGCCGATTGCTTCACCCTC
>Ga0136640_10000460_pt1 | contig 15577 bp, 11 predicted proteins | sample AntDrymUQ8642106_2_FD_105498 | JGI IMG/M metagenome (GOLD analysis project Ga0136640, IMG submission 105498) | Polar desert sand microbial communities from Dry Valleys, Antarctica - metaG UQ864 (21.06) | ecosystem: Environmental > Terrestrial > Soil > Desert | place: Antarctica: Dry Valley...
CCGATGGACTGCGCGGCGATGACCCCGACGGCCTCGCCCAGCTCGATGGGCCGGCCCGTGGCCAGCGACCGGCCGTAGCACTTGGCGCACACGCCGAGCTCGGCCTCACACGTCAGCGGGGTGCGGACCCGCACCCGGGTCACGGTCTCGTCGTCGCGGACCTGGGCCATGATCTGCTCGTCGACCGGGGTGTCCTCGGCGACCTCGGTGCCGTCGGCGAAGGTGACGCCAGCGGCCAGGCAACGACCGAACAGCTTGGTCTCGAGATAGGTCCGCTTGGCCGGGGTGTCCGGCGCGGTGTCCTCGATCCAGATGCCCCGGGCCGGACCACCGTGGCGGCAGTCGTCCTCGCGGACGATCAGCTCCTGGGCCACGTCGACCAGGCGGCGCGTGAGGTAGCCCGAGTCGGCGGTCCGCAGCGCGGTGTCGACGAGGCCCTTGCGGGCGCCGGGGGTGGCGATGAAGTACTCGAGCATCGCCAGGCCCTCACGGAAGTTCGACTTGATGGGCCGAGGGATCATGTCGCCACGAGGGTTGGCGACCAAGCCGCGCATGCCGGCGATCTGGCGGACCTGCATCATGTTCCCGCGGGCGCCGGAGCCCACCATCATCTCGATGGGGTTGAACTGCTCCTCGCGCAGGCCGATCTCCATGTCGCGGCGCACCTCGTCGGTGGCCGCGGTCCAGATCTCGACCTCCTTCTGGCGGCGCTCGCCGTCGGTGATGATCCCCCGACGGAACTGGGCCTCGACCTTCTGGGCCCGCTCCTCGTGGGCCTCGAGGATGCCCGCCTTGGACTCGGGGGTCTTGACGTCGTCGACCGAGATGGTGATGCCCGACTTCGTCGCGTACCGGTAGCAGAGGTTCTTGATGGCGTCGAGGCTCGTGGCCACCGCCGCCTTGGGGAAGTCGTGGGCCAACACGTCGACGATCTGGCCCATGACCCGCTTGTCGATGCGCTCGTTGACGTACGGGTAGTCCGTCGGCAGGGTGTCGTTGAACATCAGGCGGCCGGCAGTGGTCTCCAGGTCGTCGACGGTGCGCGCCCCGTCGCTGTCGACCGAGACGGTCCGCAGCATGATCGGAGCGTGGAGGCTGACGTGGCCGTCCTCATAAGCCCGCTCCACCTCGTGGAGGTGGCGGAACACGCGGCCTTCGCCGAGGGCGCCCTCGACCCGCTCGGTGAGGTAGTAGCCGCCGATGATCATGTCCTGGGTGGGCGTGACCAGCGGGCGGCCGTGAGCCGGCGACAGCACGTTGTTGGCCGACAGCATCAGCACCCGAGCCTCGGCCTGGGCCTCGGCTGACAGCGGCAGGTGGACCGCCATCTGGTCGCCGTCGAAGTCGGCGTTGAAGGCGGTGCAGACCAGCGGATGGATCTGGATGGCCTTGCCCTCGACCAGCACCGGCTCGAAGGCCTGGATGCCGAGGCGGTGCAGCGTGGGCGCCCGGTTGAGCAGCACCGGGTGCTCCTTGATGGCCTCCTCGAGCACGTCCCACACCTGGGGCTTGCGCCGCTCGACCATGCGCTTGGCCGACTTGATGTTCTGGGCCAGCTCGTAGTCGACCAGCTTCTTCATGACGAACGGCTTGAACAGCTCGAGGGCCATGATCTTGGGCAGACCGCACTGATGCAGCTTGAGGGTCGGGCCGACGACGATGACAGAACGGCCCGAGTAGTCGACCCGCTTGCCCAGCAGGTTCTGGCGGAACCGACCCTGCTTGCCCTTGAGCATGTCCGACAGCGACTTGAGAGGACGGTTGCCGGGCCCGGTGACGGGACGGCCGCGCCGACCGTTGTCGAACAAGGCGTCGACGGCCTCCTGCAACATGCGCTTCTCGTTGTTCACGATGATCTCGGGTGCCCCGAGGTCGAGCAGCCGCTTGAGGCGGTTGTTGCGGTTGATGACCCGGCGGTAGAGGTCGTTCAGGTCAGAGGTCGCGAAACGACCTCCGTCGAGCTGCACCATGGGCCGCAGCTCGGGCGGGATCACCGGCACGACGTCGAGGATCATGGCCCGGGGGTCGTTGATGCGGCGGTTGTGGTCGTCGCGGCGGTTGAAGGCGGCGACGATCTTCAGGCGCTTGACGGCCTTCTGCTTGCGCTGGGCCGACAGCGGCTTGCGCCCCTCCTGGGGATCGAGCGCCTCGCGGAGCTTGACCTCCTCCTCGTCGAAGTCGATGCGGTCGATGAGCTGCTTGATGGCATCGGCGCCCATGCCGCCCTCGAAGTAGTCGCCATAACGGTAGGCCAGCTCGCGCCACAGCATCTCGTCGTCCATGATCTGGCGGGCGAACATCTTCGAGAACTCCTCGAACGCCCGGTCGAGGCGGTCGAGCTCCTCGTCGTACTGCTCGCGCACGACGGCCTCGTCCTTCTCGAAGGCACGACGGCGGGCCTTGATGTCGACCTCCTTGGCCCCATCGGACTCCATCTGGCCGACCTCACGCTCGTGCTCCTCGAGCATCTTGGCCAGCTCGACCTCGCGCTGCTGGCCGATCTCGTCGCGCTCGAGGTTCTTCTCCGCCTCGAGGTTGGGCAGGTCGGCGTGACGGCGCTCCTCGTCGACGTAGGTGACGAGGTTGGCTGCGAAGTAGATGACCTTCTCGAGCTGCTTGGCCTTGAGCTCCTCACGGACCTCGGTGCCCATCAGCAGGTAGGCCAGCCACGACCGGGTGCCGCGCAGGTACCAGATGTGGACCACGGGGGCGGCCAGCTCGATGTGGCCCATCCGCTCGCGTCGGACCTTCGAGCGGGTCACCTCGACGCCGCAGCGCTCGCAGATGATGCCCTTGAAGCGGACGCGCTTGTACTTGCCGCAGTAGCACTCCCAGTCCTTGGTGGGACCGAAGATCTTCTCGCAGAACAGGCCGTCCTTCTCCGGCTTGAGCGTGCGGTAGTTGATGGTCTCGGGCTTCTTGACCTCGCCGTTGGACCAGGTGCGGATGCTGTCCGCCGTGGCCAGGCCGATCTTCAGCTGGTCGAAGTCGTTGACATCCAGCATCAGCAGGAGGTCCTTTCCCCGCCGGAGCCGGCGGGCATCAGGGTTGTGGTGGGGGGTGCGGTGGGAACGAGGGTCAACGCAGGGCTCGGCGCCGCTCGCGCTCCTCGTCGTCCTCGTCGGAACCGCGCTCGGGGCGGGACAGGTCGATGCCCAGCTCCTCGGCGGTGCGGAAGACGTCCTCGTCGAGCTCGCGCATCTCGATCTCCTCGCCCGATTGGGCGAGCACTTCGACGTTGAGGCACAGAGCCTGCATCTCCTTGATGAGCACCTTGAAGCTCTCGGGGATGCCGGGCTCGGGGATGTTCTCGCCCTTGACGATCGCCTCATAGACCTTGACCCGGCCGAGCACGTCGTCGGATTTGATGGTGAGCAGCTCCTGCAGGCAGTAGGCGGCGCCGTAGGCCTCGAGGGCCCACACCTCCATCTCACCGAAGCGTTGCCCGCCGAACTGGGCCTTTCCGCCCAGCGGCTGCTGGGTGATCATGGAGTACGGGCCGGTCGAGCGGGCGTGGATCTTGTCGTCGACGAGGTGGGCCAGCTTGAGGATGTACATGTAGCCCACGGTGATGGGCTTGTCGTAGGTGTCGCCGGTCCGGCCGTTGTAGAGCACGGTCTTGCCGTCGCCCCGGATCATGCGGCCGCCGTCGCCGTACTCGGCGTGGATCGACTCGGGCTGGAGGTTCTCCAGCGTCTGCTGGATGGTGGCGTGCTTGCCGGCCTGGTCCTTCTCGTCCCAGTGGGCCCCGTCGAACACCGGGGTGGCGACGAGCGTCGAGGGCCGGGTGGTGGGCCGGGTCTTGGCCTCGGTGCCCCTGATGGGGGCCTCGCCGGTGCCCGGCTTGCCATCGACGTCGGTCCAGCCCCAGCGCGCGGCGTAGCCCAGATGGGCCTCGAGGACCTGGCCCACGTTCATCCGCGAAGGCACGCCGAGGGGGTTGAGGATGATGTCGACGGGCGTGCCGTCGGCGAGGAACGGCATGTCCTCGACCGGCAGGATGCGCGAGATGACGCCCTTGTTGCCGTGACGTCCGGCCAGCTTGTCGCCGACGGAGATCTTGCGCTTCTGGGCCACGTACACCCGCACCAGCTCGTTCACGCCGGGAGGCAGCTCGTGACCGTTCTCCCGGGTGAAGACCCGGACGTCGATGACCTTGCCGGACTCGCCGTGGGGCACCTTCAGCGAGGTGTCGCGCACCTCGCGGGCCTTCTCGCCGAAGATGGCCCGCAGGAGCCGCTCCTCGGGGGTGAGCTCGGTCTCGCCCTTGGGCGTGACCTTGCCCACCAGGACGTCGCCGCCGTCGACCTCGGCCCCGACGCGGATGATGCCGCGCTCGTCGAGGTCAGCGAGTATGTCCTCGGACAGGTTGGGGATGTCGCGGGTGATCTCCTCGGGCCCGAGCTTGGTGTCACGGGCGTCGATCTCGTGCTCGTGGATGTGGATCGACGTGAGCACGTCGTCCTTGACGAGGCGCTCGCTGAGGATGATGGCGTCCTCGAAGTTGTAGCCCTCCCAAGGCATGAAGGCCACGAGCAGGTTCTTGCCCAGGGCCAGCTCGCCGTTGTCGGTCGAGGGCCCGTTGGCCAAGATGTCGCCCGTCTTGACCTTGTCGCCCTCGGCCACCACCGGCCGCTGGTTGATGCAGGTGTCCTGGTTCGAGCGCTCGAACTTCAGCAGCTTGTAGACCCTGCGGCCCTCGGTGGCGTACTCCACGGTGAGATGGGTGCCGTCGACCTCGGTCACGACCCCGTCGTCGGTGGCGATGAGCATGTCGGCCGCGTCGTGAGCGGCGCGGGCCTCCATGCCGGTGCCGATGAACGGCGCCTCGGCCCGCAGCAGCGGCACGGCCTGGCGCTGCATGTTGGCGCCCATGAGGGCCCGGTTGGCGTCGTCGTGCTCGAGGAACGGGATGAGCGAGGTGGCCACCGAGACGATCTGCTTGGGCGACACATCCATCAGCTGGACCTCGTCGCCGGGAACCGAGGAGATCTCGGTGGTGGCGCCGAAGAAGACGTCGCGCTCGAGCTGCAGCTTCAGCTCGCCGAGCGTCGCGGCCTGGGGCGAGCGTCGCACCAGCACCCGGGGCTCGGCGAAGGTGCGGTCGTCGTTCAGCTTGGCGTTGGCCTGGGCGACGACGTACTCCTCCTCCTCGTCCGCTGACAGGTAGACGATCTCGTCGGTGACCTTGCCGTTCTTGACCTTGCGGTACGGAGACTCGAGGAAGCCGAAGCTGTTGACCCGGGCATAGGTGGCCAGGTAGCCGATGAGGCCGATGTTCGGGCCCTCGGGCGTCTCGATGGGACACATCCGGCCGTAGTGGCTGAAGTGGACGTCGCGCACCTCGAAGCCGGCCCGCTCACGGCTGAGTCCGCCGGGGCCGAGCGCCGAGAGTCGACGACGGTGGTTCAGACCAGACAGGGGGTTGACCTGGTCCATGAACTGGGAGAGCTGGCTGGTGCCGAAGAACTCCTTGATGGCCGCCACCACGGGGCGGATGTTGATGAGCGACTGAGGCGTGATCGCCTCGACGTCCTGGGTGGTCATGCGCTCCCGGACGACGCGCTCCATGCGCGACAGCCCGATGCGAACCTGGTTCTGGATGAGCTCGCCGACCGACCGGATGCGGCGGTTGGCGAAGTGGTCCTGGTCGTCGAGGCGGTACCCGGGCTCGGCGTCGACCAGGTGCAGGAGGTATGTGCAGGCGGCCAGGACCTCGCAGCGTGACAGCACCGTCTGGTCGGGAGCGTCCCCGCCGTCGGCGCCCACCTCGGCGAGGCGCGCCGGGCGGTCGAGCTCGACCATCGGGAACGTGCGCTCCAGCCAGTCGAGCTCGCCGCCCAGCTTGCGGTTCAACTTGTAGCGCCCGACGCGGGACAGGTCGTATCGGCGAGGCTCGAAGAAAGCGTTGCGGAAGTAGGACTTGGCCGACTCCGGTGACGGCGGCTCACCGGGGCGGGCCCGCTTGTAGATCTCGATCAGCGCGTCTTCCTGGGTCGGAGCCAGGTCGCGGTCCTTCTCCCACTGGCCCTCGAGGAAGTCGAACTCGCGCACGAAGGCCTCGAGGAAGCCGGGGGCCTGCTCCTCGTCGTAGCCGAGGGCGCGCAGCAGCACGAAGATGCTGAGCCTGCGCTTGCGGGCCACACGCGTGCCGGCGGTGACGTCCTTGCCGGGCTTCTGCTCGACGTCGAACTCGATCCACTCCCCGCGGTAGGGGTGGATGGTGCCGGTGACGAGCTGGTGCTTGGCCAGGTTGCGGAGGCGGAATCGCTCACCGGGCTGGAAGATGACGCCGGGCGAGCGGACGAGCTGGGACACCACGACCCGCTCGGTGCCGTTGATGATGAACGTGCCCTTGTCGGTCATCATGGGGAAGTCCCCCATGAACACCGTCTGCTCCTTGATCTCGCCGGTGTTCTGGTTCATGAACCGAGCGCGCACGAAGATCGGCGCGGCGTAGGTCATGTCCTTTTCCTTGCACTCCTCGACCGAGAACTTCGGCTCGGGGCGCAGGTCCTCGTCGTTGGGATCAAACTCCAGCTCGAGTTGCAGGGTCTCGGTGAAGTCCTTGATCGGGCTGATGTCGCGGAACGTGTTGGCCATGCCGTTGGCCAAGAACCAGTCGAAGGACTTGCGCTGGATGGCGATGAGGTCCGGGATGTCGAGGACCTCGTCGAGGTTCGCGAAGGAGTAACGATCCCGGAGGGAAGGACGGGCAGACAAGGAGTCTCCTCAGGGGAAGGTGGTGACCGGAGCGGCACGAGCCGCGCTGACGCCCACGTCCCCGAGGCCGGTGGAGGCGGGAACGAGGCGAGCATTCACGGCGACCGCCCACACTAGAGGGCACCGGCGTCCGAAGGCAACCCGCGCAAGGCGGAGCGGGACCGGCTCTCGCCGACCCTCGTTCTGGGCGGCAAGGTACGCCCGAACGGTCGGATCGTCAAGCACCTGGTGCCCCGAGCACCACGTTCGGTGACCTCACCGGGATCGGGTTTGTCGGTGTGAGGTCGGTCGCGAGGGATCAGCTGGGTCACCAAGGTGCCGCACCAGCAGCGCAGGTGGGCCCGGTGACCGGCGGGGCACGATTCCAGGCCCCTCAGCCGGCGCGGCGAGAGCAGGATGCGGGCGGCGCAGGTTGGGCACCAGGGATCGAACACGGCTGCCTCCTCGCGAGCGGTGGCTCAAGCACCGACCGGCGGCCGGGCTAGGGCGCTTTCATCATGCGCCTCTGGACCTGCCTGGTCCCGAGCCATACCATGGCGATTGGCCCTACGCCTGATGGTCCAATCGTGGGCCATTGCCGACCGATGGAGAGGTCTCCATGCCACCCACCCGTGGGTCCCTGGCTCCGCCGCCGGTCGACCTGCCAACCCTCCTCGCCGGCTGGTCCGAGCGCGGCTCGGGCCCGTTGCCCAGACGCCTGGCCGTGGGCCTTCGCACCCTGCTCGACGCCGGCCTCGTGGTCCCGGGCACGCAGATCCCCCCCGAGCGGGCCCTGGCCACCTCCCTCGCCGTGAGCCGGGGCACGGTCTCCGCCGCCCTGGACGAGCTACGGGCCGAGGGCCGCATCTCCTCTGCGCCCGGCCGCGGGTCCGAGGTCGTGGGACGGGCCATCGCCGCAGCCGTGCCCCACCGGCTGGGTGGGCACTTCTTCGACGAGGCCGCCACCATCAACCTCTCCACCGGGAACCCGCCCGACGCCAGCCACCTGCCCCCCTTCACCCTGGGACCCGCCGACCTGACCGCTGAGGGAGGCGGTCACGGCCTCTCACCGCAGGGCTTGTGGGCGCTGCGAGCGGCAGTGGCCGAGCGGCTTGCCACCGTCGACGCCATGTTGACCAGTCCAGACCAGGTCCACATCACCAACGGGTCGCACCATGCTCTGGCGCTGATCGCCGAGGTGCTGGCGGTCAAGGGCGATCGGGTCCTCGTCGAGGACCCCTCGTACCCCGGCGCCCTCGATGTGTTCGACCATCTCGGAGCGCGCACCATCGCTCTGCCCCGAGACCTCGACGGTCCCGACCCTCACCGGCTCGACGCCCTCCTCGCCGAGCACCGGCCCTCGCTCGTCTACCTGCAAGGGGGCATCCACAACCCGCTCGGGCGGGCCCCGGCAAAGGGCCGGTGGCGGGCCATCGCGGCTGCGCTCGACGGCCACGACGTGACCGTCGTGGAGGATCGAGCGCTGATCACCATGACCGAGCCCGACGATCGCCCGGCCCCGCTGGCGTCGCTCTGTCGCCGGGCCACCGTGGTCACCCTCGACTCGATCGGCAAGGTGGCGTGGGGTGGCCTGCGCATAGGGTGGCTCACCGGTCCGCCGCCCCTGGTCGAAGCCACCGTACGGCTGCGCACCATGACCGACCTGGGCACTGCGGTCCCCAGCCAGCTCATCGCCCTGCGGCTGTTGCCGAGGATCGAGGACCTGGGCGCCCAGCGGCGGGCCACCCTGAGGCGGGCGGCCGCAGCCACCATTGCTCGCCTCGCCGAGGAGGCACCGGACTGGTCGGTGACCCTTCCGCGGGGAGGCTCGGCGCTGTGGGTGCGGCTCCCGACAGCCGACAGCGGCCCCGTCGTGCAGCTGGCCCGGCGCCACGGCGTGCTCGTCGCGCCGGGGTCGGTGGCGCGCGTCGACGGGGCTCCGGACCCCCACCTGCGCCTGTGCGTCGACCGGCCCGATCCGGTCATCGACGAGGGCGTCACCCGCCTGCTGCGAGCCTGGCGGGAGTCCACCGCTCCCGCCACCCCCGTCCTCGGCTGATCCCCGGCGCTCGCGGCGCGGAGGCGGTTACTTCAGCTCGACCTCGGCGCCTTCGGCCTCGAGGGCCTCCTTGGCCTTCTGGGCGTCTTCCTTGGTGGCCTTCTCGAGGACGGCCTTGGGGGCGTTGTCGACGAGGTCCTTGGCCTCTTTGAGGCCAAGGCTCGTCAAGGAGCGCACGGCCTTGATGACCTGCACCTTCTTCTGGCCGGCGCCGGTGAGCACGACGTCGAACTCGTCCTGCTCCTCCTCGGCGGCCGCCCCGGCTCCGTCGCCGGCGGCGGGAGCCGCGGCCATGGCCATGGGGGCCGCAGCGGTGACGTCGAAGCGGTCCTCGAACGCCTTCTTCAGCTCCGACAGCTCCAGCACCGTCATGCCGGCGATGGCGTCGAGGATGTCGTCAGTCGAAAGGGTGGCCATGGTCAGCTCTCCTGGGTGTCGGCCGGCTCGGCCGGGGTCTCGGGCCCGCCATCGGCGGGAGGGGTGGTGTCGTCGGCTGTAGCAGCCGGGGTCTCGTCGGCCGTAGCAGCCGGGGTCTCGTCGGCCGTCACCGCCGGGGCGTCCTCTGCCGCGGCGGGCGGGACGTCCTCGGACGGGGCAACCGGGCTGTCGTCAGCCGGGGCATCCTCATCCGGGGCGGGCGGGACGTCCTCGGACGTCGTAACCGGGGCGTCGTCGACTGCGGCTACCGGGCTCTCGGACCCCTCGGCGTCGTCGGTCGGTTCCGGCGCAGCCGGGCTGTCGCCATCGTCGGTCGGGGCGCCTGGGGCCCCGCCCGCCTCGATGAGCGCGCCCAAGGCGTAGGAGAAGGTGCGAGGCACGGCGTCGAGCAGGCTGGCCATCTGCTGCAGGGGAGCGGCGAACAGCCCGGCGATCTCGGCCAGCAGCTGGTCACGGTTGGGCAGGTCGGCGAGCGCTCGCACGTCGTCGGCCCCGAGGAGCGACCCTCCGAGCAGGCCGCCCTTGACCACCAGCGACGGGTTGGTCCGCCCGTAGTCGCGCAGCGCCTTGGCCACACCGGCCACGTCGCCGTCGACGAAGGCGAGGGCGGTCGGACCCACGAGCAGGTCGTCGAGCTCCAGGCCGCGCTCCCGGGTGGCCAGGCGGACCAGGGTGTTCTTGTAGATCTTGTAGGTGCCGCCGACCTGGCGAAGGGCGCTTCGCAGCTCGGCCATCGCAGCCACGTCGAGGCCGCGGTAGTCGGTGAGCACGACCGCCTCAGCTGCGTCGAGGCGCTCGGCGACCTCCGCCACCACCGCCGCCTTGTCGGCTCGGGGTTCGTCCACGTCTCCTCCTCTCCTGGGTGCGGGCACCGCCTGCGCGCGAACACCAGGGAGGGACGTTGGTCCCCGCCTCATCAGGCGGACTGGCGTCCTTTCAGCACCCGAGGGTGCACCGGAGGTCTTCGGCGAGCGATTGGCTCTAGTTCTGAGCGCACAACGCTACCGCCCGGCCAGCCGCCCGGTCCAGCCGACACGCAGCGTGCCCGTCAACGGGGTCGACCGCCTGGCCGCGCTTTGCACTCGGCTATGCCGCTGGGGGTCTGGGGGTCCCCCCCAGGAGTGCGAGCCGATCCAGCTTGCTGGTCGGCGAGCGAAACAGCGCGGCCGCAGGCCGCACCGTCAGCTCGTCGGAACGGAGCGAGCGCCAGCGAGCGAGTGACGACGAAACAAGCGCTCGGCTATGCCGCTGGGGGTCTGGGGGTCCCCCCAGGAGTGCGCAGCCGATCCAGCTTGCTGGTCGGCGAAGCGAACGGTGTCGGCGAAGCCGACCCGATCAGCTCGTCGGAGTGGAGTGAGCGCCAGCGAACGAACGACGACGAAACCCTCAGGCTGCGTCCTCATCGGGCTTGATGCGGTTGGGATCGACCTTGATGCCGGGGCCCATCGTCGACGACAGGCCGACGCGGCGCAGGTACCGGCCCTTGGACGACGCCGGCTTGGCCCGGTGCAGCTCGTCGACGACCGCCCGCACGTTGAGGGCGAGGTCGGCTGGGCTGAAGCTGGCCTTGCCCACCGGGACGTGGATGTTGCCGTAGCGATCGGTGCGGTACTCGACCTTGCCGCCCTTGAAGTCGGTGACGGCCTTGGCCACATCCGCGGTGACGGTTCCGGTCTTGGGGTTGGGCATCAGACCCCGGGGGCCCAGCACCCGTCCCAGGCGGCCGACCGTCGGCATCATGTCGGGGGTGGCGATGGCCACGTCGAAGTCAAGCATCCCGCCCTCGACCTGGGCGGCGAGGTCGTCGGATCCGACGATGTCGGCGCCGGCCCCTCGAGCCGCCTCGGCGGCGTCGCCCGCGGCGAACACGGCGATGCGCACGTCGGTGCCGGTGCCCGACGGCAGGGCCACGGTGCCGCGCACCATCTGATCGGCCTTGCGCGGGTCTACGCCGAGGCGGACGCTGAGCTCGATCGTCTCGTCGAAGCCGGCCGTGGCCAGGTTCTTGGCCAGGTCGATGGCCTCGTCCGCGGTGTGGAGGCGGTCACGGTCATACCTCCGGGTCGCATCGGTGAAGCGCTTGCCCTTCGCCATGGTTAGTGGCTCCCTCTGTCAGACGGCCCAGGGCGAGGTCCTCCCCGGTGCCGATGTGGATGTGATCCGATCCCGGGCAGGTGCCGGAAGCGGGTGTGTGTGAGCTCAGCGAACGTCGAGGCCCATGGAGCGGGCCGTACCCTCGACCTGCCTGACCGCAGCGGCGAGATCGTTGGCGTTCAGGTCGGGCATCTTGATCTCGGCTATCTCGCGCACCTTGGCTGCGGTCACCGATCCGACACCCTCGCGCCCCGGGGTAGCGGAGCCCTTGGGGACACCGGCCGCCTCGCGCAGCAGCACCGGTGTGGGTGGCGTCTTGGTGATGAAGGTGAACGACCGGTCCTCGAACACGGTGATCTCGACGGGCACGATGGTGCCGCGCTGAGCTTCGGTCTGGGCGTTGTAGGCCTTGCAGAAGTCCATGATGGCCACGCCGTGGGGACCGAGCGCGGTGCCGACCGGGGGGGCGGGGTTGGCCTGCCCGGCGGGGATCTGGATCTTGACGACGGCCATCACCTTCTTCTTGGCCATGGGGGCTACAGCTCTCCTCGTAGGGGTTCTAGAACTTGGCCACTTGGCCGAAGTCGAGCTCGACGGGGGTCTCGCGGCCGAAGATGTCGACCAGGACCTTGACCTTGAGCTGGTCCTCGTTGATCTCGACGATCTCGCCGGAGAAGTTGGCAAACGGGCCTTCCTTGACCCGCACCGTCTCTCCGAGCTCGTGCTCAAGGCGGGGGCGACCCTTCTTGGCCGGCATGTCGTCGCTGTCGAGCTTGACGGCGAGGAACGTCTCGACGTCGCGGCGGGGCAGCGGCGATGGCTTGTTGCCGGCGCCCACGAAGCCGGTGACGCCGGGGGTGTTGCGGATGACGTACCAGGAGTCGTCGTCGAGGAAGCAGCGCACGAGCAGGTAGCCCGGGAACATCTTCTTCTGGACGACCTGCTTCTTGCCGCCCCGGATCTCGACGACGTCCTCCATGGGGATGACGACCTCGTGGATGCGTCCCTCCATGTTCATCGACGACGTGCGGGCCTCGAGGTTCTGCTTGACCTTCTTCTCGTAGCCCGACTGGGTGTGGACCACGAACCAGCGCCCGGGCCGGTCGAAGGGGCTCTCGACGACCTCTGCCTCCTCCACGAGCAGGGCCTCGGCGTCGATGACCTCGCCGGTGTCGGGATCGACACCGGCCGGGGTGTCGGTGAGCGACACCGGCTCACCGGGGTCGGGTGCCGGGGCCTCGGCCTCGCCGGGCACGGGGGTGATGGTGCCGGGCTCGGCGGTGCCGGTCGCCGAGGGTGAGGCGTCGGTCTCCGCCGGGTCGGGCGCGGGGGTGGGGTCGGTGAGGAAGCTCATCGTTGGTTGGAGGCTAGGCCCCGTAGATCCAGAGCACGGCCTTCGACAGGCCGAAGTCGGCGCCCGCGATCAGGGCCGTGAGGACGACGATGGTGATGAACACGATGACCGAGTAGTTCAGCGTCTCGGCGCGGGTCGGCCAGTTGACCTTGCGCATCTCGGCCCGGACCTCACGAGCGAACTGCCGCGGCTTGGTGCGCTGGTCCTTGGGCCGAGGGGCGGCCGGAGCCCGACGGGTGACCTTGGGAGCGCCGTCGGCGTCGACAGCCCCCTGCTTCTGCAGCAGGCGCTTCTGTTCACGGTTCATCGCCATCGGAGGTACCTGACGCATTGGGGTGGAGCAGGGCAGGAGGGAATCGAACCCCCAACCGCCGGTTTTGGAGACCGGTGCTCTGCCAGTTGAGCTACTGCCCTCGGCGACATCGCAGACCATCGGCCAGCGATGGGGTCTGACGAGACTAGCAACGGGCCTGCCCGGCTCCCACTCGCGTTCCGGTCCGGCTCACCCGGCGAGCGGGAGCCGGCGGTGGCGCGTGCGCGAGGCCAACACGATGACCCCGGCCGCGCCGGCCGCGGCGGTGGCCGCCGCCAGCCCACCGATGTAGGCCGCCCGCCGTCCGGTCAGCAGGGAGCGGATGGCCTGGCGCTCGCCCGCCTCCTCGACGTGGGTGAGGATCTCGGCGACCAGGCCGGGTGCCGGCTCCAGCACCTCGGTGCGCAGCGACTGAAGGGCCCGCAGCACCCGCCGATGCTGGACCAGGTCGGCCTGGCAGCGCAGGCAGCGCTCCACATGACCGCGGGCCGCCCGATCGAGGGCCCAGGGATCCGAGGCGGCGGCGACCAGCTGATCGCCCAGGTCGACGCAGGTCGCCGTCATCACTCCACGCCCTCGTCGCCGGGCTCGATCCCCTGGCCATCTCCGCGCGCCGGGAACATCCGCTCCTTCAACCTCCGACGCGCCCGGTGCAGCCGGACCTTGGCCGCCGAGGTGGAGATGCCGAGCTCCGCCGCGATGGCGTCGTGGGACATGTCGTAGATGTCGCGGAGCACCACGACGGCCCGCAGCTTGGGTGGCAGCTCCTCGAGAGCGGCGGACACCCTGTCGCGCAGGTCGGCGGCGTCGGCGTGAGCGCCGGGGTCGAGGTCGGGCCGGGTGTCGACCACCACCAGGTCATCGCGCAGCTCGTCGTGGCGATGGCGCCGGCCCCGTCCCATGTGGGTCGAGGCGCAGTTGGCGGTGATCCGGTAGAGCCAGGTCGAGAACCGGGCCTCTCCCCGGAAGCGCCCGATCGATCGATAGGCGCGCAGGTAGGCGTCCTGCACGACGTCGCGGGCGTCGTCGTCGTTGCCGGTCAGGCGGCGAGCCAAGGTGTAGGTCTCGACGTGGGTGGCGGTCACGAGCTCCTCGAAGGCACGGTCATCGCCCTCCTGGGCCCGGGCCACCAGGGCGGCCATCGCCTCAGGATCGAGTCGCTGGCCGACCGCCGGCCGCGGGGGCCGGGAGGCCGCAGCGGTCACGATCGGGACCTCAGACCCCGGCGGCTCCGCCGGGGTTACCAGGAGCGGACGCTCGGGGCCGGCCGAGACGTCAGCGGGCGGCCTGTCCACCGGCCCACGCTACGCCCGGGGCCGACGCCTCGCGTCGCCCGGACCGAGCGGCGCGCCGTCGACGAGGTGCAGCCGAGGGGATCGGTCGGCACCGCGCCGCCCTACCGGCGGAGGACCTCCTACCGGGTCTCCTTGTGGACCGTGTGCGACCGCTCCCAGCGGCAGTACTTCTTCATCTCGATGCGCTCGCGGTCGTTCAGCTTGTTCTTGGTGGTGATGTAGTTACGGCGCTTGCACGACGTGCACTCGAGTGTGACGTGCACGCGCTTGTCGTTCCGGGCCATCGCTGCTCCGCTCTACTTGAGGATCTTGGTGACGCGGCCGGCGCCTACGGTGCGTCCACCTTCGCGGATGGCGAAGCGCAGTCCCTCATCCATGGCGATCGGTTGGATCAGGTCGACGTGGATCGTGGTGTTGTCGCCGGGCATGGCCATCTCGGTGCCCTCGGGCAAGGCGATCTTGCCGGTCACGTCGGTGGTCCGGAAGAAGAACTGCGGCTGGTAGTTGTTGAAGAACGGCTTGTGCCGGCCGCCCTCGTCCTTGGTGAGGACATACACCTCGCCCTCGAACTCGTTGTGCGGCGTGATCGACCCCGGCTTGGCCAGAACCTGACCTCGCTCGACGTCTTCCTTCTTCGTGCCCCGCAACAACGCCCCGATGTTGTCACCGGCCTGGCCCTCATCGAGCAGCTTGCGAAACATCTCCACGCCCGTACACGTCGTCTTCTGCGTGTTGCGGATGCCGATGATCTCGATCTCGTCGCCGGTGTGGATCTTGCCCTGCTCGACCTTGCCGGTCACCACAGTCCCCCGACCCGTGATCGAGAACACATCCTCGATCGGCATCAAGAACGGCTTGTCCACCTCCCGCGTCGGCTCCGGCACGAAGCTGTCAACCTGCGCCATCAACTCCACCACCTGCGCAGCAGCCTCCGCGTCACCCTCCAACGCCTTCAACGCAGACACCCTCACCACCGGCGTGTCATCACCAGGGAACTCGTACTCCGTCAACAGCTCCCGCACCTCGATGTCGACCAGCTCCAACAACTCCTCATCATCAACCATGTCCACCTTGTTCAACGCCACCACAATCGACGGCACCCCCACCTGACGAGCCAACAGAACATGCTCACGGGTCTGCGGCATCGGCCCATCAGTAGCCGCCACCACCAGGATCGCCCCATCCACCTGCGCCGCACCGGTGATCATGTTCTTGATGTAATCCGCATGCCCCGGCATGTCCACATGCGCATAATGACGGTTCGCCGTCTCATACTCCACATGAGAGATGTTGATCGTGATCCCCCGCTGCCGCTCCTCCGG
>Ga0136640_10000461_pt1 | contig 15551 bp, 8 predicted proteins | sample AntDrymUQ8642106_2_FD_105498 | JGI IMG/M metagenome (GOLD analysis project Ga0136640, IMG submission 105498) | Polar desert sand microbial communities from Dry Valleys, Antarctica - metaG UQ864 (21.06) | ecosystem: Environmental > Terrestrial > Soil > Desert | place: Antarctica: Dry Valley...
CTCGATGTTATCGAGATACGACTTGGTCCGATTCAGCATTTCATCAGGGACCTTGTAACCTTTCGCCTTTGCCAGAGCCAGCGCGTGTGCAACATGGATCGTGAGAAACGGATATTCGTAACGCTCGCGTTCGCGCTTCCAGAGACCAAAGCTGCCATCCTCCCGCTGCCGCGATTTCAGAACCGCGATGTCACTCTCGAACTGTTTCGCAAGCACCTCGGGCGAAGGCATATCTTTCGACTTAAAAGCTGACAGCACATCCCGCAGCGCCGCTGTCGAAATCATCCGGGATGCGATCTGCTCGGAGCATCCGTATGGATAATTCGCGAGATAGATGTACGCGTCGGTCAACTCCTGGAGTTGAGTCGAAGAAGTCGAAACCTCTAAGCCGCCGAACTGTGGGTATACATCCTTTGGGGCCTGGATGGGCTGAAACATGGCACCGTTCTGATCGGTCGTACCATACGTCGCAAAGGCCTCGGTCGTGGCCGGCGTCCAAACGGGCAGACTGATTTCGGCGGCATCGCTGTAGTTGCCACTTGACGCCGCAAATTGAAAACGAGCGGTGCCAGGCTTCACGGTCGAAACCGGGAACCGAACTTCGGCACGGTCGTTCGCCTTTACGAGGACCCGCTGGCCAGCGGCCTGCGCACCCTCGCTACCGCTCGGGTTTCCGCCTTCGAGGCTCGCATTGGTCGCCCTCATCGCGACATCAACAGTCATGTCCTTATCGGTCTGATTCTGTATTACAACCGGCACCTCGGCCTTATCGCCGAAATTCAAAAATCGCGGCGCGCTCGGCCGGACCATCAACGGCTGCTTCGCTGTGATGTCCGACTCCGTTTTTCCAAACCGCTTGCCAGTGTCGACCGCAACCGCGGTGATGCGATAGCGCGTCAAATTGTCCGGCAGCTTAATATCGATAACCGCACGTCCGCTCGAATCCGTGCGTACGGTGGGCGACCAAACGGCAAGTGGGTTGAAGTTCTCCCGTACAGCAATCGGTTTGCCGTCTTCACCCAATGTTCCAGTGCGAAAATTGGTTATCTCTTGCCCGTCGATCACAAAGACGTTTTCGCTTCCTGAAGCCCCATCAACCTGGAAACCACCAGATAATGCCTCCGCACGCGCATTAGGGGCAGCTTTTAGCGCGGACGAGAAACCTCTACCTTTCGCCAGGGTCGCATCTTTAATGTCATCTGGGTTAGCGAGCAATATGTCCTTGCGAAGGTGGTAATCGGACGTACCGTCCGGACGCGCCGAATAGAACGTCGCGAGCGGGGGGCCAATCGTGTAGCGCGACAGCGCGAGCACGCTTTCATCGACAACGACGAGCGCGACTTCGCTGTTAGCGACAGGCTCGCCGAGGTGATCCGTGACGGCGATGTTGACTTTTGTCGAGCCGCCGGGAATAAGCGTTTTTTCGACAGGCTCGGCAGCGACCGTTAATTTTCGCGAAGCCGTTGATATCGGGAGATCGATTTTGCCCGTTGCGAAGGCCGGACGGTTTGCGAGCATTGTATCTGTCTCACCCTTGTCGTTCGTGCGCGGGGCCGAGCCTACGAGGTCGACCTGCGCCGTAATATTGGGCAGATACTTTTCATCGAGAGGAATTTTTAGTGTAATCGACGAATCCTTCATCGAAAATCGCTCTACCTTTACGATGCCTTCGCGGCGAAGCGTGAGCACTCCTTCGGCGGGCGTGAACGGCGCGATGACAAGTAACTCCGCGACATCGCCGGGAGAGTAATCCTTTTTCGATGGAATGATCTCGATCTGTTCTTGCTCGACGTTACGTTTCGGAGGTGTTTTACCGCCAGCGACCCACACAGTGAACTGACTCTCGTTGGGGCGTTCGCGATCATCCTTGACCGTTGCAGTAATCGTGTAACGGCCTCCCGCTTTTGCAACGAATGAGCATCGCTGCGGGCTCTCGGATGATCGAACGGCGCACCGCTGTTCGTCCACGGTGGTCTCTTTCCACGAGCCCTTATCGAAGACCCAGTCTTTTAGAATCGCTGTGACTTCGACATCGCGATTTGCGATCAGTTTACCGTCGAGATCTGTGACGATCGAATCGACGACGATACTATCGCCCTTTTGAACGAACGTTCGCGGCGTTTTTATCCCGACGTACAGGCTGGCAGGATGCACAAGTAGCGAAGCTTGCCCCGCCCATGTCTGTCGATTTACGTCTTGTACGGAGGCGGAAGCTGAGAGAGCGTAGGGCCGTGCCGGCTTGACCGATTCGAAATCGATCTTCAGCAGATGGCTGCCGGCCGCGTCCGTAACGCCCTTAAAGTTCTGCGTCTGCCCGACTCCGTAGTGCCCGCGGCCGGAATAACCGTCATGATCATAAACGCGCCACCACGGCGTCCACGTTCCGAATGTATAGTCATCGCGGTTCGGAGGCGTGTAGTTCGTCGGAGTCGCGGTGACCGTCCAGGTTGTTTCGGCGTTTGCGAGGCCACCGCCGGCATAGTATTTCGCATCGACCGAGAGCATCGCGCTTTCTTTAACGAAATGCGGAGCGGGCGTCTCGACTTTCGCCGTCACCTCAAATTCCGGTCGACGGAATTCCTGAACGCTGAATGAGTGCGTGTGGCTCACCGTCGTCGAGCCCTGCTCAGTAAACTCGATTCGGGCATCACCAAGATTCAAGGTATCGCTGAGCGCAAACTTGAAATCGAATGCTCCAAAGGGATTGGTAGTCGTAGTGCCGCTCGCAATATCTGCATCCCGAGCGTCCTTCGCCGCCCAGGTGTATGTCAGCGCCGCGCCGCCGAGCCCCTCGACATCTCCGAGCTCACCGCCAGTGATCTTGCGAATATAACCCTTGACCGACACTTCCTCCTTCGGCTTGTACATCTTGCGGTCGTCAAAAACGAACCACCGGAGCGAATCAGTCGAAGGCTTCTGGTACCAGCTCCCAATTTGATTCCAATAATAGTCTGAATTTTCGGGCAGGAACGCCGTGTCGCGACCGCGTTGTGCTAGCAGGTAGTTCGGCTCGTTCTGTGATTGATCGGAAGGCAGCGGAATTCGCAAAACGCCTGTAGCGGGCGTCGTGTTGGACTGCGCGGGCGCGATGGACTCCGTTACATTCGAAATCCCCCGGCCATCGATCATCATAGTTTGCTCCGACGGAGCTCCGCCCCAATTCTTCAGCCAATCCCACGCGCGATCTAGATAGCCCTTTTCCGCGCTCGCCTGTTCGGCTGCCTTCACACCATTTGGGTGAATCGAGAGAGCCACGCCAGCCAACGCCTTTCCTGTTTTTAGGTCCGTTGCGAATCCGACTAATTCCCCGCTGTCGACAAATGCGTCGAGGCCGATCTGCGTTGATTGGATCCACGTGAGCACACGCGTACGATCAGATTTGTCCCGGCGAAAGGTCGGCTCCACGTCGACAATAACGTGACCGAGACCGCCCTCCAGACCTTCGGAGAGATCGATCCTAGTCTCGACCATTTCGTCCGGTTTGTAGGCGATGTTGACGACGCGATCGTAGACCAGCCGGCCCGGAGCGGAGGCTTTGCCCCGATTGTCGTCGTAGTTTATCCCGCGGAAATAGGCATTGTATTGGTGCCAATCCGCAGGCTTGACGACGTATAGCCGTACTTTGACCGACGCATGATTCGTGGAGTAGATAGAGAACGAAGGCTTTGCCGAAGGATCAAGAACGATCATCGGCCCACCTTGGGCATAAAGAGCTGTCGGGGCGCTATCGACTCGAATGGAGGCGGTCGCCGTTTTCCCCAACGTTTGTCCGAAGATGTCGGTCAACGCTGAATCCACGGTGATTTTATAAGTTGTCTTTCCTTTTTTATATCCCTGAATGTAAATGTTCGAACCGGAAGGGAAGATCTTGATTCCCTCGATTGCTGGTTCGATTCGGACCATCTTTGGATCGAACTTGGTCGCGTCGATCGTATTATTGAATTGTAGGTACCAACCCTCAAACGGCGAGCATTCCTTGTTGCCCTCCCAGCCGCAGACCGCCTTTTGGAACGCCATCGGGCTGAATGTGGAGAAGCTAAAAGCCTGCGCTTTTGTGGTCGTCAATGGGCCTTCCGCCGAGGGCGTGCCTTTATCGACGGTGACCGCGATCGCGGAAGCTCCGGGAAGAGCATCTTCGGTCGAGCCATCGGGATTAACCGCACGAAATGCCATCCAGCGATCCGGAGAACTCTGGGTGAACGACGACGAGTAGCCGCCGTCATTCATCTGCTCTTCCAGGGTAGCGAGCCGAATCTTCAACCTACGACCGGCGCTGGCCACGCTTAGCCTCGAAAGCACTGCTTCCGGATTTATAGCCTGGTCGAACACCAGATACATGAGTGTGTTTCGTCGTACGACTTGGCCGCTCGGGTACATCTGCACCACCTTGGGCGGCGGCGTTGTAAACGTCCACGTAACGTCCTTGGCGAGCGAAAGCCCGTTGGCCGATTTCGTTCCGGCGCGGACTCGGGCAGTAAACCTCGTCGCCATCGGAAATCGCTTGTCCGTATCGAACATCAGCGTTTTCGTACCGACCCAGCGCCATCTACCCTCAACATTTGGCGTAAGTTCAACAGGAACGACCGTTGCCGCTTCTTCCTGCGACGAAACTGCAACCATCGGCCGCGAAAAAGTCACGCTCAGATCAGGCGCAAGGCCGACCTCGCCCTCGGGAGAATACCGGAGCACGTCGAGAGACTGGTTAGACGGACGTCCGACTGGCGCGCGTTCGGCAGACGACCGGAACTTAACGGGAATCCTATTGCCCGTTTTGGGAGCGGGTTTCGTTCCCGCGCGCTTTGCAAAATCAGAAGTGTCGTCCTTATCCGATTTGATCGGCGGCAGCCGCTTTAAAACCGCGCTCGGATCGTCAATCTGCTCGCTTGCGGCTGGGCCACTTTTTTCGCGGCCTTGCGCAGTTTCGTTGCCATCGCTGAGTTTAAATTTGAAACCGTCCGGAATCGCAAGATTCAACTCGGTTACGCGGCGATTCACAATCTGTGCCTCGGCGCGGGTAAGCGGCCCGACAAAGCCAAAATACAGCGAAAAAAGTAGTGTCCACGCGGTCAGTTTTCTCATAAGGGTTGAGGGCGTTCGACAGCTTAGGTGCACGAGTAACGCCATACGGTTGCTGAACGGGCGAAACTGCCAATCTTGCACCGGGCCGCGTGAGCGTCCGACTTTACGTTAAATATTTTTCGCTTCCCTGCTATACTAGTCTCGATTTTGCAACTTTGTTTATCAACAGGTCGTAATTCGTTGTCGGCCATGGGTTGTAGTTGAATTTTGCGAGCGAGGAGCGGACGGTAAAATGGGACTGTGGGCGAGATTGAAAAGAGTTTTTCGGGCGGGCACGGGCGCGGCTCTGGATAAGGTTGAGAATCCCGAACTGGTGCTTCAGCAGACGATCCGCGATATGCGCGACCGTGTTCCGGAGCTCAACAATTCCGTTGCGCAGGTGATGGCCACCGAGCGGCTGCTGCTGAAGAATAACGAGAATCTCGCGGAGCAAGTCGTCGATCTCGATTCGAAGATCAAGGCGTCTGTAAAGATGGGCCGCGACGATATTGCGACCGCCTATATCGGCCAATTGCAGCAGGCACAACTCGACCAGGAACGCACGGCAGCTCAGCTCGAGCACGCGGCGCTCGCCTCTAAGCAAGCGCTCAAGGCCAGGGACAATTATGTCCTCAATATGAAAAAGCGCACCGCCGAGGCGATGCAGCTTATCTCGGCGGCCAAACAAGCTAAATTACAAGAACAGCTCGCTCAGACGATGGAGGCTTTCAACATCGGCGACGATGCATCTACGTTCAACGAGATGCGCGAGAAGATCGACCGCCGTGTGGCCGCGGCGGAGGCAAAACTCCAGCTCGGCTCCTCATCCGTCGATACGCAGATGCAGGACATTGAGCGTGAAGCGATGGACATTCAGCTGCAGGACAAGCTTCTCGAATACAAATCTCAGATGGGCCTGCTCACGCCCGGCAAGGCCGGCACCGATCGTCAAATAGCAGGCGCGAGTACCGGTGCTGACGACGCTCTCGACATTCCTATCGAAGACACACGCCGGTCAAACTAACGACGAGGACAAGCATCAAAGCCAACGTCTATGGCTGACATCGCGAAGTACAGGCAAGACCTCGACAAGTTCAACACGAGCTACGCGAAGGAAGCCGCGAAGGAGATCGTCAACTTTTGGGGACTCGCGGGCTTTCTTGCCGCCGCCGTATTCTCTGCCAACGTTTTTCCGCTGCTCATCGCACTCGTCCTTGAGGTGATCTATCTGGTTGTTGTCCCGAATCTTCCCGCCTATCGCCAGATTGTTAACGAACGACATCGGAAGAAGCTTATGGAGGCAAATGTCGCGAATCGCGAGGGCCTGATCAAATCCTTTACGCCACGCGAACGCGAGGCCGTAGAGTACCTTCGCTGGCTTAAAAATAAGATCCAGGAAAACTATCGAAAGTTCGCGAACGTCTCTACGCTCCCATCGAACCTGGTCGCCCTCGACCAACGTTGGGAGGATTTCGTGGATCTGCTCGACGTATATCGCCGGCGAAAACAGCACTTAAAGACCATCGATCGCCAAGCGGTGCACAACCAGCTCTCCCAGGCGTTTCGCGCGATGGAAGGCGCGGCCGATGACAAGACGCGCCGGATTCAGCAGACGAATGTTGAAATACTGAAACGCCGCGTCGCCTCATTCGACGAAATCGAGCGAAGCGTAAAACTCGTCGAGGGACAGCTGCAATCAATCGAGAATTTTTTCAGCTACCTAAACGATGAGATCGTCACCATCTCGACGCCCGAAAGATTCTCACTACCGGACTTCGAGCAACTTTCGGAATCGATCGCAATGACCAAGCAAATGCTCGACGCCACCGCTGACGATGTCGGCGCCCTCGACTCATATAACAGGCAAATGGGCAATTACGAATTGATTCCCGGCACCAAATAATCTTTACTCGCCAACCTCCGCTAATTTCTGATCATTGACGTCCGAGGAGCGTGACCGCGCTCGCATACACAGGTGTATCGCCCTTGCTATCGTATAGGCGCAGGCATTAGAATTATCGATTTCAGGAAGGCGTGAATTACGTAATTGTTAACAAAATATTATGAAAAGAGTCGGAATACTTGTCGGGCGTGAGGTCACGTTCCCGGAATCTATTATCAACACTATCAACGAAAAGGGCGCGGGAGAAGTCGTTGCGGAGATGGTCACGATCGGGGGCATTCGCCTCGATGAGCCAAAGAAATACGATGTCATCATCGACCGCATTTCGCACGAAGTTCCGTATTATCGGGCAACGCTTAAGCGCTTCGCCCTCGAGGGAACTTACATTATCAACAATCCATTCTGGTGGTCAGCGGACGACAAGTTTTTTAACTTTGCGCTAGCGGCAAAGATCGGCGTGGCAATCCCGAAGACAGTCCTGCTCCCGCAGCATAGCTACGTCAAGGACATCACGAGCGAATCCCTTCGCAACCTCGAATTCCCTATCGACTGGGAAGGCGTGGTCAATTACGTCGGCTTCCCCGCCTTTCTCAAGCCCTTCGACGGCGGTGGTTGGAAAAACGTCTCGAAGATACATTCGATCGAAGAGCTCTTCGCCGAGTACAACGAATCCGGCACTCTCTGCATGACCCTGCAGGAAGGCATCGAGTACGACCACTTTGTGCGTTGTTACTGCGTTGGAAAGGAGAAAGTCCTGATCATGCCGTACGATCCATCAAAGCCGTACTTGTCGGGAATGCAATACGTCCAAGTGGAAAATTATCTGACACCCGAACTGCACGCACGCGTCGAGCAAGATGTGAAAACGATCTGCACCGCTCTTGGATACGACCTGAATACGGTGGAGTTTGCGATCAAGGACGGCATTCCGTACGCGATCGATTTTATGAATCCGGCTCCCGATGCCGAGCTCGCCTCGGTCGGTGAGTACAACCATCGGTGGATCGTCGATAATATGACCGACTTCATTCTGAAGAAATTGAAAGATGGTTGGGAGACGCCCGAATACCGTTGGTCCGCGATGCTTAATCCGCCGGAAAGAAAAGCTGCCTCGGTAAAGGCTAAGGAGTCTGCGGCCCCGAAAGTGGTGAAGGCGAAGAAGGCTCCCGCCAAAAAGAAGTAGCGTCAGCGGCACGCCGTGACTAATTGAAAAGGCCGTTCGCGCATCGAGCTCGAACGGCCTTTTCCTTTTCTATTTCTTTGGCTTTACCGGAAAGCCGCGTTTTATCATCAGAGCGTCGACATTTGGGTCTCGACCGCGGAATTTTCGAAAGGCTTCCGCCGGATCGATTGTGTTGCCGACCGAGAAGATATATTTCTTCAGATTAGCGCCGACCTTCTTGTCGTATGGCCCGGCCCCCTCTGTGAAGGCACCAAACGCATCTGCCGTCAGAACATCCGACCAAAGATAGCTGTAATAGCCCGCGCTATATCCATCACTTGCAAAGATATGTCCAAACTGCGGCGTCCGATGCCGCATGACGAGTTCCTTCGGCATCCCGAGAGCTGCAAGCGTTTCGCGTTCAAATTTATCGGGATCGATCTTCGCGTCACCCGCGAGGTGCAGCTTCATATCGATCAACGCACTAGCAAGAAGCTCCGCGGTCCCAAATCCTTGATTGAACGTATCGGCCTTCTTTATTTTTGCGACGAGGGCGTCGGGGATCGGTTTGCCAGTCTTATAGTGCAATGCAAATTTTGAGAGCACTTCTGGAGTAGATACCCAATGCTCAAGAATCTGTGACGGGAATTCGACGTAATCCCGAGCGACATTCGTTCCGGAGAGCGTTGGATACGTCACGTTTGACGAAAGTCCGTGCAATGCGTGACCGAATTCGTGAAACATCGTCTCGGCATCATCCCAGGAAATGAGTACCGGCTCGCCCGGCTTACCTTTCACAAAGTTCGAATTGTTAGACACGAGGGTCGTGACCTCGCCCGCCATTCTATCCTGGCTGCGATAGGCATTCATCCATGCGCCGGAACGCTTGCCCTCGCGTGCGTACGGGTCGAAATACCAAACGCCGACGTGCTTCCCGCTCGTCTTGTCTTTTACCTCGTAAACGGTGACATCGGGATGAAAGACGGGCACCTTTTCCATCTTGGTAAACGTGAAATCGAAGAGTTCGCCCGCCATCCAGAACATTGCATCCCGAATCTTGTCGAGCTGCATGTACTGCTTGACTTCGTTCTGATCCAGATCGTATCGCTCCTTCCGGACCTTCTCCATGTAGTAGCGATAATCCCATGGTTCGATCTTTATCTTCGCGCCTTCCTTATCGGCGAGGGTCTGCATGTCCGCGACCTCTTCCTTAACGCGGGCGATGGCGGCGGGCCAGACGCGCTCCATCAGGTTCATGGCGTTCTCAGGCGTCTTCGCCATGACGTTGTCGAGGCGAAAATGTGCGTGGGTTGGAAAACCGAGAAGCTTGGCACGTTCCGCTCGAAGGGCCAGAATCTGAGGAATGACCGCGTTGTTATCACGGGTGTCGCCGTTGTCGCCGCGATTCACGAACATCTTCCACACCTTCTCGCGAAGATCGCGACGCGACGAATAGCTGAGAAAAGGATCGACGGACGAGCGAGTATTTAGAATCACCCATTTGCCCGAAAGCTGCTTCGCAGTCGCGGCAGAGGCGGCGGCGTCCTTGAGTGAGTCCGGCAACCCGGCGAGATCTTCTGCTTTCTCGAGCGTCAGCCATACCTTTTGCTCTTCGCCGAGTAGATTTTTGTTGAACGTATTGAAATGACCGGCGAGCGCCTGGTTGATCTCCGATAGGCGTTTCTTTTGATCCGCGCCGAGCTTGGCACCGGAGCGGACAAAATTCGTGTAATACCGCCACGCGAGACGTGACTTCTCAGTCTCGGGCTTGGCCTTGGACTCGAGGTTATAGACGATCTCGATTCGTTTGAAGAGCTTTTCGTTTTGCGTGATCTTGTCGGAGTGGGCAGCCAATTTCGGGTCCATCTCTGCCTCGATCTTCTGAAAAGCATCGCTATTCATATTGCTCGACCACACGCCGTAAATCGTTGAAACGCGATCGAGCTTCGCGCCGGTCTTCTCAAGGGCGACAATCGTGTTTTCGAAGTTCGGGGGTGTGAAGGAGTTCGCGATTCCGTCTATCTCCTGAAGATTTTCGGCCATCGCTTCCTCAAGCGCGGGCTTAAAATTCTCAATCTTCACCCTATCGAATGGCGGCAAACCGCCGTGCGGCCCCGCCCACGCTTCTGTAAGGGGATTCCCTGCGGTCGCCGAGGCAGCCGCCGGAACGTCGTTCATCATTGCCATACTCACCAGGACACCGGCCGAAACCACACCAGCCACCATACGTTTAATCATATTGTATTGAGCTCCTCGATTGCTTTGGATAGTTACCTCTTACGCAAGGTTGGATGAAATGTTTTTCATGCCTGCCAAGGCCGAGCTCAGTCTGGCCTATTATCCAATGCCCGAAAAATCAAAAGGCTTCGATCTATGAACACCGGAGCCTTTTTCATTTATTGAATGGCCCACCCGGCATGATTCTGCCGTCGGTGCGGCAGCGAGTCGCTTGGCGGCGTTGGCGTTGGAATTGGCTTCGCGTTCTAAGAAGCTGTTTGAAAAGTCAAATTGAAAGAAAAACGAAGAAATAGGACGCTGACGAACACTGATTTCGACAGACTTTCACGGATATTTTAATATTATATCCGCGCCCATCTGCTTAATAGGCGGTTGTCCGCGTTTTATTTTACTTTTCAAACAGCTTCTAAGAGACGGATGGGGAAATTTTGAATCGGTTTCGGCTGTTGTTTCCGGTTATATTTTATTCTTCTCGCCAATTTTATGGTTGATGGCGTATCTTAACAGCTCGATTCGATTTTTGACTTCCAATTTGCTGTAAATAGTTGTCAGGTGATTTTTCAGAGTCGATTTACTGATATACAAACGGTCGGCTATTTCTTCGTTGGTCGAAGCCTCGAACGTTACAAGTGAAGCGATGATTTCGCGCTCGCGCATCGTTAAGTCAGCGATTTTGGCTTTTTCGCGGTTGGCATCCTCCGTTTCGCCCAAACAGGAAAACTGTTTGCTGAAAATGCGGGAGAGCGTCGATTTTGAAGCCCAGATTTCTCCGGCGTTGACGCGGTCGATTGCCTTGAGAATGGTTTTTGCCGGTTCGTCCTTCAAAAGCACGCCGCGCGCGCCTTTACAAATTGCGGCATCGTGCATTTCCGGGTCTCGCATGCCGGTCAACATCAAAACTTTGGCATCGGTTTTCTCAAGCATTTCGGGCAGAAAATCGATGCTCAAGGCGACGCCCAAATCCATATCCATTAATATCAAATCGGGTTTCAAGCGAATGGCGGCGGCGATAGATTCTTCGGGATTGCTTGCCGTTCCGACTACTTCCATCAACGGCTTTTGGCTGCCGATAACCATCGAAAGACCGTCCATAAAACTGTAGTGGTCGTCGATTAAAAGAATGCGAATCGGTTTGTCGTTTGTCGGCATAAATGTTCTAACTGCTTTTTATTAAAGCAATTAAAGTGGAATTTCCACGCGAACCCGCGTATGAATTTCCAGTATTTCGACGCGCGCCGTCCCGCCGAGTGATGCGGCGCGCGCTCTGATTGATTTGGGAACGAATTCGGCAACAGCACCGACGGCGGTATTTGCGGGTTCGTTATCGTTCTGAATTTCCAAGACCAGATGTTCGGCTTCGCGCCGTATGGCGATTTTCGCGCGTTTCGATTTCGTGTGTCGCCGAATGTTGCTCAGCCCTTCGCTGACAATTTGAAAGGCTGCGGCTGCCATCCGGTCGTTTATGTAAAAACCGTCTTTGGCTTCGACGCTGACATCGACATCGTAAAATTCCCGAAATTTCGCAGCTTTACCGCGAACCGCCGATATTAAAACTTCGCCCGCTTTCTCGCCGCTTTTGCCTTCTTTTAGATCGCTGACGTAACCGCGCAGCCCGCTGATGCTCACTTCGGCTAGATTAATTAATTTTGCGATGTCTTCGCTTAAATTTCCGCCCGCGGCGTTTTTTAATTCGAGCGCTTCCAAGCCGAGCTTTAAGCCGATATACGGCTGAATCGTGCTGTCGTGTATGTCTCGCGAGATTTTTTCGCTCTGCCGGTTCGCCGCCCCGGTTGCCATCCGGTCGAGCAGCTCGATGTTTTCGAGCGCGGGCAAAACCTGTCCCGCGAGCTGGCTGATAAATTCCGTATCCGAGCGTTCAAAACAATTTTCCCGCGAGACCAGATAAATTCGACCGACCAACGTTTCGCGCTGTAATAAAGGCACGCTTAAAAAAGATTCGGCTTCGAGCAAATCTGCCAGAAGTGCACAGTTGATTTGTTTCGTTCCGACGTATTTGCCCGTCGCAACGTTCAAAGCCCATTGTTTGGGTCTTTTATACCACGATTTTTCATTGCTTTGATAGAAAATAGCTGCTTCGCGCGCGAGTTTGATTAAGATGGCGGCGGCGGCTTCACTTTGCTCGACTTTCAAATCCTCGTCCGCCGTGTCGCGGTTCGCTTCGCGCCAGACGTAAGGCGGCGTTTCCGCGCCGGTAATCAGCAAGCATTGGTCGGCGTCGTAAAATTCGCGCAGCCGCTTGAGCATATTCTCGATTGTGCGCTCGATGCCAAAGCGGGGATTCGACAAGTTATTGGCGTCTCTGTGCAGAGCCAAGCGGCGTTTTAATTTGACGACCTGCCCGCCCCAGTAACAAATCAAATAACCGAGCAAAAGCAAATAAACTAAACGCACCAAAAAGCGATTTAACTCTATGTATTGACCTCCAAAATAAGAAATGAAACCGACGATGATGCAGTAAAGAAAGGTCGCCCCAATGACGACGCGCTGACCGGCATTAAAGCCCCAGCCGAAGGCGGCAACCAGAATCGGAAAAAATAAAAGAAAAAAGAAAATGCTGCTCGTCGGCTGCGTCAAAGAAACTAAAATCAGATACCCCCCCGATGTCAATCCAATGAGGAAGGTGAATCGGGAGCAGCGTCTCGCCCCGCAACGCGAAAATGTATAACAGTCCGGCGTAAACACAATAAACCGCCAAGGTCAGACAAATGATTTCGGCTAGTCTGTCGCTCGGCGAAGCCGGGTCGACAAGCGTGATAATCAATGCCGAGCCGCCGAGCAGAAGACGTATCAATGTAATGACGGGGGCGTCAACCAAGGCGAGGGCGAGATAATCCGCTTCGGGCGGCCCGTTCCGGTTCTGCTTTTTGACGCTCAGCAATTTCTCTATTGTCGAAAAAAATCCTGCCACGAAAAGACTCCTTGTGAGGGATTTATCTTAAAAAATGAATACAAAGATGTTCTCTTGCCGCAAAGCGTAAATCGAAGGTTGATTCGCCGGCAAATTCAATTCGGGAGAAAAAGAAAAAGAACTGCCGACTTTTCGGATTTCAAAGCTCCTCAAGAAAAAATTAATTATATTTTCAAGTCTGTGTAGACGCGATTATTTTATAACTGTTTAGTTTTGAATTTACACAATTATCCGTCGAAAACAGTTGACTGACTATATACGACACTACGCATTTTCACGAGCTGCCGAGCGATGACGCTCCGTAGCTCATAGCCTTGTCGCAATTGATTAGCCGGTATGAGCCTGATTATATGGTGTGAGTTACAAGAGGCGAAAATCTGACGAAGGTTTTCGTTTCCGCTCGTCGCCCGCAAACACGGAGCTTTCGGCCGGGCTGAATGCGGTTTCCACTTTTCCCGCTCTCTTCGTCGTCAGCAGGAATGAATTTGTCTTCGGTTAGAATGGGTGTGGATTTTCAGGAAAATCTTATACTTTCCGTTGCCGCTTCGCATTCTTTTCAAATGCGATAAGGCAAAGCTGTATTTTAGTTCGGCAGGTTCGCTATACCGCTTTTTTCGGTTTTCCGCAGGATCGCTTCAATCATTTCCGATAAGTGATCGAGGTTAAAAGGTTTGGGGATGTAATCCATAATACCGTCGCCGAGTTTTTCGATATTTAGGAAAAGCTCGATGCCCTGCGCTCCCGACGACGAATTGGTGAGACTCGGCACGTCGCTTAACTTTTCACAGCGGCGAATTTGCTGTGAAGCGTCGATGCCGCCGAGCTTCGGGATATTCAAATCCATTAAAATCAAATCCGGTATCTCCGAGCAAGCTAGTTCGACTGCCTGGACGCCGTCGCGGGCTTCGATTACATCGTAACCGCGAAACTCAAGAAAGTTGCGAATCATTTGCAAACTGTCTTCGTGGTCTTCGGCGACAAGAATGGTTTTTTTGGAAAGGCTGCTCATCGTATTGAAAAACTCCGGTCTCACGAAAAGCAAAGAATATAAATTCACCGCCGAAATTTTAGTTGAAAAAAAAGAGGAGTTGTTAAATTTAACAACTCCTCTTTTTCAATATGCGGTAGCGATCTCGAAAGACCGCTCCGGCTTGTTAGTTTCCGATACACATGTAATTTACCACCGTACCCTTATTAGCATTGATCGTAAATTGCGTACCAGAAGTTTGAACAACACTCAAGGTTGTGTTTGCTGACGAAGCTCCTGCCGTCACCCTCACCATACCAGTACAAACATAGCTGTTAGCGTTGGTAAATTGTGAAGCTAGAGCCAAATTGACAACTTGGGCGTCTAAAGTTCCCATAGTAACCGTGCCGGTAACAAATTTCGTGCCTTGCTGGAAAATTCCACCTGCATTGAGTCCATTTGTACCATCTTGACCAGCAGGTCCCTGCGGTCCAGTAAGTCCAATCGGACCTTGCGAGCCGGTTGCACCGGTTGCACCATCGGCACCAGCAACACCTTGAGCACCGGCTGCACCATTAGCACCAGCAACACCTTGAGCACCTGTTGCACCGATTTCACCTTGGATACCTTGAGCACCGGTTGCACCGTTAGCACCGGTTGCACCTACTTCGCCCTGCGGTCCTTGAGCACCGGTTGCACCTGTTGAACCAGTTTCGCCCTGGATACCTTGAGCACCGGTTGCACCTGTTGAACCAGTTTCGCCCTGGATACCTTGAGCACCGGTTGCTCCTATTGAACCAGTTTCGCCTTGGATACCTTGAGCACCCGTTGCACCTGTTGAACCAGTTTCACCTTGGATACCTTGAGCACCGGTTGCGCCGGTTGCACCGTTAGCACCAGTTGCACCGATTTCACCTTGGATACCTTGAGCACCGGTTGCACCTGTTGCACCGATTTCACCTTGGATACCTTGAGCACCGGTTGCACCATTAGCACCTGTTGCACCGGTTGCGCCTGTTGAACCCGTTGCACCTGTTGAACCAGTTTCACCTTGGATACCTTGAGCACCGGTTGCACCAGTTACACCATTAGCACCGTTAGCACCGTTAGCACCAGTTGCACCCGTTTCACCTTGGATACCTTGAGCACCGGTTGCACCCGTTTCACCTTGGATACCTTGAGCACCGGTTGCGCCTGTTGAACCAGTTGCACCGATTTCACCTTGGATACCTTGAGCACCGGTTGCACCTGTTGCACCGATTTCACCTTGGATACCTTGAGCACCGGTTGCACC
>Ga0136640_10000462_pt1 | contig 15543 bp, 14 predicted proteins | sample AntDrymUQ8642106_2_FD_105498 | JGI IMG/M metagenome (GOLD analysis project Ga0136640, IMG submission 105498) | Polar desert sand microbial communities from Dry Valleys, Antarctica - metaG UQ864 (21.06) | ecosystem: Environmental > Terrestrial > Soil > Desert | place: Antarctica: Dry Valley...
AGGTCGTGCACTTCGACATCGATGTCGAAGGTGTGGAAGCTCTCGTCGCGGTGAACGAGCTGGAGGTTGACGATGTTGGCGCCCTGGCGGCCGAACACGCCCGACATCTGGCCGAGCGCGCCGGCCTCGTTGCGCAAAATGACATGGACTCGGGCGGTGCCGCCGTCGGAGCCGTCACCCCAGGCGAGGTCGAGCCAGTCAGCGTCGACACCGTCGGCGAGGCTGTCGCAAGAGATGGTGTGAACCTCGATCCCCTCGTCCTCGGGGCGTAATCCGACGATTCGGTCGCCTGGAATGGGGTGGCAACATGGCGCCAAACTGTAGGCGACGCCCGGGGTCAGCCCGAGGATCGAGATCGCGGCATGCTGAGGCAACGGCTTGATGGCAACGTTGCCCCCGCCGGCGCCGGGCATCAGCGCCTCGATCAAGCGCTGGTCGTCTATGCGCCGCCGCGCCACCGCCTCCATCAGATCGTCTTCATGGTTAAGCTTGAGGCGCTTCAAGGCAGCGGCCATCGCGCCCTTGCCCAGCGGGGCTGGAAGCCGCTTGACGACGTCTTCGTAGATCTTGCGGCCCAGCGCCACGGTTTCGTCGCGCTCCTTGTGGCGCACGAAGCGGCGAATCGCGGCGCGCGCTTTCCCCGTGACGACGAAGTTGAGCCACCCGGGCTGCGGATGCTGCGCGTCCGAGACGAGGATTTCGACCTGGTCGCCATTGTCGAGCGGGGTGCGCAGCGGAACGACGCGACCGTTGACCTTGGCGCCCACACCCTGGTCGCCGAGCGCGGTGTGAACCGCGTAGGCGAAGTCGACCGGAGTGGCGCCTTTGGGAAGCTGGATCAGCTCGCCGACCGGGGTGAAAGCAAAAATGCGGTCCTGGTACATCGCCATGCGGGTATGTTCGAGCAGCTCCTCGGGGCTCGCGGCATGTTCGAGGATTTCAACGAGATCCTCGATCCACGGTACGGCGCGCTCGGCCTGGCCGTCGGTTCCGTTCTTGCCCTCCTTATAGGCCCAGTGCGCGGCAAGCCCGTGTTCGGCCTGCCCGTGCATCGCCCGGTCACGAATCTGGATTTCGATACGCATCTGCTCATTGTGGATGATCGAGGTGTGGATCGAGCGGTATCCGTTGCGCTTTGGCGTCGAAATGAAGTCCTTGAAGCGGCCGGGGACCATCGGCCAGCGCTGGTGGATGAGCCCGAGCGCGCGATAACATTCCTCCGGAGTGGCGACTATCAGGCGGAAGGCCATGACGTCGGACAGCTGTTCGAAGCTGATGTGGCGTTCGGCCATCTTCTTCCAGATCGAATAGGGATGCTTCTCGCGCCCCTGGACGTCGGCGACGACGCCGTGATCCTTAAGATAGAGGCCGAGGCCGAGGCCGATGCGCCCGATGAGGTCCTCACCGCCGTCTCCGTGAAGCTGTTCGAGGCGTTTGGCGATCGATGCATAAGCATCGGGCTCGAGCTCCTTGAAGGCGAGCGTCTGCATTTCCTTCATGAACTCGTACATGCCGATCCGCTCGGCAAGCGGCGCATAAATGTCCATCGTCTCCTTGGCGATGCGGCGGCGCTTTTCCCTGACGGGGACGTGATGAAGGGTGCGCATATTGTGCAAGCGGTCGGCGAGCTTGACCAGAAGGACGCGGATATCGTCGGAAAGCGCGAGCAAGAACTTGCGCAGATTCTCGGCGGCGCGCTCATTCTCGGTCTGCGCTTCGATCTTCGACAACTTGGTGACGCCGTCGACAAGCCGCGCGACGTTGACCCCGAACAGCTTCTCGATCTCGTCGTGGGTGGCGAGCGTATCCTCGATGGTATCGTGGAGAATCCCCGTGACGATTGTCTCGTCGTCAAGTTCGAGCTCGGTCAAAATTCCCGCGACTTCGATCGGGTGGCTGAAATAGGAATCGCCCGAGGCGCGCTTTTGCGTGCCGTGCGCCTTCATCGAGAAGACGTAGGCACGGTTGATCATCGCCTCATCGGCGTCCGGATCATAGGATTTGACCCGCTCGACGAGCTCATATTGCCGCAGCATCGACCCAACATGGGGCGCGCTGCGGCGGCGATGCAAGGCTTTAGCGGGCGCTGGCGTTGCACTTTTCGAGCGCGGCGGCGCCGAAAGCGGTGCCGCTGACGGTAAAGCTGTTTAGTCGTCCGACCTTTTTGACGAGCTGCGCGCACACCGTGGCAGGGCGGCTGTCCGGGTCCTTGGCGCGGCACTGGCTGCCGTCGCAGCGCCAGAAGACATCGCGCGCGACGACTTTTACATCCGGCTTGGCGACCGGAGCCGCCTGATAGGCCGCGGCGAAAGCGGGGGTTGCGAGAGAAGCGACGAGGAGCGTTGTCAGGAAGCGCATAACCTAACCCTTTTTTTAAGTGGTTACTGACTACCTATAAGGGTATCAGTTGTTTATAGCAACCTACTTTCCTATATTGCCGTTCAGCGAGGAAGTCGTAACGTCAAGCGCAAATGGACACCTATCACCTTAACGCCGCCAGCATTTGCTGCCCATTGCCGGCCGCGCTCGAAGCGATGGGCGAGCGCTGGTCGTTCCTGATCCTGCGTGCGGCGTTCAACGGCCTAATTCATTTCGAGGAGTTTCAATCGACGCTCGGGATTGCGCGCAACATCCTCTCCAACCGCCTGACGCGGCTGGTCGGGCACGGCATCATGGCGCGGACGCCCGATCTCGCCGATCGGCGCAAGATCGCTTATCGCCTGACCGAGAAGGGCCTCGCTCTGCTTCCCGTGCTGATCGCGCTTCGGCAGTGGGGCGAGCGGTACGAGGGCAGCGGCCCCAGCAATCCCGTGCTCGTCGACAGCCGCGACTTAAGGCCGGTGCGCGCGGTCAGCGTCCAGGCGCAGGACGGGCGCGACCTGGGAGTCGAAGATCTCGAATGGATCGACCGCTCCGGCCTGTCCCAGACGGTCTCCGCCTAAACCCTTATTCGTAGTCGCTGCCGCTGCTCGTGTTGCGCGGCGGCGCGGCGGCGGTGAGACGAAGCGCTTCGGCGGATTCGCTCAGGCTGCCATGCTCGTCGGTGGCATCCTCGTCCTCGACCTGGACCTTCTGAAGGTTCTGGAGCACCGATTCGTGGAGGTGATCCGGCCGGACGGTCTGCTCGGCGATCTCGCGCAGCGCGACAACTGGATTTTTGTCGCGGTCGCGGTCGATGGTGAGGTCGGCTCCGCCCGAAATCTGCCGGGCGCGCTGCGCCGCGAGCAGAACCAGATCGAACCTGTTGGGAATCTTGTCGACGCAATCCTCGACGGTCACGCGCGCCATGGCGGTTTCGCTTTTCTTCTAACGGAACGGGAGAAGCCGAGCGGCTAGCAGCGCAGCGCTCGCGCTGTCAAGAAATGGGCGCTTGCATGGCCGTGATCAAGCCCTGAAAAGCGGCGCGTGACGACGCCCTCCGAAGCCCCGCCCCTTCCCAGCTGGGACGTCGAAGGCCATCGTTTGACGCTGTTGACGGAAGGACCGCAGCGGCTAGAGGCTTTGCTGGAGCTGATCGGCGACGCCAAGCGCAGCCTGCGCATCCTCTTCTACATCTTCCATGGCGACGCATGCGGAACGCGGGTTCGCGATGCCTTGCTCGCCGCCGAGGAGCGCGGGGTCTCGGTTTCGATCCTAGTCGATGGCTTCGGCAGCGCCAATGCCCCGGAGGATTTCTTTGCCCCGCTCGGGCAGGAGGGAAGCCGGCTTTGCCGCTATGCACCCAAATGGGGGCGTCGCTACCTGATCCGCAATCATCAGAAGCTCGCGATCGCCGACGATACGCGCATGCTGACCGGGGGGTTCAACATTGCCGACGATTATTTCGGGACCGCCGATGAGGGCGCGTGGCGCGATCTCGGGCTGCTCGTCGAGGGACCTGCCACGCGCCGGATGGCGAGCTATTTCGACGCGCTGATGGATTGGGCGGGAGGCGAACAGACCCCGATCCGCGAGCTCAGGCATTTGCTGGCGCGTTTCAGCGAGACCCAGGGGCGCCTTCAGTGGCTTCTCGGCGGGCCGACCCGCAGCCTGTCATGGTGGGCGATATCGGTGTGCAAGGATATGCGCGGGGCGCGGCGCATGAGCATGATCGCCGCCTATTTCGGGCCCAACCCGGCCATGTTGCGGCGCATTGGCGACGTCGCGCGCAGAGGACGGTCGCGAGTCATATCGGCCGCCAAATCGGACAATGGCGCGACCATCGGGGCGGCGCGCTTCACTTTCGCGCGGCTGCTGCGGCGCGGAGTCGAAATCCATGAATATCAGGCAACCAAGCTACACACCAAGCTGGTCGTCATCGACGACGTGGTGCATATCGGATCGGCCAATTTCGACATGCGCAGCCTCTACATCAACCTCGAGTTGATGCTGCGGATCGACGATTCGGCCTTTGCCGAAGGCATGCGCGGCTATTTCGAAGGAGAAGTCTCAGCGTCCGAGCGCATCACGCCCACACTACACCGCCATCGCGCGACGGTGTGGAATCGAATCGTGTGGGGGGCGTCCCGATTCATCGTCGCGACGATGGACTATAACGTCACGCGGCGGCTGAATTTCGGGCTCGATGGAAAGTAGCTAGCGCTTCCAGGCCCAGAACAGGGTCGCCGGGGGAATGTTTCGCCATTCGAAGCCGCTGTCGATGCGCTCGAAATGGGGAGCGATATAGGTCCTCACCTTGGGGCTGAATTGATAGACGAGGAAGGCACCGCCGGGGCGCAGCGCGGCCGCGGTTTCAGCGGCGATACGCGGGCCGACCCCCCCCGGAAGGGTCGAAAAGGGAAGTCCCGATAGAATGAAGTCGGCATGCGCGAACCCGCGGTCGGCGATGATCCTGCCGACATCGGCCGCCGAGCCCGTTACCGCGAGCAGCCGCGGATCGCGGATCGCGCGCTTCAAATATTTGGTGAAATCGGGATTGGTGTCGATCGTGATCAAGGTTGCATCGTGCGGCAGGCGGTCGAGGATGTGACGCGAAAAGGTGCCCACGCCGGGTCCATATTCGACGAACAAACGCGTGTTCGACCACTCGACCGGAGCGAGCATCGCATCGATCAGCGTCTTGGAGGACGGGATGATCGAACCAACCATCACCGGGTGCTTGAGGAAGCCCCGGAGGAACTGCCAAAGCGGTCCGCCGCCGCGGCCGGGCGCGCGAAAACGCTGGTCGATGCCGCGCAGGTGCGATGTCGTGGGGCTCGCAGCGCGGGCGCGTGATGCCGGCATCGATATTCCTTCGTAACGATTCAGGGACTTAAAGCACACGCGTTGGCAAACCTGTTCCCGCTTGGCAAGCGTGGCGCGATGAAGCGCAACATGACAGCAGACGAGATGGACGCGCCCTTAACCCCGCACCTCAGGCGCGACCACTTCGCCTTGCTTTACGCGGGCATGCTGGTTGCGGCCGCGGGCAACACCGCGCTCCAATCGGTGATGCCCGCGATCGGGCGGCAGCTTCAAATGAACGATGTCTGGGTGGCGATCGCCTATACCTGGTCGGCGGTCCTGTGGGTCGTGCTCGCACCCTATTGGGCGCGGCAATCGGACCGCAGGGGCCGAAAGCCGCTGGCGCTGCTCGGCATCGGCGGGTTCATCGTATCGATGACGCTGTGCGGACTGGTGCTCGCATTCGGGCTTGCGGGATTGCTTTCGGGCGCAGTCACCTTCGCGGTCTTCGCGGTGGTGCGCGGGATTTACGGAGCGCTCGGATCGGCCACTCCGTCGGCGGTGCAGGCGTATGTCGCGTCGCGGACCTCGCGCGCGGAGCGGTCGGGGGCGCTTTCCACCCTCGCCTCGTCGTTCGGGCTCGGCACGATCATCGGCCCGGCGCTGGCGCCGTTGCTCGTGCTTCCCTTCGTCGGCCTGTCGGGGCCGGTGTTTGCGTTCGCGATCATTGGCGCGCTGGTGTTCGCGGCGATCTGGTTCCTGCTTCCCAACGACACCGCGTCGAACGAGGGCCGCGGCGCGGCGATGAGCTATCCCTCGCTGAGCTCGCCGCCGACCGGCGCGAGCGTGATCGCGGCGACGGCGGCCAGTACGTGCGAAGGCGGCGTTCGGCTGCACTGGCGCGATCCGCGTATCTTTCCCTGGCTGCTGGCGGGGGTCGTCGCGGGCCACGCCCAGGCGGCGACGCTCACGCCGCTCGGTTTCCTCGTCATCGACCGGCTCGGCCTGCCGCCGGTCGAGGCGCAGCCGCTGATCGGGATCGTCATGATGGCTGGCGCGTCGGCGACTTTGGTCGCGCAATGGGGTCTGATCCCGCGGCTCGGCCTGTCGCCGAAGTCGCTCATCCTGTGGGGCTGCGCGCTGGCCGCCGCGGGGCTGGCGATTGATGCATGGGCCACCGATCTCTACGGCCTGACGATGGGCTTTGCGCTCGCTTCATTGGGCTTCGGATTCGTCAGGCCGGGCTTTACCGCGGGCGCCTCGCTGAGCGTCGGCCAATCGGGCCAGGGTGCGGTCGCGGGGATGATCACCGCCGCCAACGGACTAGCCTATATCGTCGCGCCGGGGCTGGGGGTCTGGCTTTACGGCAAGTGGGAGCCCCTGCCCTATTTGGCTGCCGGGGCGCTCACGCTGTGGCTTCTTGCGTGGAGCTGGCGGCGGCTCACCCCTTCGATCCCCGCGGAGTCAGCATCCCCGGACTGATGAAGCCGATCCCCGGGTCCATCGCGTCCTGCTTCAACTTGTCGCGCATCGACGCATATTCGCGTTCCATCTCCTCGGTGACCGAGGCGCGGGTTTCGGCAAGCCCGGCCTCGAAATCGGCCATCGTCACTTGCTTGGCCTCGATCGATCCGCGCAGCGCGAACAAGCCTGCGCGCCGGGTGAGGTCTTCGAGATCGGCACCGGTAAAGCGTTCGGTGCGCGCCGCGAGCGACTCCAGATCGACATCGCTCGCCAGCGGCATTGCCTTGGTGTGGATGCCGAGGATCTGCAGCCGCCCGCCTTCATCGGGAACCGGAACGTATATGAGCTCGTCGAACCTGCCCGGCCGGAGCAGCGCCGGATCGATCAAATTCGGCCGATTGGTGGCGCCGATCAGCACCACCGAATTGAGGCTTTCGAGCCCGTCCATCTCGGCCAGAATGGTGTTGACCACGCGTTCGGTGACCTGCGGCTCGCCCATGCTTCCGCCGCGCGCGGGGACGAGGCTGTCGAGCTCATCGATGAAGATCACCGTCGGCGCGACCTGGCGGGCGCGCGCAAACAGGCGTGCGATCTGCTGTTCGCTCTCGCCATACCATTTGGACAGCAAGTCCGACGATTTGGTGGCGATAAAATTGGCCTCAGCCTCCCGCGCGCAGGCCTTGGCAAGCAAGGTCTTGCCGGTGCCGGGCGGCCCATAGAGCAAGAACCCCTTGGCGGGGCGGATGCCGAGGCGGCGGAACGCGTCGGGATTCTTTAGCGGCAGTTCGACGCCTTCGCGGAGCTTGTCGCGGGCTTCATTGACCCCGCCGACATCGTCCCAGCCCACATTGGGGACTTCGACCATCACTTCGCGCATCGCCGAGGGCTGGATGCGTTTCAGCGCTTCCTCGAAATCGTCGCGCGTCACCGACAACGATTCGAGCACTTCGGGCGGGATGGTGCCTTCCTCGAGGTCGATCTTGGGCATCATGCGCCGCACCGCCTCGATCGCCGCCTCGCGGGTCAAGGCAGCAAGGTCGGCGCCGACGAAGCCGTAGGTGCGCTTGGCGAGCGCGGCGAGATCGACGCGCGGACCGAGCGGCATTCCGCGGGTGTGGATGCCGAGGATTTCGCGTCGGCCGCGCTCGTCGGGGACGCCCACCACGATCTCCCGGTCGAACCTGCCGGGGCGGCGAAGCGCCTCATCGAGCGCTTCGGGGCGGTTGGTCGCTGCGATGACGACGAGGTTGAGCCGCGGTTCGAGGCCGTCGAGCAAGGTGAGCAGCTGCGCGACGAGACGTTTTTCGGCCTCGCCCGAAACCTGGCCGCGCTTGGGCGCGATCGAATCGATCTCGTCGATGAAGATGATCGAGGGCGCGGCCTTGGCGGCGGCCTCGAAAATCCCGCGCAACCGCTTTTCACTCTCGCCATAGGCCGATCCCATGATTTCGGGGCCGTTGATGAGGAAGAATTGCGCATCGCTTTCATTAGCGACCGCGCGCGCTAGCCGCGTCTTGCCGGTTCCGGGCGGGCCGTGAAGCAAAACCCCCTTGGGCGGATCGACGCCGAGACGCTGGAACAATTCGGGATAGCGCAGCGGCAGCTCGACCATCTCGCGAAGCTGGTCGATGGTCGACCCCATTCCGCCCAGATCGTCATAAGTGACGTCGGCGCGGCGCTCGCCCTTGGCGTCGCTGAATTCGGCGCGGAGCTCGACCTCGGTCGAATCGACGATGTGGACGATCCCCTTGGGAACAGAGGACACGACCTGGAGCCGCACTTCCTGGAGCGCGAAGGCGGGCGCTTTGAGCATGCGGCGAAGCTCTGGCGGCAGATCCGACTGTTGCTGGCCGGTGGTCGCGACGACGTCGCCCTGCGTGAGCGGGCGCATCCCGAAACTGCGCTTGAGCGCGCCTGCCGAACCCTGAAGGCGCAGATTCTGCTGCGCGGGCGCGAAAACCACGCGTGTCGCGGGTTTGGAAGTCGCCTTGCATATCTCGACCTGGTCGCCCGCGCCGATTCCCGCATTGACCCGCTGGAGACCATCGAGGCGAACGACGTGCAGCCCTTCGTCGTCGGCGTAGGCATGGACCGCGCGCGCCGGGGTCGATCGCTTGCCGACGATTTCGACGACGTCGCCTTCGCTTAGCGCGAGCTCGTTCATCAGCGCCTTGGGAAGCCGGGCGAGCCCGCGTCCGCCGTCTTCGGGCCGCATATTGGCGACCTGCAGGCGCGCGGGTTTGGTTTCGACATCGGCCATTGGCAGCTCCCAGTTGGTATTCCGAACATAGGGAGGATGGCCCAACTTGCCATCGGGCACAAAAAAAGGGCCGGCTCCGAAGAGCCGACCCCTAAAGTTGTTAGGAGAGGATGCCTGAAAAGGCACGGTCTTTGTCGCAGTGCAGCATTTATTGTGCAAGTGCGAAGAAAGCTGCTACGCTTGCATCGAACGCAACCGGGATTGGGAGTTCGCATATGCGACGCCTGCCGCCGTTGATCGCCATCGAAGCTTTTGTCGAAGTCGCCCGGCTCGGCTCGCTGAAAGCTGCCGCCGAATCGCTGGCGCTTTCGTCGTCCGCGCTCAGCCGCCGGCTTGCCACCTTGGAACGCATCGTCGGCCAATCGCTGTTCGAGCGCCGCCACCAGGCGCTGGCCATTACCGGCGAAGGCGAGCGCTTGCTGGCCCGCGTCACGCCCGCGCTGGACGCCTTGGCCCATGCCCTCGAGCGGCCAAGCGGTAGCGCCGAGCTGCTGCGCCTGCGGCTTGGCGTCCAGCCGCTGTTCGCGTCGCAGCGGTTGATGCCGCGGCTGGCAGAGCTTCGCGCGCTTCAGCCGGGGCTTCATATCGATATCGACACCGCGCCGCATGCGCTTGCGCGGCTCAATGACGGGCTCGATGCGGCGATCGCGCTTGCGATCGAGCCCGATCCCTCGCTGCACGCCCGCCGTATCGACAGCAATCATGTGCTTGCCATCGGTTCGAAGGCCGAGGCGCGCCGGCTTCGCGATCCCGCCCAGCTCGGCGCGGAGACCCTGCTCCTGCACCGCGAGCTACCCGAGGCGTTCGACATCTGGCGCGAGGCCCTGGGCCATCCCGATCTCGAGCCGGCGGCCATCGACTATCTCGATTCGGGCCAGCTCATGCTCGATGCCGCGGCGCAGGGTCTCGGGATCGCCTTCATGCTCGACAGCCATTTGCAGGCTGCAGCCGACGACCGGCTGGCGCCGCTGTTCGAAGCCGCGGTCCCGAGCCCTTACAATTACTGGTTCGTCGCGCGCCGCTCGGCAATGGCGCGGCGACCGGTGCGGCTATTCTACAACTGGCTGTTCGATACCTTGGGCGAAGTCGAGGAGCGGGCCGCGGCCTAATCCCGTACCGCCGCCTTCACCATCTTGCCCGGCGTGCGCGGCGGTTCGCCCTTCGGGAGGGCATCGACGAAATCCATGCCTTCGACGACTTCGCCCCACACGGTATATTGCTTGTCGAGGAAGCCGGCGTCGGCAAAGCAGATGAAGAACTGGCTGTTGGCGCTGTTAGGGCTCTGGCTGCGCGCCATCGAGCACGTTCCGCGGACGTGGCGTTCGCCCGAAAATTCGGCGGTCAGATCGGGCTGCTTCGAGCCGCCGGTGCCGGTGCCGGTCGGATCGCCGCCTTGCGCCATGAAGCCGGCGATGACGCGGTGAAAGACGACGCCGTCGTAAAAGCCTTCGGATGCGAGCTGGGTAATGCGCGCGACATGGCCGGGGGCGAGATCGGGGCGCAGACGGATGACGACATCGCCGCCGCTGTCGAGGGTAAGGACGAGGGTTTGATCGGGCATTTGATTGTCTCCGTCATTCCCGCGCACGCGGGAATCTCGATGGGGTTGTGCGCTAGAAGAAGCGGGATCCCCGCTTTCGCGGGAATGGCAGGACTTCGCAACTGGTGACAGTGAAGGCCCCCCCGCCTAACAGCGCCGGCAGGGAGGGCCTTTCGGATGAACGACAGCGATGTAGCCGCTCCCGAGACTCGTCTCGACGAGGACGACCGGCTGAAGCCCGCCTTCGTGCGGGAAGTCCAGGAGCGGGTCGAAGCGGGCGACGCCGAGGGCGCGCGCGCGCTCGTCATATCGCTCCACCCGGCCGATATCGCCGATTTATTCGAGCTGATCCCGGCAGACGACCGCGCCTCTTTGGCGGCGGCGATTTCCGATGTGCTCGACGCCGACGTGTTCGCCGAAATGAACGATTATGTCCGCGAAGGGCTGCTCGACGCACTTGAGCCGCATCAGGTCGCGGGCATCGCCGGAGAGCTCGAAACCGACGATGCGGTCGCGATCATCGAGGATTTGGAAGAGCACGAGCAGCGCGCGGTGCTTAGCGCGCTCGACCCGGACGACCGCGCCGCGATCGAGCAGGCGCTTACCTTCCCCGAGGAATCCGCCGGCCGTCTGATGCAACGCGATCTAATCGCGGTGCCCGAGCATTGGAGCGTCGGGCATGTTATCGATTATTTGAGGAGCGGCGAGGACCTTACCACCGACTTTTGGGAAGTGTTCGTGGTCGATGCGTCGCACAAGCCCGTCGGGACGTGCATGCTGAGCTGGATCATGCGCACTCCGCGCGGTGTCGCAGTCGCCGATGTCATGCAGCGCGAACAGACGCTGATCCCGGTCGACATGGACCAGGAGGAAGTCGCGCTACGCTTCCAGAAATATGCGCTGATTTCGGCCGCCGTCGTCGATGCGAGCGGGCGGTTGGTCGGGATGATCACCGTCGACGACGTCGTCCACATCATCCAGGAGGAAGCGAGCGAGGACATTTTGCGGCTGTCGGGCGTCGGCGAAAGCGACATCAACGAGCCGGTGTTCAACAGCTACAAGGCGCGGGTGCGCTGGCTGATCGCCAATCTCGGCACTGCGCTCGTCGCATCGACGATCATCAGCCTGTTCGAAGGCGCGATCGCCCAGATGGTAGCGCTCGCCGTCCTCATGCCGATCGTCGCAGGCGTGGGCGGAAATGCCGGAACGCAGACGCTGGCGGTTACAGTCCGCTCGCTCGCGACCAACCAGCTCACCCGGTCCAACACGGTCCGCACAATCCTTCGCGAAACCCGGGTCGCGCTGATGAACGGAGCGACGATCGCGGTCCTGATCGGCATTGGCGTCAGCATCGGCTTCGGCAGTGCGACGCTCGGCGGCGTGATCGCCGCGGCGATGATGACCAATATTTTCATCGCCGGGCTTGCCGGAGTGCTAATCCCGGTAGTGATCGAACGCGCGGGCGGAGACCCGGCGGTCGCATCGTCGGTGTTCGTGACCATGGTCACCGATTCGATGGGCTTTCTCGCATTCCTCGGCCTCGCGGTCGCGACCGGACTGGTCGGTTAGCCGTGCTTCACATGTCCAAAGTCGCGGTCGGCTGCGCGAACCTTGGCGTACTCCAGCGTCGCAACGACGGACGCGTCACCGGGGGCGTGGTGACGATCACCACCCGCTTCATGCCCAAGCGCGCGGGCGAGCTGATCGGCGGGTCGATGTTCTGGATCATCAAGCATCGCATCACCGCGCGCCAGACGATCTTGGGCTTCGAGGCCGACGCGGCGGCACGCAAGACGATCATCCGGCTCGATGCGCGGCTCGTTCCGGTACGCGGCGTGCCCAAGCGCGCGCATCAGGGCTGGCGATATCTCGGCGGCGACGATGCGCCGCGGGATTTCGAAGGCGACGAGGACGGTCTGGCGGCGCTGCCGCCCGCGCTGCTTGCAAAGCTGGCGGCGCTGGCGCTCGTCTAATCGCCGCAGCTGACGTTGCCCGAACCGGTGGACTTGACCGTACAGGCGGGGTTGCCGGTGACGGTGATGCTACCCGAGCCGTTGGCAACGATGTTCGCGCTCGACGTTGCGACGAGCTTGATATCGGCCGGGCCTTCGGCGCCGATCTTGGCATTCTTGACGCTCAGCGCCGCGCCGTCGACGCCGCCCGTCCCGCGGACGAGGATCTGCGCGATCGCGGCCTTGCCGGCGAGTTCGGCGTGGCCGGCACCGACGATTGCGACATTGAGGCGATCGGCCTGCAGCGCGGCGACGCTGATCAGCCCCGATCCCGATACGGTAAGATCGATGCTTGCCCCGCGCAGCGTGTCGATGGCAAGCGATCCCGCCCCGTTCATCGCCGCGGTGCGAAGCCCGGGGGTGGAAAGCCGTATTTCAACCGGGCCGGCGGACTGGCCGGGATAGCCGCCCCAATTCTGGCTGTTGCGCTTGACGATCAGCGTGCGGCCCTGAACCTCCACCAGTACGCCTTCGATCGCTCTTTGCGATCCGTAGGCGCGCGCGCTTGGCGAGCGGTTGGTTGCCAGCGTCACCTTATAGGGGCCGTCGACGCGAACGCGGTCGAAGTCGGTGACGCTGTAGCCGCGCTCGGCCGCGGTTGCCGAGGCCGCCGGGCACAGGAGCGAAATGGCGCAAAGGTGGGCGATTTTCATTCCCCCACCCTGCCCGCGATAGGGTTAAGACTTAGGAACCGCCGCAGCGCACACTTCCCGAACCCATCTTGCTCGTCTGGCAACGCGCGCCGCCGGAGACGTTCACGTCGCCCGAGCCCGCGATCGAAATCTTCGCGGTTTCGCTGGCATTGATCGCGGCGTTGCCCGAGCCGGCGATCGCGATCTCCGCGGTTCGCGCCGCCAGCGCCCCGGCTTCGACATCGCCCGAACCTCCGATCGCCGCCTCGACCATGCGCGTCCGCCCGGCCGCGGCGATTGTCCCCGATCCGCCGATCGCCATTTCGACGCTGTCCGCATCGATCCGGTCGAAGCGTAGGTCGCCTGACCCGCCGACCGCGGCCTTGACCTTGCCGGCCTGGGCCTGCCCGATGCGAAGCTCGCCCGAGCCGCCGACCGCCGCCGCGAAATTGCTGCCGCCGACCTTGTCGACGCTCATTTCGCCCGAGCCGCCGACCGCCGCCGCGGCGAGCCGTGGAACTGTCACCGTTATCATCGCCCGCTCGCGCATGCCCGACACGCTCCAATTCCGCCCCTTGCGCCGCACCACGAGCTCGCCGTCGTCGACGCGCACCTCAAGCCGGTCGAGCACCGCGCTGTCCCCGGCGAGCGATACGCTTTGGGCGCCGCCGACTTGCACCACGACGCGGTCCGGACCCTTCAGCTGCACCTTGTCGAACGCCGAGACTTGAACCGCGCGCTGCTCGCTTCGCCCGCTGAGCTCAATCCGTTCGGCCTTGGCCAGACCGCATCCCGCAAGCAGCAGCAACGCGCCGCCCATCAAACCTTCCCGCATGTCCGCCTCCGTTGCTGTATTGCCCTCATAATACACCTGTCAGTGCCAGGTGCAAGCATAAAAAAAGGCGGCCCTCGCGAGCCGCCTCGTTTGTCGTTCGAAAGTCCGGCCCGCGCTATTTGGCGACGATCTTGTCCTTGTTGTAGATCGCGGCGGCGGCATTGAGGATCTCGAGAATCTTTACCATCGCGCCGGGCTCGTCGAGCTGCTCCATGGCAGCAAGCTCGCGGGCAAGCCGGGATGAGGCAGCTTCGAAAATCTGCCGTTCGGAATAGCTTTGCTCGGGCTGGTCGTCGGCGCGGAACAAGTCACGGGTGACTTCGGCGATCGATACCAGGTCACCTGAATTGATCTTGGCTTCATATTCCTGCGCGCGGCGCGACCACATGGTGCGCTTGACGCGGGGCTTGCCCTTCAACGTCTCGAGCGCCTCGCGCATCGTCTTGTCCGACGACAGTTTGCGCATGCCGACGCTTTCGGCCTTGTTGGTCGGGACGCGCAGCGTCATGCGTTCCTTTTCGAAGCGCAGCACATAGAGTTCGAGGTTCATTCCGGCGATCTCGGAGCTTTGAAGCTCGACCACGCGGCCGACGCCGTGCTTGGGATAAACGACGTAATCGCCAACATCGAAGTTGAGCGGCTTGGTTGCCATGATATTCAGCCTTCCTTGCGGGTGCGAGCCGAGTCCAGCCGCGGACCGCACCCTTCCGGACGCAGCGCGGGCGATCTCCTGGTGCGGCTTAACGCGACAGATTAGTCCTTCGAGGCCGCGAAGCGCGCGGCAGTCTCGTAACTGTCAATCTTGTAACATAGTTTTCGCAAACATGCCAGCGTCATGGGCCGGGGCAACGACGGTCGCGTCGGCCCCGGCCCACGCTGCGCTCATATCAGAACGATCCCGGCACTTCGCGTTGCACGGTGTTGGGCCGGTCGGGGGTGAGCAGCGTCTGCCCGCGCGACGTCGCCGACTGGGCGCTCTGGCTGGTGCTGATCGGCGTGCAACTCCGGTTCGCCAGGAAATCAAGCGCCTGGCGCGTCGAGGCTTCGAGCGGGTCGCCGAGCTGGCGGGACACGTCGTCCGCGGCCTGGCAACTGGCTTCGACCGTCCTGGCGAGCCCAGCAAAATAATCGCCCTTCCGCTCCGCGTTCTGCGTCGCGAAAGCGACCACTCGCAAGCGGTCGTCGCACTGCGAGCGATCAAGCGCGATCTGCCCGACCGGCTTGCCGAAAGTGTTGGTGCCGATCAGTGCCGCGCGGTTGCGCAGATATGGAATGAAGGCGTTGATCACCAGCTCGCTTGCCGAAGCGGTGCCCCCGGTGCCGATAAACGCGATGCGCGTCGGCGCCACCGACTGCGGTTGCGGCCGGAAAAAGTCGGTCGAATTGTTGGACGCTTTCTCGGGGCGGAACGCGGTGTAGGAAAACACGTCCGAAGTGCTGCGGTCGCGGCCGAGCAGGTCGCCCATCAGTTCGGCAATCGAAACCAGCCCGCCGCCATTGTAACGCAGATCGACGATGACCTCAGTGATGCCTGCCGCGCGGAACTGGGCGAAAGCGCTGCGCAATGCCGGATCGGCGGTCGAAATGAAGGTGCGCAAGTTGACGTAGCCGACCCGCTTCCCGCCATCGTCGAGGAT
>Ga0136640_10000463_pt1 | contig 15521 bp, 15 predicted proteins | sample AntDrymUQ8642106_2_FD_105498 | JGI IMG/M metagenome (GOLD analysis project Ga0136640, IMG submission 105498) | Polar desert sand microbial communities from Dry Valleys, Antarctica - metaG UQ864 (21.06) | ecosystem: Environmental > Terrestrial > Soil > Desert | place: Antarctica: Dry Valley...
AGGTGTGATACGGCTGGCCACGACGTACCCCCGGTGCGAGATCCTCGGCGTCGACGGGGACGCGCACTCGATCGAGCAGGCGCAGGTGCGGGTCGCCGAGGCCGGTCTCACCGATCGAGTCCGGCTGGTGTGCAGCCCACTGGAGGACATGGCGCTCGACGTGCAGGCCACCGTCGTCATCAACAACATCTCCATGCACGAGTGCCGTGACATCGAGCGGGTGGCCGCGAACGTGAAGGCCGCCCTGGAGCCTGGCGGCTGGTTCGTGATCTCCGACTTTCCGTTCCCGGACAGCGACGAGGGGCTGCGTACGGTTCCCGGTCGGGTGATGTGCGCGATCCAGTTCTTCGAAGCGCAGATCGACGACCAACTGCTGCCGCGCACGGCGTACGACGAACTGCTGACGCGGCACGGCTTCACCGACCTGGGCTCTGTCCAGCTGACCCCGATGCACGCGCTGACCTACGGCCGCGCCTGAGTGACCAGCTGAGCGGCGACAATGTAGAGGCCATGGTCGACCGGCACCCGGGCGTCGACGTACACGCTCAAAGGAGCCGGCGCCAGGCCGGACCCTGCGCGCCGGGAGACGTTGAGAAGCCAGATCTCGGTGAAGGACGAGGAACCGAGCCGTGACTAGGCTGCGCCGCTATGGCTTCGCTGGAACGGCGCTGGAAGAAGGAGCGCCAGCGGCACGAGGACCAGGTGCAGCCGTGGCGCTTCTTCGCCGGGCGGTGCCAGCGCCGCACCGCGACGATCACGCCGGCTCGGCTGCGCTACTGGTCGTACGCGCCGCCCCGGCCCTGGATATTCGCGCTCGCCGTGGTGGTCGTCGCTGGATTCCTCGGATACCAGACGTTCATCGACGAGACTCCGGCAACAGCGAGCGACGTGGTGCGATTCCTGGTGATCACGGCGCTGGTGCTCCTCCTGGCGATAACCCGGATCACGGTGAGCAACTTCGGCCTCAGCTTCGACATTGCCGGCCTCCGCCGGGTGTCCTGCTTCGGGTTCATCGCCTTGTCGGCCGTCCTCGATGTCACCGCCGGTACCCGCCCGGCCGACTGGCCACGCGGCCGGTCGGCGAGCAGCTGGTTTCCTGGCAGCCACGCCGTACACGTCCTGTACCTGCTCGACGGCGATCGGGCGGTCCGATCGCTCTGGGTGCGCCAGCCGGACCGGTTCGGCGAAGCTCTGCTCGGCCGCCCCCTGCGCGACCGCACCGGCCAGGCGGACTAGGCCGGCCGGCGCCGACCCAGGGTCAGTCGCGGAGAACCTCGCGGACCGCACCGTCCGGCCCGGTCAGAATCACCTGCGCGGCCGGACCGAGATCCCGTACGGCGGCCAGACCCGCACCGTCCACAGTGGACGCTTCGGTCACAACGGCCACCGCCTCGAGCCCGGTGACCCCGCTGGAGGCCGCCATAGCCACCGCCACCTGCAACGCCGACAACCGCAGCGACGGCAGGTCCACGGTCGCAGCGGCGTACGTGCGGCCGTCCAGATCACGAACGGCCGCCCCTTCGGGGGCACGGGAGCGGGCGCGGGTGGACCGCGCCAGCGTCACTATCTTGGCGTCCTCGGCGTTCAGGGGCTCAGGCGTCACGGCCGGACCGCTCCGCCGCGACCGGCTCGCGCTGGCCTGCCTCGGACTCCGGTCCCGATTCTGCTCCTGTGCCCCGTACGACGCGGCGCACCAGCACCGAGTCGATCCGGTTCCGCCGACCCCCGGCGCTCTCGGCGATGAGCAGCAGGCCGCGTACCTCGATCTGCGCCCCGGGAATCGGGACCAGGCCGAGTTCGCGCGCGAGCAGCCCGCCGACGGTCTCCACCTCGTCGTCGTCGGTCAACTCGACGTCGAACAGCTCACCGAGGTCCTCCACCGGCAGCCGGGCGACGACTCGCACCGAGCCGTCCTCCAGGTGCTCGACCGGCGGGCGCTCGTTCTCGTCGTACTCGTCGGCGATCTCGCCCACGATCTCCTCGAGGATGTCCTCGATGGTGACCAGGCCGGCGGTGCCGCCGTACTCGTCGACGACGATCGCCATGTGGATACGGCGGGCCTGCATCTCCCGCAGCAGTACGTCGACCGGCTTGGACTCGGGCACGAAGGACGCCGGCCGCATGATCTCCGCGACGCGCGTCGTGCGGTCGGGGTCGGACTCGCCCTGGACCCGGCGGGCGAGATCCTTGAGATAGATCACCCCGACGACGTCGTCGACGTTCTCGCCGATCACCGGTATCCGGGAGAAGCCGCTGCGCAGTGCGAGCGCGAGGGCCTGACCGACGCTCTTGGAGCCCTCGATCCAGACCACGTCCGGCCGCGGCACCATGACCTCGCGCACGATCGTGTCGCCGAGTTCGAAGACTGACTGGATCATGTTGCGCTCGCCGTGCTCGACGACGCCGCGAGCCTCGGCGAGGTCGACCAGCTCGCGCAGTTCCACCTCGGTCGAGAACGGGCCGTCCCGGAACCCCTTGCCGGGCGTGATCGCATTGCCGATGAGGATCAGCAGCGTCGCCAGCGGTCCGAAGACAACGGCGAGCAGGCGGGTGACAGCTGCGGTTCGCAGCGCGACGCCGTACGGGTGCTGGCGGCCCAGCGTTCGGGGGCCGACGCCGATGAGGATGTAGCTGACGGCGGTCATCACCGCGCCGGCTACCAGGATCGTGGCCCAGTCGGCGCCGAGCAACGAGATCAGCACGACGGCGACGATCACCGCCGCGAACAGCTCGCAGGCCACCCGTAGCAACAGCAGCAGGCTGGCGTGCCGCGGCTTGTCGTCGACGATGGTCATCAGCCGGCCGGCGCCCCGGACCTCCGCCCGGAGCAGTTCCTCCACGCGCGCCCGGGACACCATCGCCAGTGCTGCGTCGACGCAGGCGAAGAAGCCGGCGAGCAGGACCAGCAGGCTCGCGACGACGAGCAGTACGAGGTCCGCGGAGGTCATCGGGCTGCACCGTCCTCGCGCCGACTGGCCCGCCATGACCGCAGCACAGTGGCCTGTACGCCGAACATCTCCCGTTCTTCCTCGACGTCGCCGTGGTCGTAGCCCAGCAGGTGCAAAATGCCGTGGGCGGTCAACAGGTGCAACTCGTCCTCGAAACCGTGGCCGGCGGCGGCGGCCTGCCGCACCGCCACTGCGGGACAGAGCACGACGTCACCGAGCAGGCTCGGCCCCGGTTCCGGGTCGTCCGGGCGGCGGGCTGTGGTCAACTCATCCATCGGGAACGCGAGCACGTCGGTCGGCCCCTTCTCGTCCATCCAGCGTTCGTTCAGCGACGCCATGTAGGCCACGTCGACGATGAGCACCGACAGCTCCGCCATCGGATTGATGCCGAGGTCGGCGAGTACGAAGCGGCACAGCCCCGCCAGCCCTGCCTCGTCAACAGGGACATCGGATTCGTTGGCTATCTCAACAGGCATCGCTGGGCGGCTAGCGCCGCGGACGCTGGCCGCGAGCCGGCCGGGCGCTGACATCGACCGGGCCCTGCGCGGCGTCGTAGCGGGCGTAGGCGTCGACGATGTCGCCCACCAGCCGGTGGCGGACGACATCGGCACTGGTGAGCATGGAGAAGTGCACGTCCTGAACGTCGTCGAGGATGTCCCGCACGACCCGCAGGCCGCTCCTGCCGCCTGGGAGGTCTACCTGTGTGACGTCGCCGGTCACGACGATCCGGGAGCCGAACCCGAGCCGGGTAAGGAACATCTTCATCTGCTCGGGTGTGGTGTTCTGCGCCTCGTCCAAGATGATGAAGGCGTCGTTGAGGGTCCGACCACGCATGTAGGCCAGCGGTGCCACCTCGATCGTGCCGGCCTGGGTCAGCCGCGGGATCGACTCGGGGTCGATCATGTCGTGCAGCGCGTCGTACAGCGGCCGCAGGTAGGGGTCGATCTTCTCGTACAGCGTGCCGGGCAGGTACCCCAACCGCTCTCCGGCCTCGACCGCCGGGCGGGTCAGGATGATCCGGTTGACCTGTTTGGTCTGCAGCGCCTGGACGGCCTTGGCCATGGCGAGGTACGTCTTACCGGTGCCCGCCGGGCCGATGCCGAAGACGATCGTGTGTTTGTCGATTGCGTCGACGTACCGCTTCTGGTTCAACGTCTTGGGCCGGATGGTTCGGCCACGACGGGAGAGGATGTTCAGGCTGAGTACGTCGGCCGGCCGCTCGCCATGGCCGCTGCGCAACATCGCCAGGCTGCGGTCGACGACATCCTCGGTGAGTGGCTCGCCCTTGGCCAGCAGGGACAGCAGTTCCCCGATGAGGCTGATCGCCAGCGCGTTGTCCGCAGGCTGTCCGGTGACGGTGATCTCGTTCCCGCGCACGAGGACATCGCTGTCCAGGCTCTGCTCGATCCGGCGGAGCAGGGAATCTCCCGGACCGAGCAGCCCGACCATCGGCACGGAGGCAGGGACGACGATCTTCGTGGACACGGTGTGCGTCTCGGGGGTGTCGGGCACGAGCTGTGCGGCCCTGCTCTCTCTGTGACGGCGGTGATGCTCTCTGATTCTACCTGCGGGCCGGCCAGCCTCCCAGGATCGGCCACGCTATTGCCGGGGTTCAGCCGGGCGGCCACCCGAGGTTACGACCGCCGAGTACATGCAGGTGCACATGCTGCACGCTCTGATGGGCGTCTCTGCCGCTGTTGAACACCGAGCGGTAGCCGGTCTCGGCGACCCCCTCCTGAACGGCGGCGTCATGTGCGGTGGCCATCAGCTCGGCCATCACCTCGGGATCGGCGTGGGCCAGGGCCCCCATGTCGGCGTGGTGGTCGCGGGCGATCACCAGGATGTGGGTGGGCGCCTGCGGGTTGAGGTCACGGAAGGCGAGCGTCCGCGACCGCTCGAGCACGAGGGTCGCCGGGATGTCGCCGGCCGCGATCCCGCAGAACAGGCAGTCAGTCATCGGGCGATCGTAGGGTCCCGTCCACTCCGACCACCTCGACTCATTCGCCGATCTTGGTCAAAACAACCCTTCCCAGCGCGTGAAAGGGTTGCTTTGACCAACATCGGCGGGAAAGGGGGGTCAGGGCCAGCGGCCGAGCCGGGCTGACAGGGCTGCCACGGCAACCACCCCCGCGGTGGACGTGCGCAGCACCTCCGGCCCCATCCGGGCGGTCACCGCCCCCGCAGCGGTGAACAGCGCGACTTCCTCGTCGGTGACACCGCCCTCCGGTCCGACGACGAGGACGATCCGCCCGGTGTCGGGCAGCTCCAGCGCCGGAAGGGAACGACCGGCAGCCTCGTGCAGTACGACGGCGAAGTCGGCAGCGGCCAGCAGCCCAGCCACCGCAGCCGTGTCATGCAGGTCGGCCACCCCTGGCACCCAGGCGCGCCGACTCTGCTTGGCCGCCTCCCGGGCGGTGGACCGCCAGCGCCGCAACGACTTCTCCCCGCGCGAACCACCCCACCGGCTCACCGACCGGTGCGCCGACCACGGCACTAGCTGATCTACCCCGGCCTCGGTCATCAGCTCCACCGCCAACTCGCCCCGCTCACCTTTCACCAGAGCCTGTACGACGATCAGCGCGGGATCTGGCGACGCCACCACACACCGCTCGACGACGGTCAGGCCGAGTGCGTCGGCGTGTACGGCGGATACCAGGCAGCGGGCCACGCCACCGGCCCCGTCACCGAGATCGAGCCACTCCCCCACCCCGAGCCGGCGGACCCGGGCGGCGTGCCGTCCCTCCGCGCCGGACAGCACCATCTCGTCCCCGTCAGGCAGCGCCTCGACCAGGAACAGGGGTGTTCTCATCGGCCGTTGAAGGCGTCCCGCATCCGGGAGAACAGGCTCCCACCGACCGCCTTGGTCGAGCTCGGCCTCTCCTCGCCGCGAGCAGCTGCCAACTGCCGAAGCAACTGCTCCTGCTCCTCGTCGAGCCGGGTCGGGGTCGTCACCTCGACGTGCACATGCAGATCTCCACGGCCGGTTCCCCGCAGCCGCGGCACCCCACGGGCCCGCAGCCGCTGGACGGTCCCGGATTGGGTGCCGGCCACGATGACGACCTCCTCCTCACCGTCAAGCGTCTGCAGGGTCAGCGACGTGCCGAGCGCCGCGGCAGTCATCGGCAGCGTGACGCGGCAGTGCAGATCCTCGCCCTGCCGGGTGAAGATGTCGTGCGGCTGTTCGGCGATCTCGACGTACAGGTCTCCGGGCGGGCCGCCACCGGGACCGACCTCGCCCTGTCCGGTCAACCGGATCCGCATCCCGTCCTCGACGCCGGCGGGGATCTTGACGCTGACCGTACGGCGGGAGCGGACCCGACCGTCGCCGCCGCACTTTGAGCACGGCTCCGGGATCACGCTGCCCACGCCGCCACAGGTGGGGCACAGCCGCGACGTCATCACCTGGCCGAGAAACGAGCGTTGCACGCTCTGCACCTCGCCGCGCCCGTGGCAGGTCTCGCACCTGGCCGGGTGGGTGCCGCGCGCCGTACCGGCACCGTCACACAGATCGCACCGGACAGCGGTGTCTACCGTGATCTCCTCGGTGGTGCCGAAGGCGGCCTCCGACAGTTCCAGCTCCAGCCGGATCAGCGCGTCCGCGCCCTGCCGGATCCGGGTACGCGCGCCGCGTCCGGTTCCGGCCGTTGCACCGAAGAACGCGTCCATGATGTCGCCGAGCCCGCTGAAGTTGCCGAAGCCCGCGCCGGCGGCGCCGTTGCCGTAGGGGTCGCCGCCGAGGTCGACGATCTGCCGCTTCTGCGGATCGGACAGCACCTCGTAGGCCCGGCTGACGTCCCGGAACCGCGCCTGCGCGTCGGGTTCCGGGTTGACGTCCGGATGCAGGTCACGGGCGAGCTTGCGGTAGGCCCGCTTGATCTCCTCGGTGGTGGCATCCTGGCGCACGCCGAGGGCGGAGTAATAGTCAGTCGGCACGGTGGGTCAGCTTCCTGCCAGCATCTGGCCGACGTACCGCGCGACCGCACGAACGGCGCTCATGTTCCCGGCGTAATCCATCCGGGTCGGTCCCACCACGCCCAGCCCGCCCAGCGCGGTGTCGCCCGCGCCGTAGCCGACGGAGACGACGGATGTCCTGTGCAACCCCTCATGCGGGTTCTCGCCGCCGATGCGCACCAGCACGGTGCTCGAGTCGACTTCACCGATAAGCCGCAGCAGGACCACCTGCTCCTCCAGCGCCTCGAGCACCGGGTGCAACGAATTCGGGAAGTCAAGCGAGCTGCGGGTCAGATTCGCCGTTCCGCCGGTCATTACCCGCTCCTCCGGCTTCTCCACGAGCGCCTCGACGAGCCCCGCGACGATCGTCGTCATCACCGGCCGCAACGCCGGCGCGACGATGTGCGGGAGATCGAGCAAAGCGATATGCGCGTCGGCCAACCGGCGGCCCTGCAGGTGGCTGTTCAGCATCCGGCGCAATTCGGTCACGTCGTCGTCGGTGACAGCGACGGACAGCTCCAGGACGCGCTGCTCGACCCGGCCGGTGTCGGTGATGAGCACGAGCATCAGCCGGCGAGGTCCGACGTCGACGACCTCGAGATGGCGGACCGCGCTGCGAGTCAGGGTCGGGTACTGCACGACCGCCATCTGCCGGGTCAGCTGGGCCAGCACCCGGACGGTCCGGCGCAGCACGTCGTCCAGGTCCCCGGCCCCCTCGAGGAAGCTCTGGATCGCCCGGCGCTCAGGAGCAGACAGGGGCTTGGCCGCCGAAAGGCGGTCCACGAACAACCGGTAGCCCTTGTCGGTCGGAACCCGGCCGGCGCTGGTATGCGGCTGGGCGATGTAGCCCTCTTCCTCCAGCGCGGCCATGTCGTTGCGGATCGTGGCCGGCGAGACGCCGAGATTGTGGCGCTCGGACAGCGCCTTGCTACCGACCGGGTCGTTCGTGGACACGAAGTCCTCGACGATGGCCCGCAGCACATCGAGCTTGCGGTCCTCGGAGGACACGTCCACCCCCTCGCGGCTGGTCTGGCACTCGTCAGTTCTGAGTGCCAATCATACGTTGCGTGCACACACCCGGCCGCGAGCGGAAGGTCGCTGGCTAGAGTCGAAGGAGCAAGGCGGGCGTCGTGCGAGGGGACCGAGCGGTTGATCTTCAAGGCGGTCCAGAGCGGTCGGCCGTATCCGGAGCACGGCTTCTCCACCCGCGACTGGGCGAGGATCCCGCCGCGGCAGGTCCGCCTCGACGAGTTGATCACTACGAAGCTGGCGCTGGAGTTGGACAAGCTTCTCGACGACGACTCGACGTTCTACGGCGATCTGTTCCCGCACGCCGTCCAGTTCAAGGGCGACCTCTACCTCGAGGACGGCCTGCACCGGGCGCTACGAGCCGCCCTGCAGCAACGCCACATCCTGCACGTCCGGGTGCTGAACTTCGACGACCTGCTGCCCTGAGACCGCCCCGGCCAGGAACGGCATCGCATTCCTGCCGCAATTCGTGAGCACCAGCGAGCCGAATGCGTTCCTTCTCCAACCACCCCGTGATCATGGGGTTTGGCCGGTCCTGACCGGCTAAACCCCATGATCACCGCCGGGCTTGCGGTCAGTCCAGCAGAGACCGGACCACGGCGTCGGCCAGTAGCCGTCCGCGTAGCGTGAGCACGGCGCGCCCCGCGAGGTGTTCGACCCGCGACAGCAGGCCGTAGCCGACCGCCTCCACGGCCGCCCGCCGGCCGTCGGCACTGAGCAGGGTCAGAGGCAGTCCGTCGCGCAGCCGCAGCCGCAGCATGATCTGCTCGCTACGACGGGCCTGGGGGCTGAGCACCTCGCGGGCATGGGCCGGGCTGCGGCCGGCCTCGACCAGCGTGGCGTAAGCGCTCGGATGCTTGACGTTCCACCAGCGCACGCCGCCGATGTGGCTGTGCGCCCCAGGGCCGATCCCCCACCAGTCCGCACCGGTCCAGTACAGCTCGTTGTGCCGGCTGCGCGCGGAGCGCCCGGCCGACCAGTTGGACACCTCGTACCAGAGGTAGCCGCCCTGGGCGAGCGCAACGTCGGCCTGCTCGTAGCGGTCGGCCAGTACGTCGTCGTCCGGGGCGGGGATCTCACCCCGGGCAACCCGACGAGCCAAGGCCGTACCGGCCTCGACGATCAGGGCGTACGCCGAGAGGTGGTCGGGGTTGGCCTCGACCGCCGCGTCCAGCGAAGCCTGCCAGTCCTGCTCGGTCTCCCCCGGCGTGCCGTAGATCAGGTCCAGGTTGATGTGCTCGAAGCCGGCCGCCCTGGCCTCTCTGACGGCGGCCGCGGCACGGCCGGGCGTGTGCTGGCGGTCCAGGACGGCGAGCACGTGCTCGCGGGCGGACTGCATGCCGAGGCTGACCCGGGTGAAACCGGCCTGTCGCAGCCGCTGCAGCGACCGCGCGGTTACCGACTCCGGGTTCGCCTCCGTCGTGATCTCAGCGTCACGGGCGAGCCCAATGCGCTCGTGGATCTCGGCGACGATCGCCGCTAGATGCTCGGACGGGAGCAGCGTCGGCGTACCGCCTCCGAAAAAGACCGTCTCGACCGGCGGCGTATCCGGGCCGAGGACGTGAGCGGCCAGCCGGATCTCGGCAATCGCAGTGTCCACATAGGACAGTTGCGATGCCCCTCCGCCCAGCTCCCGAGCCGTGTACGTGTTGAAGTCGCAGTACCCGCACCGGCTGGCGCAGAACGGGACATGGACGTAGATCCCGAGCGGCCGATGCCCCAGCGACAACAGCGCCGAGGCCGGTAGCGATCCGTCCGGCGGGGCGGGTTCACCGTCGGGCAGAGTGGAGGGCACGCCATCATTGTCACAGCCAGACACACGGGTGGCCGGGAGGAGGCGGCGGTGGCGGAACTCGTTCATGCGGACACCGCCCGCGGGATCGCCACGATCACGCTTGATTCGCAGCACAACCGCAACGCCCTGTCGGCGCAGCTGATGGCCGAGCTGACCGACCGGCTTCGGGCCGCACAGGCCGACGACGCGGTGCGGGTGATCGTGTTGACCCACGACGGGCGGGTGTTCTGCTCCGGCATGGATCTGTCCGAGGCGCGCGGCGGTTCGGCCGCCGGGATGGGGGTCAACGCGTTTCCCGCCGTCCTGCAATCGATCTGGGACAGCCCGAAGCCGGTCGTCGCACGGGTCGCCGGTCCAGCCCGAGCCGGTGGGGTCGGTCTCATCGGTGCCTGCGACATCGCCGTCGCTGCCCGGGCGGCGACCTTCGCGTTCACCGAGGTGCGGATCGGCGTCGTACCGGCCGTCATCTCGATCACGGTCCTGCCCCGGCTGTTGCCGCGGGCAGCGCACGAGCTGTTCCTCACCGGCGAGGTCTTCGACGGCACTCGCGCCGCAGCGGTCGGCCTGGTCAACTCAGCCGTCGACTCCGCCGATCTCGACGCGGAGGTGAGCCGGTACGTCGACATGCTCGTCCTGGGTGCCCCCGGCGCCCTCGCTGCGACCAAGCAGGTGCTGCGCCGGGTACGACCCGCGTCGATGTCCGAGGACATCGACGCGATGCTGTCGCTGTCGGCCGAGCACTTCGCCGGCGACGAGGGGCAGGAGGGAATCGCCGCCTTCGCCGAGAAGCGCCAGCCGAGCTGGGTGCCCCAGACCTAGTCGGTGTTGAGGTCTGGGATGCGAACGACCAGGTCGCTCGGGCGCAGCCGCACGGGGAACGGCTCGGCGACGCTCAGGTCCTCCTCACCCCGGGCCGACTGGGTCTCGAGGTAGTCCTCGCCGCGCAGTTCGAGGACCGTGATGGACGGTGCCTCCGGGTTCGGATCGACGATCCAGTAGTGCGGTACGCCGTGCCGGGCATACGCCGCTCGCTTGAGCGTCCGGTCGATCAGTGCGGTGCTCGGCGAGCGGATCTCCACCGCCAGCAGCGGCGCCGTGGGCAGGTTCTTGTGGGTGAAGGCGTGCAGCTCCGCGACCAGGAGGTCCGGCTGCAACTCGGTGCTGCGGCTGAACTGGACGGCGAAGGGCGCGAGCATGACGTAGAGATGCTCGGGGCAGGCGTTGTGCAGCGCTATGTGCAGCTGGCCCTGCACGGACTGGTGCGGGAAGCCCGGCCCCGGGCTCACCAGCAACGTCCCGTCGAGCAGCTCGTACCGGTGCCCGTCATCGGGCAAGGTCTCCAGATCGTCCACCGTGAGCGGCCGCCCGAAAGGCAGCCCCAGCACGGTCGCAGTTGTCATGGCGACCATGGTCCTCCCTCTCGCGCACCACACCAAGCTTGCTCGCACCGCTGCCGCTCCGCAGGCGCCGTCCACAGGTCGGTCACGTGTCCACAAGCAACAGGATCGGTCGGCAGCGCGCGGGCCGAGACTGTAGGGAGCCCGGATTCGGTGTCGGCGCCGCGCGCGGCATCTCGGCTGAGCAGGTACGCCGTCAGCACGACGGCCAGCAGCACGAGCAGGCCGACGAGCGGACGGCGCTGCCAGGACCGGCGTACTGCCACGTCGTGACAATAGGCACCCTCCGCTATCCCAGTGCGGTGCGGCCGCGTTAGCTTCTGAGGATGCTTGCTGCCTTTGTCAGCTCACCGTCGCCCGACGACCCGCTGTCCGTGCTGGAGATCGGGGACCGCCCCGAGCCGGACGTCCCGGACGGATGGACGGTCGTCACGCTGCGGGCGGCGTCGTTGAACCACCACGACGTGTTCTCGCTGCGCGGAGTCGGACTGCCAGCCGAGCGGATGCCGATGATCCTCGGCTGCGACGGGGCGGGCACCGATGAGGACGGTAACGAGGTGATCCTGCATGCGGTGATCTCATCGCCGGACTTCGGCGGTGACGAGACCCTCGACCCGAAGCGCACGCTGCTGTCCGAGCTGCATCAGGGCACATTCACCGAGCGGGTGGCGGTACCCCGCCGCAATGTCCTGCCCAAGCCGGCCGAGTTGTCGATGGCCGAGGGCGCCTGCCTGTCGACGGCGTGGCTGACGGCGTACCGGATGTTGTTCACCAAGTCCGGCCTGCGTCCCGGCCAGACGGTTCTCGTGCAGGGTGCCAGCGGCGGCGTGGCCACCGCGCTGATCGTGCTGGGCCGGGCCGCCGGTTACCGGGTGTGGGCAACCGGCCGCACCGAGGCCAAGCGAGCCGCAGCGGTGGAGTTCGGCGCGGACCAAGCCTTCGAGCCGGGCGCCCGCCTCCCGGAGCGGGTGGATGCGGTGATGGAGACGGTGGGCGAGGCGACCTGGGGACACAGCCTGAAGTCGTTGCGGCCCGGTGGCACGCTGGTCGTCTCCGGCGCCACCAGTGGGCCGAACCCCAAGGCCGACCTCGCCCGCGTCTTCTTCCTCCAGCTGTCGGTGCTGGGTTCGACGATGGGTACCAGGGACGAGCTGCTCGGGCTACTGGCGTTCTGCCAGAACTCCGGCGTACGGCCGGTGATCGCGCGGGAGCTGCCGCTCGCGGACGCCCGCGATGGCTTCGCGGCCATGATCGACGGCGACACCGCGGGCAAGATCGTCTTCACGATGAGCTGACCCGACCCTCAAGTTGTCGGGCCGGATTCCAGCCGAGGTCGCGGGGCAGCTCTGTGCCGCGAGTGGCATACCCTCCCCCTCTCTCTGACGATCATGAAGATGTGTGGCCCGATTCGCCCGGATTGCCCGGCTTCGAGTGTCCGGATCTTCATGATCGCGCGGGGGTACGCCGGTACGCCGGTACGCCGGTGCCGGAACGCCGGAACGCCGGAACGCCGGAACGCCGGAACGGTACGCCGGCGGATACGCCGGGGGCGCGGGCCGCTTCGTCAGACGAGAGCAGCCAGCTCCACGGTCACCGACTCCTCGGCCGACTCGTGCAGGACCAGGTCGGCCACGACGCCGGCGACGATCAGGTCCGGCCGAGCCGCCTCGATCGCGGTCAACCGGGCGGCGTTCCCGGTCACGGTCAACCGGCTCACCTCCGCCCGCAACGACACCTGGCTGCTGGACTTGGCCTTGCGCACCTCGGCGAGCACCGTGCTCACGGTGTCGAGTACCTGGGGATCGGCCGGTCCGGCCACCGAGCGCAGCGGCGCACTCGAGGGCCATTCGGCCCGGTGCACCGACCCCGGCCGCCACCACGACCAGACTTCCTCGGTGACGAACGGCAGGAACGGGGCGAAGAGCCGTAGGAACGTGTCCAAGGCCAGCGACAGGGCGGTGCGCGCCGATTCGGACTCCGGGCCCTGCCCGTACGCGCGGCCCTTGACCAGCTCCAGGTAGTCGTCGCAGAAGCGCCAGAAGAACTTCTCGGTGTGCTCGAGGGCGCGGTGGTACTGATAGTCCTCGAACGCCGTCGTGGCAGAGTCGACCACGTCGGCGAGCAGCGCCAGCACCGCCCGGTCGAGTTCAACCGATACCTTGCCCTGGGCCGCCGCTGCGTCGGCGGTGCCGGCGGTTGGCGCAGCCGAATCCCCGGCGGCCGGCGCAGCCGCAGCGACCGCCGGCGGTGCCGGAGCGGACCCGGCCAGGCCGAGCACGAAGCGCGAGGCGTTGAGCACCTTGTTGGCCAGCCGTCTACCGACCTTCATCTGCGCGAGGTCCACCGCGGTGTCGGTGCCGGGCCCGCCGGAGCAGGCCCAGTACCGCAGCCCGTCGGCGCCGTACTGCTCCTGTAGTTGAGCCGGCTCGATGACGTTGCCCTTCGACTTCGCCATTTTCTTGCGGTCGGGGTCGAGGATCCAGCCATTGATGCTGGTGTTCGCCCAGGGCAGCTCGGCGTGCTCCAGGTGAGCGCGCAGCACCGTCGCGAACAGCCAGGTGCGGATGATCTCCGGACCCTGCGGCCGCAGGTCCATCGGGAAGGTGCGGGCGAACAAGTCGGGATCGTCTTCCCAGCCGCAGACGATCTGCGGGCTCAGGGAGGAGGTGGCCCAGGTGTCCATGACGTCCGGGTCACCGACAAAGCCGCCGGGCTGCCCCCGCTGCGACTCGTCGTAGCCCGGCGGCGGCTCGCCCTGCGGATCCACCGGAAGGGCTGCCTCGTCACACACCATCGGCTTGTCCCACACCGGGTCGCCGTCGGCGTCCACCGGGTACCACACCGGGAACGGCACACCGAAGAAGCGTTGCCGACTGATCAGCCAGTCGTTGTTCAGCCCGTTCACCCAGTGCTCGTAGCGCACCCGCATGTGATCCGGGTACCAGGTGAGCTCTCGACCCCGCTCGAGCAGCGCCTCGCGGAGGTCGCTATCACGGGCGCCGTTGCGGATGTACCACTGCCGGCTGGTGACGATCTCCAGCGGCCGGTCGCCCTTCTCGTAGAACTTGACCGCATGCCGGATCGCGCGCGGCTCGCCGAGCATGCCGTCCACGTCGCGGAGCAGGTCGACGATGCGAGCCCGGGCCTGCTTGGCGGTCTTGCCGGCCAGCTCCGCCCACGCCACCGCGCCCGCACCGGCCAGCCAGCCGGGAGTTTCGGTCTGGAACCGGCCGTCACGGCGTACGACGGAGCGCAGCGCCAGGTCCAGCTCCCGCCACCAGACCACGTCGGTGGTGTCGCCGAAGGTGCACACCATCGCGATGCCGGTGCCCTTGTCCGTTGCCGCCAGCGGGTGCGCGACCACAGGAACACTGACACCGAACAGCGGCGTGGTGACCTCGGTGCCGAACAGCGGGCGGTACCGGGGGTCGTCGGGGTGCGCGACGAGCGCGACGCAGGCCGGCAGCAACTCCGGCCGGGTCGTCTCGATCTCCACGTGCCCGCCGTCCGGCCTGCCGAACAGCAGCCGGTGCGATGTCGCGTCGACCTCTCGATCCTCGAGTTCGGCCTGCGCCACGGCAGTGCGGAAGTCGATGTCCCACAGTGTCGGTGCCTCCGCGGCGTACGCCTCGCCGCGCTGCACATTGCGCAAGAATGCACGCTGGGCCACCCGCCGGCAGTGTTCGTCGATCGTGGCGTAGGTCAATGTCCAGTCGACTGACAGGCCGACCCGGCGCCAGACCTGCTCGAACGCCTTCTCGTCGACCAGGGTGCGCTCGTGGCACAGCTCGACGAAGTTGCGCCGAGAGATCGGGAGCTGGGGCTTGCCTTTGACCGGTTCCGGAAGTGCTAGATCCGGGTCGTAGGGCACGGTCGGGTCGCAGCGCACACCGTGGTGGTTCTGGACCCGGCGCTCCGTCGGCAGCCCGTTGTCGTCCCAGCCCATCGGGTAGAAGACCTCACGCCCCCGCATCCGCTGGAACCGGGCGAGCGAGTCGACCTGGACATAGCCGAACACCGATCCGATGTGCAGTTGCCCACTTACCGTCGGCGGCGGAGTGTCGATGGAGTAGACGTCGGCCCTGGTCTTGGTCCGGTCGAACCGGTAGGTCTGCTGCTCCTCCCATACGGCGTCCCACTTGTCTTCGAGGTCGACAAGTGAGGGCTTTTCGGGCGGACCAACCATGCCGCCGACATTAGTCGAGCCGGTGCCGTCGATCAGAGCGCGGCCAGCTCGTCGGTGAGATCGGCCAACCCGATGGAGCCCATGGACAGCGCCGCCATGTGCCAGCGCTTGAGGTCGAAGTCGGCACCGTGCGCGCGCTGCGCCGCGGCACGGCCGGCCAGCCACGCCCGCTCCCCCAGCTTGTAGCTGATCGCCTGCCCAGGGATCCCGAGATA
>Ga0136640_10000465_pt1 | contig 15496 bp, 18 predicted proteins | sample AntDrymUQ8642106_2_FD_105498 | JGI IMG/M metagenome (GOLD analysis project Ga0136640, IMG submission 105498) | Polar desert sand microbial communities from Dry Valleys, Antarctica - metaG UQ864 (21.06) | ecosystem: Environmental > Terrestrial > Soil > Desert | place: Antarctica: Dry Valley...
CAGCGCCCGCGGTGAGCGCGGCGATGTCGCGCTCGTCCACCGCGCGGCCGCTGGCGCGCTTCATCGAGATGAGGTCGTCGAGCCCGGCGATCGCGATCGCGATTCCGTCAAGGTCGATGACCACCGCCCGCGCACGCAACTCGGCATATGCGGGCGCACCCGGAACGTCGCGCAGGATGTGCAGCTCTCCGTGGTCGGTGGTCAGCGGCGGGACGATCGGCGCCGCCACGAGCTGGTCGGCATCCGGCGAGCCGCCCGGGACGTCGCGCGGGCGAGCGCTGAGAGCCGCCAAGGCCGCCGCGAGATGCTCGAGGTTCTCGCGATCGGGCGACGGCACGAGGTCGAGGTCCTTGGTGGTCCGACGATGGCCGTGAACTTGAACAGCTACGCCGCCGATGACGGTGTAGTCGACGTCATGCTCGTGGAGCGTGGCGATGAGCCTGCGAAGGTCGAACGCCACCGAAGGCAACCGCTCCGGGGTCACCGCGCTCTCCGGCGGGCAACGCCACCGGCGATCTCGAGCTGCGTCGCCACGAGGTTCCAGGACGCGGACTCGGCGAGACGCTCTTCGAGGGTCAGGCGCCGTCCGTATGTGAGCTCGCCGGGATCGACATCGAGCTCCAACGGCTCGGACGTCAGCTGGGGGCGCTCGCCGAGCACGAGCATGAGCGTCGTGAAGCGCTCGTAGCTCGGCGACTCGCGGCCGGTTTCGATGCGGCTGATCGCCGCCTGCGTCGTTCCGGCTCGAATCGCAAGGGACCGCTGGGAGACCCCCTTGCGCCGACGCGTGGATTGGACGAGCTCTCCGAGATCGGACACCCTGACATCGTATCCGGCATCAGCTCCGCGGCGCAGATGCCGACTCCCATGTGCTCAGCTCTGCGGGGGCGTGACGCTCGGCGGTGGAACGGGGTTCTCACCCGGAGCCTTGGACAGATCGCGGTTTCGCAGCACGATCGAGACGGCGAGGAAGACGGCGGTCAGCATGCCGATCGCCAGCAGGGCGACGGTGATCGGCGAGTCGGGTGCCGCACGCCATACGCCGAGGGCGATCAGTGGGGCGGCCAGCATCACGGCCCATTGCCAGAACGGGACGGGCGGCCGGCCGGGAAGGTTGGGTGTCGTGTCGTCGTGTGCGCTCATGGATCCCCCTATTCCCCGCTCGGCGCCGTTGAGTAACGAGCGCCGTCACGCCGCGCCGCCAGGCCCCGCTTGCGCAGCCTCAGCGCCAGGGCGAGCTCCTGGCGCGAGGCCCCGGAGCGGTTGGGACCCGGCGTCTCGAGCACGCACGGCAGGCCCTCGAAGCGCGGCTCGGACAGGAACACGGCGCAACCGTCGGCGCCGATCTCGCCCTTGCCGACGTTGGCGTGACGGTCGCGGTTGGAGCCCAGCGGGGTCTCGGAGTCGTTGAGATGCAGCGACCCCAGCCGCTGCGCTCCGACGAGCCCGGCGCATTCGTCGAGCACAGCCGCCAGGCCGTCCGGCGTGCGGATCTCGAAGCCCGAGGCGAGCAGATGGCAGGAGTCCAGGCACAGGCCGAGCCGCTCGTCGCCGCCGGCAGCGTCGATCAGCGCCGCCAGCTCCTGAAAGGAGCGCCCCAGCGTGCCGCCCGTGCCGGCGGTGTTCTCGAGGTGCAGCGCGCAGTCGTCGGACTCCGCGAGCGCCTCGGCGATGACCTCGCCCGCCAGGGCGATCGCCGGCGCCACCGCGCCCGTCAGCGCCGAGCCGGGATGCAGCACGACGGCGTGCGCGCCGAGGGCCGCGCCGGCCCGCAGCGAGCTCGTCAGCGAGTGCAGCGACCTCGCCCGGATCTGCGGATCCTCGGAGGCGCAGTTGAGCAGGTAGACGGCGTGGATCAGCAGCGCTTCGACGTTCGATGCGCCGAACGCGGCGTGAAATCCGGCCACCTCGTCGGCGGAGTACACGCGCGGCTTCCATGCCCGCGGGTTCTGGTTGAAGATCTGGATCGCGCGTGCGCCGCGCTGCTCGCCGCGCGCGACGGCCTTCGCCGGCCCGCCGGCGGGGGAGACATGGGCGCCGATCAGCATCTCGTAGTGTCAGGGCGCATGAGGGTCCGCTTCGCTCCATCACCGACCGGGGCGCTGCACGTCGGCGGCGCGCGCACGGCGCTGTACAACTGGCTGCTCGCGCGGCACGCGGGCGGAACGCTCGTCCTGCGCATCGAAGATACCGACCGCGAGCGCTCGACCCCGGAGAACGTCGAGCAGATCCTCGACGCGTTGCGCTGGCTGCAGCTGGACTACGACGAGGGGCCGATCAGCCAGGTCTCCCGCAGCGAGCGCCACCAGGCGGTGCTGCAGCGCCTGCTCGACGAGGGCCATGCCTACCGCTCGGCCGCGACGAAGGCCGAGGTCGACGCCTACAAGGCCGAGCACGGCGCCGACCGCGGCTTCCGCGGCGAGCCGGAGGCATCCGGGGCCGTGCGCCTGCGCGTTCCCGGCGACGGGGTCACCGTCGTGCACGACGTCATCCGCGGCGACACGGCGTTCGCCCACGTCCACCTCGACGATCCGGTCATCGCACGTGCGGACGGCAGTGTCCTCTACAACTTTGCCGTCGCCATCGACGATCTCGATGCTCAGATCACGCACGTCGTGCGCGGCGAGGACCACCTCTCCAACACGCCCAAGCAGCTGCTGGTGCTCGAGGCGCTCGGCGCCGATCCGCCGATCTACGCCCACCTGCCGCTGTTGCACGGCCAGGACGGTAAGAAGCTGTCCAAGCGCCACGGCGCCGCCTCGGTCCAGGATTTCCGCGACGCTGGCTACCTGCAGGAGGCGCTGTGCAACTACCTCGCGCTGCTGGGCTGGGGCAGCGAGGACGACGAGACGATCCTCTCGACCGGCGAGCTCGTCGAGCGCTTCAGCATCGAGCGCGTGTCACGCAACCCCGCGCGCTTCGATCACCAGAAGCTGCGCTGGCTCAACGGCCGCTACGTGCGCGCGCTGTCCGTCGACGATCTTACGGAGCGCCTCCAATCGTTCACCGGTCGCGAGGGCCTGCGCGCCGCCGTCGAGATCTCACGCGAGAAGATGCAGACGCTCGCGGACTTCTGGCCGCTGGCCGGGTTCATCTTCGACGGCCCGGCCGACGATCCGGCGGCACGCGCCAAATGGCTCGACGACGACGGCCGCGCGGCGCTGCGTGAGGTCAGGGCCGTGCTCGGGTCGCTGGACCCCTTCGGCGTCGAGTCGATCCAGCTCGCGCTGGAGGGTCTCGTGGCAGGGCTCGAGGTCAAGCCCAAGCAGGTCTTCCAGCCGATCCGCGTGGCGCTGGCGGGCACCGCCGTCTCCCCGGGCATCTTCGAGACGCTCGCCGTGCTCGGGCGCGAGGAATCCCTGCGGCGGATCGACCTCGCCCTGCATTCCTAACAAAATCGCCCACAGGCCCTCAATCGAACGTCCAGAGCTGCCGATAGGGAAGAAGGCACGAACCGATCCCGACCCGAAGGCAGGGACCGCCACACCATGATCACTTCCGCACCCACTCGCAGCACAACCAGCAGCTCGGCCTCCGTGCAGCGTCAGCACAACGAGGGTCACGGACGCCGGCTGACCGCGGCCTTCGAGGCGCTCGAGGCGTTCCCCGCCCTGGCAGAGTCGCGCAACCGCCTGCTTCGGCTCGTCAGCGCCGAACGCGTGTCACCCGCGGACATCGTCGCGACCGTCGAGTCCGACATCGCCCTCGTCATCAGCGTCATGCGTCTGGCCAACCAGCTCGACGGCCCGCAGCGCGGCCGCGTCGAGTCCGTCGTCAAGGCCGTCGAGATCCTCTCGCCGGAGTCCGTCCAAGCGCTCGCCAGCAGCGCACGCACCTTCGACTTCTTCGAGCGCTCCTCGATCTGGGACGCCGCGCCCGAGCGCTCGCGCCTGCATGGCGTCGCAACGCAGCGCGCCGCCGACCGCCTCGCACAGGAAGCCGGCTACGAGCACCGCGACCGGCTGATGGTGACGGCGCTGCTGCACGACATCGGCAAGCTCGTGCTGACGCACGCCTATCCCGGCTATCCCGAGCAGGTCCACGGCGACGCCCGCACGCCCGAGGAGCGCGTGCATCGTGAGCGCCGCGAGCTCGGCGTCGACCACGCGCTCGTCGGCGGCGTCCTCGCGCGCCGCTGGGGCCTTCCCGGCCCCGTCGCCTCCGCAATCGAGCGCCACCATTCCGAGGACGCGCAGGGCGAAGCGGCGTTCGTGCGCCTTGCCGACATGCTCGCCCACTACGCCCACGGCGACCAGGTCTCGCCCAACGCGCTGCTGAAGACGGCCCGCGCGGTCGGCCTCGGGCCGGCCGAGCTGCGCTCGGTCATGTACGACCTGCCCTACCCGACCAACGGGCGCCCGCGCCAGATCGACCCGTGCCCGCTGTCGGGTCGCGAGGTCGAGGTCCTCAAGCGCCTCGCCGAGGGCAAGGTCTACAAGCAGATCGCGGCGGAGCTGCAGCTGTCGACGTCGACCGTGCGCACCCACCTGCACAACATCTACGGCAAGCTCGGCGCGGTCGACCGCGCGCAGGCCGTGCTGATCGCAACCGAGCGCGGCTGGCTCTAGGTCTCTAGAGCTCCGAGCGCGGGGCGGCTCGCAGCTGCAGTCGACGCAGGGGCCAGGGAGGGCCCGGGCGGCCGCGACGGCGCGCAGTCAGAACCCACGCGAGCGCAGCGAATCCGATCCCGATCGCGTCGATCGCGACGTCCGCCACGGTGCCCTGGCGGCCGGCCACGAACGTTTGATGGATCTCGTCGCCGGCGGCGTACAGCAGCGCCACGGCCGTCGCGATCAGCGGGCGACGCCAATCGGTGGCGCGCGCGAGCGTCAGCCACAGCGTGGCGAAGATCGCGATGTGCGCGAGCTTGCGCAGAACGAGATCCCATGTGCCCAGCCCGGAGCTGAGGTCCGGCGTCGAGGACAGCGCGAAGATCAGCGTCATGACCGCCAGCGGCGGCGCGTAGCGGCTGACCGGTCGCACTCCGTCAAGATAGAGCGATGATCTCGATCACCACGAAGTCGCCCTACGCGTTGCAGGCGCTGGCCGAGCTGGGACGCTGCGGCGACGGGCCGATCCCGATCGGCGAGCTCGCTCGCCGCCGCGACATCCCCGTGCAGTTCCTCGAACAGCTCTTTGCCACGCTGCGTCGTTCCGGCGTCCTGAAGTCCCAGCGCGGCGTCAAGGGCGGCTACACGTTCGCCCGCACGCCGGGCGAGATCACCGTGCTCGAGGTCGTCGAGCTGCTCGACGGCCCCTTCGGCCGCGATGCCCAGGGCATCTTCGGCGAGGCGGCGGCCGCCGCGCGCGACGTGCTCGGCGCGACGACGATCGCCGACGTCGTCGAGCGCGAGGCGCGCGAGGCCGGCGTCGCGATGTACCACATCTGAGATCACCGCACAGGGTCGGCCGGGCTCGACGGCTCCTGGCGCGCGCGGGTAGCATCGGACTATGACCGACGAGCTTCTACCGCGACTCGAGAGCGCTCCGGAGCTGGAGGCGTCCGGGGCGGTCGCCATCGAGTCGCCGGAGGAGCGCCACGATTCGCTGCCGGGACGCATCTCCCACGCGATGGTGGGGATGAAGAAGGACTTCTACGGCAAGGGGCCGACGAAGGCGAAGACCTACCTCAACGACGAGTACATCTTCGTCGTCATGGAGGGCGGGCTCACGCGCAACGAGGAGACGCTGCTGGCCGCCGGCGAGCACGCTCTCGTGCGCACGTACCGGCTGCGCTTCCAGGAGGCGATGACGGCCACCACGATCGGGGCCGTCGAGGAGATCGTCGGGCGCAAGGTCCTGACGTACCACAGCCAGATCCTGTTCGACCCCGAGCGGGCGATCGAGATCTTCGTGCTGGCCCCGGCCGGCGGCTGACACCGCAAGACCGAGGTTTGCGCCGGCGGCGAAGCGGGAATTCGGGATTCTCGATTCTCGCCCATCGCATCGAACGCGCGATCGACGAGGCATCCCAAAGGACGTGACAACGCAGGAGCTCTCATTGGGGCTCGCGCTTGGGGTCGCGACATCCGCGCGCGGATCCGCCGCGCGTTTCCCAAGCACATTGGAGCTGAAGTCATGGCCGCAACACCGCACGCTGGAAGCTCGGACCGGGGAGTCGCTCGCACCGGTGAGAAGCGTCTGTCGACGGAGACGAAGCATTCATCCAAAACGAGCGAGCTGTACGCGTTCGTCGCGATCGTCATCGGGATCCTGATCGCCGCAGCCACGATCAAGGGCGGCGACACCGAGGGCACGGACGAGTTCATCGCTCGCCAGGCGTGGCTCTACGTCTCGATCGTCACCGCCGGCTACCTCGTCAGCCGTGGGCTCGCCAAGTGCGGCAGCCGTGACCCCTACACGGCCGACCGCAACGACCACTAGAGGCTGACCGACGGGGCGGCGTACGCCGCCCCGTCGCGGCGGAGAAGTACCGTGGCGTGGATGGACTACGTCGCGATCCGCGAGCTGTCGGCGCGTCAGCTCGAGCGCTGGAAGCTGCCGGACCCCGGGGTCCTGCCGCTGCACGGTAACGCGGACTTCGCATGGATCCGGGCCGCGTCCACCGTCGCCGCGCGCTGTCATGCGATCGCCGCCGCGCTCGCCCTCCAACAGGGGGCGCCGGCGGCCCGGATCCGCCGCGCGCTGCTCGACAACGACCTCGAGCGCTGGCTGGCAACCGACGAGCTGCGCTACCTGCGCCACGCAGAGCAGGAGCTCACGCTCGCAGCCGAGGAGCGCCGGCAGCTCGCCGCCGACATCGCCTGGAGCGAGGAGGCGCTGTGGGCGCTGCTGTGGAGCCTCGCCCTCGTCGACGGCATGGCGCCCGACGAGCTCTGCGCGCGCGAATCCTTCTACGATCGCCTCGCACCCGGCCTGGACCCCGCCAACGGGCGCACCGACGTCGCGCTGCGACCGCTCGCCGAGATCGCCGCGATGCTCGACCTGTACTACTGCCTGCACTGGCATGCGCGCAATGCGCAATACCACGGGCACATCTGGGATCCGCAGATCGCGCCCGGGGCCGTGCTGGAGCGCCGGCGCGCACTGGAATGGCTGTTTCAGGACGTCGCCTGGGAGGACGTGGACCTCGGCGTATGACAGCGCGACGCTGGATCGTGGTCGTCGTGGCGCTGACGTTGCTCGTCGGCGCCGGAGCGACCGCCTCGTACTTTCTGCAATCAGGGCCGCCGGGCTCGGGAGGCTTTGAGTTCGTGCGCTCGGTCCCGGGCGAGCGGGCGACGATCTGGGCCGTCGGCGACGGCGCGGACGGCGGACGGCGGGCGAAGGCGGTCGTCGACCGCATCGCTCGCGGTCGCGCCGATCGGCTGCTGTATCTCGGCGACGTCTATGAGCGCGGAACGGCGGACGAGTTTCGCGACAACTACGACACGACCTACGGCCGGCTCGCGGCGATCACCGCCCCGACGCCGGGCAACCACGACTGGCCTCGCCACCTCACCGGCTACGACCCATATTGGGAGCGCGCGCTCGGACAGCCGGCGGCGGCGGCGTGGTACGCCTTTCGTGCCGCCGGCTGGACGATCCTGAGCATCGACTCCGAGGACGCGCACGAGCCCGGCTCGCCGCAGGATCGCTGGCTGCGCTCGCAGCTGCGCACCGCCGGCACGTGCCGAATCGCGTTCTGGCACCGGCCGCGCTTCAACGCCGGAACCCATCACGGCGACCAGCCGGACATGGCGCCGGTGTGGGACGCGCTGCGTGGACGTGCGGCGATCGTCATCACCGGCCACGAGCACGGCATGCAGCGCCTGCACCCGATCGACGGCATCACGTCGTTCGTGTCCGGCGCCGGTGGCCACGGTCGCTACAGCCTGCGGCGCAACGACCCGCGGCTGGCCTTCGGCGACGATCGCCACGACGGCGCCCTGCGCCTGCGCCTGCGGCGCGGCATCGCCGCCTATGCGTTCGTGTCGGCTGCCGGGGCGGTGCTCGACGCCGGCGCGGTGCGCTGCCGTCCCGCGCCGTAGCCGGGAGAGGCCGCTACCGTGTGGCGCGCAATGGCGCGAATCCCGGTCAACATTGCCGAACACGTCGGCCGCACGCCGATGATCGAGCTTGCGCGCATGGCTCCGCCGGACGTGCGGATCTTCGGCAAGCTCGAGTCCTTCAACCCCGGCGGCAGCGTCAAGGACCGCATCGGGGTGGCGATGATCGAGGCCGCCGAGGCCGACGGGCTGATCGAGCCGGGGCGCACGACGATCGTCGAGGCGACGTCGGGCAACACCGGCATCGCGCTCGCGTTCGTGTGCGCGGCCAAGGGCTATGACCTCGTGCTGACGCTGCCGCAGGGCATGAGCCGCGAGCGCGAGGCGTTGCTGCGCATGTACGGGGCGCGCGTCGACGTCATCGAGTCGCTCGGCGGGATGAACGAGGCGGTCGACGCCGCGCGCGCGATGGCGCAGCGCGACGACGTCTTCCTGCCCGACCAGTTCTCGAACCCCGCCAACCCCGAGGCCCACCGCCGTACGACGGGTCCGGAGCTGTGGGAGGCGCTCGACGGCGACATCGACGTGCTCGTCTGCGGCGTCGGGACGGGCGGGACGATCACCGGGGCGGGGGAGGTGCTGAAGGGCCGCAACCCGAAGCTGCACGTCGTCGCCGTCGAGCCGGCGAGCTCCGCCGTGCTCTCGGGCCGCTCGCCGGGGACGCACAGGATCCAGGGCATCGGCGCCGGCTTCGTTCCGCCCGTGCTCAACCGGAGCATCATCGACGAGGTCGTCGCGGTGGACGACGAGGACGCGCTGCAGACCGCCCGCCGCGCAGCCCGCACCGAAGGCGCACTGCTTGGCATCTCGTGCGGGGCGGCGCTGTGGGCGGCGATCGAGATCGGGCGCCGGCCGGACTCGCGTGGCAAGCGGATCGCCGTCGTCCTGCCGGACTCCGGCGAGCGCTACGTCTCGGCGCCCTTCTTCGCCCCCTGAGACGGGGTGCCCACTAGTCTTCCCTGCAGATGCTCGGTTTCAGAACCCTGGCGCGTGTCGCGGGCGAGGTGCGCCGTGACGTCGGCGCCGCGCACGCCCGCGATCCCGCCGCGCGCGGCGCAGCCAGCGCGGAGATCCTGTCGTCGTGGCCCGGCGTCCAGGCGCTGCTGGCCCACCGCGTCGCGCACGGGCTGCACGAGGCTCACATCCCGGTGCTTCCGCGCTCGCTGTCGATGGCCTCGCGGATGCTCACCGGCATCGAGATCCATCCTGCCGCTCGCATCGGCCAGGGGTTCTTCATCGATCACGGCGCCGGGGTGGTGATCGGCGAGACCGCGCAGATCGGCGACGACGTCACCCTCTATCAGGGCGTGACGCTCGGCGGCACCGGCTTTCAGACCGGCAAGCGCCACCCGACCCTGCAGGACAACGTCACGGTCGGCGCCGGGGCGAAGCTGCTCGGAGCGATCACCGTCGGCCACGGCGCGAAGATCGGCGCGAACTCCGTCGTCATCCATGACGTCGCGCCGAACTCAACGGTCGTCGGCAACCCGGGCCATGCGGTGCGCGTCGACGGCCGGCGACCGGAGGGTCCGGACACCGACTGGATTCATCTGCCCGACCCGATCGCCGACGCGATCAAGGGGCTCTCGGCTCGGATCGGCGACCTCGAGCGCGACATCGCCGAGCTGTCCGGGCGCGAGCACCGGCCCGAGGGCGAGGTGCGCGCGCTGCGCCAGGTCCGGGGCCCGAGCCCGGCCGGCGGCTGAGCCGCAGGCTCAGTAGAAGACCGTGCGGCAGCGGTGCCGCGGGCGCTGCTTGTAGGCGAGCGCCTGCCCACGGCTCCACAGCCAGTTGTCGAGCTCGTGCGGCGAGGCACCGGCGCGCTGCGCGATGCGCTCGCACGCGTGCACGGCGCAGGCGCGGATCTCACGCTCCTGCGGGCCGGCGCGCAACGGCCGTCCGGCGTCGATGTGCGCCGCCAGCCGCTCGTCGTAGCGCAGCACGCCGTCGCAGCGCAGGACGTGGGGAACGAGGTTGTCGGCGAAGATCGTCAGCCTGTGCAGGTCGCTGAAGCGCGCGACCCCCGCGAGCGCGAGATCGGCGGCCGCGATCTGCGCGCGCTTGTAGAAGCCGCGGTCGGCGAACAGCGCCATCCCTGACGCCAGCGTCGCGGCCAGCCGTTCGGCCGATCCGCGCGCGTCGCGCACGAGCGCGAGCGCGTCGCGGTCGCCCAGAAAGCAGCCCAGCGAGCGCAGCGCCTGGGCGTAGAGCGCCATCAGCTCGTGATCGCGGCGCTGGCCGAGCGTGTCCGCGAGCTCCGCGGCGCGCATCGCGCGCAGGTCGCCGGCCGACCAGGCCCGGCCGGCGCGGAAGACGTCGGCGATCGCCCAGGCGACCGTGAAGTAGCCCGAGCAGCCCCGGCGCTTGGCCAGCGTCGGAAACCAGCCCGAGCCGAAGTTCACGGCGTCGACGGCCAGCATGTACATGGCGACGTCCGCCTCCGTGCCCTCGAGGTAGTGGCGCACAGGATCGAGCGCCGGCGGCGGTCCGGGCACGACGTCCGCCAGCGCGCCGCTGTCGATGCTCACCCAGCGCGCGTCGGCGGCGATTGCGGCGCAGGTCTCGCGAACCTCGTCGCAGAGGCCGGTCACGGCCGAGTGTCCGCGCCTACGAGCGAACGCCCAGCACGACGACGAGCGTCATGCCCGGACGATTGGTCCGCGTCGGCGCCCCGATCGTGAGCCCGACACCGACGTCGCGGAAGTACGTCCGGCGCACGCGCTCGCGATGCTGCGAGCTCAGCAGCAGCTGCCCGAACATGTTGCGCGCCGTCAGAACGTCGCCGGTCTTGAACGTGATCGTCTCGCTCGTGTTGTACGTCTGCCCCCTACGGACGTAGCCCGTCCGTGCGACGCGCTGGCGCAGGTTGCTGCCGTCGCGGCCGGTGTGGGAGATGTACTGGTAGCGGACCATCGACGTGCTGTGTCCCTGGGCCGCACGGCCCAGCGGCGTCGAGGTGCGCAACGTCCGCCGCCCGCGCGCAGCGCGATCGCGGTTGACGAGGCATACGAGCGCCCTGCGCGCCCGCTCGCGCGTGGCCGAGCTGACGATGCGCAGGTCGGCGTCGGCGCACGAGCTCGCCGAGGAGCTGGCCGCGACGGCACCGCCCTGCGGCACGGCCGCGACTGCCAGGGCGGCCGCGATGATGCTCGCAGCCCTCAGCGATGATGCAGACATCTTGCCTCCGGGATCGGGGATCCGAGTATACGAGCGCCTTCGTGGCCCCTGGACGCCTGGCGGCGGGACCGCCGGAGGAGCAGTGCTAGCGGCGGCCGAAGTTGAGCGTGACCGTCGCCGCGGCGCCGGTGATGTCCAGCATCGGAGCGCCGAGCACCATGCCGATTCCGACGTCGCGAAAGCGCCGGTCGAGCATCGTCGCGCGGTGCGGCGGGCTCGCCATCAGCGCGGCGACGAGCTCCGCGGGCGTCGCGAACATGCCCGAGCCCCAGGTCAGGGTCTCGCCGACGACCCAGTTCCTGCTCCTGCGCGCGTAGCTCGTGCGGCGCACGCGTTTGCGCACGGTGTCGCCATTGAGGCTCGAATGCGAGATGAACTTGCCTGACACCATCGCCGCGCTGTGCCCGAGGGCCGCGCTGACGAGCGGGTTGGACGGGCGCAGGGGATATGCCCCGGCTGCCGCCCGCTCGGCGTTGACGAGGCAGCGCATGGCGCGGACCGCCTGCCGGCGCGTGGCCTCGTCGACTGCCATCGAGCCTGTGCCGGCGCAAGCGCCCGAAGCCGCCCTACTGGTCGTGGCTGCGGTGGCCCCCCCGGGCATCACAGCGACAAGCCCTACGATCGCACAGGCAATCGCCGTAACGCGCAACATCCCCTACCTCCCCCGAATGGTCTGGCGGCAGTGTAGGGGAGTGACCGGCGCAGCGCTATACCCGTTCACCATCTTGCATAAACCTCCGACACCGGTCCTATCCTCAAGGAGATGCCCGACACCGCCGCGAGCGATCGCATCGACGAGCTGCTCGTCGGGCTCAACGCACCCCAGCGCGAGGCTGTCGTGCACGGCGACGGCCCACTGCTGATCCTTGCCGGCGCGGGCACGGGCAAGACCCGCGTGCTGACCCACCGCATCGCATATCTGGAGCGCACGGGGCAGGCGCGCGCGAGCGAGATCCTCGCGATCACGTTCACGAACAAGGCGGCACAGGAGATGCGCGAGCGCGTCGAGCGGCTCGTCGGACGGCGCACGCGCGCGATGTGGGTGATGACGTTCCACGCCGCCTGCGCGCGCATGCTGCGCGCCGAGGCGCCGCGCCTGGGCTACACGCGCCAGTTCACGATCTACGACCAGGCCGATGCGCGCCGTCTCGTCAAGCGCTGCCTCGACCAGCTCGGCGTCGACACGAAGCGCTTCACCCCCGGCGCCGTGCACCACCAGATCTCCGACGCGAAGAACAAGCTGCGCGATGCCGAGGCCTACCGCCAGCTCGTGGGCTCGTACTTCGAGCAGACGGTCGCCGATGCGTTCTCGCTCTACGAGCGCGAGATCCACCGCATGAACGCGATGGACTTCGACGACCTGCTCGTGCGCGCGGTCAACGTGCTCGAGCTCTTCCAGGAGGTCCGCGACCGCTACAGCACGGCGTTTCGCCACGTGCTCGTCGACGAGTACCAGGACACCAACGCCGCCCAGTACCGCTGGCTGCAACTGCTGAGCAGCGAGCATCGCAACCTGGCGGTGGTGGGCGACGACGCGCAGTCGATCTACGGCTTCAGAGGGGCCGACATCTCCAACATCCTCGACTTCGAGGACTTCTACGTCGACGCGCGCGTCATCAAGCTGGAGCAGAACTACCGCTCCACGCAGACGATCCTGTCGGCCGCCAACGCGGTCATCGCGCACAATCGCGCGCAGAAGCCGAAGTCGCTGTGGACCGACCACGGCGAGGGCGACCCGATCAGGATTCGCGAGCTCGACGACGAGCATGCCGAGGCCCGCTACGTCGTCGGCGAGATCGAGCGGCTCGTCGACGAGGGTTCCAGCCGCGCCGAGATCGCCGTCTTCTATCGCATGAACGCGCAGTCGCGGGTCATCGAGGACACGCTCGTACGGCGCGAAATCGGCTACCAGGTGATCGGCGGCACGAAGTTCTACGAGCGCGCCGAGATCAAGGACGCGATCTCGTATCTCACGGTGCTGGGCAACGGGCAGGACGTGGTGTCGTTCGGACGGATCGTGAGCTCGCCGCGCCGCGGCATCGGGCAGACGTCGCTCGCGCGCGTGGTCGCGCACGCCCAGACGATGGGCGTCAGCATCTGGGATGCGGCCGCAGACCCGGGGTCGGTGCCCGGCCTCGGAACGGCCGCTGTTCGCGCGTTCGGGCGCTTCATGGAGACGATGTCCAAGCTGCGCGAGCTCGCCGAGCAGAACGTGCCGATCGGCGATCTGCTGGAGGCGCTGCTCGACGGGACCGGCTACGTCGACGCGCTGAAGGCCGAGCGCACGATCGAGGCGCAGGGACGCGAGGAGAACCTCGCCGAGCTCGTCGAGGTGGCACGCGAGTTCGACGCCACCGCCGATCCCGAGCAGAGCACGCTCGACGTCTTCCTGCAGCAGGTCGCGCTCGTCGCCGACGCTGACACCCGCAAGGACGACGACGGTCTCGTGACGCTCATGACGCTGCACAACGCCAAGGGCCTGGAGTATCCGATCGTCTTCATCGCGGGGATGGAGGAGGGGATCTTCCCGCACTCGCGCGCGCTCGACGAGGGCAGCCTCGAGGAGGAGCGCCGGCTCGGCTACGTCGGCATCACGCGGGCCATGCGCAGCCTGTACCTGACGAGCGCGCGGCGGCGCAACGTCTTCGGCGCGATGCAGTACGGGATGCGCTCGCGCTTTCTCGACGAGATTCCGTACGAGCTCACCGATCGCCCCGACGAGCGAGCACGGCGCCCGGGGCTCCGAACGCCGAGCGTCGGGCGCCCGGCGTCGTGGGCCTCGGCGTCGTCTGCGGGCCGCGACAGCTCGCCGGCCGTCGATTTCAGGCTCGGAGACGACGTCATGCACGCCGCCTTCGGCGCGGGTGTCGTGACCGGCGTGGAGGCCGGCGGGATCGTCGTGGTGCGCTTCGCCGGCGACGGCAGCGAACGCAAGCTCATGGCCGAGTACGCGCCGGTCACGAAGCTCTGACAGGGTGCGCCCGGATGCCAGCTGAGATCATCGACGGCAAGGCGATCGCCGGTCGCGTGCGAATCACCGTGGCGCGCGACGTGGAGGCGTTCGGCAACGAGTTCGGCGGCGCGCGTCCCGGGCTGGCCACGATCCTCGTCGGCGACGATCCGGCGTCCGCCGTCTACGTGGGCGCCAAGCAGAAGGCCTGCAAGGAGGTCGGCATGGAGGGCTTCCACTTCCCGCTGCCGGCCGACGCCGCGCGTGAGCAGGTCGTCGAGCTGATCGAGCGCCTCAACGCCGACGCGCTCGTCAGCGGCATCCTGCTGCAGCTCCCGCTGCCCGCGCATCTGGACGGCGTCGAGCTCACCGGCCTGATCGATCCGGACAAGGACGTCGATGGCCTGACGCCCGTCAGCGCCGGGCTGCTCGCGCTCGGCCGCGAGGGCCTGCGCCCGTGCACGCCCGCCGGTGTGATGACCCTGATCGACGCCGCGGGCGCGCAGCTCGAAGGCGCGGAGGCGGTCGTCGTCGGGCGCTCGAACCTCTTTGGCAAGCCGATGGCCCAGCTGCTGCTCGGCGCGAACGCGACGGTGACGATCTGCCACTCGCGCACGCGCGACCTCGCCGAGGTCTGCCGCCGCGCCGACGTGCTGATCGCGGCCGTCGGGCGCGCGCAGATGGTGAAGGCCGACTGGGTCAAGCCCGGAGCGGTCGTGATCGACGTCGGCATGAACCGCCTGGACGGAAAGCTCGTCGGCGACGTCGATTTCGAGTCCGTCAGGGAGGTCGCCGGCGCGATCACCCCGGTGCCCGGCGGCGTCGGCCCGATGACGATCGCGTTTCTGCTGCGCAACACGCTGCAGGCGGCACGGATGGCGCGGACCGGGTAGGGGACGAGCATGGACATTCGCAGGCTGCGCAGCGGGGAGCTGCTGGCGGGTGCCAGCGCTGCCGGGCTGCTGCTCGTGATGTTCGTGGAATGGTTCGGCCGTCGCTCGGCATGGGAGACGATGGCGGTCGCGCGGGTCGTGCTCATCGCGCTCGTGCTCTGCGGCCTGACGCTCGTCGTGCTGACGGTGACGTCGCGCACGGTCGCGATGGCATGCTCGGCTGCGACGATCACCGTCGGCGCCGGCGCGATCGCGCTGCTGCTCGTCGTCTACCGGGTCGTCGTCAACGAGCCCGGCTCCAACGCCTCCGTGACGATCGACCTCGGGGCGTACCTCGGGCTGCTGCTCGTGCTCGGCGTCATCGCGGGCGCCTGGCGCACGCTCGCCGACGAGCGCACCGCCACGGCCGCGTCGCGGCGCCAGACCGAGCGCGTGCTCGCCGTTCGCGGCCCGCCGCGCGCGGCACC
>Ga0136640_10000467_pt1 | contig 15456 bp, 19 predicted proteins | sample AntDrymUQ8642106_2_FD_105498 | JGI IMG/M metagenome (GOLD analysis project Ga0136640, IMG submission 105498) | Polar desert sand microbial communities from Dry Valleys, Antarctica - metaG UQ864 (21.06) | ecosystem: Environmental > Terrestrial > Soil > Desert | place: Antarctica: Dry Valley...
CCGCGCGTGCTCTCCCTCAACAAGGTCGACGGGCTGGACGAGGATCGCCGGCGCGAGCTGTCGTTCCGCCACCCCGACGCGGTGCAGGTGTCCGCGCTGACAGGGGAGGGGCTCGAGGAGCTGGGCGCGGCCCTCGAGCAGCGCTTCGAGGAGACGCTCCGCCCCGTCGAGCTCCTCCTGCCCTACAGCGAGGGTGGGCGCCTGTCCGAGCTGCACGATCTGGCCGGCACCGCGCTCGAGCGGGAGGACACCGCGGAGGGCGTGCGCGTGCGGGCTCGCCTGCCCGTGGGGGCGATCGCACGGTTCCGTGACTTCGCGGTACCGGGCACGGCGGTGGGTGGGTCCGCCGTCGACGACGCCGTGCCCGCGACCGAGCCCACCGTCGCGGACGAGCCGACCACCGACCCACTCGAGCCCACCGCCGACGAGCAACCGCGAGCCGCCGGCGCCGGCGGGCGGTGAGGCTCCGCTACTCGCTGGTACGCGAGGGCGCCCGCGTGCCCACCCGGGCTCACGCCGGAGACGCCGGCCTCGATCTCTACGCCGCCGAGGGGGCGGACGTCCCCCCCGGCGGGCGGGTCAGCGTTCCCACCGGGGTGGCGTTGGCGCTGGAGGAGGGCCAGGCGGGCCTGGTGCTCCCGCGCTCCGGCCTCGCCGCCCGGCACGGGGTGACCCTCGCCAACGCGCCGGGCCTGATCGACTCGGGGTACCGGGGCGAGGTGAGGGTGCTGCTGCTCAACACCGACCGGAGCACGGCGTTCGCCGTCGCGCCCGGCGACCGCATCGCCCAGCTCGTGCTGGTCCGCCACGAGGAGCCCCTGCTCGAGGAGAGCGAGGAGCTCGGGGCGAGCGCCCGGGGCGCGGGCGGCTTCGGCTCCACGGGGCGGTAGGGATTGGTCGACGTCGACGTGGCGGTGGTGGGCGCCGGGCTCGCGGGACTCACCGCCGCCCGCGAGCTCCAGGCCGCCGGGCGCTCGGTGGTGGTGCTCGACGCGCGCGACCGCGCCGGCGGCCGGGTGTTGAGCGAGCCCGGTCCCGACGGGGCGGTGTTCGAGCTCGGCGCCCAGTTCGTGGGCCCCGGCCAGCACCGCATCGCAGCACTGGCACGGTCGCTCGGCGTCGACACCTTCCCCACCCACAGCGCCGGCCTCAACGTGTTCGAGTACCGGGGAGCGCTCCACCGCTTCCGCGGTCTGGCGCCCCGGGTGAGCCCGGCCGCGCTGCTCGACACCGCTCGAGCGCAGGCCAAGCTCGAGCGCATGGCGAGGCGGGTGCCGATCGAGGCCCCGTGGGAGGCTCGGCGGGCCGAGGAGTGGGACGGGCAGACCTTCGGCACCTGGGTCGAGCAGAACACGTCGACGGCGGGCGCGCGTACGTTCTTCGCGCTCGCCGCCCAGGCGGTCTTCTCGGTCGAGCCCGAGGAGCTGTCGCTGCTCCACGTCCTCTTCTACGCGCACTCCGCCGGGGGGCTCGCGACGCTGCTCGACACCGAGCGCGGCGCCCAGGAGGAGCACTTCGACGGAGGAGCCGCCCTCGTACCCGCCCTGCTGGCCGAGAGCCTTGGCGAGCGGGTGGTTCTCGAAGCTCCCGTGCGGCGCGTGGGCGCGGCCGAGGGCGGGGTGACCGTGTCGGCCGACGGACTCGAGGTCCGCGCCGTACGGGTCGTGGTGGCGGTGCCTCCTGCGCTGTGCGAGCGGATCGCGTTCGATCCGTCGCTGCCCGGCCGCCGGGCCCAGCTCCATCAGCGCATGGCCCACGGCGCGGTGGCCAAGTGCGTCGCCCTCTACCCGGAGCCTTTCTGGCGCGACGAGGGCCTCACCGGCCAGGCCGCGAGCGACCGTGGGCCCGTGGGCGCGACCTTCGACGTCTCTCCGCGCTCGGGGCGACCCGGGATGCTCCTCGGGTTCGTGGAAGGGCGCCACGCGCGCGGTATGGAGCTGCTCCCCTCGGAGGAGCGCCGGAGGCTCGCCCTCGAGTCGTTCGCCCGGCTCTTCGGCGAGCGCGCCCTCCGTCCCGAGGCCTACGCCGAGCGCTTCTGGGCCGAGGAGGAGTGGAGCCGCGGCTGCTACGGGGGATTCTTCGGACCCGGCGGGTGGACGGCGTACGGGCCGGCCCTGCGCGAGCCGGTCGGTCGCGTGCACTGGGCGGGGACGGAGACCTCCCCGGTGTGGATGGGATACATGGACGGCGCGGTGCGGTCGGGGGAGCGAGCGGCGCGCGAGGTGCTGCGGGCGCTCGGCTGAGGGGGCCGGAGTCGGTGCTCGAGCGCCGAGGCCCTAGCCGCGCCCGCCGCCGCGGATCCAGTCGCTCAGCCGGTCTCCGGCCGAGCTCACGGTCTCGCCGGCGTCCCCGAGGATGGTGCGGAAGCGCTCGGTGTAGTAGTCCACCGCGTCGCCGGCCTCGGCGCGGACGTTCACGTCCTGGTCGCGGGTGCGGTAGTCCCCGCCGATGATGCGGTCGTAGTCGCCGCCCCGCACCCACTCCATGACCTCCTGAACGCGGCGTACCGGCAGCGCGTGGGTGAGCTCGAGGTTGCGGAAGAAGCGCGACAGCCGGTCGAAGGCATCGCCGTGCTCGCGGTACTCGATCGACTGGCGCATGAACGCGTCGAGCGAGAGGTCCTTCGAGGGCCTCCCGGCGGCCAGGCTCATGAGGGTGCGGCACACGACCAGAGGGTCGCGGACCACGAGGGCGGCGGCGCGGTCGGAGGAGAGCTCGGCCGCCCGGAACCACTCGAGCAGCGCCGAGCGCACCGCCATCAGCGGCAGGCTGCCGAGCAGCGGGAGCCTCACCGCCTCCCCGACGCTCATGAGGATCATCAGCGCCGTCCGGTAGAGCACGTGGTCGGAGAGGATGTGGCCCACCTCGTGGGCGAGCACGGTCTTCAGCTCGTCGGCGTCGAGCAGGGCCACGAGCCCGGAGTTGACCACCACCACCGGCTTTCCCGCCCCGATCGCCCCAGCGTTCGCGAACGGCATCTGCGTGACGTAGAGGTCGTAGCGCTCGGGCATGTCGAGCGTGCGCTGGGCCTCCTCGAACGTCTCGAAGACCTCGGGGAGCTGGTCGGGGCCGATCTTGATCGCGTTGCCGAGGAGGCTGTCGCGGAGGGCGCGCTCGTAGCCGAGCTCGATCAGCTTGCGAACGACGGCGTCCATCATCGGGATCGAGGCCAGGGCGGCGGTGGCCGCACGATCGGCCGGGTGCTCGTAGGCTTTGGGCGAGATCCCGACCAGCGAATGACGGATCGGGGCGGTCTCGGTCACGGCCTGAGTTCTAGCGGTATCGGCACCCTCTACACCCCGGCCGCCCGCCGCGCGCTCTGGTGCGCCGCGTCCTCGAGGCGGTCGTCGAGCGGCGCGAGCTCGATCCCGAGCGCCAGCTCGATCAGGTGGTCGGCGAGCCAGGCGTTCTTCGGCAGCAGCGGCCCGTGGAGGTAGGTGCCGAACGCGTTGGCCACGCGCGCGCCCTCGGTGCCGTCGACGCCGTTGTTGCCGTGGCCCCGCAGCACGCGGCCGAGCGGCTCGACCCCCGGGCCGAGATGGGTGCGCCCGCCGTGGTTCTCGAACCCGGCCACGATGCGCGACCCGCCGCCGAGGTCGGCCTCGATCGCGCAGTTTCCGATCAGCCGCGGCCCGTCCTCGCGCACGGTCCGGAGGTCCACGAGTCCGACGCCCGGGAGCTCCTCCTCGCCGAGGGCGTAGCTCGTGCCGAGGAGCTGGTAGCCGCCGCAGACGGCGAGCAGAGCGGCGCCGCGGTCGACCGCGCGGTGGATCGCGTCCCGCTTGGTGGCCACCATGTCGCGGGCCACGGCCACCTGGTCGCGGTCCTGTCCACCGCCGATGTAGAACAGGTCGTGGGCGGCCTCCTCGAGCGGCTCGCCGAGGCCCGACGCGGCGAGCTCGAAGCCGATCCCGCGCCACTCGCACCGGGCCCGCAGCACGGCGATGTTGCCCCGGTCGGCGTAGATGTTCATGAGGTCGGGGTACAGCGCACAGACCCTGAGGACGCCGGTCGGGCTCATCCCTCGGCCTCGAGCATGACCACGGTCGAGCCCACGTAGTCACCGGTCTCCGGGATCCGGCGGGCGGGCAGCACGCGGTATCCGCGGACGGCGGCCAGGGACTCGAGCGCCCGAGGAGGGAAAAGGTCCAGCACGATCGTGAAGAGTGACTCCGACAGCTCGCCCCCGGGCGCGACCGCTTGGCGCAGGCGCTCGATGGCCACCGCCTCGCCCTCGGGGCGCACCGCCACCGGACGGCTGGAGAGCACCCAGCCGCCCTCCTCGCGGATGTCGGGCATCGGGGGTTCCGAGTCGGCGACGGTCGTGCCCTCCCACGGATCGGCCAGGGCCACGGCGAGCAGGCCACCGGGGACGAGGTGGGCGCGGACCCGGTCGAGCATCGCCGCGCGCCCGTCCTCGCCGCCGAGGAGCTGGACCACCTGCATCGGTGCGATCGCGAGCGCAAAGCGCCGCCCGGAGAGATCGATCGAGCGGGCGTCGAGGACGTGCGTCCGCACCGGCAATCCCGCGGCTCGGGCCCGCGTGGACAGGGCGTGGACGAGGTCGGCGTCGGAGTCCACTCCGGTCACCTCGTGGCCCTGGGCGGCGAGGTCGAGGGCCACCCGCCCCGTACCGCAGCCGACGTCGAGCACCGGGCCGCCACGCTCGGCGGCCAGCTCGCGCCACAGCGGGCAGTCGGCCTCGTAGGAGGCGCACTCCACGTCGTGCCAGGCCACGACGTCGTCGAGGCGTGCGGCGGCGGAGCTCACTCCGACCACCGTCGTGCGGCGCCACGCTCGGCGAGGATGTCGCGCAGCTCGAGCAGCGCGGTGTAGGTGGGGAGGGCGTAGAGCGGAGCGCCGTCCCCGTCGGCCAGCGCCAGGTCGAGCGAGCCTCCGAGCTCGCGCTCCACCACCGCCTCGGCGGCCACGCCGGCGTACTTCAGCCGCAGGGCCATCTCCTCCGCACGGGTGCCCGAGCAGGTCACGCGCCGGACGCGGCCGGCGAGCAGCTCGAAGTCGGCGTCCCATATCCAGGAGACGTCGCGGCCGTCGGCGATGCCGTCGTTCAGCGCTATCCACAGGTCGATCCGCTCCTCCTCAAGGAGGAGCGTGCGCAGGACCTCGTTGGCCCCGGCCGGGTTCTTGACGAGGAGGATCGCGAGGTCGCGACCGGAGACGCGGACCCGCTCGGTCCGGCCGAACGCCGCGGTCACGCCTTCGAGCCCGGCCCGGACGTGGTCGAGGGAGGCACCGAGCTCGAGCGCGCAGGCGGCGGCGCCGAGCGCGTTGTAGACGTTGTAGACGCCGGGCAGGGGCAGAAAGGCGCGGAGCTCGCCGGCCGGCGTGTCCACCACCAGGTCGGTGCCCCTCATCCCGCGGAGGTGCACCTCGCGCGCCGCCACGGCGGGCCGCGGGCGCTCGCGTCCGCAGTTCGGGCAGCGGTAGCGACCGAGGTGGGCGAGGTAGGCCACCTCGTAGCGGTAGGCGTGTCCGCACCGGCGGCAGTGCTTCGAGTCGGCGGCGTGCTGCATCCCGGGCAGGGCGATCGAGTCGTCTTCGATCCCGAACCCCGTCACGCGCTCACGGCCACGCCCGAGGTCGGCGATCAGCGGGTCATCGACGCAGAGGACGAGCGCGGTACCGGTCGGAGCGTCGGCCACGACCGACGCCCACCGGTCGGCGATGGTCTCGAGCTCCCCGTAGCGATCGAGCTGGTCGCGGAAGAGGTTGGACAGCAGGAGCGCGCGCGGGTGAAGCGCAGAGGCCACCGCGGGCAGCCACCCCTCGTCGACCTCGAACAGCCCGAGCTCGCGCGGATCGCGACCGGCGTCGAGAAGCGCAGTCGCGACGCCCCAGTGCATGTTCGAGCCGGCGCGGTTGTGCACCACCTGACGGCCGGCGTGACGCAGGATGCCGGCGAGGAGCCCGGACGTGGTGGTCTTCCCGTTGGTGGCCGACACGAGCACCGCGCCCTCGGCCAGCCGGCCTCCGAGGCGCTCGATGGCGTCGGGCTCGAGCGCCAGCAGCACGCGGCCCGGAGCGGTCGTGCCCCCGCGTCCGAGGCGCCGGGCGGCCACCCGTGCCGCGCGGGCGAGCGCCACCTTCGCGCGCAGGATCATCGCCCGGCGGGCACGATCGTCCGCAGGCAGCGCGGCTCGACCGCCACCGTCACCGGGAGCTCCCCGATCGGGTCGCCGTCGGCGTAGACCGCGAAGGGGCGGTCGGCGTCGACCTCCACGGTGACGCCCTTCGCCAGCCGGGCCGGGACGTCGCCGTCGAGGTGGGTGCCGCGGAACACCTTCGGAAGCGACGCCAGGTAGCGCAGCTTCGGGTGCGCACCCACGAGCAGTACGTCGAGGCGCCCGTCATCGAGGCGGGCGTGGGGCACCAGGCGCATCCCGCCGCCGTACACGCCGGAGTTGGCGACGGCCAGCGCATACCCGGTCACGCGCAGCACCTCACCGTCGACGCACGCCTCGAAGGTGGCGTGGCGCCAGCCCCGCAGTGCCCTCAGGGTGGCGTACAGGTACACGAGGCTGCCACCGAGGCGCACGCGATTGGCGATGTCCTGGACGTCGGAGTCAAAGCCCACGCTGGCGATCCCGAGGAACGGCCGGCCGTCGACGGTTCCGACGTCGAGCAGCCGCTCCTCGCCCACCACGGCCAGACGAGCGGCCGCGCGGGGGTCGCTCGGCACGCCGAGCACGCGCGCGAAGTCGTTCCCCCGACCCGCCGGGACCACGGCGAGGGCGCCGTCGGTGCCGCGCAGCGCCCCGGCCACCGGGCCCGCGAACCCGTCGCCGCCGATGGCGATCACGCTCTCGCCCGCCGCTGCTGCCCGCCCCGCCTCCTCGACGGCGTCCTCGATGCTCGAGCTCACCACCAGGCGGTTCTCCGCCCCCAGCGCGTCGAGCTCCGCCCGCACCATCGGGGCCGCGCGCAGCGCGCGGCCGCGAGCCGCGGCCGGGTTGACGAGCAGCGCGAAGCGCCGCGCGGGCGCGGGCGGGCCCGGCACGGAGCGGGCTACCGCCCGCCGGCGGGCGAGGCCGGTTGCCGGATGGCGACCGGCCGCGGGGCTACGCAGCCGAAGAGGTGGCACATGGGGGCGAGATCCACGCCATCGGGCCTTAGGAGTCTAAGAGGCCGAAGGTGGGTGAGACGGCCTCGCAACGCGACGGGAGGGAGGGGTCGATGACGAGGCCGAGGAGGATCTGGTGGGCGCGCCCGCGGAAGCTGTGCGCGCTCGAGCGACCGGGCGGGGGAGGCCGCAGCCACCGAAGCGAACGACGAGCCGCGGAGATCGAGTACCTGACGGCCGGGGGCGTGCGGCTCGTGGTCTCGACCATGCGCACCCGCCACGGGATCGCGGACTACGAGAACGCGGGGCTCGAGTGGCACCACCTTCCGGTCGCCTCCGCGGCCGCCGGCGCCGAAGCCCTCGAGGAGCTGGTCCCCCTGCTGCGACGCGAGCTGCGTCGCGCCGGGGCGGTGGCCGTGCACGGTGACCTGCGCACCGACTTCGTGGCCGCCGTATGCGCGGCGCACCTCCACGAGGCGCGCGGTATCGACCCCGCCGCGGGCCTGCACGCCGCCGCCGAGGCCGGCCTCGAGGTCACGCCCGACGCGGCGGCGCTCCTCGGCGTCGACTACGAGGACGTCCAGCCCCGCTCGCCCATGGCCGCCGCCACCTCATCGGGGCGGTCGGTGACCACGTAGGCGTCGACGATCGCGCCGTCGGTGTTGATGGTGATCGAGAGCCCCGAATCGACGCGGCGGACCTTTGAGATCTCGGCCACGGGTCGGCCCGAGCCCATCCGCGGCTTCACCCGGCCGGTGGCCACCCGGTGGACCCCGTCGAGGGCCGCCAGATCGTCCAGGAGACGGCGGTATCCCTTCGACGAGGAGTGCTTGTGGTGGGTCTTGCGGGCCACGAGGATCAGGACCGGCTCGGGTCACTCGGCCCGGCGCACGTGACGAGATCGGCGAGCGATTCCGCCACCGCGAGCGGCCGGGGCGCGTCCCCGGTGGCGCCCTCGAGCGCGCGCTCGCCCTCCTCCCGCGTCGTGGCACCTGTGAGCACCAGCGCGGCGTCGAGCCCGGCGGCATGGGCGGCGGTCACGTCGGCGTCGAGGCGATCGCCGACCACGAGCACGCACCCGGCGCCCAACCGGTCGACCGCCGTGCGGATCAGCCCGGGCTCGGGCTTTCCCACGACCTCCGCCGTCCGGTCGCTCGCGTACTCGAGAGCGACGACGATGGCTCCGGTCCCCGGCCAGAGGCCGTCGGGCATCGGGTAGGTGGAGTCGCGCCCGGCGGCCACGAAGGCGGCACCGCTGCGCAGTGAGAGCGTCGCATGGCGCAGGTCGTCGTAGCAGAGGTCGTCGGTGCCGCCGACCACGACCACCGCCGCGCGCGAGGCGACGTCCGTGCCGTTCACCACCTCGAGGCCCGCGTCGGCGACGTGGCGGCACATGGCCGCGGTGCCGATCACGAAGGCGGTCTCGCCGGAGCGGGTCTCGGCGAGCAGATGCTGAGTCGCCGCGCCGACGGTCACCACGTCGCTCGTCGATGCCCGTACACCGACTCCCCACAGCCGGCGCACGTAGTCCTCCACCACGTGCCGCGGGTCGTTGGTGGCGAAGACGACGCCCTTGCCGGCCTCCCGCAGCGCCCGGATCGCCTCCGGGGCGCCGGGCGTGGCCTCCCCGCCGACGTAGACGCACCCGTCGAGATCGAGCACGAAGCCGTCGTAGCGGCGGGCGATGTCGGACAGCTCCACGCGGTGAGCATGCCAGCCTCCCTGGACGCCCGTGCCAAGCTCGAGGGGTGAGCGCGACGGCTGAGGAGACCTCCCTCCCGGCGGACATCGCTCTCGGCGCGGTCTCGCTCACGGTCTCCGACCTCGACGCGGTCGCGAGCTTCTACGAGCGCGCGGTCGGACTGGGGGCGGTCGAGCGCTCGGAGGGTCGGATGCGTCTCGGGGTCGAGGCCGGCCGGCCGCTCGTCGAGCTCGTCGAGGAGCCGGACGCGCCCCCGCCCCCCCGATGGAGCTCGGGGCTCTTCCACCTCGCCCTGCTCGTGCCCTCCCGCGCGGAACTGGCGCGCGCGGTTCGCCGCGTGACCGGCGCGGGAGGCAGGTTCACCGGCGCCTCGGACCATCTGGTCAGCGAGGCGCTCTACCTGAACGACCCGGAGGGAAACGGCATCGAGATATACCGCGACCGTCCCCGGGAGGAGTGGGAGCACACCGGCGGCGAGGTGCGTATGTCCACCCTGGCGCTCGACCTCGACGCCGTGATGGCGGAGCTGCCCGCTGGCGACGGTCCTGACGGCATGCCCCCGGGGACCGTGATGGGCCACGTGCACCTGAGCGTGGCCGACCTCGCGGAGACGGAGTCCTTCTACGCCGACGTGCTCGGGTTCGACGTCACGGTTCGCAGCTATCCCGGTGCGCTCTTCCTGTCGGCCGGGGGCTACCACCATCACGTCGGCGCCAACACGTGGACCAGCGCGGGGGTGCCTGCGCTGGCGCTCGCCTGAGCCGCGCCACCATCGCCCTCGTTACAGTCCCGCGCCGGTGCGCTCACTCCGCCTCATAGCCACGCTCCTCGGCCTCTTCCTGCTCGCGGCGTGCGGAGCGCAGGAGTCGCCCGCGCCCCCGCCGGCGCCCTCCGAGCAGCAGCGGCCGCCGGCCGCCGGCACGGGCGGCTGCCAGAGGGTGCAGGCGCCCGCCCCGCGTGAGGACGCGGATCGCAAGGCCCCCGAGGAGGCCCTCGACGAGGACGCCACCTACACGGCGACCGTGCGCACCAACTGCGGCGACTTCGCGTTCGAGCTCGACACCGAGGCCGCCCCGAAGGCCGCCGCGTCGTTCGCGGCGCTCGCACGGGACGGCTACTTCAAGGACACCGTCTTTCACCGCATCGTCCCGGGCTTCGTGATCCAGGGTGGCGACCCCACGGCCACCGGCTCCGGCGGTCCCGGATACAAGACCAAGGACCGCCCGCCCTCGGACGCGACCTACGGGAAGGGCGTCGTGGCCATGGCCAAGGCCGAGGACGAGGACCCCGGGACGTCCGGGAGCCAGTTCTACGTGGTCACCGCCGACGACGCCGGCCTGCCCCCCGAGTACGCGGTGCTCGGCAAGGTCACGAGTGGGATGGACGTCGTGGAGCGCATCGGCATGCTCGGCGACGCCTCCGAGCAGCCCACCCAGCCGGTGGTCGTCGAGTCCGTGGAGATCGCCGAGTCCTGACCGGAGCCTTCGCGGCCGGGCTTCGGGGCGGTCGCGCTCGCGGCTCGTAAGGACCGGAATATCCTCGGAGGCGTGATCCTCGACGTCACCGAAGCGGACTTCCAGGCGCGCGTCATCGACCGCTCGGCCCAGGTGCCGGTGGTGGTGGACTTCTGGGCCGAGTGGTGCGGTCCCTGCCGCCAGCTCGGCCCCGCGCTCGAGCGGGCGGCCACCGCCCGCGACGGCAAGGTCGACCTCGCCAAGGTCGACGTCGACGGCAACCAGGGCCTCGCGCGCACCTACCACGTGCAGGGGATCCCCGCCGTCAAGGCCTTCCGCGACGGCCAGGTGGCCAGCGAGTTCACCGGCGCCGTCGGCCCCTCCGAGGTCGAGCGCTTCTTCGACGCGCTGGTCCCCTCCGAGGCCGAGGAGCTCACGGCTCGGGCGGTCGGCGAGGGCGACGAGGCGTCGCTACGCCGGGCGCTCGAGCTCGATCCCCGGCAGGCCGAGGCGGCGCGAGCGCTGGCGCTCATCCTGCTCGCCCGCGGAGAGGCCGGCGAGGCGCTCACCGTGGCCGAGGGCTTCCCGGGCGACTTCCTGGCCGCGGGCCTCGCCGCCCGCGCGCGGCTCTCGATGAACGGCGACGAGCACGACGCCGCCTTCGCCGCGTGGGACCGCGGTGACCACGAAGCCGCCCTCGAGGAGCTCCAGCAGGCCTTCGCCGCGGCGCAGGACACGGCCGAGCGCGACCTCATCCGCCAGGCCATGGTCGGGATCTTCACCGAGCTCGGGGCCGCTCACCCGCTGGCCCGAGAGCACCGCCGCCGGCTCTCGCTCGCGCTGTACTAGCGCCGGCTCTCGCCGCCACCACGCCGACCCGGCACCTGCGTCAGCGCCCTCCGCGCCGTGGCGGGCTCGGCGCTGCCGCATCCATACGCGCGGACACCGCCTTTCTCTGGCGGCGGCGCCCGAGCAGCGCGGTCACGCCCAGGGCCAGGCTGACGATCAGCAGGGCCACGAAGAGGCCGCCGAGGAAGCCGATCCCCCCGAACGGGAGGAAGACCAGCTCGGCGAGTCCGTAGCCCACCGCGATCAGCACGACGACGATGGCGACGAGGATCCCGATCCCTCGCACGCGGGCGAGGCCGGCGGCGCCCGGGGGAGGGGCCACGAGCCCCATGAAGCGCAGGAGCAGGAGCTGGCGTGAGGTGGGCGGCTCCTGGCCGAGCTTCTGCACGGCGTCGCGCAGGTCGTCGGGGCGGCGCTCGGCGAGGGCGAGCGAGGCGTTCATCATCTGGCGCAGCGCCGGACGTTCCTGCGGGTGGGCTCCCACCATCGCCTCGTTGTAGAAGCGCCGGGCCTCCTTGGCGTCGTAGCGCTCGGCCGCCCGCGCGCCGAGGATGGCCCGCGCGGCGGCACGGTGCTTCGACTCGGAGAGCAGCTGCTCGTCGGTGCGCCCCTCGAGCTGCGGGATGGCGGCGAGACCGCCCTGGCGGTACTGCATGCGCTGCTGACGGGGCTTGGCCACGCGGGCAGTGTGCCAGACGCGCGCACGGCGGCGGCACCGGCTCGAGGGCTCTGCCGGCCGGCGCGGTCCGCAGGGCCCCCACTGCTCCTGTTCCTCCCGCCGCTCCTCTACTCGGCGGCGTTCTTCTCCTCCCTGCGCGATCTGCGGGACAACCTCCCCCCGATATCGCTGCTCGCGTGGGCCTCGTCCTGGTCACCACGGTCGCGGTCGCCGCGACCGCGCACTTCCTGGTCGACGGCATGTCGTGGCCGGCCGCGTTCGTGCTCGGGGCCATCGTCTCGCCCACCGATCCGGTGGCCGCGACCACCATCGCCCGAAGGCTCGGCATCCCGCGGCGGATCGTGACCGTGGTGGAGGGCGAGGCCCTCGTCAACGACGGCACCGCGCTCATCGCCTACCGCTTCGCCCTCGCCGCCGTGGCCACCGGCACCTTCTCGCTCTTCGATGCGGGCCTCACCTTCGTGCTGAGCGCGGTGGGCGGAGTGGCCATCGGGCTGGGAGTGGGATGGGTCGTGGCGCACGTGCGCCGGCGCCTCGACGATCCGCCGGTCGAGATCACGATCTCCCTGGCCTACGCGCGTCTACGGGCCGAGGTGCTCGGGGCGGAGCGCTCGGCGCTGCTGCGCCTCCGCGGCGAGGGAGCGTGGGCGCTCGCCGGGCGACTGAGGCCGGCGGCGGCCCCGGCTCCTAGAACCGCAGCACCGCGCCGATCGAGCCGTACCGGGAGAGGTCGTCGTGGCGGCGCACCACGAGAACGTCCGCCGCCTGCTGGATCGTGCGCTCGATAGCCGCCTCGACCACGTCCTCGTGCCGCTCGAGCGGACCGCCGTCGGCGGGGCACGTCTCACCGGAGACCCCGATCCAGCCGCACGACCCGCACACGACGCCCGGTGCCGCGAAACCCTCGTCGAGGAGGAGGGTCTCGACCCGGCGCTCGTTCAACACTCCGAGCACCTCGTCGAGTCCCGCCGCGCCGCGGCCGCCGCGGCCCACGCCCTCCTCGAGCGCGTCGAGCGCCTCGCGCTCGCGCCGGCGCTCGTCCTCCTCGATCAACGGCGTGGTGGAGCGCAGCACGTCGTCGGCCTTCGAGTGCTCGACGTCCACCTCGATGTGTCCGGCCAAGCGCTCGCGAAGGTCGGGAGGGAGGGCGCGCTCCATCTGGGGGTAGAGATCACGGGGGCAACCGATGACCAGCCGCTCCATCGGCGCGCGCTTCGTGCGGGAGCGAAGGGCCTCGACGGTGTCGGTCATGTGGTAGTGGGACTCCTCGTCAACGGCTCCCTGGCCACGGGACTGGGTGCCCGAGGCCTGAGTACGCCCGCCGCGGCGCTCCTCGGCAAAGCCCTCCACCTCGTCCAGGCGGTCGCCCGACCCGCGGAACAGGCGCGCGGCCCGGCGGTTCACCAGCAGGACGGCCCAGCGGCCGGGAGTAGCCAGCTCCGCCATCGGCTCGACGAACGGCGCGTCGTTCAGGGCCACCTGCGAGGGGACCGACCGGGGCAGCCGGATGGCTTCGAACAGGCCGCCGGCGCGGGAGGAGAACACCGCCAGGGCGTGCGCTCCCTTCGCCGAGAACCCGTCGCCCTCGAGGAACTCGCGCAACTGCTCGAGGTCGCCACGCAGGGCCGAGTGCTCGTCGTGGCTCAGGCCCTCGGCGTTCTTGACGCGACGCCCGGCCTCGTCGAGCAGCGACCGGATCTCGGTGCTCCGCGCCGCCGGGGTCGCGAACTCCGCGGGGTCGAGGTCGAGGTAGATGGACAGCACCTTGCCCTTCTCGGGCCGTGCTTCGGTCAGCCGGCGGAGGGTGCTCTGGTCGAGCTCGTTGATCTGCATGCGCGGGAGGTATACCCGGCCCGACGAGGAGTCACCCGCGACGAGCGCGCGCGGTCAGCCCTCGCGCCCCAGGGCGGCGAGCACGGTCTCTCCAACCCCGCGCATGAAGCGCAGGTCGGCATGGCCGAGCGCGGGCCGCGACTCGTGGGCCAGGCAGCAGAGCATGTAGAGGCGGGCGTCGCGCGTCCGCAGCGGCACGCCGACGTAGGACCCGATACCGGCCCGCCGTGTGATCTCGAGCCCGGCGGTCAACGGCTCGCGCGCGGCGTCGGGCACGGCGCCGTCGAGGCGACCCTCGAGCACGTGCTGGCAGTAGGTGGCCGACATCTCGACCGACGTCCCCTCCACGAGCCCGAACGAGTCGGCGTCGCCGGCGGCCGCCCGGATCACCTCCCGACCGTCCGCGAGCTCGCCCAGGAAGGCGACGTCCATCTCGAGCTGGTCGCGGGCGAGCGCCAGCGCCGCCGTCAGCTCATCACCGTGCGGCCCTACACGACGCTGCGGATCTTCAGCGTGCGACACCAATGGGACTACTCCCCCGCGGCGCGAGCTTAGCGGCCGGGCGGCCGAGCGCCCGCGCGCCACGATGCAGGCTGGGAGCGCGGAGAACGGGGAGAGTACGGCCCCACCACCGGCGCGCCGCGCGCGTCCGCCCGCGAGCAGAAGGGAGCACCGATGGCCGGCACGCAGTACTGGTTCGCCGCCTCCACCGAGGAGTTCACGCCCTCCGAGATGATCGAGCACGCGAAGGCGGCCGAGGAGGCCGGCTTCGACGGCCTCGGGGCCTCCGACCACTTCGCGCCGTGGTTCCCCGACGGGCGCGGATCGCAGGCCTGGGTCTGGCTGGGGGCAGTGGGGCAGGTGACCACCAAGCCCATCGGCGGGCGTCACGCCGGTCATCCATCACTACCACCCCGGGCTGATCGCTCAGGCCTTCATGTCCCTCGAGGAGCTCTATCCCGGGCGGGTGTACCTCGGCACCGGCTCCGGCGAGGCCCTCAACGAGGTGCCGCTCGGCCTCGACTGGCCCGAGCCGGGCGAGATGCTCGAGCGCTTCGAGCGCGGCCTCGAGGCCATCGACCGACTCTGGAACGGCGAGACCGTCTCGATGGACGCCGGCTGGTTCCGCCTCAAGGAGGCCAAGCTCTACACGCGGGCGCGTTCGCGGCCGAGGCTCTACGTGTCGGCGTTCGGGCCGCAGGCGGCGCGCATCGCCGGGCGTTTCGGCGAGGGCCTGTGGACGCTGGGCGATCCCGAGGCCGCGCCCGAGATCATCGAGGCCTACCGCGCCGCGTGCAGCGACAACGGCAAGGAGGAGGGCGAGATCATCCTCCAGGCCGGCTTCGCCTGGGCCGAGGACGAGCAGGCCGCGATCGAGGGCTCGCGGCGCTGGAAGCCCACCCAGCTGCCGGAGCTCTACCGCGACGACATCTCCGACCCCGACGACATGCAGCGCCGCGCGGACGAGCAGATGACAGATCAGCAGTTCGCGAAGGAGGGCTTCCTGATCGCCTCCGATCCCGACGAGCACGTCGAGCGGATCCGCGAGATCGACGCGATCGGCGGCACGGTCACCTGCCTCCAGCTCATCGGCAGCGCCGATCCGATGGGATCGATCCGCACCTACGGGGAGCGGGTGCTGCCGGCGCTGCGGAAAGGGTGAGGAGCCTCCGGGAGCGTCCGCGACCTACGCTCGCCGAAAGCCATACCCTCGCGTGGTGACCGAGCGCCCCCTCTCCACGCTGCTCGAGGGCGGCGCCTTCTTCGAGGGTCCACGCTGGCAGGGCGACCGCTGGTGGGTCTCCGACTTCTACCGCGGCGTGGTCTCCACGGTCACTCCGGACGGGCACGAGGAGGA
>Ga0136640_10000468_pt1 | contig 15455 bp, 17 predicted proteins | sample AntDrymUQ8642106_2_FD_105498 | JGI IMG/M metagenome (GOLD analysis project Ga0136640, IMG submission 105498) | Polar desert sand microbial communities from Dry Valleys, Antarctica - metaG UQ864 (21.06) | ecosystem: Environmental > Terrestrial > Soil > Desert | place: Antarctica: Dry Valley...
GCCCTCGAGGGCGCGCTGAAGCTCAAGGAGATCTCCTACGTGGCCACTGATGCCTACGCCGCCGGCGAGATGAAGCACGGGCCGATCGCGCTGCTCAGCGAGGCGACGCCGGTCGTCGTCGTCTGCTGCGAGTCGCCCGTCCGCGACAAGGTCGTCTCCAACATGCAGGAGGTCCGTGCGCGCGGCGCCCACGTGATCGCGGTGGCCACGGAGGGGGACGCGACGATCGCCGAGCACGCCGAGGAGGTTCTCTACGTCCCGCGCACGGACTGGATCCTGCAGCCGCTGCTGGCGGTCATCCCGCTGCAGGTGCTGGCCTACAAGATCGCCCGCCGGCGCGGCCTGAACGTGGACCAGCCGCGCAACCTGGCCAAGACGGTGACCGTGGAGTGACGCTTCGCCGATGAGCGTCGGCATCGACCTCCTGGAGATCGACCGCATGGAGCGGGCGCTGGAGCGGCGCCCGAAGCTGGCCGAGCGCCTGTTCACCGCGGCCGAGCGCGAGTACGCCGCCGCGCGGGCGCGGCCCGGCCAGCACCTGGCCGCGCGCTTCTGCGCCAAGGAGGCGGTGGCCAAGGCCCTGGCGCTGCAGGTGTGGGATCCCCTGGACGTCGAAGTCGTCGCGGGGGCGCCGCCGACGGTGCAGCTGTCCGGGCGCGCGGCGGTGCGCGCGGGGGAGTTGGGCGTGACCGTCGAGGTCTCGCTCACCCACTCGCGCGAGATGGCCGGTGCGGTGGCCGTGGTCTCCCCGTGATCGGCGCCTGGCTCGAGCCGCTTCCGGACGCGGCCCAGCAGCAGGAGATCGACCGCTGGGCGATCGAGGACCAGGGGCTCGGGCAGCAGGTGCTGATGGAGCACGCCGGCATCGGCCTAGCGCGGGTGGTCGAGCGCTGCGCGCCGTCCGGACGGGTGGTCGTCGTGTGCGGCAAGGGCAACAACGGGGGGGACGGGCACGTCGCCGCCCGTGCGTTGCGCGAGACGGGCCGCGAGGTGCGCGTCGTGCGCGCCTTCGAGGAGCCGTTCGACCCGGCGGGGGCGGAGGTGATCGTCGACGCCCTGCTCGGCACGGGCTTCTCCGGCGCTCCGCGCGACCCGCTGGACGGCGTCATCGCGGCCATCAACGCGGCCGGCGTGCCGGTCGTGGCGGCGGACATGCCCAGCGGGGTGAACGGCTCCACCGGGGAGGTCGAGGGCATGGCGGTGTGCGCGACGGCCACCGCCACCTTCCACCGCGCCAAGCCCGGGCTGTGGGTCCATCCCGGCAAGGCGCACGCCGGGGAGGTCCATGTCGTCGACATCGGCGTGCCGCCCGGCGCGCCCGGGGACCCCGCGGTGGGGCTGATTGCGCCGGCGGTGCTCCGCGGGCTGCCGGGTCGCGCCGCCGCCTCGAGCAAGTTCTCCTCCGGCACGGTCGTGGTGGTCGGCGGCTCGCCCGGGCTGACGGGCGCCCCGATCATGGCGGCCCACGCCGCGATGCGCGCGGGCGCGGGCTACGTGATCATCGCCAGCGGCCGGGCGAACGAGACGACGTTCGCTTTCCGACCGGTGGAGGCGATGCTGCGCCCGGTCGACACCGTCGACGAGGCCCTCGAGGTCATCGAGCGGGCGGACGCCGTCGTGCTCGGCCCAGGCCTCGGCCGCGACGGGGGCGCCCAGGCCTTCGCCCGCGAGCTCTACGCCCGGATCGAGGCGCCGCTGGTGCTCGACGCCGACGGCCTCAACGCGTTCGCCCTGGCCGACATGCCCGAGCGGCCCGCGCCCACCGTCCTCACGCCCCATGCGGGCGAGCTCGGCCGCCTGCTGGGCTGCGAGTCCGCCGAGATCGGCGCCCACCGGCTCGACTGCGCGCGCGAGGCGGCCTGCCGGTCCGGAGCGCTGGTCGTCCTCAAGGGCGACGACACGCTGATCGCCGCGCCGGACGGTCGCGTCGCCGTCTCGCCGGGCGGGGCGCCCGCCCTGGCCACGGCGGGGACGGGCGACGTCCTGTCCGGCGTCATCGCCGCGCTGCTGGCGCGCGGGGCCGAGCCCTGGCACGCGGCCGCCGCGGCCGTCTGGGCGCACGTGCGCGCGGGCCAGATCGCGGCGCACCCGCACGGGCCGGACGGGGTCGTCGCCACGGACGTCATCGGAGCGCTCCGGCCCGCCTTCGGCGGCGGGTAGGCTCTCCGCTCGATGGCCCTCACCGTCCGCGACATCATGGATGCCGACCCCGTCCGCGTCGAGCCCGACACGCCCGTCCAGGACGTGGTGCGCGCCCTGCGCAACCACGAGCTCACCGGCCTGCCGGTCGTCAACGACGGCGGTCGCTGCGTGGGGATCATCACGGAGAACGACCTCGTCATGGCCGGCGACGAGGGGGACCTGCACCTCCCGCACTTCATCGAGCTCTTCGGCGGCATCATCTTCCTGGAGTCGCTGCACCGCTTCGAGGAGCGCCTGCAACGGGCGACGGCCTCCAAGGCCTCGGACATGATGACCGAGGACCCCGTGACGATCGAGCCGACCGCCACCCTCCAGGAGGCCGGTCGGACGATGTCGCACCGCAAGCACAACCGCCTGCCGGTCGTCGAGCACGGCCGCCTCGTCGGCGTCGTGACACGGGTGGACGTGCTCGACGCCCTGACCCGCGACGGATAGCCATGCGCCGGGCCGTGGCCCGCATCGACGACGGGGCGATCGTGCGCAACTGCGCGCGACTGCGCGACGTCGCGAAGACGCGGCTGTGCGTGGTGGTCAAGGCCGATGGCTACGGGCACGGCGCCGTCGCGGCCGCGTGCGCCGCGCAGCGGGGCGGGGCCGAGTGGCTCGCCGTCGCCACCGCGCTCGAGGCGGCTGAGCTGCGGGCTGCGGGCGTTGACGGCCCGCTGCTGGTCATGGGCGCGCTGTCGCCCGAGGAGCTGCCGATCGCGCTGGCGGCGCGCGCGGACGTCGTGGCCTGGCGCCGCGGCTTCCTGGACGCCCTCCCGGGCGACGCGCGCGTGCACGTCAAGCTCGACACCGGCATGGGCCGGCTGGGGACGCGCGACGCCGAGGAGGCGCTCGACGTCGCCCGGGAGGCGGCCGCCGGCGGGCGCCTCGTGGGCGCGATGACGCACTTCGCCACCAGTGACGACGACGCGGCCTTCGCGCGCGAGCAGCTCGCGGCGTTCGCCCCGTTCGTGGCCGCGGTCCGGGATCTCGCGCCCGAGGTGCTCGCCCACGCCGCCAACTCCGCTGCCGCGCTCGGCCTCCCGGAGAGCCGTCTGGATCTGGTCCGCTGCGGCGTTGCCGCCTACGGGCTGGACCCCTTCCAGCGTGATCCGGCCGAACACGGCCTCGCGCCCGCCATGACGCTCGCCAGCTACGTCGCCGAGGTCAAGCCGATCGCTCAGGGGGAGAGCGCCGGCTACGGCCGCCGCTTCGTCGCGGAGCGCCCGGGGTGGCTGGCGACCCTGCCGATCGGCTACGGCGACGGCGTCCGCCGCGGGCTGAGCGACAACGCCGAGGTGCTGATCGGCGGGCGCCGCCACCCGCTCGTCGGCACGGTCTCGATGGACAACGTCACGGTCGCACTGCCGGCGCCGGTCGAGACGGGGCAGGAGGCGATCCTGCTCGGCGCACAGGGCGGCGAGCGCATCCTCGCCGAAGACTGGGCCGCACGCCTGCAGACCATCAACTACGAGGTCACGTGCGGCGTGTCGGCGCGCGTGCCGCGCGAGCACGGTGCTTGACGTCCTGCGCGCGGCGCTCGGCGGCGAGCGCGCCTGGGTGGTGGGCGGCGCGCTCCGCGACCGGCTGCTCGGACGCCCCACCGACGACCTCGACGTCGCCCTCGACGGCAATCCGCGGCGCGCCGCACAGGCGCTGCGGGCGGCCGCGGGCGGCGCGGCGTTCCCGCTCGGCGATACCTACGGCGGCTGGCGGGTGGTCGGTCCGCAGCGCGCCTGGCACGTGGATCTGCTGCCGCTCACGGGCGGCACGCTCGAGGCCGACCTCGCCGCCCGGGACTTCACCGTCAACGCGATGGCCGAGCCGATCGCCGGCGGCGAGGTCATCGACCCGCACGGCGGCGTGGCCGACATCGCGGCCCGGCGGCTGCGCGCGGTGGGGCCCGAGGCGTTCGCGGCCGACCCGCTCCGGGTCCTGCGCGCCGTGCGGCTGGCGGCCGAGCTGGGCTTCACCGTCGACGCCGGCACGCTCGCCGCCGCGCGCGAGCACGCGCCCGGCCTCGCCCGGACGGCGGCCGAGCGGATCTTCTCAGAGCTCAAGCGGATCGTCGGGGCGCCGCAGCCCGCCGACGCGCTGAAGCTCATGGAGGACGCCGGCGCGACCGCCGTCGTCCTGCCCGAGCTGCTGGCGCTGCACGAGGTCGAGCAGAGCGTCTACCACCACGCCGACGTGCACGAGCACACGCTCGACGTGCTGGAGGCGGTGGCCGCCCTGGAGCGCGACGAGCCCGACCCGCGGGTACGCGAGGACCTGGCGGCCCCCGTCGCCGACGACCTCTCCCGCTGGCACTCCATGCGCTTCGCCGCCCTGCTGCACGACATCGCCAAGCCGCAGACGCGCGGCGAGCGGGCCGACGGGCGCGGCGTGTCCTTCGTCGGCCACGACGCCGCCGGGGCCACCGTCGCGCGCGACGTGCTGCGCCGGCTGCGCGCGTCCGAGCGCCTGGCCGACCACGTCGCCGCCCTCACGCTGCATCACCTGCGCCTCGGCTTCCTCGTCCACGAGCGGCCGCTGAGCCGCCGCTCCGTGCACCGCTACCTGCAGGCGACCGCCCCGTGGTCGGTCGACGTCACCGTGTTCACCTGCGCGGACCGCCTCGCGACCCGCGGGCGCAACAGCGAGCCGGCGATCGCGGCGCACCTCGCGCTGGCCCGCGAGATGCTCGAGTTCGCGTTCGAGGACCCACCCGCCCAGCCGCTGATCCGCGGGGACGAGCTGGCGCGCGAGCTCGGCATCGTGCCGGGGCCGCAGCTCGGGAAGCTGCTCGCCCGGCTGGCCGAGGCCCGCTTCACGGGGGAGATCGCCACGCGCGCCGACGCGATCGCCCGGGCGCGCGAGTACCTACGCGACGGCTGAGGCCCGCACGACCTCCCGGCACACGCGCACCGCGGCCTCCAGCGTGCCGAAGTCGACGTTGGCCGCCGTGTCGTGCCGGGAGTGGTAGTTGGAGGGGAACTTGTACTTCGTGCACGAGGCGAGCACCGCCGTCGGGAAGCCCGCCCTGAGGGCGATCAAGCCGTCCGTGGAGAGGCCGAGGCGCAGCCCGCGGCGCAGCGGTTCCCCGGCACGCTCCGCGCACGCGGCCAGGAAGTCGCGGTCGGCCTGCGGGTAATCAGTCATCCTGATCATCCCCTCGCCCTCGATGACGAGCAGCTCGGGAGAGCCGAGCGCCTCCAGGCAGATGAAGCGCGTGGTGGCGCGGTCCAGCGAGCCGAAGTGCCGCCGTGCGAAGCCGCGCATGCCTTCCATGAACGACTCCTCGGAGCCCGTGGACACGAAGATCACGCGCAGGCCACCGGGCGGGTCCGCCGCGACGGAGCGGGCGGTCTCGAGCGTCGCCGCCACCGCGGTCAGGTTGTCGTTGGCGCCGGGCACGACCCGGCGCAGGCCGATGTCGGCGAAGGCCGCCACGCAGCCGAGCGCGATCGCGGTGCCGAGCCCGCGCAGGCGGCGCCGGTCCGTGAGCGCGCCGAGGGCGACCAGCGCCGGCCCGGCCACGACGAGCTGCATGATCATCGGCGAGGTCTCGATGCGCGCGTAGATCCCGGGCGCCAGGTCGGCCGGAACCGTGATGAGCTCGTCCGCGAAGACCAGCCCGCCGTGGGCGGCGTCGTGATGGGCGAGGAAGACCAGCGTGCGCGGCGCCGCCGGGTCGCCCGCCTCGGCGACGACGTTGCAGGTCGTGCGCTGCGGGAGCAGGCGCCGGAACAGGTGCGGTCCGCCCGAGACGTCGTCGGCGATCCCCGCCGCGGCGGCCACGCCGGCGATCGTGCCGAGCCGGGGCGAGCCCGACAGCCCGGCCAGCGCGGCGGCGGCCGACAGCAGTCCGAGCGGCCACCAGTAGGTCCCGTGAGCGGGCTCCTCCTCGATGCGCACGGCGAGCCCGAGCGCCCGGAAGCGGTCGCAAATCCACTCGGCCGCCTCGCGCTCCCCGGCGGACGCCGAGGGCCGCTCGATGCGCTCGAGCGTCTCGACGATCTCCCGGAGCTCCGAGCGCACGAGCCTGACGGTACTGTCCGCCGACCATGCCCGATTCCGACTGCCTGTTCTGCAAGATCGTGGCCGGGGAGATCCCGGCGGTGAAGGTCCACGAGGACGAGATGACCATGGCCTTCATGGACCTCAATCCCGGCACCCGCGGCCACCTGCTGGTGGTGCCGCGAGAGCACGTCGCGGACATCCACGCGATAACGGAGACCGACCTCGGCGCCGTCGCCCGCACTGCCCAACGCATGGCCGGGCGCATCGTCGAGCGCCTCGGCGCGGACGGCGTCAACGTGATCCAGAACAGCGGCGCCGCCGCGTGGCAGAGCGTCCTCCATTACCACGTGCACGTGGTTCCCCGCTACCAGGACGACCCGCTGCGCCTGCCGTGGACGCCCGCGCCTGGTGACCCTGACGAGATCGCCGCCGTGGCCAAGGAGCTCAGCGCTTGAGCGGTTCGCGGCGACGGCGACGGCCTTCGGACTTGCATTGAAGGGGTGGGCTATGGGAGCGTTGACCGCATGGCAACCGGTACGGTCAAATGGTTCAGCGACGACAAGGGGTTCGGCTTCATCACGCCTGACGAAGGTGGGCGGGACCTGTTCGTGCATTACTCGGGCATCATGGGCGACGGCTACAAGTCGCTCGCCGAAGGGTCCAAGGTCACCTACGAGGAGGAGTCGGGGGACAAGGGGCCGAAAGCCGTCAACGTCGTGAAGACGTAGGCTCCCGCCGGTCCTGGCGGACCACAACCTCGGCCCTTCGGCCGTGTTTGACCCTTTTATGCCTTACGAAACCCACATGACCTCGCGGTCGCGCCGTGTCCTCGGCGCCGTCGTGGCGGCCGGTCTGATCGCAGGCCTCGCTCCCGCTGCCGCGAGCGCCAAGATCATCGAGCTCGGGCAGACGAGCACCCAGCCGACGCCGAGCTGCCCCGCCAAGCCGTGCCTCGCCGTCTCTCGGACGACGGGATACCAGGTCAAGGTGGGCGAGCAGCGCGACATGTTCATCGCCCCTCGCCGCGGCCGGATCGTGGCCTGGACCGTCCAGCTCGGCGATCCGACCGCCAAGCAGATCAAGTTCTTCGACACGACGCTCGGCGGCGCGCCGTCGGCCGGGATCAGCGTGTTTCGCCCGGGCAAGCGCCTGACCGGGACGATCACCGCCCAGAGCCCGGTCGTGCCGCTGACCAACTACCTCGGTGAAACCGTGCAGTTCCCGCTGGCCACCTCCCTGTCGGTCAGGAAGGGCCACCGCGTGGCGCTGACCGTCCCGACCTGGGCGCCCGCCCTGGCGGTCGGCTTCGGCGCCGACACCTCCTGGCGCGCGAGCCGGACGGAGAAGCGGTGCGACGACACCCAGAGGCAGACCGCCGTCCGGACGCTGGGCGCGATGACGCAGTTCCGCTGCCTCTACTCCACGGCTCGGCTCACGTACACGGTGACGATGGTCACCGAGCCGCACGGCCCGCCGAAGAAGAAGGGGAGCTAGTGGCTTCCCTGCCGGTTCACGCCGTCTGAACCCGCCCGCCCCCGGCGCGCTTGGCCGCACGGGCGGCACCCAGGGCGCGGTCCAGCAGCTCGGCTGCACCGAGCGCGGCATCCGCCTCGGCCACGCCGACGGAGGCCTCGACCCCGAGCTCCGCCACGAGCGCCGAGCGGATCCGCCCGGCCGTCTCGCCGGACTCCCGCACGAGGGCGGCGGCGAACTGGTCGCCGCCGAAGCGGCCGACCAGGGAGAGCTCGCCACACTCCCGCGTGATCACCCCGGCGACGCGGCGCAGCACGTCGTCGCCGTGGCGATGACCGTCGCGCTCGTTGATCGCGTCGAAGCCGTCGAGGTCGATCACCAGGCAGGCGACCGGCTCGTCGCCGCGCAGCGCCTCGGCGAGGGCCGCCTCCAGCGCGCCGTGGTCGAGGACGCCGGTGAGGGCGTCCAGGCGTGAGGCAGCCTGGAAGGCCTCGGCGTTGCGGCAGGCGACAGAGGCCAGGTCGGCGAAGGCCTCGAGCGTGCGCAGATCGGTGGGAGTGACGCGCCGCATGCTGGTGAAGCCGATCGACAGCGCGCCCCTGAGCTCCCCATCCCAGCTGATCGGGACCGCGACGGCGGTCTGCAGCGCTGTCGCGATCGGGTTCTCCGGAAGTTTGACGTCCTGCTGGTAGGCGTTGGTGATGACCGAGCGCCCCGTCTTGAGGACCTGGCCGCCCACGCCCTCGCCCGGCTTCATGAGATAGCCCTCCCACTCCGGCGGCGTGTTGTGCCCCGCGGTCGCGCGCCCGCCCGTCACCCCGTCGCCGAGATAGACGCCCGCCATGCTGCCGCTGACGGCGAGGTCAGCCTCGAGCGTGAGTGTGCGCAGGACGGTGCCGAGGTCGAGCGAGGCGTTGAGCGCCGCGGCGGCCCGCGTCAGCGCGGCATCGCGATCGGCATGGGACTCGCGGCGCTCGTGCGACTCGATCAGCGCCAGCCCCGCGGCAGCCTGGTCGGCGATCAACTGGCCCAGCTCGACCTGCTCGTCGGCGTAGGGCTCGGGCCGCGCGCGGATCAGAACGGCGACCCAGCGCACCTCCCCGCCCCACGCGAGCGGGAGGAACATCACGCTGCGCGCGCCGAAGCGCTCCGTGTAGTCGGGTCGCAGGAATCCCGAACCGCGCGCCTCGGCGACGATCAGCGCCTCTCCCGTCTGGACCACGCGCGTCGTTCCGGAGGGGCGCTCGTCGAGCACCATCACGTAGGCGTCCTCGCGCCGTCCGCCGGCTTCGTAGGCGACAACGCGCGCGTGTCCCACGGCGGCGTCCTGCGACACCTCCACGAGGTGGACCTGGTCGACGCCCACGAGCCCGCGCGCGGCGACGAGGAAGGCGTCGACCACGTCTACGACCGAGGTCGCCGCGAGCACGGCGGAGGACAGCTCCCGGAGCCGGGGTGCGACGGCGTCCGCGCCCGTGCTCACCGGCTGGTTCCGGCTACTCGTTGCAGGCGCCGGGGTTGTCCGCGCAGAACTGGTCGAGACCCTGATCCGCCGTGGCCCCGCCGGTCCCGGCGGAGGGCGGCTCCTGCGGCGTGGACGGCGTGGTCGGCGTGGTCCCGCCCGTGCCGCCCGTCCCGGTCTCGGCGGGAGGTGTGGTGGTCGTGCCCGAGCTCGGGGCCGTCGGTGGCGTGGTCGTCGTCGCCGTCCCGCTGGAGCTGGAGCTGGAGCTGGAGGTGCCGGAGCCGCTGCTCGCTTCCGGCGTGGCCGTCGGGGTTGGGGTCGTCGTGGCGCGGGCGTCGGCGGCGCCGGGCGCGGTGCCCTGGTCCTCTGGGATCGGGAGGGTGGGCGGCGCCGACTTGACCTCGACGAAGGAGACCTCGCCACCGCCGCAGCCGGCGAGGAGCGTGACGGCCAGCATCACGGCGACCGTTGTGACGAGTCGGGCCATGCCGCTCACCGCTCCAGCGCGGACATGCGGCGGCCGCACGTCGGGCAGTCGTTGAGGTCCCTCTGCGCGAGCTGGTCGCACCAATTGCAGAACCGCAGATACTCGGGCGACCACGGCAGGTGGGACTGCGACGGCGCCGCGGGGAGGACCTTGCCCACGACCTGCATCGGCTCCCCGGTCTCGCGATCGACGTACACCCGCCCGGGCTCGGCCTCCAGGAACACCTCGCGGCCGGTCGAGGGCGTGCGCATGCGGTACAGCTGGCGCGCGCTCATCGTGGCGAACCCTAGCAGTGGCACGGGTAGGCTCCGCGCGCGTGCGCATCCTCGTCTTCCACGGATATCTCCTGCACGGGACGGGGTCCAACGTCTACAACGCGCGCCTGGCCGAGGCGCTCGTGCGCGCGGGGAACGAGGTCCATCTGCTCTGCCAGGACCGCGACCCGTTCACGCTTGAGTGGGTGGACGCCGTGGCCGACTGGGACGGCGGAGAGCTCGAGGTCTCGGTGCGGCGCGACCCCGTCCGGGCCACCGTCTACCGCCCCGACCTCGGCGGGCTGCTGCCGGTCTACGTGGCCGACAGGTACGACGGCGTGTGGGCCCGGCCGTTTCCCGAGCTCTCCGACGCCGAGGTCGAGGACTACATCGAGCGCAACGCGGCCGCCGTGCGCGAGGTCTGCGCGCGTGCCCGGCCCGACGTCGCGCTCGCCAACCACCTGGTGATGGGGCCGGCCGTGCTCGCGCGTGCGCTCGGCGACGACATCCCCTACGCGGTCAAGATCCACGGCAGCGCGCTCGAGTACACGGTCAAGCCGCACCCGCGCTTCGAGCGCTGGGCGCGCGAGGGGCTCGCGCCCGCCCGCGGGATCCTGGTCGGATCGCGCCACACGGGAGAGAGCCTGTGGGCGGCGCTGGCCGGCGACCCGTCCCTGCGCGAGCGCACGCGGCTCGGGCCGCCGGGGGTTGACGTCGAGGCGTTCAGTCCGCGCGCTCGCCCGGCCGCGGGCCTCAACGCGCTGGCGTCCCGGCTGGCGGCGCTCGAGCCCACCAGCGCGGGTGCCGCCTTCGCACGCGACACGCGCGCGGCCGCCCGGGCGCTGACCGAGGTGGACGGGCGGCTCGTGGTCTTCGTAGGCAAGCTGATCGCGTCCAAGGGCGTCGAGCTCCTCCTCGCCGCGTGGCCCCTGGTTGCAGGCGAGCATCCGGACGCCCGGCTCGTGGTCGTCGGCTTCGGCGCGTGGCGCGAGGGGCTCGAGTCCCTGGCCGGGCAGCTCGCGGCCGGCGACCTGGAGGGTGCGCGCGCGCTGCGGGCCGAGGACGGGCGCGAGCCGGGGGAGCTGGCCGCGTTCCTGGACTCCCTGCGCGGGGAGGAGCGCGAGCGCTATCTGGCCGCCGCCGGCGCCCTGCGCGACCGTGTCGCCTTCACGGGCCGGCTCGAGCACGACGAGCTCGCCGACCTGCTCCCGGCGGCCGAGGCGCTCGTCGCCCCGTCCACCTTTCCCGAGGCGTTCGGCATGGTCGCCGCGGAGGGGGCCGCGGCGGGGGCGCTGCCGATCGTGGCGCGCCACTCCGGCCTCGCCGAGGTCTCGGAAGCCCTCGCCGAGCGGGTTCCGGACGCTGCGCGGGCGTGGCTGTCCTTCACCGTGGGTCCCGGCGCCGTGATCGAGCTGGCCGCCTGTCTGAACGGGTGGCTCGGAGCGCCGCAGGATGTCCGCGAGGCGACGCGCGAGGCGATCGTGGCCGTCACGCGCGAGCGCTGGTCCTGGGACGGCGTCGCCCGCACCGTGCTGGCCGCCGCGCAGGGTCAGCTGGACGCGTTGCCGCACCCCTGATCGGTAGGCTTGCGCCGGTGAGACGGGCGTCTGCCACCATCGCTTCGCTGGTCGCCGCCACCGCTCTCGCGGCCGGCCTGTCGGCCTGCGGCATCACCAATCGCGAGCCCAACCTGATCGCCGGCAAGCGCGCCTTCGTACAGAAATGCGGCTCCTGTCACATCCTCGGGCGGGCGGGCACCAAGGGGGTCCAGGGGCCGAACCTCGACGACGCCTTCCGCCAGTCGCTCGACGACGGCATCGAGCGCAGCACGATCGAAGGCGTCATCGGTCGCCAGATCGAGATCCCCAACCGCCGCCCGCAGACGGACCCCGCGACGGGGAAGAAGCTCTCCGGGATGCCGGCGGACCTCGTCAAGGGCGACCTCGCCGCCGACGTCTCCGCCTACGTCGCCTCGGTCTCTGCCAAGAAGGGCGAGGACGACGGTCGCCTCGCCGACGTCGGCGGTGCCAAGGCCAAGGGCACGGCCAAGGCCAAGGACGGCATGGTCGAGATCCCGGCCGACGCGGACGGCCAGCTCATCTATGACTTCGCCTCCGCCGAGACGCCCGCCGGCAAGCTCGTGATGACGTCGGTCAACAAGGCGAACATCGACCACAACATCGCGCTGGAGGGCAACGGCATCGACGAGAAGGGCAACGTGGTCAAGGACGGCGGCACGTCGAAGATCGACCTCACCGTCAAGCCCGGCACCTACACGTTCTACTGCTCGGTTCCCGGCCACCGCGAGGGCGGCATGCTGGGCGAGCTCACGGTCAAGTAGGCGTTCTCGCGTCGGCGTGCGTCCGCCGCGCGGTGTCTATGGCTTGGCATTGAGGGGTGGGATCCTTGGGTGGGCGCTGAAATGCGTCCACGAGACGCTTCTCAGCGCCCAGTCGATCTCCGCCCTACCCAGCCATGCCGTAGACGTCGGCGCCCACGCGCAACGCACGCGGAGAACGCCTACAGCGCACGCACGATCAGCACGATCGCGCCGATGACGACGGCGATCACGAGCACATAGAGCAGGAGACGGAACGCCTCGCCCTCGGAGCGGAGCGGGTTCAGCACGGCGGCGCCTAGATGATGTAGATCGTCAGGTACACGACGATCCACATGACGTCGACGAAGTGCCAGTAGATGCCGGGCACCTCGACGCCACGGTGCGACGTGGAGGAGAAGTGCCCCTTGAAGGCGCGCACGCAGACCATGGCGAGCAGCGTCAGGCCGATGAACACGTGGGCCCCGTGCAGGCCCGTGAGGCCGTAGAAGATCGTGCCCTGGGCGTGGTCCTGCGGCGCGAAGCCGATGTGGACGTACTCGTTGATCTGGATGAACAGGAAGGTGCAGCCCAGCAGGAACGTGCTGAGCATGCCGGCCTTGAACCCGCGGCGGTTGTCGTTCTTGATGCACGACTCCGCCCAGTGCAGCGTGAACGACGAGGAGACGAGGATCGCGGTGTTGACCCCGGCGATGAGCTTGGGCAGCTCGGTGCCGGCGGCCGGCCACTCGGCGCCTCCCGCGACCCGCGTGAAGAAGTAGGCCGTGAAGAAGGCCCCGAAGACCATGATCTCCGAGATGATGAAGAGCAGCATCCCCAGCATCTGGGGGTCGACCCGCGACGAGCGGTTGGCCGGGGGAGGGCCGTGGTGCTCGTGGACGTCGTCCGCGTGGGGGACGGCGCCGGTGGTGCCCGCGACGGACATGGCTACGTCTTACCAGCCGTCTCCGCGGCGGACTCGACGTGGATCACGGGCTTGCCTGTCTGGCGCTTGATGCGGTCGACGAGCCCGCCCTCCATCCACTGCGAGCGGTTGCCCGGCAGCGTGGAGATGACGATCTCCGAGATGTAGAAGTAGCCCACGGCGTTCATGGTGGCGGTGAACGGATCGGGGTCGCCGATCATGCCCGCGGCGACGATGCCAGCCTCGTCGAGCGAGGCCAGCAGCTGGTCGAGCCGCTCCTTGGCGGCGGCCACCGCGCCGCCCTTGCCGTCGGGCTGGGGAACCACGGCGATGAAGCGCCGATCGCCCTCCTCCGCGAGCCCCTCGAGCCGCTGGACGAGCTCGTCGCCGGCGATCGTCTGGTTGGCGATCACCAGGGTCACGCCGAAGGGCAGGCCCTCGTTGGCGATGTCGACGACGATGTGCTCGACGGGAAGGCCGGAGTCGTCGGCGATGCGCTCGGGCAGGTCGCGCCGCAGCCAGCCCGACGAGGACGACGGGTGGGTGGAGACGATGACCTCGTCGATCTTGTGCTCGTCGATCGCGTCCATCGCGGCGTTGAAGGCGTCCTCGTCACCGACCTCGCCGATCGCCTCGATGTCCTCTCCGCGCGCGAACGCGAGCGCGAGGTCCACGCGCACCTGCGCGGAGGAGCGGACCGCCTCGTCATAGACCACGTTGCCGAACTTGGGGCGGGTGCGGGGGACGACGATGACGAAGCGCGCGTCGCCCTCCTTGCTGCGGGCCCGGATGCGGTCCAGCAGCGCCCGGCCGCCGATCGTCTCGTTCGCGAGTACCAGGATGTTCGCCATGCGCTAGGCCTCCGCCTTCGCCGGGTCCCCGCCGCTTGCGGTGGGTTCGTGCTCCTTGTCCGGGCTCTTGAAGATGCCGTGGACCGCACCGGGCACGCCGTACTCGTAGGGCCCGCCCACGACCGTGGGAATGTGGTCGAAGTTGAAGATCGGCGGGGGAGAGGACACCTGCCACTCCAGCGTCAGCGCCTTCCACGGATTCGCGGTCGCGCGCGGGCCGCTGCGCCAGCTCGAGACCATGTTGTAGAGGAAGATGAGCGACGAGATCCCGAGCATGAACGAGGCGATCGAGATGACGAGGTTCCAGCTCGCCCACTGCTCGGAGTAGTCGAACACGCGGCGCGGCATGCCCTGGATGCCGATCAGGTGCATCGGCGCGAAGGTGGCGTTGAAGAAGATGAACGTGCTCCAGAAGTGCATCCGGCCCAGGCGCTCGTCGTACATCCGGCCCGTCATCTTCGGGAACCAGTAGTAGACGCCCGCGAAGATCGTGAACATCGACCCGCCGAACAGCACGTAGTGGATGTGGGCGACGATGAAGTAGGTGTCGCTGACGTGGATCGTGAACGGGATCATGGCGAGCATCACGCCCGAGATGCCGCCCAGCGTGAACATCGTCAAGAACCCCAGGACGAACAGCATGGGCGTGTCCAGGTGCAGCACGCCTTTCCACAGCGTCGCCAGCCAGGAGAAGATCTTGATGCCCGTCGGCACGGCGATGATCGCGGTGGTGATCATCATGGGGACCCGGATCCACGACTGCATGCCGCTGACGAACATGTGGTGCGCCCACACGGTGAAGCCCAGCATCACGATCGCCAACAGGGAGAAGGCCATCATCCGGTAGCCGAAGATCGGTTTTCGCGACTTCACCGAGATGATCTCGGAGACGATGCCGAAGCCGGGCAGCATCATGATGTAGACGGCCGGGTGGCTGTAGAACCAGAACACGTGCTGGTACATCAGCGGGTCGCCGCCCGCCCCCGAGTCGAAGAAGCGGAAGCCGAGCGCGCGGTCGAGCAGGACGAAGAACTGCGAGGCGGCGACGAACGGCGTGGCGATGACCACCAGCAGCGACGTCGAGAAGTTCGCCCACACCAGCAGTGGCATGCGCCAGAAGCTCATTCCGGGCGCACGCATGGTGATGATCGTCACCAGGAAGTTCAGCGCCGTCGCGATCGACGAGGCGCCCGCGAACTGCACCCCGACCGTGAAGAACATCTGCCCTATCGGCGTGTCGGTCGAGAGAGGCGCGTAGGCCGTCCAGCCCGTCGCGAACGAGCCGCCGGGGGCGAGGAAGGAGGCGACCATCATGATGCCGGCGAGCGGCAGCATCCAGAACGACAGGGCGTTCAAGCGCGGGAAGGCCATGTCCGGCGCGCCGATCATCAGCGGCAGCACGTAGTTCGCCAGGCCCGCGAACACCGGGATGATGAACAGGAAGATCATCAGCGACGCGTGGACCGAGAAGAGCCCGTTGTAGGTGTTCGCGTCGAC
>Ga0136640_10000469_pt1 | contig 15452 bp, 9 predicted proteins | sample AntDrymUQ8642106_2_FD_105498 | JGI IMG/M metagenome (GOLD analysis project Ga0136640, IMG submission 105498) | Polar desert sand microbial communities from Dry Valleys, Antarctica - metaG UQ864 (21.06) | ecosystem: Environmental > Terrestrial > Soil > Desert | place: Antarctica: Dry Valley...
GGGGGCCCACCCTGGTGAGGACCTCGCGCGACGCCCGCGACGGCGCCGCGGCGGGCTCGCCCGGAGCCCTCGCTAGCTGCTGCCCCGTTCGTGGCGGGGCACCAGAACGTCATAGAGGCCCCTTCTCAGCCTGACGCGGTATTCGGAGGCCAAGAACTCGTCCACCGCCCGCGAGCCGCTCGGACGCCCGCGGAGGTTGGGCTCTCGCGCGGCCGAGATCGGGTCGTTCCAGCGCACGATCGCCCTGGGCTTGGCGCTGCGCAGCCGGGCGACGATACGGCGCTGGGTCCGCGGCTTCGCGAACAGCCCTACGTCCCGCGGCAGCACGTTCGGACGGTCGGTGAGCACGTAGAGCAGCGGATTGTTGTACCGGACGATGTCCGAGCGTGCCGTGGCGGCGTAGATGGGCTCGCCGGTCGGCACCAGGCGCTGCACGAGGCGCACCACCTCGGGTAGCGCCTTGGCGTCCACCGGGCGGGCCTTTACGCCGTGCGCCAAGGGTAGGTCGAGGCTGTCGTAGGGCTGGGGCTGCAGGAGCGCCGATGTCCGGTTGGCCACTCCGTAGACCAGGAGCAGGGCGAACAGCCATGCGGTCCCCACCGCAAGGGTCCGGGCCGGGTTGCCCAGTTCCCAGAGGGACCAAGCGGCGGCGGGGAGCACCACGGCGAGCACCACGATCCCCGGGTTGGCGTGGAACTCGTCGGTGCGCGAGAGAAGGTAGAGCAGGGAACCGGCGCCCAGAACCAGCAGCCCTACGAGCTGCCAGGCGATTGACCGCGCACCGCCTCGCAATACGGTAAGGCACCCGAGCGCCGCCAGCGCGAAGCCCGCGGTCACGATGAGCGGCACGTAGAAGCCGAGTACGTCCTTTAGGTCCTCGGCCAGCGCCCCCGGCGGCCAGCCCCGCAGCGAGCCGTCGTAGGAGAGGGGAAAGGGGAGCGTCCAGTAGCTGCGCTCGCGGGAGCTCGCCCCGATCAGGGCCTCGTAAGTGTCACCGGGGCCGGCCGCGACTATGAAGGGGGCGTAGAGCGCCAGGCCCGTCAGGGACGCGGCGCCGGCGAAGACGCTGAGGCGCCCGGCGCGATCGCGGATCTCGGAGCCCGGCGCCAGCACGGTCGCGAGGGTCACCGCGCCGCCGGCGTAGAGCCCGAAGTCCAGGCGCCACGCGGCGGCGATGCCTACTAGGAGCCCCGCCCACAGCACTGCGCGCCGGCCGGACTCGGGCGCAGTGGCCAACGCGAACCCCGCCAGCCCGAGGAGCAGTGCCACGGGGAAGGGGTTGGCCGACACCGGCTGAGCCATTGCGCAGCTCGAGCAGAGCCAGGCGGCCAGGGCCGGCGCGAGCGGCACGTGGCGGCGAGCGAGCACGAACACCAGCAGGGCCACCCCGGCGTCGCAGGCGATCCGCACGAGGCGCCACCACAGCAGGGAGTTGCCGAAGACCTCCGACGCGCCGGCCAGCAAGTAGGGATGTCCCGGCCCGTAGGGCCACATGAAATCCGCGTAGGGCATCTGACCGTCGGCCACCCGGGCGGCCGCGGCGAGCACGAAGCCCTCGTCAAACGGGTCGATGCCGCGCAGCACCGTGAAGGACGAGACGGCCACCGCAGCGGCGTACAGGAGCACGAGCAGCCGCGGCCGGGACATCCGCCCAGCGTAGTGTCGAAGTGCGCTGGCGATCCCATCCTTAGAGTGCCGTGCGTGGATCTGCCTGTTGCGCGCATCACCCAGACTCGCATCCGCTCTTCCTTCGGCCGTGATGGCTGACGGACCAAGGCGCACCGTGTCGGTGGTGATCCCGGTGCTCGACGAGGAGGGCACGCTGCCGGAACTGCATAAGCGTCTGCGAGAAGCCCTAGCTCCCGCCGGGCGTCACGAGATCGTCTACGTGGACGACGGCTCCACCGACGGGTCGGCTGCGATCATCGAGCGCTGGGTGCAGGAGGAGGACGGCGTTGTGCTCGTGAAGCTTTCGCGCAACTACGGCATGGAGGTGGCGATGGCCGCCGGCCTGGACTACGCGGAGGGCGAGTACGTGGCGCTGCTTCATGCCGACCTCCAGGACCCCCCGGAGTTGATTCCCCAGATGATCGAGATCGCCCGCGAGGGCGCCGACGTGGTCTACGCGCGCCGCATCGGCCGCGACGAGAGCAGGCTCAAGCGCTCTATGGCCACGGCCTTCTATGCGTTGATGGAACGCCTCGCGCGAGTGCCCTACCAGGGTCAGGCGGGCGACTTCCGGCTCATGTCACGGCGAGTGGTGGAGGCGGTTCGCAAGATGCCTGAACGCCGACGGTTCATACGGGGCATGGTGGCGTGGGTGGGCTTCGTTCAGGTGCCGATCGAGTACCGGCGCGCCGGGCGGGCCCACGGAAGAGGCGCTTCGTACCCGCAGCTCTTTCGCCTCGCGGCCGAGGCGCTCACGTCTTTCTCCGATGTGCCCCTGAGCTTGGCGACCATCGTGGGCGTCTTCACCGCGGCGGTGAGCGGGCTGGCGGGGCTGACCGTGGTCGTGCTGGCCGTGGTGGGGGTCGTGAGCCTGTCCGTGAGCGTCCTCGTGCTTCTTGCCCTGCTCTTCCTAGGTGGTGTGCAACTCATCAGCGTGGGCATCATCGGTCGCTACCTGGCTCGGGTGCACGAGGAGTCGCTTCATCGTCCGCTGTACCTGGTCGACCGGGTGATGGGTGCCAAGGAACCGGCACCGTGAAGGAGGCGCTGTACGACCAGATCCACGAGATCGAGGAACGCCACTGGTGGTTTCGTGGAAGGCGCGCAGTGATCCGGGCGCTCTTGGGCCACGCCGAGCTGGGGAGATCGCCCCGCATCCTCGACGCCGGGTGTGGCACCGGGCGCAACCTGGCCGAATACGCGAACATCGGAGCCGCGGAGGGCGTTGAGCCTTCGCAGACGGCGGTCGACTTCTGCCGGGCGCGCGGCTACGCCGTGCAAATGGCTCCGCTCGAGAAGCTGCCGTTCGATGAGGGAGCCTTCCACCTCGCGTGCGCATCTGACGTGCTCGAGCACATCGCCGACGACGGTGCTGCGCTGCGTGAGCTGCGCCGGGTGGTCAGGCCCGGAGGGGCCTTCTTGGCCACCGTTCCGGCCTATGACTGGATGTGGAGCCACCACGACGACAGCCACCACCACGTGCGCCGGTACACCCGATCGCGGCTGCTGGCGCGGGTGTCCGAGAACGGCTGGCGGCCGGTCTTCGCCACCTACTTCAACTCGGTGCTGCTGCCGCCCATCGCCGCGGTGCGCGCGGTGCAGCGCTTTCGCCCTGCGCCCCAGCGCACCGACTACGAGCTCACGCCTGCGCCGCTGAACGCTCTGCTCGAGATGCCGATGCGCGCCGAGGCGCGGCTGATCGCGGGTGGACGCCGCCTGCCGGCCGGGCTCTCGGTGGGACTGATCTGCCGCGCGGAGTGATCACGCGCAGGGCCTTGTCGCGCGCTGAACGCACTGCACGCGGGGTCACGTGCGGCCTCTTGCTGGTCGGCCCGGCGGCGATTGCCTTCTTCACCGGTGGGATCAACGATGACCCCCGCGACCTCGGTGCCGTCGCCGTCTGGGTGTTGGTGGCGGGCGCCGCGGTCGTGGTCAGCCCTGTGCCGGTGCCTCGCGCGCGCAGCGGCCGCATGGCGCTCGGGGGGCTCGCCGCCCTGGCTGTACTGGTGTCCCTCTCAGCCCTATGGGCGCCGCTTCACGGACCCGCCCTTGATGACCGCGTGCGCCTGGTGTTCTACCTCGGCACCTTCCTACTGGCGGCCGCCGCGTGGGAATCGAGGAGCGCGGTGCGACTGGTCGAGCCATTCCTGGCGGCGGGCGTGGTGGTGGTGGTGGGCTACGGGCTCTCAGAGCGCCTCCTGCCCGACCTCGTGAGCTTCGAGCGACCCGTCGGTGCTGACGGATCGCTCAGGCAACCGATCACGTACTGGAACGCCATGGGTGTGCTGGCGGCCTTCGGGCTGGTGCTCGGGGCGCGTGTCGTGGGGGACGCAGATCGGGAGACCCTCCTGCGCTCTGCCGCCGCAGCCGCGTGCGCACCCCTCGGAGCGGGCGTGATCCTCACTGCCTCGCGCGGAGCGATAGCGGCGCTGGCGGCGGGGTTGGCGGCGCTGGTGCTGCTGGCTCCCGAGCGCCGCCAGGCCAGAGCGGCGGCGCTCGCACTCGGGGCGGGCATGACAGGCGCGCTGGCTGCGGGCCTGCTGCCGGCGGTGCGCACGCTCGAGGGTGGCGCAGCCGAGCGCCGGCTTCAGGGACTTGTGCTGCTCGCCGTGATGGTGGCGGTGGGGGCCGGTGCTGTGCTCGCCGAGCGCCGGCTGGTGCCCGTCAGCGGCCGAACCGCTATGCCGAGGCCGGGGCGCGCACTCGCGCCTCTCGCCGCTCTCGCACTCGCGGCCGTGCTGGTGCCGGCGCTGGCCGGAGGCGGGGGACGCGGTGTCGGGGGCAACCGAGACGACTACTGGGGCGTGGCGGTGCAGGTGTTCGCCGACCAGCCCGTGCTGGGAGCGGGCTCGGGCTCCTTCGTGGCCGAGTGGGCGCGCAGGCGCGAGATCGAGGAGTCCGTGCGCGACGCCCATTCCCTCTACCTCGAGACTGCCGCCGAGCTGGGGCTGCTGGGCCTGGTGGCCCTGGGACTCTTCTTCGCGGGCGTCGGACTCGCCGCGTACGGCACCCACCGCCGCGATCCCGCCCTAGCCGCCGGGCCTTGCGCGGTGCTGATCGTGTTCGCGGTCCACGCCGCCGTGGACTGGGACTGGGAGGTCCCGGCGGTGGCCCTGCCGGCGCTGGTGCTAGCCGGCGTGCTGGTTTGGGGCGACGACCCAGGGCGCCTCGACGCGTCTTCACGTGACGTAGGCGCTCGGGCTCCGCGCGAGCCTACCTCCGCTCCGCGCGCGGGTTGAGCTCGAGCACCCGCTCGCGGGCTCGTGCCGCGCCCTGGGGATCCGATCGGCTCAGGGCAAGGAGCAGCGAAAGCCAGGCCCCCGGGTTGTCGGCTTCCTCGCGCACGGCCTGCCGTGCCAGCGGCACGGCCTCTCCCTCTCGGCCGGCGCGGGCCAGCTCGGTGGCGGCCAGCACGACAGGGCGGCTGTCGGTGCATCCCCGGCGCAGGGTGGCCAGCGCTGGCCGGAGCGCCCCCGCCCTGCCGGTGCCCGTCACATCGCGCACCACGTCGGCGCCTGCCTGCGAGCATCGATCCTCGGACCGCCTAGCGCTGAGCACTAGGACACATACAGCCACCGCCACGACGCCGATCGCCACTCGCGACACGGCTCGGGCAGCGCTCGGCATGGCACCACAGGCTAGCCTCCAGCCCCGCTGATGAGGCCACACCCCCGCACGCAGTTTCTCGCGCGTGTGCCGGCGATCAGGAGACCGGGTCCTCACGCGCTGCTGCCCGCCTGCCTTGCGGTGCTGGCCTACACGATCGCGTTGGCGCAGCGTCCCGGGCTGTTGGCGGCGGACACCAAGATCGATCTCCACACGGATCCCATAGGCTTCCTGGGCGACGTGGCGTCAGTCTGGAGCGCCTCGGGCGGCCTTGGCCAGGTGCAGGCCGGCCAGTACGCCGGCTACCTCTTCCCGATGGGCCCGTTCTTCGCGGTGGGGGACCTGCTCGGACTCGCGCCTTGGCTGGTGCACAGGCTCTGGCTCGGCACCCTGCTCGCGCTTGCCGCTTGGGGCACTGTTCGCCTGCTTGACGCGCTGATCGACGGTCCGCGTGGGGTCGCTCACGCGGTGGCGGGCACCCTTGTGCTTCTCAACCCCTACGTGGTGGTGTTCGCGAACCGCACCAGCGTCACGCTGCTCGGCTACGTCGCGCTTCCGTGGCTGCTCTTGTGCGTGCACCGCGGCCTCAGGGACCACAGGCGCTGGCTGTGGCCGGCCGCCTTTGCGCTTGTACTGGCTTCGAGCGGGGGAGGGGTGAACGCCGCGGTCACGGCGTGGGTGATGCTTGGGCCCCTGCTTCTGCTGGTCTACGAGGTGGCCTTCGGCGGGGTCAGCCGCAGGTCGGCGGTCGGCCTGGTGGGGAGGACGGCGCTCCTTTGCGTGCTTGCCTCCCTGTGGTGGATCGTGCCGGTGGCCGAGCACGCCCGGTACGGGCTGAACTTCCTTCCCTTCACGGAATCGCCGGGTGCGATCTGGGACACCACCTCGATGGCCGAGAGCTTCAGATTGTTCGGCTACTGGATCGGCTACCTCGGAACCGGCTACGGCGGACGCCTCGAGCCCTACTTCGACACCGCCGGAACCCTGCTCTTCACCCCGCTGGTGGTGCTCGCCAGCTTCGCCGTGCCCGCTCTGGCAATTGCCGGCTTCGCCTGGACCAGGCGCTGGGCCTACGGGCCTTTCTTCTTGGCTCTCACGCTTCTCGGACTGCTGGTCATGGGCGCGGGCTTTCCCGAAGGGGCGCCGCTACGACGCGCGGTCACCTTCACATACGGCGAGGTGGACGCGTTGCAGTTCCTGCGCACCACCTACAAGGCGGGTCCGCTCGTCGCTCTCGGCCTGGCCTGTCTGCTCGGCGGCGCAACAGGGGCCCTGTGGGCCCGCACCCAGAGCCGGCCTGTCTTGCGGATCGGGAGCGCCGTGGCGCTTGCCCTCTTGATGGCCGGGGCGGCGTGGCCGCTGCTCGGTGGCAGAGCGGTGGACCACCAGATCACGTTCGAGCGGGTGCCCGCCGCATGGCAACGGGCCGCGGAAGACCTGGACCGAGAGCTCCCGGAGAACACACGAGCGCTCGTGCTTCCGGGTCAGCTCTTTCCCTTCTATCGGTGGGGGGGCACCCAGGACCCGATCCTCCCCGCGCTCTCCGAGCGTCCCGTGAGCGTGCGCGGAGTGGTGCCCTTCTCAGATCTCCACGCGGCCGACCTGCTCGTGGCCACCGACGCGCTCCTGCAGCAGCGACGGCTGTTCCCCGGCCAATTGCCCCCGGTTCTCGGCCTGATGGGCGTCGGGGCTGTGGTCACCGGCACCGACGACGACCGCGACCAGAGCGGCTCGATCGAGCCGGCGGCGGCGGAAGAGCTGCTGGCTGCGCAGCCGGGGATGAGGCAGGCCGACCGTTCCTACGGAACGCCGCGCGCCTTCCCGCAGGCTTCCGCTGACCTCCCGTCAGGTGACGCTCCTCCCCGGCTGCGGCTGCCCGAGGTGCGGCGATACGACACAGGGGGCGGCCAGGGCCTGGTGCGCGTGGCGCCCCTGGGTCCCGAGACGGTGGTGGACGGATCCGCGGAGGGCCTACTCGCCCTGGCGGCGCTCGACCTCCTTCCCGCGCGGTTGCCTCTTGCCTACGCCGGCGATCGCGATCCCTCCGAGCTTCGAGAGGCAGCGGCGCGCGGAGCGCGGATCGTGATCACCGACACCAACCGCAGGCGCGCCTTTCTCTCCTCTCGCGTGAACCAATCCACCGGGTTCGTGCTGGGACCAATGGACGATCCGCCGAAGGACTCGGCTTTCCTCAACCCTTTCCCGGGGAGGGGGACCAACGCCCAGACGGTGGCGCTGCTCGACGGAGCACGTTTCATCGACTCCCCTTACTCACCCAACTTTCCGCAGTTTCCCGAGCACCGGCCCTACGCGGCCTTCGACGGCGATCGCTCCACATACTGGGTGGCCGACCGCTACCTGGCCCGTTCGCGCCGCTGGATCGAGATCGGATTCGATCGCCCGCTGGACGTGCCCTACCTAGACCTCCTACCTCAGCGTGAGACCGAGACGGAGGTGGTGGAGGTAGAGATAGCCGGCAACCGTTATCCAGTGAAGCCCGGATGGAACCGGCTGGCGGTGGGGCTGAACCGGGTGCGCGACCTGCGGGTGCGCGTCACGAAGCTCCGCGGCCCCCGCGATCGCTTCCGGGGTCCCGGGTCGTTCGCCGAGCTTCGGATTCCGGGCCTGCGTGTGCGCGAGCGCCTGCGTCCGCCCCGGCTGGCGGAGGCCGCGCTGAGCGGGGAGCCCCTTGACCGCGCACCGCTTTCCTACGTGTTTACGCGAATCACCGGCGACGACCCGTTCCGGCGTTCTCGGCGTCCCGATCCAGACCGCGGGCTGGTGCCCAAAGGACGCAACCAGGAGGCAGCTTTGACGGCCGAGCCGGGCGACCCCGAAGAGCGGATGGCGCGCTCGGTCGGGCCACCGGCGGCGAGGACGTTCTCCGCCCAAGCCCTGCTCACGGTCGCGCCCGAAGCTCCGGACGACGGCCTTGACCGACTGGCAGGCTACCGAGGCTCCGCCCGCTTCTTCTCGTCTGGCCGTTTCCAGGGCCTTGCCGCCCGGAGGGCCTCGAGCGCCTTCGACGGTGACCCCGCCACGGCCTGGATAGGACAGGGCAAAGCGGGCTCGCCGCCATGGATTGCCTGGAGCCTGCCGCAGGCCCTCCTCGTACGCGCCCTCGTACTCGAGCCCATACGCGAGCGGGTGGGCGTGCCCACCGAGGTGCGTGTGCGGTGGGCCGGCGGGAGCACCGGGCGGTTGGCTGTGTCGCCCGAGGGAGGGGTGACCCTCCCTCGGGGGGTGCGCACGAGGCGGCTGCGGATCGACGTGCTCGATGCGAAGCGGCCGGCGGGGGCGACCGGGGTCCTGAAGGAAGCCGTGGGAATCTCCGAGGTGCGCGTTCGCGGCCTCGACCGCGTAGCGGTGCCGCGCTCGGGCCCGTTGCGGGCCCCTTGCGGCGTGGTCGGAGTTCAGACCTCCGGCGGGCGCCTGACCATGAAGCTGCAGGGGAGCGTCGAGAACCTGGATCGCGGGACCGCCTTGAAGGCGGCGCACTGCGGGCAACGGGTGACGCTGCCCGCTGGGCGCGCGACTGTGGCCGTGGAGCAGAGCCCGTTTCGCGTGGACATCCTGCGCCTGGACTCCCCGGCACCGAGCCCGGTTGCGGGCCTCGCAACCGGGGGCGGGAGGGTGCTCGATCCGGGAGCGCCCGGGCGAGGGCGCTACGAAGGGGTCAAGGTTTCACTGGAGGGACCATCCTGGCTGGTGCTGGGCGAGAGCTTCAACGGCGGCTGGCGTGCGTCGTGCGATGGAGAGTCGCTCGGGGCGCCCGAAGTGGTGAACGGCTTCGCCAACGGGTGGCGCGCACCCGCGAGTTGTAACGGTGTGCGCTTCGACTTCGCGCCCAACGGCGTGGCGCGCGTGAGCTACTGGGTGTCGGGTCTGGCCTGCCTGGTCATGATCGGGCTGCTCTTGGCCGGGCTCTCGCGCGGTCGTAACCGAAACGCGAAGGCCACCGGCGCCCGGATGTGGGGGTCCGAAGGGCCCCGGCGGTGGCCGCTTCGCCGCGCCCTGGTCGCCGGTGCGCTGCTGGCCCTGCCGGCCGCCTTCCTCTTCTCGTTGCGCGCCGGCGCGGTGATCGGACCCGTGGTGGCGCTGCTGCTCTGGCGCGCGGCGAGCGTCCGTTCGCTCGCGCTGTGTGCCGGGTTGCTGCTGGGCGTGGTGGCGCCTGCGCTGCAACTGGTCATCCTGCCTGACGATCTGGGTGGCTTCAACAGCGAGTACCCGCTGGACCTGATCGCCGTGCACTGGGTGGCGGTGGGCGCCTGGGTGCTCTTGGCCCTGGCCCTCGCGCGGTCGCTGGCCGGTCCTATCCTGAGTGAGGTGCCGGAGCGGGGCAGGTACTGAGTGAAGACTGCCGCCCTCAACTGGCTGCGACGACGGCCGGCCCTTGCCGCCGGCCTCATCTACCTTCTGCTCGGCACCGCCTTTGTCTCACCGGCGCTCGTGCCCGGGCACACGCTCTCGGCCTCGGACTTCCAGTGGGTCGCGCCGCCCTGGATCGAGTCCCGCCCTGACTCGGTGCGTCCCTCGGGCGGCTCGAACGGCGAGCTGGCGGACACCGTCAGCGTTTTCCAGCCCTTCGCCCGCTTCGCGAGCGAATCCTTCCCGGACCCCCCGCTTTGGAACCCACACGTGATGGCGGGCAGGCCCTTCCTGGCCAACGCGCAGTCAGCGGTGTTCTCCCCGTTCTCGCTGCCGGCCTACGTGCTTCCCTTCTGGGACTCACTCGCCGTGGTGGCAATCCTCAAGCTATTCGTCGCCGCCTTCGGTACCTTCTTGCTCGCGCGCGCTCTGGGAATGCGTTTCGGAGGCGCTCTGGTCTCGGGTCTGGTCTTCGGCTTTGGCCTGTTCTTCGTGGTGTGGCTGCCGTGGCCCCTCACCAGTGTCTGGGCCTTTCTCCCCTGGCTTCTGCTCGGGTCCGACAGGATGGCGAGAGCTCCCAGCCCACTCGCGGCGGCCGGCCTGGCGGTGGTGGTGGCGCTGCAGTTCTTCGGCGGTCATCCCGAGTCCAGCTTTCACGTGCTGTTCGCGGCGTTGGCCTTCTTTGTCCTGCGTCTTCTAGGGGCGCCAGGCGCCACCCGGCGTCCGAAAGTCAGGAGAGGGCTGTTCTTCGCGGGCGCCCTGGCGGGCGGCGCGGCCCTCGCGGCGGCGGCCGTGATCCCCTTTCTCGAGCTGCTCCTACTGTCGGGCGACATCGACCGGCGGGCCGGGCAGGAGGCGCTGTCGGTGCCGCTGGAGTACCTGCCGACCGTGCTGATGCCCGACTTCTGGGGGCGGCCCACCGGGTACTCGATCAAGGGCTTTTACGTGGAGCGGGCCTTCTACGCCGGGGCATTGCCACTCATGCTCGGCCTCGCCGCGCTCGTGATCCGGCCCGCCCGCGAGCGGGTGGCTCTCGCGCTGTTCGCCGTGGTCGCGCTTCTCGTAGTGGTCGGGGTGCCGCCGTTCTTTGACCTCGTCACCGCCCTGCCCGGCTTCGCAACCGCGCACAACACCCGGCTGACCATTCTCTTCCTGGTCTGTGTCGCGCTCTTGGCAGGCTTCGGCCTCGACGAGCTCACGACCCGCCGCGCAGCCGTGCCCCGCGCGAGGCTGGTCGCCGGCGGGGCGCTGGCGCTCTTCTGCGTGCCGCTCGTGTGGCTCGTGGCCGCGCGACCGTCGCCCGCGCTCCTCGACACCGCGCTTGACCTTGCGTGGGGCTTCGCGGAGCCCCGCCGCCCGGAAGGTGAGCCGACCAAGTTCGACTTCCATTCCATCCGGCTCGCGGCGCTGATCGTGTGGCTCACCGTGGCGGGCGCGGCGCTCGTGCTGTTGAGCCTTCGGCTTGGCCTCCGCCGCAGGCTGCCCGTCGCCGCATTCGTGACTCTCGCCGTGGCCCTCATCGCGCTGGACCTGTTCCGGGCCGGCATGGGTCAGAACCCGGCGATCCCCGAGAGCCACGCCGAACAGCCGGTCACAGGTGCCATTCGGCATATCGAGGCCCACCGTCCCGCTCGCTTCGCGGGCATCTATCTGCCGGGCTCGGTGGTGCCTCTCCCGCCTGACGTCGCGATGACCCTCGGGCTCTATGACGCCCGGGGCTATGACTACCCGGTGGAGGGGCGCTTCGACAAGCTCTGGCGGCGTGCGGTGGCCCCGGCGAACACCTTTGCGCCACCGACCACGCTCGCCCAGACCACACCCGAGGCGCTGCGCGTTCTCAGCCTGCTGGGCGTTCGCGACCTGATGGAGCAACAGTTCGGAGCCAAACAGACGGCTGCCGGGCTGCGGCTGGCCTACGACGGCGCCGACGCTCGGGTCTATGAGAACCGGGGAGCGTATCCCCGCACCTGGCTGGTGGGCTCGCAGCACGTGGTGGGCTCAGAGGAGGAGGCCCTCGACGAAGTGGTCGAGGCCAACGACACCGACCTCCGTTACACAGCGATCACCGAGAGCCCGATCGGCGGGATCCCTCGAGTCGGTGCGACGCCGGCGGGCGCCTCGGCGGGCGAGGCACGTCTCGATCGCTACGAGGGGGAGCGTGTGTCGGTGTCCACCCAGGCGTCCAAGGCCACCGTCCTCGTGCTCAGCGACCTCCACTACCCCGGGTGGAAGGCCCGGGTGGACGGCAGGGACGCCGAGATCGAGCGGGTGGACTACATGCTGCGGGGCGTCGCGCTCGGTCCGGGCGAGCACCGCGTGGACTTTCGCTACGAGCCCCTGTCCTGGAGGATCGGGTGGATCGTCAGCCTCGTGGCGCTCGCCGGCCTGCTGGCGGTTGCGTCCCTTGGGCTGAGGAGGCGCCCCGCGTGAGCGCCTTGCGCCGCCGTCCGACGCTGGCTGCCGCGCTCGTGTACGCGCTGTTGGCGGTGGCCTTCGTGTCCCCGGCGCTGGTGCCCGGCAAGGTCTTGTCCAACTCCGACTCGCTGTGGTTCGTGGCCCCCTGGAGCTCGGATATCCCCGAAGGCCTCGAACGCCCCGCCAACGACGAGGTCGGCGACGCCCCAGCCGTGCTCTTCCCGTTCGTCGAGTACACAAAGAGCAGGCTTCCCGACGTGCCTTTGTGGAACCCGCATATCGTCGGCGGAAGGCCGTTCCTGGCAAACATGCAGTCGGCGATCTTCTCGCCGTTCAGCGTGCCCTCGTACGTGATGCCCTTCTACGAGTCGCTGGCCTTAGTGGCTGCGCTCAAGCTCTTCGTTGCCGCCTTTGGCACGTATCTCCTCTCCCGGGCGCTCGGCATGCGCTTCGGTGGCGGGTTGTTCGCGGGCGTGGCCTTCGGCTTCAACCTGTGGCTGGTCACCTGGCTCGTCTACCCGCATTCGAGCGTCTGGGCGCTCATGCCGCTGCTTCTCTTCCTGGTCGTCTGCCTGGTGCGCCGCCCGGACGCTCTGCGCACGGCGGCGCTCGCGTTGGTGGCGGCCGCCATCCTCGTATCCGGCCACCCCGAGTCAGCGGCCCACGCGCTCGGCGCGGCGCTGGCCTTGTTGGTGCTGCGGGTGGTCCAGGCACGCCGGTCGGAGAACGCGCCAGCGGCCCGACCGCTGCTGATGTTCGCAGGCGCCATCGCCCTGTCGGTGGCGCTCGCGGCGGTGGCGATCGTGCCCTTCGCCGAACTGCTTCTTCGCTCGGCCGACATCGACCAGCGCGGAGGATCGGGTGACGACCAGATCGTCCAGGCGCGGTTCCTGTTCGGCATCCTCATCCCGGACTACTGGGGGCGCCCCACGGGCACGCCGCTCGAGGGCTTCCTGCTCTCCCGTGCGTTATTCGGCGGCGTGCTCACCGTGGTGTTGGCGGCAGCTGCCCTGCTCCTGAAGCCCACCGCGGAACGCGTCGCTGTGGGGGCGTTCGGCCTGGTGTGCCTGCTCGTGGTGGTCGGCGCGCCGGGCGTTTTCGATCTGGTGACCACCCTTCCCCCCTTCTCGAGCGGGCACAACACGAGGCTCGCCATCCTGTTCTTGCTGTGCCTTGCCCTGCTTGGGGGATGGGGGTTCGACGATGTGATCGAGCGACGCCCCGGGCGCCTCGTGAGCTTTGGCCTGGCCGGGTTGATGTTGTTTGCCCTCGCGTGGGTGCTCGGGGGAGGGAAGGCGTCGCTCTCGGATCTCGGGCCCGCCGCCAGGATTGGGCTTGCCTTCGGTACGCCGCCGCCGCTCACCGAACCGGGCTACGCAGACGTCATTCGCCTGGCGTCGCTGCTGGCCTTTCTGGTGCTCGCCGGCACGGCGCTCGCGCTTCTTGCGCTGCGGGGCCGGGGGCGGATCGGTCCGACGGTCTTCGGCGTAGCTGCGGTGGCGCTGTGCGTGGTCGATCTCTTCCGAATCGGAGTGGGCTACAACCCGGCGATCGACCGCAGCGTGGCCGAGCAGCCCGCCACGGGAGCGGTGCGCTACCTCGAAAGCCGCCGCCCCTTGCGGTTCGTGGGCGCGGGGCAGGCGCGCCAGATACCCCAGAACATCGTGGGCATGCGCTTCGGGCTGTACGAGGCCCGGGGCTATGACCTCCCCGTGGATCGCCGCTACGACCGGCTGTGGCGCCGCGAGGTCTCACCGGAGTACCCCTCCCAGGTCGGGCCGTTCCCCGGCTACATCCCCCTGTCGGTGCCGCGCTTCGACGAGCGAAGGCTGAGGACGCTCAGCCTGCTCGGAGTGGGGGACGTGCTGGTGCCCCCCACTGACCCGCCGCTGCGAGCACCGGGCCTGCGGATCGCCTACGACGGCGCCGACGCGACCGTATACGCCAACGACGAAGCGCTTCCGCGGACCTGGGTTGTGGGTGCTCAGGAGGTGGCCGGCTCGGAGCGAGAGGCGCTCGACGAGGTCACCGATCCCGGTTTCGACCCCATGGCGAAGGCAGTGGTGGAGAGCGACGTGAAGGGCCTTCCCAGACAGCCGGGCCTCCTCCCGGCGGGGAGCTCACGTATCGAGAGCTACGGGCCTGAGCGGGTGACCCTGCGGGCGAGGGCCGCCCGGCCGAGCCTGCTCGTGCTCTCCGATCTGCACTACCCGGGGTGGAAAGCGACCCTGGACGGCAGGGACGTGCCGATCGAGCGAACGAACTACGTGATGCGCGGGGTTTCGCTTCCGCCTGGCGAGCACCGGGTGGAGTTCCGCTACGAGCCGCTCTCGTGGCGGATCGGCTGGATCGTCAGCCTGCTGGGCTTGCTGGCCCTCGCCGCGATCGTCGCCCTGGGCGTGCGGCGCCGCTCATGTCAGTAGGGCCAGGGCCCGTGGGAGTGCCCCAGCAGCCTGGCCAGCCGCGGTTGCCTTGCCAGGATGGCCAGCTTGACCGCCAGGTTGCGCGCGAACCAGGGCAGCTCGGCGAGCTGGCGGACGGCGTTGGGTAGGCGCTCGCCGCTCTCGAGGTTCTCTCGGCGGTAGTCCACGAGCGAGCCGCTGCGCCCGAGGTAGCGAAAGCGCCCACCCGCGAACAGCAGCCGAGCCTGGGCCAGCGTGACCCCCACCGAGGAGAAGGCGTCGTGCACCAGCATGTGCCCGCCGGGGGCCACGCGCGCACCCCACCGCTCGATGTCTTTTCGCGCCGGGCCGTAGCGGTGGGCGCCGTCCACGTAGAGCAGCTCGATGTCTCCTTCCACGAGGTCGAGCGCCTCCTGAGACGGCTGGCGCACGTGGCGAATCGCGTCCTTCACGCCGGCACGGCCGATGTTCTCGAGGAAGGCGCGGTGGTCGGACTCGCCTTCGGACACGGTGCCCGCGATCTGCTGAGGCCCGCGGTCGTTGCCCGCGTGGGGGTCGATGGCTGTAACTTGGGCGTGACCGTCGGCCGCGAGGGCCAGAACGATGGCCGAGCGGCCCCGGTACGAGCCGATCTCTACGACCTGCGAGCCCGGCGCAAGTGAGGCCGCGCGGCGGAAGAGGCGCTCGGCCTGGGCGTTGGTCATCCAGCCCTCTACGCCCTGGACGGCACGAAGGGCGTCCCCGAAGCTGCTCACGCGGGCCGGCGCTGGGCCTCGGCGGCCACGGTGGCCGCCCCGCGCAGAGAGAGCACGAGCACGGCGGCCGCGCAGGCCAGCATGAGAGCCGACAGGGCCAGTGCCACCTGGGTCAGCTCGGCGCCGATGGCCAGCAGCAGCAGCACCTCGGCCACGGCGCCGGCCGCAAGCACGAGGATGAAGCCCGAGCGACCCACGGCGAGGAGGTACTGCACGGACAGGTAGGCGCAGGCCAGCA
>Ga0136640_10000470_pt1 | contig 15436 bp, 17 predicted proteins | sample AntDrymUQ8642106_2_FD_105498 | JGI IMG/M metagenome (GOLD analysis project Ga0136640, IMG submission 105498) | Polar desert sand microbial communities from Dry Valleys, Antarctica - metaG UQ864 (21.06) | ecosystem: Environmental > Terrestrial > Soil > Desert | place: Antarctica: Dry Valley...
CACCTTCACGATCCTGGGCGAGGCCCAAGCCGTGCGGGCCACCGGGGCCGACCCCGCCGCCCTCGATCCCTCCTTCGTGCGGTGAGCCGCTGCCGTGGATGACCCCGACCTGCTGGTGATCGGAGGTGGCGCCGGCGGCATCTCGGCGGCCCAGGCCGCCGCTCGTCAGGGCGCCACCGTGCTGCTCGTGCAGGACGGCCCCATCGGGGGTGACTGCACCTTCACCGGTTGCGTCCCCTCGAAGGCGCTGCTGGCGGCGGCGGCGAGCGGGGCCGGCTTCGCCGAGGCGATGGCGCGGGTCCGCTGCGCGGTCACGACCATTGCCGGCAACGAGGACGACGACGCCATGGCGGCCCAGGGCATCTCCGTCCGTCACGCCCGGGCGAGGTTCAAGGCCCCTGGTGTGGTGGACGTCGACGGCATCTCGGTTCGGGCGCCCCGCACGATCGTGGCCACCGGCGCCGGTCCGTTCCTCCCGCCCACCCCCGGCCTCGACACGCTGGAGGTGCTCACCAACGAGACCCTCTTCCAGCTCGACCACCAGCCGGCGTCGCTCGCGGTGCTCGGCGGGGGACCGATGGGGGTGGAGATGGCCCAGGCCTTCGCCCGCCTGGGCACGGCGGTGACTCTGATCGAGGCCGAGGACCGGGTCCTGCCCGGCGAGGCGGCGGCGGCCTCCGCGATCGTCGGGCGGGCGCTGTCGGCCGATGGCGTCGACCTCCGTGTCACCGAGCGCCTAGCGAAGGCCGAAGCGACGCCGGCCGGTGCCCGCCTCCACCTGGCCAGCGGTGCGATCGTGGAGGCCGAGCGCGTCCTGGTGGCGATCGGGCGCAGCCCCACCAGCCGAGGGTTCGGGCTCGAGGACATCGGCGTCGCCCTCGACGGGCGCGGCTTCGTGCAGACCGATGCCGCGCTGCGCACCAACGTGGCCGGCATCTGGGCCGTCGGCGACGTCACCGGTCGCCTCCAGTTCACCCATGCCGCGGCCCGCATGGGTCTCATCGCCGCCGACAACGCCCTGTCCCCCCTCGCCCGGGTGCGGCCGAAGCGGTTCTCCACCGCCGCGATCCCGTGGGTGACCTTCACCGACCCCGAGGTCGCCCACGTCGGCATGACCGAGGCCGAGGCGGCCGACCACGGCGGGCGCGTGGCGACCGTGCCCTTCGACGCGTTCGACCGGGCCATCGCCTCGGGGCGCGCCGACGGCTACTTCACGCTGATCGCGGGTCCCCGCCGCGTGCTCGGCAACGCCGGTGGCGGTCGCCTGCTCGGTGCCACCGCCGTCGGACCGTGCGCCGGGGAGTTGGTGCACGAGGTGGCCCTGGGGATCCAGACCGGCATGTTCGCCGGGCGCCTCGCCCAGACCGTCCACGCCTACCCGTCGTGGTCGGTGGCGGTGCAGATCGCCGCCGCCCAGCTGTTCTTCAACATCGACGGTCGCGGCCACCGCCCGGCCCGAGGCTGAGCGGCGATCGGCCGGTCAGCCCGGCGGGCGTCGAACCGGGCCTCCACCGCCCCGACGTGGCCACCGCTGTCGGGAATTCGGACTGGGCGCGGCGGGTTCCCCGTCCATGCGTTCGAACCGACTCCGCCTGATCGCGCCCACGGTCGCGCTGGCTGTCCTTCTCGCCGCGTGCGGGACCGGTGAGGCATCCACGGCGGCCGGCGACGGGACCGCATCAACGGCGGGCGGGAACGTGGCGCCGGCGTCGTTCACGGCCGACCGGTTGGGCGGCGGCGAGCTCTCGTCGAGCTCGTTGGACGGCAAGGACACCGTGCTGTGGTTCTGGGCTCCATGGTGCACGATCTGTCGCGGCGAGGCCGACGACGTCGTCGCCTCCGCCCGGGCGTTCGACGGCAAGGTGCGGGTCATCGGAGTAGCCGGCCGGGACGAGGTGCCGGCGATGGAGGGCTTCGTGTCCGACACCCGCACCGGGAGCCTCACCCACGTCGTGGACGCCGACGGTGCCATCTGGTCGTCCTACGGCGTGTTCGCCCAGCCCGCGTACGCCTTCATCGACGACAGCGGCGAGGTCGACGTGTTCGTGGGCGGCCTCGGTGAGAAGGAGCTGACCAAGCGCATGAACGCCCTCGCCGAGGCCTGAGGTGTTCGACGGCCCGTTCGCGCTGGCGGCCGCGGCGGGCATGGCAGCCACGGTGAACCCATGCGGGTTCGCCCTCCTGCCCGCCTACCTGGCCCGGTTCGTGGGCCAGGACCACGACCCTGGGGTCGGCGCCGTTCCACGCGCCTTTGCGGTGTCGGCCGCGCTGACCGCCGGGTTCGTCGTCGTGTTCGGACTGTTCGGCGCCGTCATCAGCCCGCTGGCCGCGTCGGTGGAGAAGTACCTGCCGTGGGTGACGATCGTCATCGGAGTCGCGCTGGTGGGCCTCGGCGTCGCCCTGCTGGCCGGACGCCAGCTGACGGTGCACCTTCCCAAGCTCGAGCGGGGCGGACGCGACGGCAGCCTCGCGTCGATGTTCCTGTTCGGCGTGTCCTATGCCGTCGCGTCGTTGTCGTGCACGATCGGACCCTTCCTCGCCGTGACCTCCTCGACGTTCGGCTCCGGCGACGTTGTCTCCGGCATAGGGGTGTTCGTCGTGTACGCCCTCGGCATGGGCGTCGTCGTCACCGCCCTCACCGTCGGCGTCGCCCTGGCGCGCGCCGGTCTGGCGGGCCGGTTGCGCTCGGCGCTGCCCTACGTGTCGAGGTTCTCGGGTGCGCTGCTGGTGGTCGCCGGCGCCTATGTGACCTGGTACGGGTGGTTCGAGGTCCGCACGCTCTCCGGAGGTGACGGTCGCGACCCGATCGTCGATCGCGCCCTCGACGTCCAGGCCTGGCTGCAGGACACCATCGTGCCCGACGATGCCGTCGGCGCGCTGGCGGGCGCGGCGGCGATCCTGGGCGCCGTCGCGGCGGTGGTGTGGCGGACCGGTCGTCGCACCGCCCGGCTCGGCGGACCGCCGGCCGGCGGCTACGCCCCGGCGGTGGTCGTCTACCGGCGGAGGGGCTGCGGCTCCTGTGCGTCGCTCCGGCGCCGGCTGCGTCGGGCCGGGCTCGCCACCGTGGAGCGGGACATCTGGGCCGACCCCGAAGCAGCCGCGTTCGTGCGCCGCCATGCCGGGGGCAACGAGACGGTGCCCACCGTGGCCATCGGCGACACCGTGATGGTGAACCCGTCGGCCGCCGGGGTGTTGGACGCGGCCCGGGCGGCCGGTGTCGCCGTCGCCGCCGCGCGCCCGGGTACCCCCGGTGGCCGGCGCGCCCACCCGGCGAGCGAAGGCGGCTGAGCCGTCGTTCGCTCCGTCAGGGGAGCACGACGGTCTCGGGCGCGAACGCTGCCCACGCGAACCAGAACGTATCGACGTGCTCGAGGGGTTCCAGACTCGTTCCCTCCAGCGGTCCCGCGGTGGCCGTGCCCAGGACGTTCCACCGCGTGCCGGTCTGGTCGTCGACGAACTCCCGGCCCGATCGGGTGAACGTGAGGGCGCGGCCGTCGTGGGCGGGGGTGAAGACGCCGGTGGCCCCGACGTCGCGTCCTCCAGCGACGTCGGCGTCGTCGAGCGCCGAGGAGGTGCCCGGGAGGGCCCAGGCGACGACCGGCGCGTCGTCGAGCTCGAAGGCGAGCACACCCTTCTCGACGAGCGGGTCGAGGCGGATCGCGGTCGGGGTTGTGTCGAGTCCGAGGCCGACGACCCGGGTCTTGGCCGCCAGCCGGTCGTCGACCTCGCCCTCAAAGAGGAACGGCGGGCTGTCCACGTCGTCGTAGCCGGGATAGGGGTTCGAGCCGTAGTCGCGGTCGACGCCGGTGTCGCGCGAGAGCACGAGGCCGTCGGGGTGGGCCTCCCGCCAGTCGCCCCAGCCGATGGTGGCGACCGGGAAGTTCTCCAGCTCGGTGCCGGTCAGCGCCCCGGCGATGGCCAGGCTGTTGAAGTGGCTCCACAGCGACTCGGTCTGCCGGTCGTACATGACCAGGGCCGACCGGTAGAGGCTGCCCGACGTCCCGAACGACAGCACGCGCTCGCCGACGCGGCGGTCGACGGCGACGGCGGTGTTGCACAGCGGGCAGTAGGTGACCGAGACGGGCACCTCGCCGACCGTGTCGTTGACGATCTCGTGCCAGATCATCACCTGGATCGGGTAGGCGCGGGCGTCGCCGTCGATCTCGAGGGCCAGCACTGGCTCCCGGTCGTCGAGGAAGTCGACGTCGCCGGCCGGCAGGAACCGGGGCTCGTCGATCGGGGGGATGCCATCGGGTGGCGGCCCTCCCGAGATGATCTCGTCGGTGTCGACCACAGGGTCGGGGAGGCCGTCGGCATCGGGGTCATCGAGCGCGGAGGGCAGGTCCTCCCGCGGGCCGGGCTTCACCTGGGCCACGGTGACCGACGCGACGTCCGCGCCCTGTGACCGGCTCGTTGGCCCGTCGTCTCCTGCCGTGAGGGAGCATCCGGCCATGAGCACCGTCGCGACGACGAGCCCTCGGCCGAAACCCACGGAGCGCGAGCGCTCGCGATCGGGTGCGCCGGTCACGGCGACGGGAGCTCTCCGGGATCGAGCTCGCCTCGGGCCAGACGCTCGCCGAACTCCCGGAGCCGGGTGACCGGATCGTCGGCCAGACCGGCGGGGCCCCGCTGCAGCGACGCCTTGAGGGCCTCGTAGGTCTCGCTCTCCAGGCCGCAGCGGCGGCAGTCCTCGAGATGGGCGGTCACCTTGCGGGCCGCGTCGTCGTCGAGCTCGTCGTCGAGGTAGGTCTGCAGGACCCGGCCGACCTCGCGGCACGACAGGTTCTCACGGGTCCCGATCAGTCGCCCGAGGATCTTCATCGTCGCACTCCTCTCTCCACGCCGGCGTCGGCGAGCGCCTCCCGGATGCGTTTGCGGCTGCGGTGCAGGCGGCTCATCACGGTCCCCTGCGGGATGTCGAGCACTCCCGCCGCGTCCTGGTAGGACAGGCCGGCCAGGTCGACGAGGTCGACGACCTCCCGGAAGCTGTCCGCCAGGGACAGGTAGGCATCCTCGACGACGGCGTCGAAGCGGCGGTCCATGGCCTGCTGCTCGGGGCCGGGGGACTCGTCGGTCACCACCGCGCGCCGGTCGTCGGGATCGGCCAGCAGGCCGGGTCGTCGGCGTCGCACCCGGTTGATCTGGGCGTTGCGCATGATCGTGAGCAGCCAAGCTCGAGGGTGGCGCCCGTCGAAGCGCTCGATCGCCCGAAACGCCCGCAGCATGGTGTCCTGCACCAGGTCCTCGGCGTCGGCGTCGTGGCGAGTCATCGTCCAGGCCACCCGGTAGAGGACGTCGACCTCGGGCAGCACGTAGCGCGAGAAGGCCGCATGGGCGTCGTCGGTCGCGGGCACGCTCGCCTCCTTCACGGCAACGGAACCCGGTGGCGGCCGGGCGACTTCCCCGAAGCTAGGGAATCCGATGCATGCCCGGCGGGTTCCGGTGGCCGATGCGATGGCTCCGCCACCCCGGCCGCGCGCTCGACGCGTACCTGGACGGTGAGCTCGACAGCGACGGCACCGACCGGGTCGCCACCCACCTGGCGCGGTGCCCGCGGTGTCGCCGCCGGGCCTCGCTCACCGGCCAGATCCGCCGCGCGCTGTGGGTCATGGCCTGGAACGCTGGCTCCTGATGCCGCCGGCGCGGAGGTATGACCTGAACCTGTGGATCGGCCACCCGCTCGAGTGCGCGACGTACCTTCCTCGTTGAACCAAACGAGAGAACGCTGGGGTTGCAGCCCCGGCGAGGAAGGCACGCCGATGTTGAGAGTAGTGACCGATGAGCAGGGCGGCGCGGAGATGCGCTCGACCCTCGATGAGATTGTCGTAGAAGGGGCCCGGCGGATGCTGGCCATCGCTTCGGAGGCAGAGGTCGACGCCTATGTCACCGGTCTGGCCGGCGAGCGGGGCGACCGCGGGCGCCGGTTGGTGGTCCGCAACGGCCACGCGCAGCCTCGGGAGGTGGTGACCGGTGCGGGGGCGATCCCGGTGCGGGCCCCTCGGGTGAATGACCGCCGCTTCGACCCCGAGACCGGGGAGCGGAGCCGGTTCCGGAGCTCGATTCTGGCCCCGTGGGCCCGGAAGTCGCCGAGGGTGTCCGAGGTGTTGCCGCTCATGTACCTGCATGGCATGTCCAGCGGGGACTTCGCCCCTGCCCTGGCTGAGTTCTTCGGGAGCGGGGCCGGGTTGTCGGCGTCGGTGATCACCAGGTTGACGACGCCGTGGCAGGCCGAGCAGCGGGCCTTCGCCGGCCGGGACCTGGCCGACCGTGACTACGTCTACGTGTGGGCCGACGGGGTGCACTTCAACGTGCGCCTCGAAGAAGACCGCCTCTGCTGCCTGGTGATCGTCGGGGTCCGCGTCGATGGCACCAAGGAGTTGGTGGCCATCGCCGATGGGTATCGGGAGTCCACCGTCCTGGGCCGATCTGCTCCGCGACCTCAGACGCCGGGGGGCATGGGCGCCCCGGTGCTCGCGGTGGGCGACGGGGCCCTCGGGTTCTGGGGCGCCCTGGCCGAGGTGTTCCCCGAGACGAGGACCCAGCGGTGTTGGGTGCACAAGGTGGCCAACGTCCTCAACGCCCTGCCCAAGTCCGCGCAACCGACCGCCCGGCGGATGCTGGCCGAGATCCGCGACGCCGAAGACCGCGACCACGCCGAGGCGGCCATCGGAGCGTTCGATCAGGCCTTCGGGACGAAGTGGCCCAAGGCGTTGGCCAAGATCCTCGACGACCGAGAGGCGCTGCTGGCGTTCTACGACTTCCCCGCCGAACACTGGGGCCATCTCAAGACGACGAACCCCATCGAGTCCACCTTCGCCACCGTCCGGCTCCGCACCAAGGTCACCAAGGGCCCCGGCAGCCGGGCCGCCGGCCTGGCCATGGCCTTCAAGCTCATCGAGTCCGCCCAGGACCGGTGGCGGGCCGTCAACGGACCACACCTCGTCGCCCTCGTCCGAGCCGGCGCCCGCTTCCAGAAGGGGGTGATCATCGAACGCAACAGCCAGAACCGGAAGGACGCCGCGTGATCAACGCGGGAACCCGATCCACAGGTCTTGACTATTCCTCCGGACCGGCTTCGGGCAACACCAGATCCGCTTGCGCCAGCGCACCAGCACGGACGGTCACCCGCCGGGGCGTCACGGACCGTCACCCACCGGCGGTCCTTCGGCCGAGCCCGGGTACCGCAGCCAGCACAGCCGACCACCGTCGCCGTCGTCTCGACCTCGACGGTCAGCTCCCAGCGATCGTCATGCACCGCCAGCACCTCGAAGCCAGCCGCGCCGAAACCACAACGCACCAGTACCGTCCACCAGGGGCCTCCTCGATCTCGGACCGTCAAGCAGTCACGAGATTGGCGGAGGCCCCTACCTGATCAGCGGACCCCCACCGCCCCCCATCCCAGGTTCAACGCGCAGGGCCCTTAACGCCGGCTCAGCGCGAGCGCGATCCGAGTACACAGAACTCATTGCCCTCGGGATCGGCGAGCACAATCCACGACCGCTCGGCTTGTCCGACGTCCGCTCGCGTGGCGCCGAGCGCAAGCAGCCGTTCGACCTCAACGTCTCTGTCGTCTGGCCGGAAGTCGAGGTGCAACCGATTCTTGATCGTCTTCGACTCCGGGACGGGGAGGAAGAGGAGTCCCGGCAGACGATCCGCAGCGGGTCGAATCTCGAACTCGTCGGGGTCGTCGTTGACGACTACCCAGCCGAGCGCCTCCCGCCACCACCTCCCGAGGCCGCGCGAGTCCCGTGCATCGACGATTGTCTGCTCCCACTCGAGGCTCACGAGTCGATCGTAGAAGCCGCGGAGCCGACCCGCCCCGCCCCGCCTAATACACGGATGATCCTTGTGGTATCCCCATGTCTTTCGGTGAGAGGCTAGAGCATGCTGGGATGAACCTGTTCGCGTGCCTGGTCCGATCTTCGACTGAGGGTGGGGAGGCGCGCTGCGGCGCGAGCCCGTTCCAACGAGAGGTCCCGCTCGCGTGTGTGGCTGGTCAGCTCGGCGGCCCGTTCGAACTCGACCCGGGGCCTCGGCGGCGAGTCCGAGCTTCGTCAGCAGGTCGAGTCAGCCAGCGCCAGCCAAGCGGCGGTCGAAGGCGCCTAGCCGGTTGGCCCGTCCGGCATCGGGTCGCCTGCGCTCAGGGCGGCGAGGCGCGGGCGGGAGCGGTCGATCTCGTCTCGCAAGAGGCGCTCTACGACCGGTCCGAAGAGCCCGCCGCCGTAGTGCAGCCGCATCACCAGGCGCGATCCCCCACCGGTCGTCTCGGCGACCTCGGCCCGCAGCACCCACGGCGAGTGGTTGCGGGCGTCGCGCTCGCGCCGCTCGAAGACGACGAGGCGGGACGGGTCGTGGGTGGTGCGGACCATGCGCAGGCGCTTGGCCCGGGCCAGGGGTCCCAGCCGAGCCCGGAGATCGACAGACCAGGCCGGCCCGATGTCGTCGCGGTGCGCCTCGGCCGGCTGGGCCCGAGCGACGAGGGTGAGCCAGTCGGGGTAGCGGCCCAGGTCATCGATCCACCCGAACAGCTGTGGGGCCGGCGCGCTGGTGTCCACCTCCGCGGTCAGGTCCACGCCCCGAGCATGGCCCGGGCAGGACCGTCAGCTCGACCCGGGGCGGCCGGCGCCGAGCGCATCGAGCAGCCCGGCCCGCAGCCGGGACCCCTCGGCCCCGGCGAGCACCTCGGGGCCCCGGGGGCGCGGGAACGGCACCGGCTCGATGGTCACGACCCTCCCCGGCCGGGCTGACAGCACGACGACCCGGTCGCCGAGGGTCAGGGCCTCGTCGACGTCGTGGGTCACGAGCAGGGCGCTGGGTCTCTCGTCGGAAGCCGTCCACACCTCCTCCAACCAGGCGTAGAGGTCCCGGCGGGTCAGGGCATCGAGGGCGCCGAAGGGCTCGTCGAGCAGCAGCGGGGCCCGCCCGACGAGGAACGTGCGGGCTATGGCGACGCGCTGGCGCATCCCACCTGACAGCTGGGCCGGCCAAGCCCGCTCGAAGCCGGCCAGCCCGAACCGCACGAGCAGGTCGGCCGCTCGTCGCCGGGCGTCGGACCGTGGCACCCCGGCCAGCTCCGCGCCGAGCGCGGCGTTGCCGACGACCCGCCGCCACGGCAGCAGGGCGTCGCCCTGGGGTTGGTAGGCGGTGCGGCCGGGCCGGCCGGCGACGTCGACCCCGTCGACGGTGGCGAGTCCCGCGCCGGGTCGGACCAGCCCGGCCAGGACCCGCAACAGGGTGCTCTTGCCGCAACCCGACGGTCCGAGCACGGCCACGAACTCGCCCGGGGCCACGTCGAGCCCGACTCCGGCCAGCACCTCGGTCGCCCCGAAGGAGTGGAACAGGCCCCGGACCTCGACTCGACCCACCCCGGTCATTCTCGGGGCAGGAACCGGTTGGTGAAGGCCTCGTCGACGGCGATTGGTTCGGTGATGAGCTCGGCTTCGACCAGGAACTCGACGAAGCCCTCCCAGCGCTCGGTGGTCATGCGGCCCCATGCGGCGGGGTCCTCGGCGTACCGCGTCGCCAGGTACTCGCTGCTGCGCTCCACCAGGTCGCGGTCGAGCTCGGGCACGGCGTCGAGGAGGGCGTCAGCCGAGGCTCCAGGATCGGCCATTGCCTCCCGGTAGCCGCGGGCCGTCACCTCCATGAAGTCCCGCAGGGCGTCGCCTCGCCTCTCGATGATCTTTTCGCTGCTGGCGATCATCGGCGTGTACCAGTCGGGGATGCAGTCGTCGTGCTCGATGAACGGGATCGTCTCGGTGTCGAGGTCGTCGATCTCACCCAGTCGGATGCCGTCCCAGGCGTCGAAGATCCACACCGCGTCGTACTGGTCGCGCGTCAGCCCCAGGCGGTAGTCGGCCTCGCCCACCTCGGTGTAGCTGACCTCCGACGGATCACCGCCGTCGCAGGTGACCATGGCTTCCACGAGCGCCTCCTCGAGCTGCCCGCCGAAGCCGCCGTAGCGCTTGCCCTCGAGGGCCCGGGGGCGGTCGATGCCGTCGCTCGCCAACGAGAGCAGGCTGGAGGTGTTGTGCTCGATGACGGCGGCCAGGCCGACCACGGGCACTCCCTCGGCCCGCGCCGGGACCAGCTCCTCCTGCACGGTGAAGGCCACGTCGGCTCGGCCCGCCCCGAGGAGCTGCAGCGACCCGGAGTCGCCGGGCTCGATGATCTCGACGTCGAGACCGGCCTCGGCGTACCAGCCCTCGGCCTGGGCCAGGTACACGCCGGAGTGATTGGTGTTGGGGCTCCACTCCAGGACCACCGTGAGCTTCTCGGGCCCGTCGGCCGATCGGCGATCGGTCGACTCACCTCCGCAGCCCGTGGCGGCCACGGTGATCAGAGCACCGACGACAAGCGCGGCGGAGCGACGAGAGCGGGACGACGACGAGGGGTTCACAGGCGGACCTCCTGAAGGGGTACGACGGGCACTGACGAGGTAAGGGGGGAGGCGGGCGCAAAGTGAGCCCACGGGGCGATCAGGCGACCGACGACCCCGACCAGGCCGTACAGCACGGCCGAGATCAAGGCCACGACGACCACGGCCACGATGACCCGGTCGACCCGGAAGCTGCCCTGGGCCCGGTTGATGAAGAACCCGAGGCCCCGGTCGCCTCCGGTCCCCTCGGCGATGACGGCCCCGGCTACGGCGTAGGCCGAGGAGATCCTCAGCCCCGCGACGAGAGCCGGGACGGCGGCCGGGATGCGCACAACGCGAAGCAGGGCGGAGGTCCGCTGGTCGAGGGACCGCACCAGATCGACCAGCTCGTCATCAGCGCCGTCGAGGCCGGCGATGGTGCTGATGGCCACCGGGAAGAACGTGACCAGGGCGACCACCACCACCTTGGGGACGAGACCGATCCCGAACACCAAGGCGAAGATGGGGGCGAGCACGATCATGGGGATGGTCTGGCTGGCCACTAGGAGCGGCCCGACGCTGCGTCGGGCGAACGGCACGGCCACCACGAGCAGCGCCACGCCCGCGCCGATCACCAGGCCCGCCAGCAGCCCCAGCCCGGTCTCCAGCAGGGTGGTCCCGAGCGGAGCCGGCAGGAGGTGCCCGGACTCCACCGCCGTGGCCGCGACCTGACTCGGCGGCGGCAGCACGTACTCAGGCACATCGCGCAGGCGCACCCACCCCTCCCATGCCGTAAAGGCCAGGGCCAGCAGGGCGACCGGCGGCCAGGCCCGCTGCGCCAGGCGGACTTGACCGTTCTGGCGTACCTGCTGCACCGCGGCGGTACAGGAGGTACGCCAGAACCGGTGGGCGACGGGCTTCGTCATCGGTGGGGGCCGACCAGCTCGTCGACGGTGGGCCCGCTGTCGACCCCGTCGCCGCCGCCTTCGGCCAGCTTCAGGACCGTGACCAGTCCATCGGCGCCCGAAGCGAGGGTGGCCTCGTGGGCGCGGCGGACCGCGGCCCACACCTCGTCGGGCGGACCCTCGATCGTCGAGCCCAGGGCGCCCACCTCGACGAGGAGACCCGAGCCGCGGAGGACGGCGATAGCCGCGTCTACGTGGGCGTAGCGGTCCTCTGCGGTTCCGGACGGGCTGGGCAGGACCTGGATCTCGGCGATCACGGTGTGGGCTCCTCGGGGAGGGGGCGGTCGGGGACAGAGGCGCGGTGGTCGCCACCTGGGTCGAGGGCGTGGGGCCGCACGACGGCCAGGGCGCCAGCGCCCACCATCACCCGAGCCCGGTCGTCCACCAGCTCGTTGCTCACCCCACGCGTGGAGCCGGCGGCGAGGGTGGCCAAAACCAGCGGCCAGCGGAGTCCGGCGGTGGTGACGCCCTGCACGGGACCGCCGATGGGGACGAGCGACACGAGCTCGCCCGGCCGCCCCGAGATGGAGACGTCATCGGCGGTCACCTGCACCAGCGCCGGTCCCATCCAGGCCTCCACCGCGCGGCCCGGTGTGGCCACGGCCGACAGGGCCCCCATCGTGGCCAGAGCGTGATCGAGGCGGCCGCCGTGGCCGCCGATCATGACTATTCGCGCCGGAGCCATGTCGACGGCGGCCGCCAGGGCCAGCTCGACGTCGGTTGCGTCCTTGTCCGGCGGGTGCTGTTGGACCTCTGTTCCCTCCTCGCGGAGCGTGGCCAGCGTGGCCGGCCCGATCGAGTCGAGGTCGCCGACTAGCACGTCGACCCTGAGGCCGAGGGCCGCGGCCTGATCGGCTCCCGAGTCAGCGGCCACGACAACGTCGGCGGGGGGGACCACCAACATCGGGTTGGGCAGACCTCCGCCGCAGAGCACGAGGACCGTCCCGGCTGTCCGACGGGCGCCGAGATGCTCGTCGCTGTCTCGATGGTCAACTGTGGGTTCGGTCATTCGCGTTCCTCCGCTGGCATTACCCAGAGCAGGTTCACGGGTCGGCGGCGCGCTCACATGGAGCCGTCCGCCCTCTCAGCCCGGCTGACCCGAGCTCCCCGGCGTTCGGCCGTCATGCTACCGGCTGGGCCGCTCGGCGCGCCCACCGGGCGTAGGTTGGCCCCGTGGACCTGGCCCTGCCCGATCCGCGCCACGCGGTGCGGGCCCTGGCCCGAGCGGCCGACCCCGGTTCCGGCGAGGGCCCTTCCCCGAGCATGGCCGAGCTCATCGACCTGACCAGTGCCGATCCCGGCCTCTTCGGGCCCGAGAGCCCGGCGTGGCGAGTCCACGGCGACGCGGCGACGGTCATCGGCGGCTTCCGCTCCCTGCTCCTCCAGGCGCTTCACCCGCTGGTGATGGCCGGTGTGGCCGATCACTCCTCGTTCCGTGACGACCCGTTCGGCCGCCTGCAGCGCACCTCGCAGTTCGTGATCACGTCGGTGTACGGGACCACCGCCGACGCGGAGCGGGCCGTGGAGATCGTGCGCCGGGTGCACCGCCGAGTGAGGGGCGAGGCACCCGACGGCACCGCCTACGACGCGGCTGACCCGCACCTCGTCACGTTCGTCCACGTCACCGAGATCGACTCGTTCCTCGTCGCCAACCGGGCCTACGGCGGCCGCCGTCTCAGTCGAGCCGATGCCGACCGGTACTGCGACGAGATGGCCACCCTCGCCGAGCGCCTGGGCGGCACCGACGTTCCCCGCACCGCCCGGGCGACCCGCCAATGGCTGGAGGGCTGCCGCCCCGAGCTCCGCTACGGGAGCCACGGAAAGACGACGGTGCGCTTCCTCCTCAACCCACCGCTCCCGCTGCTGGCCCGGCCCGCCCACGCTGCGGTGGCGTCGGCGGCCATCGGCCTCCTGCCCACCTGGGCCCAGATCTCCCTGCGGCTTCCCGCCTTTCCGCCCGCCGATGCCCTCGTCGTCCGACCGGCCGTCAACGGTCTGCTGTCGACGTTCCGCTGGGCGTTCCGGCCCGGCGGACAGAGCCTGCGAGCCGTGCGCACCGCTGCGATTCAAGGTTCGGCCTGACCGGTACGGTGCTCCGATGCGCCGCACGCTCTTCGCCGAGGAGCACGACCAGTTTCGAGCCAGCGTCCACTCGTTCGTGGCCAAGGAGATCGTCCCGTCCTTCCTCGAGTGGGAGCGAGCCGGCATCGTGCCCCGCGAGCTGTTCACCGCAGCCGGAGCCCACGGCTTCCTCGGCATGGCCGCACCCACCGAGCACGGTGGCGGCGGGGTCGACGACTTCCGCTTCAACCTGATCCTCGGCGAGGAGCTGGCCTACGCCGGCACCGGCGGCGCCGGGCTCGGCCTGACCCTTCACAACGACATCTGCCTCCCCTACTTCTTGTCCCTCGCCACCGACGAACAGAAAGCCCGATGGCTGCCGGGCATCTGCTCCGGTGAGCTCATCACCGCCATCGCCATGACCGAGCCCGGCACGGGTTCGGACCTGGCCGCCATGACCACCACCGCAATGCGCGACGGCGACCGCTACGTGGTCAGCGGAGCCAAGACGTTCACCACCAACGGCATCAACGCCGACCTGGTGATCTGCGCCGTGAAGACGGACCCGACGCAGCGCCACAAGGGCATGAGCCTGGTCGTGCTGGAGCGGGGCATGGACGGCTTCGAGCGGGGCCGCAACCTCGAGAAGATCGGCCTGCACAGCCAGGACACCGCCGAGCTGTTCTTCGACGAGGTGCCGGTGCCGCTCGACAACCTGCTGGGCACCGAGGGCCAGGGCTTCGTCCACCTCGTGCAGAACCTCCCGCAGGAACGGCTTTCGATCGCGGCGGTTGGCGTGGCCGCGGCCGAGGCGGCGCTGAGCTGGACGCTCGACTACGTCAAGGAGCGGACCGCGTTCGGTCAGCCCATCGGGTCGTTCCAGAACAGCCGATTCGAGCTGGCCACGTTGCGAACCGAGATCGACATCGCCCGGGTGTTCGTCGACCGCTGCGTCGCGGCCCTCGACGCCGGCGAGCTCACCGCCGAGCAGGCAGCCGAGGCCAAGTGGTGGTGCACCGAGCTGCAGAAGCGCACTGCCGACCGCTGCCTGCAGCTCCACGGTGGCTACGGCTACATGGCCGAGTACCCGATCGCCCGGGCCTACCTCGACGCCCGGATCACCACGATCTACGGCGGCACCACCGAGATCATGAAGGAGATCGTGGGTCGCTCCCTCGGCATCTGAGACCGTCGACCGGCCATCGGTGATCGTCAATCAGCGTCGTCCCTCGCGGCCTGGTAGGCGTCGGGCACCGATTCGGGGACCTCGTCGGCCGCTTGCTCGGCGGCCTCGGCCTCGGCCTCTGTGGGCGGTTCGTCGGTGGCGTGGGCGATCTGAACGTCGCTGCCTTCGGTCATCGGATCTGGCTCTGGCGTCGTGTCGTTGTCAGGTTCGGTCATCGCATCAACTCTCGGGAACTGGAGGGCTCGGACGCCTAGCGTCGCACGGTGCGCGTTGCGGTCACCTCCACCCATGACCCGGCCCGCCGGGCCGTGTTCGGCGCCTTCGTCGCCCTAGGGGTGGCCGGGGGGAGCTGGGGCGCTCGCATACCCGACGTGCGAGCCGACCTCGACCTGTCCGAAGGTTCGTTGGGCACTGCGCTGCTCTGCCTGTCGATCGGAGCCATCACCGGATCCTGGCTCGGCGGCACCGCCGTGCGACGGGTGGGCACCCGTGTCGTCGTGGCGGGGGCATGGGTCCTCGTCGGGGCCGCCCTGAGCCTGCCCGGACTGGCCGGATCGTGGGCGGCCCTGGCCGGAGCCCTGCTGACGATGGGCGTCGGGTACGGCCTGCTCGACGTCTCGATGAACGGGGCCGGCGTGCAGCTCGAGGCCGAGTCGAACCGGCCCCTGCTGAACGGGCTCCATGCCGGCTGGAGCACCGGACTGCTCGTGGGCGCTGGTCTGGGCAGCCTCGCAGTCGCCGCCGAGGTCGGTCCGGCCGCGCACCTGGGAGCCGTCGGCGCCGCGGTGGCCGTGGCCGGGCTCGTCGCCGCGCCCCACGTCCCCGACGGCCGTCTGGCCCCGGTGGCCCCCGCTGCGCCGGGCACCG
>Ga0136640_10000471_pt1 | contig 15431 bp, 13 predicted proteins | sample AntDrymUQ8642106_2_FD_105498 | JGI IMG/M metagenome (GOLD analysis project Ga0136640, IMG submission 105498) | Polar desert sand microbial communities from Dry Valleys, Antarctica - metaG UQ864 (21.06) | ecosystem: Environmental > Terrestrial > Soil > Desert | place: Antarctica: Dry Valley...
GAGGCCGAGCGGGGCCTATTCATCGCCGAGGGTGAGAAGGTAATCAGGCGCGCCGTCGAGGCCGGCTACCGGCCGCGGTCCTTCCTGCTGTCCGAGCGCTGGCTGTCCGGGCTGCGTGACCTGACAGGGGCCGGTGCCGCCCCCCTGTTTCGTGGTCACCGAGCAACTGGCTGAGCAGGTCACCGGTTTTCATGTGCACCGTGGGGCGCTGGCCTGCATGCACCGTAAGCCGCTCCCGCAACCTGCGGAGCTGCTCGACGGGGCCGCCCGGGTGCTGGTGCTCGAAGACCTCGTCGAGCACACCAACGTCGGCGCCGCCCTGCGCTGTGCGGCCGCGCTCGGGGTCGATGCGGCGTTGCTCTCACCCCGATGTGCCGACCCGCTGTACCGCCGAGCGGTCAAGGTGTCGATGGGGGCGGTGTTCGCGCTGCCCTGGACCCGCGTGGCCGACTGGTGGGAGGCGGTGCCGCAGCTGACCGCCGCCGGCTTCACCACGGTGGCGCTGACCCCCGACCCGTCCGCCGCGGACCTGGCCCAGGTGCGGCTGGACGGCCCCATCGCGCTGCTGATCGGCTCCGAGGGGCCGGGGCTGTCCAGCCGATGGCGGTGCGCCGCGGACATCCGGGCGCGGATACCGATGACTGCAGGCGTGGACTCACTCAACGTGGCTGCCGCCGCTGCGGTGGCGTGTTATGCACTGGCGACGGCAGACCCTGAGGGTCACCGTCGCTTGCGAAGATCGCCAGCACCTGTTGATGCAACCGTCTAGGTCTCGCGGGGCGTCTCGGTCGCCGCGCTCACCGGCCAGTCCGGGGGGAAGTCGTCGGCCCGGGACGCTGCCTCGTCGGCTAGCCGTCTGCTCCATTTGCGGGCCAGCCGGTCGCCGAAGACGATGCCGGACAGGTGGTCGGACTCGTGCTGCAGGCAGCGCGCGAGCAAGCCGTCGCCCTCGTAGGCCACCGGGGTGCCGTCGATCCCGAGGCCCTCGACGCGGGCCCAGTCGGGGCGCGCGCAGGGCACGAAGGCGCCGGGCAGCGACAGGCACCCCTCTTCGCCGTCGTCGAGTGTCCGCTGATGACCCTCGGGCAGGATCACGTGTGGGTTGCACACCACTCCCTGCTGATGCCGATGGTCGGCGTCGGGGCAGTCGAAGACGAAGACCGCCAGGTCGACGCCCACCTGGTTGGCAGCAAGCCCAACACCGTCGGCTGCCCGCATCGTCGCCACCATGTCGGTGACCAGCCGGGCCAGCTCGGCATCGAATGACGTGACCGGCCGCAGCGGCCGGTGCATGACCGGCTCGCTCCACCGGGTGATGGGCCGGACGGTGCCACCTGCTGGGAGCTCTCTCACGAGTGGTGAGGGTAGTGGAGCGTGGCGATCATGCACCGCTTCGTTAGGCCGGGGCCTGCACGGGTACCGGCACCAAGACTGCAGCGAAAGGCGACATCACGATGGCGAGCGATTCCGACACCCGACGCGCGGATTATCAGCCTGAGGGTGCCGACCCGAAAGCGTCGACGTTCAGCACGCTCAAGCGCACAGTGCAGGAGTTCAGCGAGGACAACTTGACCGACTGGGCTGCGGCGCTGACCTACTACGGCCTGCTCTCGTTGTTTCCTGCGCTGATCGCGATGGTGTCGGTTATGGGCCTCGTGGGCGACCCTGCCACCGTCACCAAGACGATCACCGACGTCGTGACCCAGCTCGGTCCGAAGTCCGCGGCCGACGCGCTGTCCGGGCCGATCAAGTCGATCACGTCCAATCCCACCGGCGCGGGCATCGCGTTAATCGCCGGCCTCGCGGGTGCGCTGTGGTCGGCGTCCGGGTACGTCGGCGCCTTCATGCGGGCGTCGCAGATCATCTGGGAGACCCCCGAGGGCCGGCCGATCTGGAAGTTGCGGCCGCTGCAGCTGCTGGTGACCTTGGTGATGATCGTGCTGACCGCAGTGGTCGCACTCTCGCTGGTGCTCACCGGGCCGATCGTGCAGGCCGTCGCCGCACCGCTCGGGCTGGGCAGCACTGCGGTGACGATCTGGGACTACGCCAAGTGGCCGGTGCTGGTGCTGATCGTGCTTGTCATCATCGACGTCCTCTACTTCGCCGCCCCCAACGTCAAGCAGCGCGGCTTCGGCTGGCTGACCAAGGGGGCACTGCTGGCGCTCGTGGTCTGGCTGATCGCATCGGTCGCGTTCGCCTTCTTCGTGGCCAACTTCGGCTCGTACAACACGACGTACGGGAGCCTCGCAGGTCTGGTGGTCTTCCTGGTCTGGCTGTGGATCACCAACGTCGCGGTGCTGCTCGGCATGGAGTTCAACGCCGAGCGTGAACGCAGCGCCGAGTTGTCCGAGGGCGTGGTCGGCGCCGAGCGGGAGATTCAAGGGCGTCCGCGGGCAGAGCCGAAGGAACAACGGACCACCTAACGGTCCGTTCGCTGGGCAGCCGTGCTCACGGGGGCCTAGTTTGCTGTCCGTGGACCCGGCCAGTGAAAGCACAGCGGAGTCGTCGACGTACCTGCTTGTTGACGGTGAGAACATCGACGCGACATTGGGCAGCAGCGTCCTTGGTCGACGGCCGAACCCGGACGAGCGTCCCCGGTGGGAGCGTCTGCGGGACTATGTGGCTGAGGCGTGGGACCAACCAGTCAAGGGCCTGTTCTTTCTGAACGCCAGCTCGGGTCATCTGCCCGCCGCTTTCCTGCAGGCGCTGACCGCGCTGCAGTACCGCCCGATCCCGCTGGCCGGTCCTCCCGGCGAAAAGGTGGTCGACATCGGCATCCAGCGCACCCTCGACGCGCTGCAGACGCGCCCGGGTGACGTCATGCTGGCCAGCCACGACGGTGACTTCGTGCCGCACATCGCACGGCTCTGCGGGACGGACCGTCGCGTCGGGGTTGTGGGTTTTCGGGAGTTCTTGAACCTGCGGTTCACCGAGCTGGTGGCCGACGGCCTGGAAATTGTCGATCTGGAGTCGGATGTGCGGGCGTTCAACACGGTGTTGCCGCGGGTTCGGATCATCGACCTGGACGACTTCGACCCGGTCGCCTTCCTGTAGGCCCACCCGGCGGTCATCCGCGCATTTCGTACCAGGTGGGGGCCTGGCGCCGGAACTCCTCGGGCGTCAGGTCGCCGGCACCGGCCGGGATGGCCGCGAGCAGGGGCACCTGGGTGATCCGAGGCAGATCCTCGCGGTTGGTGGCGGCGGCCAGGTCGGGTTCGATCGGCCACGAGCCGATCACCAGCCCACCCACATCCAGCCCGGCAGCACGGACTCTGTCCACGGTCAATACGGTGTGGTTGAGCGTGCCGAGCCCGGCCCGGACCACCACGATGACCTCGACGTCGCCGTGCGCCTGCAGGACGCGCCCGATGTCGAGCAGCGTCCTGCCGCCCCGGTCCAGGCGCACCGCCACACCCCCGGCGCCCTCGACGAGCACCATGTCTGCGTCGGCCGTCGAGGCGGCGGCCACAGTGCGCTCCGCGAGCTCGGCCACGGGAGGCAACTCGGTCCCCGAGCGAAATCCCGCCGACTCCGGCGCCAGCGGCTCGGGCAGCCGCACCAGCTCGTAGGCCTGCCGGATATCCGCCAGCCGGCGGATCACGTCGACGTCGCCGGGCTCGTCCGTCTGGATGCCGGTCTGGGTCGGCTTGACCACGGCCACACGGTGACCGGCCGCGCGGTGCCACACCGTGAGCGCCGCGGTGGTGATCGTCTTCCCGACCTCGGTGTCGGTGCCGGTGACGAGCACAAAGCGGGGTGGCCTGGTCGTTTCAGTCATCCAGCACCGCCTTCAGGGTGTCAGTCGCCTGCGCCACCACGTGGTCGATGAGGGTGGCGTGCGCGGTCAGCCGCAGCCGCGAGACCCCGTCGGGCACCGAGGGAGGTCGGAAGCAGCCGACCAGCAGCCCACGGTCGCGCAACGCGGCCTGTGCCCGCACTGCGGCATCGGGCGAGGTCATCGGCACCGGCACGATCGCGCCAGCGGTTGGCGGCACCTCGCAGGCATCGGAGAGCTGTGCCGCGCGGCGGCGTACGTCGGCTGCCATCTGCGGAGTCTCGCGCAGCAGCTCGAGGGCGGCCAGAGCGGCCGCGGTCGAGGCCGGACTCAGCCCGGTGTCGAAGATGAACGGCCGAGCGGTGTTCACGAGATGGTCCACGACCGCCCGGCTGCCAAGCACGGCACCGCCCTGACTCCCCAGCGACTTGGACAGCGTGATCGTGACGACCACGTCTGCAGGGTGCGAACGCCCCGCCAACAGGCCGAGCCCATGGGTCCCTGCGACTCCGAGCGCGTGCGCCTCGTCGACCACCAAGGTGGCGTCGTGCCGGGCGCAGACGGCGGCCAGCTCGTCGAGCGGGGCGGCGTCGCCCAGCACGGAGAAGATCGACTCGGTGAGCACCAGGGCCCGCGGCTGGCGTCGGCCCGCCAGCGCTGTATCCACGGCTGCCGGGTCGGTATGCGGGACGACCGTCACCTGGCCGCGGGCCAGCCGGCAGGCGTCCACCAGCGAGGCGTGCACGTGGGCGTCGGAGACGACGAGCGTGTCGGCGTCGGCCAGGGCGGTGACTGCGGCCAGGTTCGCGTGGTAGCCGGTCGACGTCACCAGCGCCGCCTCGTGTCCGAGCGACTCGGCAAGCCGTTCCTCGAGCGCCTGGTGCAGCTGCAGGGTGCCGGTGACCAGTCGGGAAGCACCGGCGCCAGCCCCCCACCGTTGCGTCGCCGCCACCGCGGCTGCAACCACCCGCGGGTCGCGGGCCAGGCCCAGGTAGTCGTTGCCGGCCAGATCGATGGCGGCTGGCCGCGGTCCGCGCGGCGCCAGCTGCCGCTGGGTTCCGGCCGCTGCCCGTGCTGCCGCGCGCGCGGCGAGCCAGTCGTCGAGTGCTTTCATGTCGACACCTCACCCCGTACGGCGGTGCCGATGGCGTCGGTGATCGCGCGCACGTCGTCCGCGGCGGTCACGTACGGAGGCATCGTGTAGACGAGATCGCGGAACGGGCGCAGCCACACGCCCTGCTGCAGCGCTGCTTCGGTGGCCCGCCCGACGTCGACCGGTCGGTCCAGCTGCACGACACCGACCGCGCCGAGCACCCGTACGTCGCGCACCCCGGGCAGCGCGGCCAGTGGTCGCAGGCCGTCCTCCAGGCCGGTCGAGACCGCGGCGACCTGGTCGGCCCACCCGGCCGAGATGAGCAGGTCGATGCTCGCGCCGGCGACCGCGCAGGCGAGCGGGTTGCCCATGTAGGTCGGGCCGTGCATCAGCACGCCGGACTCCGATGCCGCGATCGCGTGCGCGACCGCGGTGGTGACGACGACGGCCGACAGTGTGAGGTAGCCGCCGGTCAGCGCCTTGCCGACACACATGATGTCCGGTGTCACGCCGGCGTGGTCGGCCGCGAACAGCGCACCCGTGCGGCCGAAGCCGGTGGCGATCTCGTCCAGCACCAGCAACAGGCCGTGCTCGTCGCACACCGCACGTAGCACCCCTAGGCAGGCGGGGTCGTAAACGTGCATGCCGCCAGCGCCTTGCAACACCGGCTCGGCCACCACAGCCGCCAGCTCGTGGCGGTGCTCCTCGGCCAGCTCACCCACCGTTTGTGCCCAACCGTCGACGTCACCGCCTGGCGCGGGGGGTCGCGGAGCGAAGACCTGTCGCGGCAGGGTCGCGGCGAACATCGAGTGCATGCCGCTCACCGGGTCGCATACCGACATCGCGCCATAGGTGTCGCCGTGATAGCCACCGCGCAGGCTCAGCATCCGGGTTCGCTCCGGCTGCCCGCGGCCGCGCTGGACCTGCAGCGCCATCTTCAGCGCCACCTCCACGGCCACCGAGCCGGAGTCGGCGAGAAACACCTGCTCCAGCCCCGGTGGCGTCAGCTCGACCAGCCGGCGGGCCAGATCCACCGCCGGAGCGTGCGTCAGCCCGCCGAACATCACGTGCGCCATCTGGTCGATCTGGTCGCGCGCCGCCGCGTCGAGCACGGGGTGCCGGTAGCCGTGCACTGCGCACCACCACGACGACATCGCGTCGACGACCTCGCGACCATCGGCCAGCCGCAGCCGGACGCCCCGCGCACCGGTGACCTCTCGGGTGGTCGTGGGGTCGGTCATCGAGGTGTACGGATGCCATAGGTGCGCGCGGTCGTACGCAAGCAGGTCGGTGACGGCAGCGTTGGGAGAAGTCATGTCGGGAGCACGCTAGCGATCAAGGCCCTCGCAGACTCGGGATGTCCGCCGCGACTCTCGACGTACTCACAACGGCTGTGACGCACACGCAGTGTGAGTACGTCGAGATCGTTGCGGCACGACAGGGGGCGAAGACGCGGTGCCGGCGCTCCCACTAGATTGCCGATCATGAGCATTGCCTCGGACCGCACTGCGCAACCGTCCGACAATCGTGCCGACATCGTGGCCACCGCCCACCAGCAGGTGCTGGAGCAGGGGGTTGGGCTGTCGGAGGCTCAGCTCGTGCAGGTTCTGCGGCTGCCCGACGAGCGGCTGTCCGAGCTGCTCGAGCTGGCACATCAGGTGCGGATGGCCTGGTGCGGCCCGGAGGTCGAGGTCGAGGGCATCGTGTCGCTGAAGACCGGTGGCTGCCCGGAAGACTGCCACTTCTGCAGCCAGTCGGGACAGTTCACGTCGCCGGTGCGGGCCGTGTGGCTGAACATCCCCGAGCTTGTCGAGGCTGCTGTGCAGACAGCCGCCACCGGTGCCACCGAGTTTTGCATCGTGGCCGCGGTGCGTGGGCCGGACGAGCGGTTGATCGGCCAGGTGCGCGACGGCGTCGCGGCGATCCGGGCGGCGGTGGACATCAACGTGGCGTGTTCGCTGGGCATGCTCACCCAGACGCAGGTCGACGAGTTGGCCGCGATGGGGGTACACCGCTACAACCACAACCTGGAGGCGGCGCGGTCGTACTTCGGCTCGGTGGTCACCACCCATTCGTGGGAAGAGCGGGTCGACACCTGCCAGATGGTGCGGGCGGCCGGCATGGAGCTGTGCTGCGGCGGGCTGGTCGGCATGGGGGAGTCGCTCGAGCAGCGCGCCGAGCTGGCCGCCCAGCTGGCCGAGCTGGACCCCGACGAGGTACCGCTGAACTTCCTCAACCCCCGGCCGGGCACACCGTTCGGCGACATGGACGTGATGGGCGGCGCCGACGCGCTGCGAACCATCGCGGCGTTCCGGCTGGCGATGCCACGGACGATTCTGCGCTACGCCGGCGGCCGCGAGCTGACCCTCGGCGACTTCGGCACCCGGGAGGGTCTGCTGGGTGGCATCAACGCCGTCATCGTCGGCAACTACCTGACCACCCTCGGGCGCGAGCCCGACGCGGACCTCGCCCTGCTCGCCGACCTCAAGATGCCGGTGAAAGAGCTGGCCAAGACGCTGTGAGCCAGGCGGACAGTGCGCTCTGGTGCGGCCAGTGCGGTGCTGAGCGGGCTGGTGCGGACCACAGCGCATGCACGGGGCGCGCCGAGCTGGAGCCGCCTCGATGGTGCGAGCAGTGCCGCCGCCGCATGGTCGTCCAGGTGGTTCCGCGTGGCTGGCGGGCTCGCTGCGTCGAGCACGGCGAGCTGACTGGTTGACGCTGACCGGTTGCCACTGCCGTTGGACTACGCCCAGAGCAGGGACTTGATTGCACGCCGCTCGTCCATCGCTGCGTACGCCTCGGCGACCCGGTCGAGTGGCAGCTCGAGGTCAAAGACCGGCGACGGGTCGAGGCGTTTCTCCCAGACCTCGGCCATCAGCTCGGCCAGGTACGCCCGCACCGGTGCCACCCCGCCGCCGACCGACACGTTGTTGCCGAACATGGTCCCGATGGGCAGGACCACATCGTGCGGGACGCCGACATAGCCCACGTGACCTCCCGGCCGGGTCGAAGCGATCGCCTGTTGCATCGAGCCGCCTGTGCCCACGCACTCCAACACCGAGTCCGCACCGATCCCGTCGGTCAGATCCATGACCGCCTTGACGCCATCGTCGCCGCGGGCCTCCACGATGTCGGTGGCACCGAAGGCGCGGGCAACCTCCTGGCGGGGGGCATGCCTCGACATGGCGATGATCCGCTCCGCGCCCAGCCGTCGGGCCGCCAGCACGCCGCACAAGCCGACGGCGCCGTCACCCACGACGACGGCTGAGCCGCCGGCGCGTACGCCCGCGGCCATCGCCGCATGATGCCCCGTGCCCATCACGTCGCTCAGCCCGAGCAGCGCCGGCACCATCGCCGCGGGGGGTTCACCTGGCGTGGCGACCAGGGTCTGGTCGGCGAACGGCACCCGGACCTGCTCTCCCTGCCCGCCGTCGATCAGCCGGCCGTCGCCGTCCGGTTTCCCCCAGAAGCCACCCGCGACACAGGAGGTGTTGACGCCGTTGCGACAGTGGGCGCAGGTGCCGTCGGAGTAGACGAACGGTGCGACGACGAAATCACCGACGGTGAGCGCCGACACGGCGTTGCCCACCTGCTCGACGATGCCGACGAACTCATGTCCGATCCGTTCGGGCTCGGTGTCGGACTTGTCTCCGCGATAAGGCCACAGATCAGAACCGCAAACGCATGCGGCGACCACGCGGACGATCGCGTCGCCGTCGTCCACCAACTCCGGGTCCGGAACGTGTTCGCTGCGGATGTCGCCCGGGCCATGGATCAGAGTCGCTCGCATGTGCTCAACCTACCGACCCCGATGTGCATCCGCCCGCTCGACCAGACAGGGTGGGTGTGACACCCCGGTCCACACGATGGAGGACAAACCGTGACAGTTCCCGATGTGCAACTCTCCAGTGGCAGCAGCATCCCGCAGCTTGGCTTCGGGGTGTTCCAGATCCCGGCCGACGACACGGCGGGTCTGGTGCAGCACGCTTTGGAGGTTGGCTACCGCCACATCGACACGGCGTCGCTGTACGGCAACGAGGAAGGAGTCGGGCAGGCCGTTCGCGAGTCTGGCGTCGACCGAAGCGACATCTTCGTCACCACGAAGGTATGGAACACCGATCAGGGGCGCGACGCGACGCTGGCCGCCTTCGACGCCAGCCTCGGCCGGCTCGACCTGGACTACGTCGACCTGTACCTCATCCACTGGCCGATGCCGGCGCGGGACCTGTACGTGGAGACCTGGCTGGCGTTGGAGGAGCTTTATCGGGAGGGTCGCGCCAAGGCCATCGGTGTCTCGAACTTCCAGGCCAACCACCTGCGCCGGCTCGCCGACGAGGCCACCGTGTTGCCGGCGGTCAACCAGGTCGAGCTGCACCCGACCTTCATTCAGGAGGACCTGCGCAAGGTGCATGAGCAACTCGGTGTCGTCACTGAGGCGTGGGCACCGCTCGGGCAGGGAAGCGAGCTTGAGGCGCCTACGGTGACCGAGATCGCCGCGCAGCTGGACCGGACGCCCGCCCAGGTGGTGCTGCGCTGGCACCTTCAGCTGGGCAACGTGGTGTTCCCGAAGTCGGCGACCCCGAGTCGGATCACCGACAACTTCGGCATCTTCGACTTCGAGTTGGAGCAGGCGGACATGGCCGGCATCAGCTCGCTCGACGAAGGCAACCGGATGGGGCCGGACCCAGACGCCTTCAACGAGTGATCAGGTGGGCTCCACGCCGATCCGGTTCTCGCGGAATGCGTCGACGAACAGCTCATGGTCGAGGCGCACCTGTTCGGCGTAGTCCATCCCCTTGGCCACCAGGTCGCTGATGAGCTCGTCGCGGCGCCCCTTCACCGCTGCGGCGATGGCCTCCTCGGTCTGGAACGTGATCAGGTCCTCGGCACTGTCCCGGTCGCCGGCGCAGTGAATCTTCGCTGTCGCCGAGCCGAGGTCGGACAGTAGCGGGGCGACCTCGTCGGGCTCGATGATCGAGTCCCACTCGAGGTCGGCCTCGTACGGGGACAGCTCGTCGACGACGAAGCCGGTGCCGCCGATGGCACACCAGCCGGCGAACGGGTCGCTGTGCACCTGCAACGCCCGCTGGGATACCACCGTGCGGTGCCCTTCGTGCTCGAAGTACTTCTCTGCCGCCTCGTCCCGCCTGACCTGGCTCATCGCCGGCACCTGGCCTTGCTTCATCGCCAAGATGATGTCGTTCTCCAACGCCTGGTCGTGGCCCTCGATGAGGAAGTTGTACGCCGGCAGGCCGGCGCTGCCGATGCCGAAGCCGCTGCGGCCGACAACGTCCTTGACCGAGTAGAACTGGTCGCGGCTGCGCCGCACGTCAGCCGGGATCGTCTCCAGGTACCCCTCGAAGGCGTGCATGACGCGGTACTGCTCATCGGTGTCCAGCCGTCGCACGCCGGGCTGGTCAGCAAAGCGGCGCTCACGGTCCACGATGTCGGTGGTCCCGTCGAGCAGAGCCGACCGGCTGGCTGAGCGGGCCGTCTGGAGCGCCTCGTGCACCGCGCCGGTGGTGTTGTCGAGCCGCAGGGCGAAGTGCTCGTCGTCGTCGCCTTTAGCGTAGTGATCCACCTGGTCGGCGTAGGAGTTGAGGTACACGCCGGCAAGGTCGCGGATCGTCTCGTCGGGAAACGCCTTCTCCCGTCCCAGCAGGGCGAGGCTGGTGACGAAGCGGATCAGATCCCAGGTAAACGGGCCGAGGTAGGCCTCGTCGAAGTCGTTGACGTCGAAGACCAGCACGCCGTCGGAGTTCATGTAGGTCCCGAAGTTCTCCGCGTGCAGGTCGCCGTGGATCCACACCCGCGAGGTGCGCTTGTCGTTCCAGGCATCCTCGGTGCTGTTCAGATCGGCGTAGAACAGCGGTGCGCTGCCCCGATAGAACGCGAACGGGTCGGCCGCCATCTTGCGGAACTTGCGCCGGAACGCGGTCGGGTTTGCCGCCATCAGGTCGGTGAAGGCGTTCTCCAGCACCTCGGCGATGTGTTTGGTGCGTGCCTGCTTGCTTGCCATGGCGGTCCCTCCGGTTGGTGCTGGCACCCTAGGGCCCGGTCTGGCTCGACGCACTCCCGTGGTTGGCTGGACGGCATGAACGCTGCGATGGCCGACAAGCCCGAGATCGACTTCCCCGGCGGCGAGCCGCCGGCTGACCTGCAGAGCACCGACCTGGTGGCCGGCGAGGGTGTCGAGGCGACGCCCGGAGCCGAGGTGCTGGTGCACTACGTCGGCGTGGACTTCGAGTCCGGCGAGGAGTTCGACTCGTCGTGGAACCGCGGCGAGCCGGTGCGTTTCCCGTTGCGTGGGCTGATCCAGGGGTGGCAGGACGGCATCCCCGGCATGCGTGTCGGCGGCCGCCGACAGCTCGTGGTCCCGCCCGAGCAGGCGTGCGGCCCCGCTGGCGGTGGGCACCGGCTGTCCGGCCAGACGCTGATCTTCATGATCGACCTGCTGGACGTGGGCTGAGCGTCCGGCGGATCCGTTTGGCGGACACCCCGGGTGCGGCGCGCACCGACGGGGCAAACAGCCCTAGCCGCAGCTCTTCGATCAGCCACCGGGCCTCGACGAGGGTGGCGGGCAGCGGCCCGTCGGCCGGCACCGAGTCTCGGGCCAGGTCGTAGTCGGCGAGCACGCCGTGCAGCTCATCCAACCGCGCCAGGTCGCGTCGGGGGTCGGTGGCGAGCCGGTCCAGCCGCACCACAACCCCACGCATATAGCGGGCCAGGTCGTCCAACCGCTGCCAGCCGGTCGCCGAGACGAAGCCGTCCGCGACCAGGTCGTCCAGCTGCCAGCCGATGTCGTCGCGGACGGCGGTGAGCGAGGATGCGGTGAGGTCGGTCAGCCGAACGCGCGCGGTGCGGGCGTCGACCAGCACCCGCAGCACGGTGCTCACGAGGGCTTCGGTGGCCGGCACCAGGTCGGCACGTACGGCGTCCCGAAGCCGGGCGAAGCCTGCGGCATCCCACGCAGGGCCACCGTGCTGGTCAATCAGCCGGGCGGTCGCGGTGTCCGCGCAGTCCTCCAGTAGGGCGGGGACGCTGGCGTACGGCTGATGCCCCAGCGCCAGCTTGTCCGTGTTGTCGAGGCCGCGAACCACCGGTGCGAGCGGTGAGGGGATGGTCAGCCGCAGCAGCCGGACGGTGCCGCGAAGCATCATCGCCCCTTGAAGGCTCTCGGACTCGGTCACCCGCACCGCCACGCTGCTGCCCTCGTCGACCAGCGTGGGGTAGCCGGTGACGGTGTGCCCGGCCCGAGTCCTGCTGATCGTGCGGGGGAGCCCCTCGGTGAGATCCCAGCTGGTCATGCCGCTGCGCTCCAACCCGGCGGCTGCCTCAGTGAGGGTCGCCCGCAGCCGTGGCCGCAGCTCGTCGTGCAGCCGGGGCAGGTCCTGACCGGCGGCGATCTCGGCGCCGTCGTCGTCGATCACCCGGAACGTCAACCGCAGATGCTCCGGCAACGCGTCCAGGTCCCAAGCCTCCGGCGGTACCAGCACCCCGGTGCTGCGCCGCAGCTCGTCGGACAGAGCACCGAGCAGTGCTGCGGGGCCGGTGTCCGGCGGCAGTCGGGCCACAAGTCGCGCTGCGTGGTCCGGTGCCGGCACCAGCTGGCGACGCAGCGGCTTGGGCAGTGAGCGCAGCAGCGCGGTGACAAGCTCGAGCCGCAGACCCGGAACCTGCCAGGCGAAACCAGCTGCGTGCACGTGCGGCAGCAACGCCAGCGGGATATCCACGGTGACCCCGTCGCGTCGGTCCCCAGGGTCGAACGCGTAGGTCAGCGGCAGCACCGACTCGCCCATCGTCCAGGTGTCCGGATACTCGCCGGGGTCAACCGCGTCGGCGTCCTCGCGCAGCAGCAGATCACGGTTGAAGTCGAGCAGGTCCGGTCGCCGATGCCGTTCGTCTTTCCACCAGGTGTCGAAGTGCCGACCGGACACGACGTCGGCGGGGATGCGCTCGTCGTAGAAGGCGACCAGGTCTTCGTCGTCGACGACGATGTCGCGGCGGCGGGTCCGCGCCTCCAGGGCCTCGACCTCGCGCCGCAGTGCCTGGTTGTCTCGGTGGAAGTGGTGCCGGGTGTCCCAGTCAGCCTCGACCAGCGCCTGCCGGATGAACAGGTCGCGGGCGGCAGCCGGGTCGACCCGGCCCAGGTGCAGGCGCCGACCCACCACGATCGGGATGCCGTACAGCGTCACCGTCTCCAGTGCGACCGCCGCGCCCTGTTTGCGCTCCCAGTGCGGCTCGGCATACGCGCGCTTGACCAGGTGGGCGGCTAGCGGCTCAAGCCAGCCGGGGTCGATGCGGGCCACCTGACGGCCCCACAGCCGCGAGGTCTCGATCAGCTCGGCGGCCATCACCCACTCCGGACGTGTCTTGGCGAGACCGGAGCCGGGGAAGATGGCAAAGCGGGCCCCGCGGGCACCGAGATAGTCGCGGGTGTCGCGCTGGCGCAGCCCGACGTGGGACAGCAGCCCGGCGAGCAGCGCCTGGTGCAGCCGGTCGGGGTCCTCGGGTGCGCTCGAGACGGGGACGTCGAGGTCGCCGAGCACCCGGCGTAGCTGAGCGACGAGGTCTTGCCACTCGCGGACGCGCAGATAGTTGAGGAACTCGGCACGGCACATCCGGCGGAACTTGCTCGAGCTCATGGCCTGCTGCTGCTCGCGCAGGTGCCGCCACAGCGCCAGGTAGGACAGCAGGTCCGAGGTGGGGTCCTGGAAGCGCTTGTGCGCCGCGTCGGCGGCCTGCTCGGAGTCGCTCGGGCGTTCCCGCGGGTCCTGGATCGCCAGCGCCGCGGCGATCACCACCACCTCGCGTACGCAGCCCAACCGGTCAGCCTCAAGCACCATCCTGCCCAGGCGTGGGTCCAGCGGCAGCCGGGCCAACCGTCGCCCGATTGCCGTCAGCTGGTCGCTCCGCTCGCCCGGTGCGCGCTCCAGCGCCCCCAGCTCGGTGAGCAGCTGGGTGCCGTCGCGGATGCTGCGGGTGTCCGGCGGGTCCACAAACCCGAACTCTTCGACCGGGCCAAGACCCAGTGCGGCCATCTGTAACACGACCGACGCCAGGTTGGTGCGCAGGATCTCTGGGTCGGTGAACGCCGGCCGCGAGTCGAAGTCGTCCTCGGCGTACAGCCGGATGCAGACACCGTCGGCGGTACGCCCGCAGCGGCCCGCCCGCTGATTGGCCGAGGCCTGGGACACCCGCTCGATCGGCAGCCGCTGCACCTTGAGTCGCTGGCTGTAGCGCGAGATGCGCGCGGTGCCGGCATCGATGACGTAGCGGATGCCGGGCACCGTCAGGGACGTCTCGGCGACGTTGGTCGCCAGCACCACCCGCCGCACGGTATGTGTCGCGAACACCCGGTGCTGCTCTGCCGCGGACAGCCGGCCGAACAGCGGGACAATCTCGACTGGGTCACGGCGGGAAGCCGCACCTGAAGCCAGGTGGTCGGACAACGCGTCCGCGGCGTCGCGGATCTCACGCTCGCCGGACAGGAACACCAGCACATCGCCAGGCCCTTCGGCCGCAAGCTCGTCGACCGCCTCGCAGAGCGCCTGCACGAGGTCGGCGTCGGGCTCCGGTGGTCGGTAGCGCACCTGGACCGGATAGGTGCGCCCCGACACCTCCAGCACGGGTGCGTCGCCGAAGTGTCGGGCGAATCTGTCGGGGTCGATGGTCGCGGAGGTGATGACGAGCTTGAGGTCGGGCCGGCGGGGGAGCAGGGCTCGCAGGTAGCCGAGCAGGAAGTCGATGTTGAGGCTGCGCTCGTGCGCCTCGTCGATGATGATCGCGTCGTAGCGCAGCAGTAGTGGGTCGCGCTGGATCTCGGTGACCAGGATGCCGTCGGTCATCAGCTTCACCAGGCTGTCGTCGCCCACCTGGTCGGTGAAGCGCACCGCATAACCGACAATCCCGCCCACCTCGGTCTGCATCTCGTCCGCCAGCCGCTCGGCAACGCTGCGGGCGGCGATGCGCCGGGGCTGGGTGTGTCCGATGTAGCCACGCCGGCCGTACCCCAGCTCGAGCAGCATTTTGGGGAGCTGGGTGGTCTTGCCAGAGCCGGTCTCGCCGGCGAGCACGACTACCTGATGTGCGCGCAACGTCGCCACGATGTCGTCGTGAGCCTGGCTGTTGGGCAGCTCGGTGGGATAGTCCAGGTGCGGCGTCGCTGACTGGCGCCGCTGCGCCGCGATTTCTGCCGCCGTGACTCCGGCGGCAACGCTGGCCATCACCGCTGCCCGTCTGTCTCGGTTCCTGGACTTGCGGATGCCCTCGAGCCGGCGCCCGAGCCGATGCGCGTCGGCGAGTGCCAGGCTGTCGAGGCGCGCCCGCAGCGCGGACAGCTCGGAGGTGGGCGTACTCATCGGCTCGCCAGGATATGTCCGCGGGTGCCGCGCTGCCCGACTCAGCGCGCCACGTAAACGTGGCGCGCGTATCCCTCACGTGGCGCGCATGCCACGTGAAGCGCCGGTCCGCCACGTTTACGTGGCGCGCGAGTGGGAGAGTGGGCAGCGAGCGTTTCCAATTGCCCCGTCGTGCGGCAGAATGTGTCACTGGTCGTCAGAC
>Ga0136640_10000472_pt1 | contig 15419 bp, 15 predicted proteins | sample AntDrymUQ8642106_2_FD_105498 | JGI IMG/M metagenome (GOLD analysis project Ga0136640, IMG submission 105498) | Polar desert sand microbial communities from Dry Valleys, Antarctica - metaG UQ864 (21.06) | ecosystem: Environmental > Terrestrial > Soil > Desert | place: Antarctica: Dry Valley...
ACTACCGAAACTGCAAATTTAGCCCGAACGCTTCAAGCAGGCGGCGCGGAATCAATTCTTATCGCTTCAAATCCGCTTTCGACGCAAGACGATGTCGCCGCTTCGCTAGTTGCGGATTGGGGCATTCCGGTCTTTGCGATGAAAGGCGAATCAACCGAAACCTATATGCGTCACGTTCGGATGGCTTTAGAGACGAATCCGAATATTATTATTGACGACGGGTCTGACGTTGTCGCCACAATGCTCAAGGAAAAGCCGGAACTGGCTGAAACAATCATCGGTACAACCGAAGAAACGACTACCGGAATCGTTCGTCTGCAAGCGATGGCAAAAGCGGGTGTTTTGAATTTTCCGGCAATGGCTGTCAACGACGCGCAAACCAAACATTTCTTCGATAATCGTTACGGCACAGGTCAATCAACGCTTGACGGAATTATTCGCGCTACCAACATACTTTTAGCCGGAAAGAATTTTGTCGTTGTCGGTTACGGCTGGTGCGGAAAAGGCTGCGCGATGCGTGCGCGTGGTCTCGGTGCAAATGTTATCGTGACGGAAATTGACCCAATTAAAGCTATCGAAGCGGTGATGGACGGTTTCCGTGTTCTTCCGATGAGCGAAGCCGCAAAAATCGGCGATTTCTTTGTAACTGTAACCGGCAATCGTCACGTAATTGACAAAGAACATTTTGAAGCAATGAAGGACGGTGCGATTGTCGCCAACAGCGGACACTTTGATCTCGAACTAAATCTCGAGGCTCTGCGCGAAATGTCAACGGAAGTTAATCATCGCCGTCCGTTCGTCGAAGAATATACAGGAAAAAACGGCAAAAGCGTGATTGTTCTCGGCGAAGGTCGGCTTATCAATCTGGCTGCTGCTGAAGGACATCCGGCAAGTGTGATGGATATGAGTTTTGCCAATCAAGCTCTTTCGGCGGAGTATCTCGTCAAAAACCAAGGCAAACTCGGCGGCGGCGTTCACGTTTTGCCGGCGGAAGTTGATCAGGAGATTGCCAGCTTGAAACTTAACTCGCTCGGCATTTTCATAGATACATTAACGCCGGAAATGATTGAGTATATGTCCAGTTGGGAAACAGGAACCTAATCTAAAATCATTCGAAAGAAAAGTGCGAATCTGTAATAAGTTCGCACTTTTTTTATGTCCTGACTTTTGACAGGAGAACTATTCCGAGCAGCGAAAATAAAAACAACGGAATCCAAATCGCAAACCTCGGGAATAATAAACCGTTAAGCCCGAACTGCTCAAAAGTGCTGACGAATCCCATAAACAACAGCCAGACTCCGACCGCATAACCGATAGTTACAACCTTCCCTTTGCGACTCAATGATAATGCAAACGGCGCGGTGAATAGTGCAATTACCAGTGGAAGAAACGGCGTTGAGTATTTCCTTTCAAGAGCGACTTCATATTTTTCTTGTTCGCTTTCATCATCGGCGATTTGTTTCTTTAACATTTGCGTGTCTAAATGACTTGGTTTCTCATATAAATTATCAAACGGACTTGAGTTTTCGGCTAATTCACCATTGGAAATTTGAGTCGTTTCAAACTTATTATTTTTCCAGATAGTTTTTTCCGACGTTTCACTAAATTTTATTTTGTCCTTTGACCATTCCGCTTCATTCGCCCGGTAAACGGCTTGAAGATTTGAATTATCGTCTGAAAACTCATATACGGAAAGGTTTTTAACCTTTTGAGAATTTTCCGTTTTGCGCTCATCCAACTCAAACGAATAGATGCGCTTGTCGTTGGCAACCCACGACCTGCCCGTTCTTTTTGCCAGTATTCCGCGACTGCGGATTTGTTCTCTCAGACGGTCTTGTGTTTGATTGGTTGACGGTAAAACATTTTCCTGCAATTCCCAATTTACGAAACCGACAAATATCATCAAGACAAAACACGGAAGCAAAAGCCGAAAAACGCTTTGACCTGCCGACATCCAAACAACAACCTCATTGTGCCTCGATTTGATAACGAAGGTTGTTAAAATGGCAATCATCAATGCCGACGGCGCAAGCTGAATATAAATATATGGCAGAAGAAATAAAAGATATTTTGCGAGAAGTTCCGCCCCATTATTCAATTCTGCTGCAAATTTCCAAAGTTCGAAAACGGTGAAAATCATATAAATAAAAGTTAAAAATGAAAATGTCAGGAAAAAATATTTTAGAAGATTAAATATTATATCGAAATCTAAAATTCCTGATGCTAGATTGAGAGATAAATTTTTCTTTGGGATTTTACTTGAACTCGACTGACGTTTAAAATTGATTTTTTCCCCAATACTTTTGAAATATCTTTTAGAGAAAAGTCGAGCGGAGGAATTAAAATAAATAATTAGCAGAATGCTTGTCAAAATCGGAAAAAGGCTGGCATTGAACGCGCTGACTACATTCGTTCTTGCAAGCTGCTCGCCGAAAAGTGCGATTAGATAGTATACGATTAAACTTAGCAGAGCCAGGAAAGTTCCGAATCCTCTGCCGCCGCGATTGAATCTCAGAACCAGAGCAGTTCCCAGAAGCGCAAAAATTAGAGGTGTTATTGAAAGAAGAACTCTTCGCTGTAAAATTATCTCCGCTTCGATTCTTTCTTTGCCCTCTTTTTTCTTTACAAAAATGGCAAGTTCCCTTACTCCCAATTCTTCGGGAGTTTCCTCTCCGCTGCTCAGTTTTTGGACTAATTCTCCACGTTTTGTTTTTATTGCCCAACGAAGTTGACCGACGTTTTCAGAAACTGTTTTGACCTGTGTGTTCTCGGTCGAAAAAGTATTCATCACGGCATTTTCCAATACTAATTCGGAAACTTCATCTTTGTTGTCAATCCTGCCGCTTCTCGAAGTTATCAAGCGCATTTCTTTGTTAACAGGATCTTCACTGAAAATAAAAACATTCTTCCAGGTTCCTTTTTCAAAATCACCGTCTTTTACATATATCGTCAAACCATTTATTTCAGTATTAAAGACACCGGGTTCAATGGGTGATTCAAGTTTGTAGATGGCAGTTTGGACGGCAATTTTGCGAACGATTTGGGCGGCAATCGGTATTCCGTATAAATTTACAAGAAATGTAAAACCGGATAACGCAACGCCTAAAAATAATATCGGAATGGTTATTTGGAAACTTCCGACACCAGCCGCCCGTATTGCTGCGAGTTCGCTGTCGCCTTGCATTTTGGAGAGACCGATGACAACGCCGATGAGGACTGCCATCGGACAGGTAAAAGCAATTACATTCGGTATGAGGGCAAATGTTAATTGCCAAATCAAATTTCCGGGAATATTTGAACCAAAGAAAATATCGGAATAACGACCGGCTTGCTGGACAAATAAAATAACGCTTAATAATATCCAGGCGAATAAAAAATAAGGCAGGACGGTTCGCACCAAATAGCTTGAGATTAACCAACTGAAACGATTCATTTTTTGTTCAAGAGCCAGCCATCGATTTTTTTTCAGCGTTTATATCTCTGCCAAGAATATTTGAGATAATTCTTCTCAAGACACTCGAAACTTCCCTGACACTTTGATGCTTATTGACAACAAACTCGACAAATTTTCGCGGTGATAATTGCTGTGCAACTTTAAAAATCTGTCTTTCTTCAGCAGAAATCCGCCAATCATTACGACCCTTTTGACAGCTCTGGCATTGAAGATGAAAATTTATTTGCAAAGATGTTTTTTCATCCGAGTCGAATTCCCTCTTGCAAACATCGCATCTTTTCCACTCCGGTAAATAACCGCCCAGACGAAGTATCCAAAGCTCAAAATATACAACTGTGCCGTCAAGATTTTGCGGATTTTCTGAAGCGGTTTCAAGACAAACTTTCGCCATCCGGTAGAGTTTTTCGTTCGGGTCGTGCGGGGGCGCAAATTCAACTAACAACTCGACTAAATATGCAAATTTTTGAAAAAATTCCGGGTCGCCTGCCTTATCGAAATAGGATTTTACCAACTCGATTTGGCTAATCGAAACAAGTTCCCGTTCTTCTTTCTGGAAATAAGAAATTTGGACGACAGAAAACGGCTCTAAGCCGCCGCCGAAACGACTTTTCAATCGTTTTGCCCCTTTTGCGACACCACGCACCAGCCCTTCGTTTTGAGTAAGCAGGACAACAATTTTGTCGGCTTCAGCCAAACTATAACTTTTTAGAACCAATCCTTCCGTTTCAACTAAACCCATTTATACCTACCAAGGCAAAAAATAAAAAATCCAAGCCAGAACTAAGCTGATTATAAGAAATTGGGCAAAAATTTTTGTTCCGTATATAAATTTTTCTCTGGAATCTCCACTTGTAAAAATCCCAAAAGCAACTGACACAAAAAAGGCAAATCCGACCAAATATAGAAAGTGAATCATTTTTTCCTCCCTAAATTAATATCAATCGAATCTAAAACTGCCAAAAAGTTTAACAGTCCGGCAATCTCCAAAAACCTTCCGCCATATTCAAATGTTGCCCAAGCCGCGACGTTCGGCGGCGGGCTTGCCGATAAGATAAAACTTATGAACGCCCCCAAGCCGTTACCCAATTTCGCAAATACATTCAACAAATAGAGCAATGCTCCATCTTTGAAATCAAAACCCGGGTAATATGCGCCGCCGCTGACGAGCGCAATTATGAACATCGCCCAGATTACCGTCCCAATAATTATTCCTCTTTTCCAACGTCTTTGTAATAAATATCCGGCACCTGGGAAAAACCACGATATGATGCCGACAAAATATGGGTTATCCATTATATTATCCTCAATCTTTTATGCAAAAACATTACCTGTCTAAAAGCCGAAATTTGATTGTCAATCAGGATAGGGTTACACATAAACATTGGAGAAGTTCCGGTCTATGTATTCCCAAATTAATTTTAAATTTCAATATAAGAGGTATTGTTCTCTCAGTTTATTAAAAACTTCTACGTCCTTTTGCCATGAAAGTTTTATATCTTTTACGGTATTCCCGTATTCAATTAAATTTCTCATCTTATCTGTCCCGGCAATAACGTCAAATGGATTTCGGTCAAACACATACTCGTAAGGCGGATTCTTCCATTTGAAATCATTCGGGTATAAATCAATAATTGTTTTTACCATTGCCAGTCCCGTTATTACCGGCTCAAATGTTTTTCTGTCTATAATATGCACAAACACTCCGCCGCAGGTTACACCCATATGTTTTTGAAAAGTCGGCAAAAAGTTAATCGGTCTGAAACTAACCCCTGAAAGTTTGTGTGAAGCAAGTGCGTCGGCATATTCTTTCGCAATTATATACGGTGCGCCGACTATCTCAAACGGGCGGGTTGTGCCGCGACCTTCCGATACTTGAGTTCCCTCAAAAAAAACTGTCCCGGGGAAAACAACTGCTGTATCGACGGTGGGCATATTAGGCGAAGGCATTACCCAAGGAGCATCAGTTTCATCATAGAAATACTCCCGCTCCCAACCATCCATTGAAACGACTTCCAATTCGCAATTTATTCCGAATTCCCGATTGAACAAATTAGCAAGTTCCCCAACGCATAGACCGTGACGCATCGGAATCGGATATTGTCCGACAAATGATTCGTGACCTTTTTCGAGCGTGTTTCCTTCAACTTCTTTACCGCCAATCGGGTTCGGGCGATCCAAAACAATAAACTTCTTACCGAATTTTGCACAGGCAATCATCGAATTCGCCAACGTATAAATAAATGTGTAAACGCGACATCCGACATCTTGTAAATCAAAGACTAAAGCATCTAAACCTGAAAGCATTTCTTGGTTCGGTTCGCGGGTTTCGCTGTAAAGGGAATAAATCGGCAATCCTGTCGCCTGGTCAATGCCATGAGAGGTTTCAATCATATTGTCCTGCACATCTCCGCGTATTCCATGCTGAGGTCCAAACAATTTAACCAAATTTATTCGTTCACTATCCTGAAACAAATCCGCTGCGTGTTCAAATTGATGATTGACCGATGCTTGATTACAAATTAAACCGACCCTCAGATCTCTTAAAACATCGAGTCGTTCATCTAAAACTTTCTCTAATCCTAATTTGACAGTTTCCCGTCGAAATCTTGGCATAGTGTTTTACTTTTTCCTCAACCTAAATTCAACACACTGACTTACAAACGTTCGAAAAATATTCTTTGATAAATTATCAAACTTCCAAGATAATTCAGGATGCCATTGAACACCAAGAACAAATCTGTCTTCTCTCCTATCTTCGATGCATTCAATTACACCATCTTTTGCCCAGGCGTTTGCTATTAAATTATTACCGATACTTTTTATTGCTTGATGATGAGAAGTATTTACTTTGACATCTGCTTTGGTTATCAGACGCGACAGGATATTTTTTCCTTTTACTTCCAGACTATGTGAATTTCTTCTAATCGGTTTACCTTGCTCGTGCTTCAAACAATTTTCAATTTGTGATTCAATGTCTTGAAAAAGCGTTCCGCCACGCGCAACATTTAAAATTTGCATTCCAAAACATATCGCCAAAATCGGTAATTTTAATTTTTCGGCTTCTGTTAAAATAAGTAAATCGGTTTCATCCTTTTCAGGTACGACTTGTCCTAGTTTCGGCAATGGTTCTTCACCGTAAATTAATGGGTCAATATCCGAGTCACTTCCCGGCAGTATAATACCATCTAGAACTTCTAACATTTCGACAACATATTCTTTCTTCGGAATTAAAGGGAGATAGACCGGTATCGCCCCAAAATGTTCTGTTGCTTCACTGTAATCACGCCCAAGACAGAAACGATTTGTTTCCAGTTCAAGGCGCATCGGAATCCCAATTCTTGGTCTGGTCTTCATAATCTCTATAATGTTCAAACTATTTTGAGTCTTCTGTCAATTTGAGCATTTCAATTTAAAGATTTATCATTAATGTTTTTATGAAACGCAAAAATAATTCACAGAAAATAAGTTCAACGACCGTCTTGTTGGTTTGCCGAAACGGTAAGACGGCGATGGCTGGGGACGGGCAGGTTACTTTGGGCGAAACGGTTATCAAAGGAAATGCTCGAAAAGTGCGTCGCATTTTTAACGATAATATTTTGGTAGGATTTGCCGGTGCAACTGCTGATGCTTTCTCGCTTTTATCAAAATTTGAAATTAAACTGGAACAGTTTCAAGGACAACTTGAACGCTCCGCTATCGAGTTGAGTAAAGATTGGCGAACGGATAAATATCTACGACATTTGGAAGCCCTGTTAATTGTCGCGGATACAAATAACGCCTTTTTGATTTCGGGTAAAGGCGATGTAATTTCCTCCGATGATGGTTTGCTTTCAGTCGGTTCGGGCAGTATGTTCGCTCTGGCGGCTGCCCGTGCGCTTCGCAAACACACTGAGCTTTCGGCGCAAGAAATTGCAGTCGAATCATTGAGAATTGCGAGTGAAATTTGCATTTATACAAATTCCGAAATTATTTTTGAAGAAATTTAGTTTCTATTTTCTTGATATTAATGATGGCTATTTACTTAGGTGGCGAAATTAAAAATACCGAATCAAAACTAAAACTTGACGACTTAACTCCGCGTCAGATTGTAGCAGAATTGGATAAATACGTTGTCGGGCAAACAAATGCTAAGCGAGCGGTCGCCGTCGCATTGCGAAATCGAATTCGCAGACAAAAACTGCCGCCTGAGATTGCTCAAGATGTTTTACCCAAGAACATTTTGATGATTGGCTCAACAGGAGTCGGCAAAACCGAGATTGCTCGGCGGCTGGCAAAGCTTGCTAATTCACCTTTTATCAAAATTGAAGCATCCAAATTTACGGAAGTCGGGTATGTCGGACGCGATGTCGAAAGTATGATTAGGGAACTGACCGACATTGCTGTTGATATGACCAAGCAAACCGCTTTTGAGGAAGTTTTACAAACTGCCAAGAATAATGTCGAAGAAAGAATTCTTAATATTTTATATCCGACTTCAGAGCCACAATTCTCCGATGACTTCAAAACTGCTGATTCTCTTGACTTAGCAAAAAAGCCTGCGCAAAACAGTACACGCGAAAAACTGCGTGACCAGTTAAAGGGTGGTGAACTAGACGATCGTTTTATCGAAATAGAAACTCAAGATCGCTCAAACACGATGATTGATTTTGTTGGTGGGCAAGGGATGGAGGAGATGGGTGTAAATTTTCGAGATATGTTTGGAAATCTTTTTCCTTCTAAAACAGTCCGTAGAAAAATAAAAATTTCAGAGGCGCAAACTTATCTGCTTCGTGAAGAGCAGGAAAATTTAATTGATATGGAACAGATTACGCGCACAGCTATTGAAAAAACCGAATCAGCGGGAATTATCTTTTTGGATGAAATTGACAAAATTGCCGGTCGTGATTCAGGCGGTGGAAATCCTGATGTATCACGCGGAGGTGTACAGAGAGACTTGTTACCGATTGTTGAAGGGACGACCGTCAACACGCGCTATGGAATGGTCAATACCGACCATATACTTTTTATCGCAGCCGGTGCATTTCATGTTTCAAAACCGTCTGATTTGATTCCTGAACTACAAGGGCGTTTTCCAATTAGAGTTGAGCTTGAACCGTTAACACTTGAAGACCTTAAACGCATTCTTACACAGCCTAAGAATTCGCTTATTAAGCAGTATCAGGCATTGCTTAAAACCGAAGAAATTAATCTTCAACTTACCGATGACGCAATTTCGACAATTGCTGAAATGACTGAAAGCATTAACAAAAACACTGAAGACATTGGTGCCAGAAGGCTTCACACACTTTTGGAAAAACTTCTCGAAGACATTAGTTTTGCAGGTAAGGAACTCGACAACAAAAACCAGACATTAGACTCTGATTATGTGCGGAGTAAGTTGGACAACCTCGTTAAGGATCCTAATCTTAGGCAGTATATATTATGATTTAAGCGTTTATTAAACACTATGCTTAATATAAAAAGATTAAACATTAAAAGTTTAAAAAAAGTAGTGTTGACCTTTGCAGTGATTGCATTATTTTTTGGCTTAAGCTGTGGAAAGAGAGCCGTCCCACTTCCCCCTTTAGAGAGAGTCCAACAGAGAGTTGAAATATCCGGTAATCAACGCGGCAATTATGTAGTTTTATCATGGGTTATGCCTGCCCGTAATGCATCTGACGGCAGCATTTTAAATATCGATCATGTGGACGTTTATCGCTTGATAGAATCGGTTAATGCTCCCCTGTCTTTAACGGAAGAAAACTTTGCTTCACGCAGTACCCTGATTGCTTCGGTTTCGATTTCTAAAAACGATTTCGCTCGCAAATCATTAACATACCTGGACACTTTGGAATTTGCCGGTCAGGATGCGCGTTTACGTTATGCTATACGGTTTGTTAATGATTCGGGACAAAAGGCGGCTTTTTCTAATTTTTTGCTGATTGAACCAACTTCAAGAGTGGCTGACCAACCTACCAATTTAAGTGCCGTAGTTTTAGAAACAGCGATAAAGTTAAATTGGAACGCTTCAGAAATGAATGTGGATGGTTCAAAACCCGTTAATATTCTAGGTTACAATGTATATATTGTGAATGCCGAATCGGAAGCGAAACTGAAAAATTCGACTCCAATTAGTGATACTGAATTTCTCGATATTTTTTTTCAGTTCGGAACTACCTATAAATACTTTGTGAGGGCGGTTTCGCTTGGTAGTAATGGTGAACCGATCGAAAGTCTTAGCTCAAATACGATTGAAGTTTTGCCAAAAGACATTTTTCCTCCGAGTTCGCCAAGCGCATTAACAATTGCCGCCGCTCCAAATAATTTATCAATTTTCTTTGCCGTTAACCCCGAAAGAGACATTGTCGGTTATAAGATTTATCGAACGATGAATCTTAATTTAAAAAAATCCGATTGGACGCTTTTAAATGCTGAACCGATTAAAATTAATACTTTTCAAGATAAGCAAGTCGAATCCGGTAAAACTTATTATTATTATTTGACCGCTATCGATACAACCGGAAATATAAGCGAACCTTCAGAAGTTGTTTCGGAAACTGCTCCATAATTTATGAAAATCTGTCGTTTTAGTTTAAGAAATCAAACAAGTTGGGGAGTCGTTAAAGATGATTTAGTTTTTCCTTTTGAAAAGTTTGATTTTGGGAATGTTTTTTCCGATTTTATTAATTCGCGTAAATTCATAAAAAAGAATAACGTAAAATTTCTACCGCCCGTTACGCCTTCAAAGGTCGTTTGTGTCGGGCGCAATTATGCGGAACATGCTGCTGAACTCGGCAATCAAATTCCCAAAGAACCGCTCTTGTTTCTGAAGGCACCGTCAGCTTTGATTTCCGACGGAAATGCAATTGTAATACCCGGACAATCAAATTTAGTCGAACACGAGGGGGAATTGGCAATCATCATAAATCGCAATTGTAAAAATTTAACCGAAGACGATAATCCTTTCGACTATGTTTTTGGTTACACTTGTCTGAATGACGTAACTGCCAGAGATTTGCAGCGACAGGACGTTCAGTTCACGCGTGCCAAATCATTCGATACATTTTGTCCAATTGGTACTTTTATAGAAACAGAACTGAATGTGTCGGACCTTCGTGTTTTGACAAAAGTCAATGGCGTTATCAAACAAGATGGACGAACTTCACAGATGGTTTTCTCAGTTCCATTTCTGATAAGATATATTTCAAATCAGATGACTTTGATGGCAGGTGATATTATTGCCACCGGAACACCCGCTGGCGTTTCAAAACTTGAAAGAGGCGACGTTTGTGAAGTGGAAATCGAAGGAATCGGAGCCTTGCGAAATCCTGTGTTGTAATAATGGCTTTTCAATTTTTGCTTTTTTATAATGATTTAGCTGATGATTGCAAACTCCGAAACTGTCTGGAAGAAGTTGTAGAAATGTAGGAGAATATTATGAAATTTTTTATTGATACGGCAAATTTAAATGAAATCAAAGAAGCTCACGAGTTGGGTTTGATTGACGGTGTAACAACCAATCCGTCATTAGTCGCCAAGGAAGGGAAAGTTGATTTCAAAAAACATCTCGCCAAAATCTGTGAAATGGTCGAGGGCGATATTTCCGCCGAAGTAACCGCTTTGGATACTGAAGGAATGTTAAAGGAAGGTCGTGAGTTTGCAAAAATTGCACCGAATGTGGTTGTGAAATGTCCCTTGACTTTAGATGGGCTGAAGGCGACCCGAATCTTTCGTGAAGAAGGAACGAAAGTTAATGTTACCCTTTGTTTTTCAGCCGCGCAAGCTCTTTTGGCTGCTAAAGCAGGTGCATCGTATATCAGTCCCTTTGTCGGGAGACTCGACGACATTGGACAGAATGGTATGTCTTTGATTGCGGATATTATTCAAATTTATGACAATTATAATTTCGATACCGAAGTCTTGGTAGCTAGTATCAGGCATCCGATTCACATTGTTGAATCTGCATTGCTCGGAGCGCATGTTGCCACAATTCCCTTTAAGGTTATTCAGCAACTCGTCAAACATCCTTTAACTGATAAAGGATTGGAAGGCTTTCTGTCGGATTGGAAAAAAAGCGGAAGATAATACTTTTGATTCAATGTAGTTGCAAAGGGTGTTTCCGAACACCCTTTCACGTTTTGATTGCCAATTAAATTGCTAACCAACAACTTAAATTTCTTCATTCCTTTAATATTAAACGGATTAGAAAATAAGACCAAATTGTGAAATAAATTTTGTTATAATTTATACTTAGCCAGGTAAGGACTTATTCTAAGCATACTATTATTTTGTTAGCTAATGAAAATAGCTTTGCTACCTATTGAAAAGTATTATGAACTTTGAATCAACAACAACTTTTTCGTTCACACAACTTGCCAACAGTTTTCGCTATAATTTCGATTTGAAAATGAATGAGATTCACTTGCACGGCGGGCAGGTGTTTGTTCTGTTTTCTCTTTGGAATAGTGACTGGCAAAGTCAGATAGATTTGGCGAAAAATCTTAACCTCTCTGCGCCAACGATAAATAAAATGGTTAAAAGTTTAATTCAAGGCGGTTTTGTTGAATGTTCTAAATGTAAAAATGACGGCAGAATGATGCGGGTTCATCTAACGCAAAAAGGAATTGAACATCAAAAATTGATTGAAGAAAAGTGTGTTGAGTTTGATACAGATTTTTTTTCCAATTTAAATGAAACTGAAAAATTAATTCTTATACAGATTTTCGGAAAGATAAGGGACAATCTGTCTGTAAAGAAATTTTCCCAAAAAGCTGCTCAATGATTTTTGTAAATTTATGAGTTTCGCCGTGTCTGCAAAAAATGTTGTGAAATCTTTTGGTGAATTTCGGGCGGTCGATAGTATAACTTTCGATATTAAGCAGGGTGAAACTTTTGCCATATTAGGGGAAAATGGTGCGGGCAAATCCACTACAATGCGAATGATTGCCTGCCGTTCTCCGTTAGATTCCGGTGATTTGCTGGTTCAAGGATTAAATGTAAAGGAAGATGGTCGAAAAATTCGTTCCTTGATTGGTGTCGTTTCACAGGAAAACAATCTTGACCCGGATTTGAATGTTCGAGAAAATCTTATCGTTTATTCAAGATATTTTCGTATTCCGAAAGAAACGGCACAAAAAAGATGTGATGAATTACTTGATTTTATCCGATTAAAAAACAAACTTGACGCAAAAGTCGAACATCTCTCAGGAGGTATGAAAAGGCGGCTGACCATTGCCCGCGCTCTTCTTCACCGACCCAAAATTTTATTGCTCGATGAACCGACTACCGGACTCGACCCCAACGTCCGTCAGGAAATTTGGGAAAAGCTGGAAGAGCTTCGCCGCACCGAAAACTTAACGATTGTTCTTTCGACGCATTATATGGACGAAGCGGAGAAACTTGCTCAACGCTTTTTACTGATGTCACACGGGAAAATAATTGTCGAAGGTGCGCCGCGTCAAATCATTGAAGAAAAAGTTAAAACATTTGCCTTGGAAATTCGGGAAGCAGATTTGCTCGAACTACAAAAAGTTGATAAGCACATAATTGCACAAAAACGGGGATCATCTCATCTTTATTTTGCTGAAAATCCTGACCAATTAATGCCCTTAATGAATTATTACGGCAACCGCCAGATGCTTTTGCGTCCTTCAAATTTAGAAGATGTGTTTCTACAATTTGTTGTTACGTAGTTTCAGATTAATTTTACAACTGACGGATGAAACATTTTTATTAAGTTCTAAATTTGAAGCAATGCACTACTCAAAAGAATTTGTAACTATAAACTCACGAAAGTTTGATGGAACAATTCATAGAACTTGGAAAGCGAATTTAATCGAGCAACAAAAATCTCTTTTAACTTTTGTCGGAGAATTTGAAAAGGAGATAAAACATCAACATTTAGGGCTTATCAGACGCGGGACTATAAGTTACGAATTTTATTGGCTTGACGGTTGGTTTAATGTTTTCCGATTTCACGAAATTGATGGTAGTCTGCGAAATTTTTATTGCAACTTAAATATGCCGCCGAAGTTTGAAAATAATATTCTGGATTATGTTGATTTGGACGTTGACGTTTTGGTGTGGAAAGATTTTTCCGTTGAAATTTTGGATATGGATGAGTTTGAGGAAAACAGCAAAAAATTTAATTATTCAGCGGAAATAAAAAAAAAGACAAACGAAAGTCTAAATAAAATTCTCGAACTTATCGAAAATCGTGACTTCCCTTTTGATATAAAGATTTAGTTTTGAGTTTAGCACTATCTAAAATTAATTTAACCGACGCAATCGCTGTTTGGCGAAGAAACTCGCGTGTTTATTTGCGACTTTGGAAAACGGAATTGATTGCGCCGGTGATTGAACCGATTTTCACATTTTTCGCTTTCGGTTTCGGTGTTGGAGCTTTAGTTACTTCCAGCGTCAATGGAATGAATTATCTATCGTTTGTCGGCGCGGGTGTTTTAGCTTTTACGGTTTTGATGCGAACGGTTTTCGAGATGACTTACGGCGCATATTTCCGAATGGTATATCAATCAACCTACGATGCGATTCTCGCAACACCTGTCAACGCTGAATCGCTTGCCTTCGGTGAAATTCTCTGGGCGGTTACAAAGGGTGTGATTGACTGCCTTTTTATCATTCCGCTGTTAATTATTTTCGGTTCGGCAACTTCTTATCTGACTCCTCTGGCTGTTTTCCCGCTGATATTCGGCTGCGTTTATCTCGGCGGTTTAGCTTTGGGTTTGACGGCGCGTATTTTTGAAATTGACCACTTTAATGTCTTTTTTGCACTTTTTTTCTCGACGATTTTTTTATGCGGCGCGTGGTTTCCGATCGAATTTCTGCCCCAGTGGCTGCAAATATTTGCTTACATTTTACCGACAACCTCCGTGATTGATTTAACCCGCGCTTGTTTGAACGGGGATTTCAACTTCCGCCACATTTATGAAACAATTTATCTCGTTTCTGTTTCTTTTTTTCTACTCGAATGGGCATTGCAAAGTGTTAGACAGCGAATGGTAGTTTAAATTAGAGCAAAATCGTGTTAAATTGTTTCGGTTAAAAGCAAAAACTGAAATAAAATGCAAAATACTTCTCGTTTTGGCTTTTTTATTTGTCTCCAATACAGTGATATTTGCTCAATAACAATTTGTTCAAGTGGATTTTCGTATATTTCAGCCAAACGGTAATACGGTTGAAAATACATCTGGAGATTTGAGTTCGATTTTCAAAAAGTTGCGAAATTGAATGTTCGACTTGAAAATTTCCCGAGACTTTTTCGAGTCCTCAATGCTTGAATTTTACTGATGAGCGACAAAAATTTCCGGCAGCATTTAAGTTATTAGTCGCGTAGATAGATATATTTTGACTTCCGCCAAATAAAAATTTATTTGGCGAGAAAACTGTTACCTGTAAAAACGAGAATTGCCAAAATTGAAGATGATTTGAGACTTGCAAAGTGCCAACTGAGCATTGATGTTGAATGGAAATATTGGCACTCAAACCTTTCGTAAAAATCGTCATCAGATATTAGATCGTGACAGATTTGATTTTTTTCTCGTTTGAATACGACATTATTAACTTTCACAAAATTTGTGTAATGAAAACCTTATTGGTTTTTAACTTTTCGAGGAGGAATATGAAAATTTTATCTTTTTTCAACACTTTGATTTTAATTCTGGCGGTTTTTACCGTCGCGGCTGTGGCGCAGACCACCAGGACCTTTGATAATCCTGCGTCCATTACCATCAACGATGCGACTATCAGTGGAACTAATACAGTTCCAAGTCCAGCGACTCCGTATCCTTCAACCATTACGGTTGCCGGTTTATCGGGAACCATCGTCAATACGCCCGGCAGTGTGCAGGTCAGGCTCAATAGTTTTACACACACCTTTCCCGGAGATGTCGGTATCGTTTTGGTCGGACCGACCGGAGCGGCTTTTTTGATTCAAGATGGAATAACGGACACACCGGCATCGAACATC
>Ga0136640_10000474_pt1 | contig 15401 bp, 15 predicted proteins | sample AntDrymUQ8642106_2_FD_105498 | JGI IMG/M metagenome (GOLD analysis project Ga0136640, IMG submission 105498) | Polar desert sand microbial communities from Dry Valleys, Antarctica - metaG UQ864 (21.06) | ecosystem: Environmental > Terrestrial > Soil > Desert | place: Antarctica: Dry Valley...
ATGCCCTTGGCGATATCCCGGGTGCCTAGGTTCGTCGTCATGATGATGACCGTGTTCTTGAAGTCGATGACCCGGCCCTGGGAGTCGGTCAACCGACCCTCTTCCAAGATCTGGAGCAGCGAGTTGAAGATGTCCGGGTGCGCCTTCTCGACCTCGTCGAACAGCACCACCGAGAACGGCTTGCGACGAACCTTTTCGGTGAGCTGTCCACCCTCCTCGTAACCGACATATCCGGGTGGGGAGCCGAAAAGCCGTGACACCGTGTGCTTCTCGGAGAACTCGCTCATGTCCAGCTGGATCAAGGCATCGTCATCGCCGAACATGAAGTTGGCCAAAGCCTTAGACAGCCAGGTCTTTCCCACACCCGACGGGCCCGCAAAGATGAATGAGCCGCCCGGGCGACGCGGATCCTTCAGACCCGCCCGAGTGCGGCGGATGGCGCGAGACAGTGCCCTGATGGCTTCGTCCTGCCCGATGACCCGCTTGTGCAGCTCATCTTCCATCTTGAGCAGCCGGCTGGACTCCTCCTCGGTGAGTTTGACGATCGGGATGCCGGTGGCGGTCGCCAACACCTCGGCGATCAACTCTTCATCCACCTCGGCGACGACGTCCATGTCACCGGCCTTCCACTGCTTCTCCCGCTCGGACTTGGCGTGGATCAGCTTCTTTTCCTCGTCACGCATCGAGGCGGCGGCTTCGAAGTCCTGGGCGTCGATGGCGCCCTCTTTGCGACGTCGCACGTCGGCGATCTTGTCATCGAACTCACGTAGGTCTGGCGGTGCAGTCATGCGACGGATACGCAGTCGAGCGCCGGCCTCGTCGACCAGGTCGATGGCCTTGTCGGGCAGGAAGCGATCCGAGATGTACCGATCCGCCAGGGTCGCGGCGCTGATCAGCGCCTCGTCGGTGATGGTGACCCGGTGATGCGCCTCATAGCGATCGCGCAAGCCCTTGAGCATCTCGATCGTGTGCGCGATCGAGGGCTCAGCAACCTGGATGGGCTGGAATCGACGCTCCAGAGCGGCGTCCTTCTCCAAGTGCTTGCGGTACTCGTCCAGCGTGGTCGCGCCGATGGTCTGCAACTCGCCGCGTGCCAGCATGGGCTTCAAGATGCTGGCGGCGTCAATGGCGCCCTCTGCCGCGCCGGCACCGACGAGCGTGTGGATCTCATCGATGAACAGCACAATGTCACCGCGGCTGCGAATCTCTTTGAGCACCTTCTTCAGGCGCTCCTCGAAGTCGCCTCGGTATCGGGAGCCGGCAACCAGTGCGCCCAGGTCCAGGGTGTAGATCTGCTTGTCCTTGAGCGTCTCCGGCACGTCCCCGCGAACGATGTCCTGGGCCAGGCCCTCGACGATTGTGGTCTTGCCGACACCGGGCTCACCGATCAGGACGGGGTTGTTCTTGGTGCGCCGCGACAGCACCTGCATGACCCGCTCGATCTCTTTCTCCCTACCGATGACCGGGTCCAGCTTGCCCTCGCGGGCACCTTGGGTGAGGTTGCGACCGAACTGATCGAGCACCAGAGAACTGCTCGGGGCGCCGGACTCGCTTGGCGCGCCCGCGCTGGCCGTCTCTTTGCCCTGATACCCGCTGAGCAGTTGGATGACCTGCTGGCGTACGCGGTTGAGGTCCGCGCCAAGCTTGACCAGAACCTGGGCGGCGACACCCTCGCCTTCGCGGATCAGACCGAGCAGAATGTGCTCGGTGCCGATGTAGTTGTGCCCAAGTTGCAGCGCCTCGCGAAGGCTCAGCTCCAACACCTTCTTGGCCCGCGGGGTGAACGGAATGTGCCCGCTCGGCGCCTGTTGGCCCTGTCCGATGATGTCCTCGACCTGGGCCCGGACAGCCTCCAGCGAGATCCCGAGGCTTTCGAGCGCCTTGGCGGCAACACCCTCGCCTTCATGGATCAGACCGAGCAGGATGTGCTCGGTGCCGATGTAGTTGTGGCTGAGCATCCGCGCTTCTTCTTGCGCGAGCACGACGACCCGGCGTGCCCGGTCTGTGAACCTCTCGAACATCGAAAATCTCCTCGCTGGACCGTCCCTGAGCGACTGGCCACGTCGCCTCAGCGGGCTCGTGTGCCAATGCTAGTCGCCACTTAGACAACGACGAGTTGACCGGTCGCTGTTCCCCTGGTCGGTTCACCGATGGCGAACGCAGCGTGCGGGCGCCTCAGTGTGCAGCCCGGAAGGCCTCGGTGATCGTCGCCGGCACTCGTCCGCGATCGGAAACCTGATATCCATTGGAGCGTGCCCAAGCGCGCACAGCGCCGGCGTCCGAGTCAGAGCGAGACGACCGGGCCACACGCTTGCGGCCGGCGCTGCGGGTGCCGACCCTCCGCGCCTCGGCCAGGTACGGCGCAAAGGCGTCACGCATCTTCTGGGCGTTTTGCGTGGACAGGTCCACCTCATATGAGGCCCCGTCCAGACCAAACTGGACTGTTTCGTCCGCCTGCCCGCCATCGAGGTCGTCCACCAAGATGACCTGTACTTTCTGTGCCATGTGCATTCCCTTCTGAAACGCGCCCGCAGTCGGGTCGCAATTGCCCTCAAGATAGCAGGGTGCAAATGCGAACCAGTAGCGATCGACGAACTTTCCCCAGCAACGTCGGACTAAACCTCCGGACGCAGCAACGGGAACAAGATGGCCTCGCGAATGCCGGTCCCCATCAGGAGCATCAGCAATCGGTCGACACCCAGCCCCATTCCTCCTGCGGGCGGCATCGCATGCTCTAACGCGCGTAGGAAGACCTCGTCGACATCATTGGCCTCCGGATTACCGGCGGCCGCCTGCCCGGCCTGCTCCTCGAGTCGCTGCCGCTGCACCACCGGGTCGTTCAGCTCGGAGTAGGCCGGCGCCAGCTCCACGCCGTTGATGATGAGGTCGAAGGCCTCCACCAGGCCGGGGCTTGAGCGGTGCGCCTTGGCCAATGGCTTGAGGGCGACCGGGTAGTCGCACACGAACGTGGGTTGGATGAGCGTCTCCTCCACGAGCTGCTCGAACAACTCGACCAGCACCTCTGCGGCACCCCACCCGGGCAGCAACTGGACCCCGTGAGCGGCGGCATGCTGGCGCAGCGCATGCTCGTCGGTGTCCAGCGAGACCGTCTCCCCCACCGCCTCGCTCACCAATTCCAGCAAAGTGGCTCGGCGCCAGGGGGCCTCCAGGTCGATCTCGGTGCCGTCGCGGGCAGGAACCACAGTGCGCCCGAGGGCACGAGCCGCGGCGCGTACCAGGGTCTGTACCAGCTCGGCCATCGAGTGGTAGTCGCCGTAGGCCTGGTATGCCTCCAGCATCATGAACTCGGCATTGTGCGTGGAGTCGATGCCCTCGTTGCGGAACGTCTTTCCGATCTCGTACACCCTGTCCACCCCGCCGACAAGGGCCCGTTTGAGGTCCAACTCCAGCGCAATGCGCAGCAACATGTCTTGGTCGAACGCGTTCAGTCTGGTCCGAAAGGGCCGCGCTGCGGCTCCCCCGTTGGTCAACTGCAAGACGGGGGTCTCCACCTCGACGTAGTCCTGCTCATCAAGGGTCTGTCGCAAGGAGCGAAGCACCGTCGCCTTCGCCCGCACCATCGCGCGGGCCTCGGGCCGCACGATCATGTCCAAATACCTCAGCCGCACCCGTGCCTCGTCGCTGAGCGGCGTATGCTCGTTCGGCAGCGGGCGCAGCGCCTTCGCGGCCAACTGCCACGCCGTCGCCTGCACGGAAAGCTCGCCGCGACGGCTGAGCACGACCTCCCCCTGCACGAAGAGGTGGTCACCGATATCGACAAGTGCCTTGAAGTCGTCCAACCGCTGCTCACCGAGCTGGGCCAAAGACAGCATCGCCTGCAGCTCAGTGCCGTCACCCGCACGCAACCTGGCGAAGCACAGCTTGCCGGTATTGCGTAAGAAGATGACCCTGCCGGCGACTGCCACCTGGTCTCCGGTGCCGGTGCCCGGCTCCAGGCTGGCGCGCTCGTACGCGGCCCGGACTTGTGCCAACGTATGGGTGACCGGCACCGCGACCGGGTACGGCTGCTCGCCAGCGTCCAGCATCCGCTGCCGCTTGGCTCGCCGCACCTGCTCCTGCTCAGACAGGCCATCAGTACCCACCTGCTCCGGCGTGCGGGTGTCATCGGTCATGGTCGGCAGGCTAGTGCGCAGTCAACGACGGTCAGCAGTTGCGCTCGAACACCAGGCGCAGGCCGATCAAGGTGAGCGCGGGCTCGTGCACATCCACCTGCTCGCATTCGGCGGTGACCAACGGCGCCAGGCCCCCGGTCGCCACCACCGTGATCTCTGCGCGTGGCACGTCGAGGGCGGCGACCATCCGTGCCACCATGCCGTCCACCTGCGCGGCGAAGCCGAAAACCGCACCGGACTGCAGTGCCTCGACAGTGTTCTTGGCAATCACCGAGCGAGGCCGGACGAGTTCGACCCGGCGCAGTTGGGCGCCCCGCCGCCCGAGCGCCTCCAGCGAGATTTCGACGCCGGGCGCGATGGCGCCGCCGACGTACTCGCCGCGCCGGCTGACGACGTCGAACGTGGTCGCCGTGCCGACGTCCACGACAACGCAGGGGCCGCCGTACAGACTCGAGGCGGCCAATGCGTTCACGATCCGGTCGGTGCCGACCTCGCGCGGGTTGTCCATCAACACCGGCACGCCGGTGCGCACCCCAGCCTCCACCACCAGGTGTGGCACCTCGGAGAAGTAGCGCTCCAGCACCTGACGGATCTCGTGCAGCACCATCGGCACCGTCGAGCAGACCACGATCCCGCCCGTTGGCAGGCCGAGACTGCCCGGCGGGGCCTCGTGGTCGGGATCGGTCGCACCGCGCAGCAGCCCCCGCAGCAGCACGAACCACTCATCAGCGGTGCGCCGCTCCACGGTGGTCACCCGCCAGTGATGCTGCAGCCGCTCGCCCTCAAACAGTCCCAGGGTGGTGTGGCTGTTGCCGACGTCAATGCAGAGCAGCATCCTCATCCGCTCCGCAACACCGACTGCACGGCGAGATCGTAGGCGCTGCCGACGTCTGGTGTTGCCGCACCTGTCCGTTGGCCAACAAGCGAAGCGTCAATGCGACACGGCGAACCCTCGAGGCTGCGCACGGGCCGGCGCAGGTCTCCCGCTCGGTGTCACCCGCCCAACGACAGCGCAGCGTTGTCGATGAGCCGGGTGGCACCGACACGGGCGGCGACGAGCAGTCGCGCCTCGCCGGTCTGCGGTGCGGGGCCGAGCGCCCGATCAGTCACCGCGACGTAGTCGATGTCGACCGCGGTCTCTCGTTGCAAAACCTGACGCGCGGCTGCGCCCGCCGCATCCGCCCCGGCCCGCTGCTGCGCTTGCCCGGCAGCGAGGGCCCTGGACAGGACGGTTGCTGCAGTCCGCCCGTCGGCGTGCAGGTAGGCGTTGCGAGACGACACCGCGAGCCCGTCCTCGGCCCGCACGGTGGGCACGCCCAGCACTCGAATGGGCAGACACAGATCGCGCGCAAGCCGAGTGATCAGCACTAACTGCTGATAGTCCTTCTCACCGAATACCGCCACCTGCGGACGCACCAGCGCAAAGAGCTTGGTGACCACGGTCAGTACGCCAGCAAAGTGGGTGGGTCGCGATGCACCCTCCAGCAGTCGACCGTCTGGACCAGGGTCGATGCTGATGCCCCTGCCCGGGCCCTCGGGATAGATGGCGTGCACGTCCGGGGCGAACACCACGTCCACACCTCCAGCAGCACACAGCGCGACGTCGGCAGCGAGCTGTCGGGGGTAGCGGTCGAGATCCTCCCCGAGGCCAAACTGGGTGGGGTTGACGAAGATCGACACAACGACCACGGCGGCCTCGTCCCGCGCCCGCCGGATCAGCTCGGCGTGCCCGACGTGCAGGGCACCCATTGTCGGGACCAGCGCGACCGTGGACTGCACTGCCCGGTGCGCTGCCAACGTGGCGTCCAGATCGAGCCGAGTACGAACCAGCAGCGGACGCATCATCGCTTGCTCTGGTCGTGGTCGGCGCACGCTGTGGGCCTGTCGTCGGCGACGACCTCGCCGGTGAGCGCCATGATGTCTGCGGCATCCGCGGCCTGCAATCGTCCGCTGCGCAGTGCCCGGTTGGCGGTCACTGCTGCCATCGTGGCGTAGGCCGCACCCAGCTCTTCGCCACCGGGCACCTCCCGGGCTGCGGCAGCCAGCGCAGCCAGGTGGTCGCTCACCGTGCGGGTGTCCCCGCGCACCACCGGGCCGGTCAGGGCCACATCTCCATGGGTGAGAGCGTTGTCGAGCGCGGCGGTCAGCAGCGGCCGCAACAGGTCTGCAGGGTGGCCGGCGCCAGTGAGGCGCAGGATGTCCATCGCCTGGCCGACAAGCGTGCCCAAGTGGTTGGCGCCGTGCGCCAGCGCGGCGTGATACAGCGTGCGCTGCTCCTCTGGGATCACAGTTGCGGTGCCGCCGAGATCGTCGGCCAGCCGCGCACCGATCGCCAGTCCCTCACCGGCCGCGCTCAGACCGAAAGCACAGCCGCGCAACCTGTCGAGGTCGACATCGGTGCCGGTGAAGGTCATCGCCGGATGCAAGGCGACCGTGACCGCGCCCTGGTCGGCGGCTGCCGCGAGCACGCCACTGCCGTGCCGCCCGCTGGTGTGTACGACGACCTGACCCGCACTCAACGAACCACCCGCTGCCAGCTGCTCGACGACGTGCTGCAACCGATCGTCAGGGACTGTCAACAACACCAGCTCGACAGCCGCGGCGACGTCTGCTGGCTTCTGCGGGGATAGCTGCGGCATGAGGGTTTGGAGGCGACGCCGCGAGTCGGGCGAGGCGCCGCTAGCGGCGACGACGAGATGGCCCGCACGCTGCAGTGCGGCGGCAAGCACGGCGCCGACGCGGCCTGTGCCGATCACGCCGACGCGGTAGCGGGGAGAGACAGCAGGCATGCGTCGACCCCCTCGTTCCGGTACCGCGTTCCAGTCCCCAGGCGCCAGTGTCCAGCGCACGGGGTACCAGACGTACGGACAGAGTCCCAGCAGCCTACGCGGAGGTAAAGCGACGCTCCAGCCATGCCGTTGCAGCCTCGACGTCGTCGAAGTCGTGGACACCCGGAGCCGGCTGGGCCCACCCGGCGACGCTGACGACCGGCACACCGGTGCGCACCGCGAGCGACACCTCGATCTGGGTTCCCCAGCTGCCGCCGACCGCGAACACCGCATCGCTGGCCCGCACGACGAGCGCGTTGCGCAATTCACCGAGCCCGGTGGGGATGACCACTGTGTGCCCGGCGCTGGCCGCGGTGCGGTCATCGCCGGGCAGTAGGCCGACGGCGGCGCCGCCGCGTGAGGCAGCTCCGGCAGCAGCAGCGGCCATCACACCCCCGAGCCCACCGGTGATCAGCACCCAATTGCGGGCAGCTATCGCTACGCCGGCAAGTCGCGCCGGCCCCAGCAGTTGCGCTTCCGGCTCGCTGGGCCCGATCACTGCGACGTACGGCGGGTGCCTCACGGCCTCGACGCTAGCGGCTGCCCGTGCTTACGCACCCGCCGTCTAGTGTCGAGTGATGGGCGAGCTGCCAAGCGTCGAACAAGCCTGGCGGGCCGCGCTGTTCGACAGCACCGGCTTCTACCGTGAGCAGTGGCCAGCCCGTCACTTCAGCACCGCTGCCAACACAGGCGCAGATCTGGCATGGGCACTGTCCAGGCTCGCGCGCACCCACGACCTGGACACCGTCGTCGATGTCGGCGCCGGCGGAGGTGAGCTGCTGACGGCTCTGCATGCCGTGGACCCGTCCCTGCACCTGCTCGCGGTGGAATTGCGTCCGCGACCCTCCCGGTTGCCGCCCCGGATCCGGTGGCAACGACAGCTGCCCACCGAGCTGCACGGGCTCGTGGTGGGCATCGAACTGCTGGACACCGTCCCCTGCCCGGTGGTCGAAGTGGATGCCGGCGGTACGCCACGAGTGCTGCTGGTGGACACCGACTCCGGCGCAGAGCACCTCGGCCCGACAGTGCAGGCAGCCGACGTGCAGTGGCTGGAGCGCTGGTGGCCGACAGCCACCCCGGGGTCCCGAGCAGAGCTGGGCGGGCCTCGCGACGACGTGTGGGCAGCCATGCTGGACCGGGTCAGTCACGGGCTGGCCGTCGCCATCGACTACGGACATCACCGCACGACGAGACCCACAGCCGGCTCGCTGCGCTCCTACCGTCGAGGCCACCGGGTGCCGGTGACGTTCGACGGCACTGCCGACATCACCGCCGATGTTGCTCTGGACGCAGTCGCGGACCGGGTCGGCGGCTCCGTGCACCGCCAACGCGACGTGCTCGACGGGTCGTGGCTGGCGCCGGCGGGCCGGTCGACGGACGTGTCAGGTCGGCTCGATGAGCTGATGCGCGCCGGTCGGCGCGCCGAGGTGCGAGCCGCCGGTGGCCTGGGGGAGCTCTGCTGGATCATCAGCACGCGCGGGTGAGTGCACAGGTGTCAGCATCAGCTGCCAGGCCTCGGCGACAGACCGGTGCTCTGCGACCGGTCGAGTGGGCCCGGCGGGCAGGTGCAGTCCGACGGTGGCGAGCCCCAACCATCGCTGCACGGGCCCCTGCCGAAGGCCACGCGACTGGACGGCCGCCAAGGGCACGATGTCGGTGCGTCGGGTCAACAACCCCCGCCGGGTGATCACGTGCCCGCTGTCGCCGCCAAGGCCCAGCCGGCGCCGGGCAAGCGGGTCCACCCACTTGGCTGCGACCGGCGGTGCAGACAGCGGCGCTTCGTCCAGGCGCACACCGGGCAGCACCTGGGCGACGAGCCGCTCGGCGGCAGCTCGGCGCGCCACCGGCACCAGGGTCGTCGACAGCCGCTGGTCTTGCTCGGAGTGCGCCACGACACCTGCCACGGTGACGTCCAGCGCGACCCATCCCAGCCGGCGCCACACGATCGGCTCAGTCACGACCAGGCCACGGACCCGCTGCACCGGCAGCGACGCGCTGCGTACCCCGAGCAGACCAGCGCGCACCGCCAACCCGCGGGGAGAGCAGCGTACCGAGAAGCCGTATCCGTCGACGAATCCTTTGCCGATGGAGGTGACCACCGCGAGCAGGACCGGCAACACCAGGGCAACAGACACTGCCCCCCCGGTCGCGGGTGCACCAGGCATGCGTAACGGCTGCGGCAGGCCAACCGCGGAAGCCGCAGCGGCCGCGATAGCGGTGGCGCTGACAACCAATGCCGACAGCAGGGGCCCGGTGCGCAAGATCTGTGCGGCCAACAGCAGACCCGGGGAAACCCGGTGCAAGAGCTCTTCATTGGCTGTGTTCTCCCGGGCCTGGATCCCGCCGACCGGCACCCCGTCGGACCCGGATGCAGCGAGCCCCGCCGCCTCGGACTGCACCGGGTCGACGCCACCCTCGCGTCCGGCCTCGACGAGCAGGTGGGCGCGCAGGTCGGTGGCACGGCGCAACGACAGATAAGCGAGCGTCACCTCGCTGTCCGAGCCACCACCGGCAGTCTCGATCGCCAGCGAGGCCATGCCGAAGATGCGGGCGAGCAAGGGTTGCTGCACCTCGATCGCCTGGATGCGGTCCAGTCGGACCCTGCGCGAACGGCGGTGCAACACCCCACTGTCGATTCGCAACTCGTCGTCACCGACTCGATAGCGGGTGAACCACCACGAGACAGCCGCACCAGCGAAGGTGACGGCGAACACCGCCGGCGCCAGCCACCAGGGCCAACCGGACTGCTCTCCGTCGATCAGCCGACGGCCGGCAGTGATGGCCAGCGCAACCAGCACCAAACCGCCGCGAAGCAGTGGCGACAGCGGGTGCACCCGGGCGAAGCCGGGCTCTGCGGTACCGCTCACAGGCCGGTCGCCTGTTCCTCGCCGCGTTGGGTCAGCCGGTCCCGGAGCCGGGCGGCCTCCGCAGGGGAAAGGCCGGGGATGTGCGCCCGACTGCTGGGTGAGGCGGTGTGCAGCTGCACCATCGCCAACCCGAACAGCCGGTCCAGCGGCCCGGCGTTGACGTCCACCATCTGCAGCCTGCCGTAGGGCACCAAGTCGATGCGTCGCCACAGGGCCCCACGGGTGACCACGAGGTCCGCATCCCGCTCGGCGTAGCCCCAGGCGCGCGCCGACCGGCCCGCCACCACCCACACCAACGCGAACACCAACACGGCTAACACCGCCAGCGACCACCACCAGCTGGCCTGGTCCGGCCGCAGTACGGCCGCGACGGTGAGGGCGGCCAACACCGCCAGCAGCGTTACACCGGCCCCCGCGCGCCGCACCCGGGCCAGCCCCGGTCCGAGCCGCACCCACGAGGCGCCGGGCACCTGGAACGGGTCGGCGCTGGTCACGTAAGCGAGCCTACGGGCTGACATGTCCGGCTCGGGCCGTGACTTGCGGGGCACAGCGTCGTTGAGCCAGTGCGGGCCGCGGCTCGGCGACGCGACCCATCGGTGCCGCCGACCGCCCCCGAAGTGTCTGTCAGCAGTGACGGGCCGAACCGTTTGGCACAGCAGAGTCGGCATCAGTCGGGACCGGTCGGGGGACGGCCCCGCCGCGATGGTGCCGGCTCTGCTGTTGGGGGGGGTTAACGTCGCGAGTCACCGAGCATCCGTACGCTGCCCCGGGTGAGCGAGGTGGTTGTCGGCGTCGGCACGGCGACCGGCGCCAGCCACGTGCTGTCTCTTGGGCCACACCATCCGTCGGCGCACGGGGCGTTGCGGCTGCGGCTGTGGCTCGACCAGGACCGGATCGTGGCCTGCGAGCCTGAGGTGGGCTTCATGCACCGGGGCGCAGAGAAGTTGTTCGAGGTGCGCGACTACCGCCAGATACTGATGCTCGCGAGCCGACACGACTGGGTGTCTGGCTACTCCTCCGAGTTGGGCGTTGCGCTGGTTGTCGAGCAGATGCTCGGCATCGAGGTGCCGCCGCGGGCGGTGTGGGTGCGTACCTTGCTGGCCGAGTTGACCCGAGCGGTAGCCGGGCTCGCGTTCCTTGGCGGGTTACCCCGCGAGATGTGTGGTGCGGTCGACCCGGTGCCGCTGTTCGCCGATCGGGAACCACTGCAGGATCTCGTCGAAGAGGCTGCAGGCGGTCGTGTGCACCTGATGATCACCCGCGTCGGGGGGCTCCTCGGGGACCTGCCCGACGGTTGGTCGAAACGCGCCCCGGCGGTCGTTGCGGCGATCCGCCGGCAGGTCGACGACACCGGTGCTGCGCTGCTGAGCGATGAGTCGCTGCGGGCGCGGACAATCGGTGTCGGCGTGCTTGATCGAAGCACTGCGCTTGCGCACGGCGTCACCGGGGCCGCTGCGCGCGCATCGGGTTTGGATCTCGATCTGCGCCGCGACGACCCCTACCTGGCCTACCCAGAGCTGGCGGCGGCCGGGGTGTTGCGGGTGCCCACCCGCAACACCGGCGACGCCTTTGCTCGGCTTGATCTGCTGCGTGAGCAGACCCTGATCGCGCTCGACCTGGCCAGCGCTTGTTTGAACCGGCTGGCTGAGCTGCCACCCGGCCCGGTTGACGTTCGGCTGCCCAAGATCTTGAAGGCACCCGAGGGCTCAGCGCACGGGTGGGTGGAGAGCCCCATCGGCATCAATGGCTACTACTTGGTCTCTCACGGTGAGAAGACGCCCTGGCGGCTCAAGCTGCGTACCGCCTCTTTCGGTACGGTCTCGGCCCTGCCCGCGATGATTATCGGTGGCCGGGTGGAGGACCTGGTCGCCGTGCTCGCCTCCACGTTCTTCGTGACCGGTGACATCGACCGGTGATATCGACCCGTCACCTCGACCGGTGAGGGGTGCCTGTGGATCTGCTGGTCAGTCCTCGTTGTGGCCCGGCACCCGGCAGGCTCGCTCCAGCAGGACTCCGCCCACCACCATCGCAACGGCTGCGAGCGCCGCCACCAGTCCATGCACCAGCCGCTCGCGCGGCAGCGTGGTCTCGGCGCGACCGGCGAAGGTCAGCGCAAAGGCCAGGTAGCCGCCGGCGACCAGAGCGCCGGACAGCGCAGCTGCCCGCCCAAGCAACAGCAGCGCCACCGCCCGGCCGGGATCGACGCGAAGCCCACGCCGGTGCAGGGTTCGCCATGTGTTGGCGGCCAACGCCAGCAACAACGCCGCCAAGAAGCCGAGCGCCACGGCAGCCGACCATGGAACGGTCGGTGCGATGGCGCCGACCAGGGCAAAGCCGGCCGGCACCAGGCCACCGAGGAGCGCACCGATCACCGCGGTTGCGGCCAGGGCCGCCACGCTGGTTGGCCGCATGCGCCCCGGCTCAGTCGATGGTGACGGCAACGTCGTCGCGCCGGGTGATCTGTTGGGCTTCGCTACCGCCGGTGAGATCAGCGATCAGGTCAACGACCCAACCATGCCCCGGCAGGTATGCCTCGGAGTCGACATCGAGCCACGGCTGCAAGACGAACAGCCGCTCTTGTGCTCGCGGGTGCGGCAGCACCAGGTCGTCGTCCTCGATCCTTTGATCTCCGACGACGACCAGGTCGAGATCCAGCGTGCGGGGGGCGTGCCGCTCGACGCGTTCGCGTCCGAACGCATCCTCGATGGCCAGGCAGCGGTCCAGCAGCGTGCGAGGCGTGAGTGTGGTGTCCGCGCTCACGACCACGTTCAGAAAGTCACCTGCATCGCTGGGTCCGCCGACCGGCGCCGACTCATACACCGGCGACACGTCGAAGATGCTGATCCCCGGTGTGTCCAGCAGGGCAGACAGCCCACCCTGCAGGCTCTGCTCTCGTTCCCCAAGGTTCGAGCCGAGGCTGATGACGACGCGTCGGATGGGCCGCATCTCGCCAGTCATCGTGTCAGCGTCGACGATGTAGGGGTTGGGTGTCTCGGTCACGATCGACTCCGCTCTATCGTGACGGCAACCTCGGTCACCGGCACCGGTACGGGTGCCTGCGGTTTGTGCACCGTCACCACTGCACGGCGTACGGGCTGCTCCGACAGGCAAAGGGTGGCGATTCGCTGCGCCAGTGTTTCGATCAGGTCCACCGGGTCAGATTCGACCGCTTCGTGCACCCGCTGCGCCAGCGCCCCGTAGTCCACAGTAAGCGACAGGTCGTCTGCATTTCCAGCCGGGCTGAGGTCCAGGAACAGCACGACGTCGACAACGAAGTCTTGTCCGTCTCGGCGTTCGTGGTCCAGCAGGCCATGATGACCGCGAGCACGCAACCCGGTGATGCAGATCCGGTCCTGGTGATGGTCGGCGTCGGCCAGCTGGGCATTCATCGGGCACCGATCGCACTCTGCGATGCGGCCGCTACCTTGGCCACCACGCGGACCGCATCCGCGCTGCCCGCTGCCTCGTGCACGCGCACGCACCACACCCCAGCCAGCGCGGCCAGCACGCTGGTGGCGACGGTGGCGTCGTCTCGGCGGAGCACCGGCCGCTCTGGGCCGGGCTCGGCGGCCGAGCCTCCGGCGGTGAGCAGTTGACCGAGGAACCTCTTGCGGCTGGCGCCAATCAGCAACGGCCGCTGCAGCGCGTGCAACTCGTCGAGTCTTGCCAGCAGTTGCCAGTTGTGCTCGGCCGTCTTGGCGAAGCCAAGCCCGGGGTCGACGATCAACCGGCTGGCGGCAACGCCGGCCGTCGCAGCGGCCCGTAGCCGCTCGGTCAGCTCGGCGCACACATCGTGCACGACGTCGCCGTAGTGCGCCCACGACTGCATGTCCGCCGAGTGCCGGCGCCAGTGCATCAGCACGTATGGCACCCCCGCGGCTGCCACCCAGGCCAGCATTTCCGGATCGGCCAGACCGCCGGACACGTCGTTGACCATGCTGGCCCCGGCGTCCACGGCAGCGGCAGCCACCTGTGGGCGCATGGTGTCCACCGAGACCACCGCACCTGTCGCTGCCAGCTCACGCACCACCGGGATCACCCGGGCGAGCTCGTCGGCCTGCTCGACCCGGGACGCCCCCGGCCGAGTGGATTCGCCGCCGACATCGAGCAGGTCGGCGCCCGCGGCGATCAGCGCCTGCCCGTGCGCGACAGCCTGATCGGGCGGAAGCCACCGGCCACCGTCGGAGAACGAGTCCGGTGTGACGTTGACGACGGCCATGACGAGACTGCGTCCCGGGTCGGGAAGCCCGGGCACGACGGGGACCGGGGTGGCCTGCACGCTGGCAAAGGTAGCGCTCGGTACATGCGAGCTCGCGGCCCGCACTGCGCTGGCGAATTGCGCTCGCAAGTTCCGCTGGGGTGGTCAGCCGGCTGGCGTAACGATCAGCGCAGGATCAGGCTCATCGCTTCGCTACGCGTGGCCGGGTCGCGCAGCTGTCCCCGTACCGCGCTGGTCACGGTCCGAGCGCCGGGTTTGCGCACTCCCCGCATGGTCATGCACAGATGCTCTGCCTCTACGACGACGATGGCGCCTCGCGGTTGCAGCAGCCGGGTGAGGGCGTCGGCGACCTGTGTGGTGATCCGTTCCTGCACCTGCGGCCGGCGGGCGTACACGTCGACGAGCCGCGCGAGTTTGGACAGCCCGGTGATGCGCCCGTCGGCGGCCGGGATGTAGCCGACGTGGGCCACGCCGGTGAACGGCACCAGGTGGTGCTCACAGATCGACCACAGCTCGAGGTCCTTCACCAGCACGAACTCGTCGTGACCGAGGTCGAAGGTGGTGGCGAGAACGTCCTCGGCGCGCTGCCGCAGGCCTGCGGTGAGCTCGTGCCAGGACCGCGCAACCCGGTCAGGGGTGTCCCGCAGACCGTCCCGATCGGGGTCCTCACCGATCGCCACCAACAGCTCGCGGACGGCGGCAGCTGCGCGCTGCCAGTCGTACGGGCGGGTCGCACCGCCGTCGCTGCCGTCACCGTTGACCCCGCCGCTGTCGCCGTCGGACGGACCCGGCGGTGGCAGGGTGACCGGGTCGACCACTGTCAGCGCCCGCCCCCGGGGGTCGGCGGTGCCGGGGACGCTCCAGGGCCGTCGCCACCGTGCCGGATGTCGCCACCATCGCCCGGCGCGAGCACGACCGCACCCTCGGTCTCGGGGTGCACGCCGTTGGACGACGGGACCCGAACCGGCGGCTTGCTGGACGGCACACGCTCGGGGGAGCCGGTCCAGGCAGGTCGTCCGGAGCGACGCCGTAGCGCCTCGAACACCTCGGCGATCTCGTGTTGGTTCAGCGTCTCCTTCTCGAATAGCGCCAAGACCAGCTCGTCGAGCACGTCTCTGTTGTCGGCGAGGATGTCGAAGGCCTCCTGGTGCGCCTCAGTGACGAGCTTCTTGACCTCCTCGTCCACCATTGCGGCGATGTACTCGGAGTAGTTACGGCTGTGCCCGAGATCCCGGCCGACGAACGGCTCGCTGTTTCCCTCGCCGAATTTGATGGCGCCCAACCGCTCGGTCATGCCGTACTCGGTGACCATCGCCCGAGCCAGCGCGGTGGCCTTCTCGATGTCGTTGGCGGC
>Ga0136640_10000475_pt1 | contig 15400 bp, 18 predicted proteins | sample AntDrymUQ8642106_2_FD_105498 | JGI IMG/M metagenome (GOLD analysis project Ga0136640, IMG submission 105498) | Polar desert sand microbial communities from Dry Valleys, Antarctica - metaG UQ864 (21.06) | ecosystem: Environmental > Terrestrial > Soil > Desert | place: Antarctica: Dry Valley...
CACCGAGGCCGGCCTCGAGACCCAGCGCGTGGCAAAGGCGGCCTGACCGCTACTGCCGGCGCCTGGCGCGATCCCCAACGCCACGTGCCCGGGCGGCCTACCAGCACTCGCTCCTCCTAGGGTCATCAGACCATGCGACCGCCCGACATAAGACGAAGGCGCCGAGGGGCGGCTGCAGGCGCGCGCTCCCCGTGGCGGGCGGCCGCGTCCGGGATCCTCGCCGTCGCGCTCGCGGCTTTGACTGCCGTCGCTGTCGCGGCTGCACTGGCGGATCCCCAGGCACGCGCCATCGCGACAGGCCCTAGCCTGAACCTCCGATGAGACCAGGCCTCGGGGAAGACCGCACGCGCCCGCCGGCCGTCGCCGCGCGCGCGATGGCGGCCACGAGCCAGCCGCTTGCCACCACCGCGGCAGTGCGCATGCTCGCGCAGGGCGGCAACGCCGTCGACGCCGCCCTCACCGCCGCCGCCGTTCTCTGCGTCGCCGAGCCCATGTCGACCGGCGCCGGCGGCGACTTGTTCGCGCTGGTGTGGCGGGACGGCGAGCTCGGCGCGCTCGACGCGGCGGGACCCGCTCCAGCATCGGTCGACGCGACGACGCCGGTCGACGAGCACGGCCCGCGGTCGGTGACGGTGCCCGGGGCGGTCGCGGGCTGGGCTGAGCTCGCGGAGCGCTACGGCCGACGCGGGCTGGACGCGTGCCTCACCCCTGCGATCGAGATCGCCGAGGGCGGCTACGCGATCGGCACCACCGCCGCGCGGTTGTGGAGCGAAGCAGAGCATCCTCCCGTGGAGCTGGGGCCGGTGCCACGGCGCGGCGACGTAGTCCACCTCCCGGAGCTTGCCGCGACGCTCCGGCGGATCGCCGCCGAGGGGCCGGGCGCGTTCTACCGCGGTGCGCTCGCCGAAGCGATCGCGTCGGCGTCGTGGCTCGCGGAGTCCGACCTCGCCGGGTTCGCGCCCCGTTGGGTGGAGCCGCTGCGTCTCGCCTATCGAGGCGTGGAGGTGATCGAACTGCCGCCCCCCACCCAGGGCGTCGCGGCGCTCGAGGCGCTCGGAATCCTCCAGGAGCTACCGCTTGGGTTGGCGAGCAGGTTGCAGGCCGTCCGCCTCGCGCTCGCGGACGCCTACGAGCACGTCCGCGACGGCGCAGACGTCGGCCCGCTGCTGGCACCCGAGCACCTGCGCCGCCGCGCCAGGGAGCGGGCGCGAGGCGTTCCCGGCCCTGCCGGCGGGACCGTCTATGCGTGCGTGGTCGACGAGGACGGCATGGCCGTGTCGCTGATCCAGAGCCTGTTCGCCCACTTCGGCTCCGGCATCATGGTGCCCGGCACGGGCCTGACGCTCAATAACCGCGGCGCCGGCTTTGCGGTCGCAGGAGAGGTTGCGGCCGGCCGGCGCCCGTACCACACGCTGATCCCCGGGATGCTGCTCAAGGACGGCGGGCTGCTCGGCCCGTTCGGGATCATGGGCGGCTTCATCCAGGCACAGGCCCACGTGCAGTTCGTCTCCGCGGTGATCGACGACGGCCTCGATCCGCAGGCGGCGCTCGACCGCCCACGCTTCCGGATCGACGGAGACCGCGTCCAGCTCGAGCACGGGCTCTGGCAGGAGAGCGACACGGTACGGTCGCTCGGGCTCGAGCCGGTGAGGGAGCGCGAGCTCACCCCGTTCGGGGGCGGCCAGGCGATCTTCGTCGAGCGCGAGAGCCTGATCGGCGGATCCGACGGCAGGCAGGACGGCTACGCGGCCGGCTACTGAACCACAGCTGAGCGGGCCTGGCAACCTCCTCGCGACGGGCAACTCGCGGGGCTGCGCTTTACTCGATCGCACCTGGCTCGCCTCGTTGGGCGGCTCCACCGGGCACCACAGTCCGACCGGCGCGGTCACACTCCCACGATCACGCACGACAATCCCAATGGCCAGCCCCTCGCTGGCCTCGACGTAGGAGCGCCCTTGATGACTCCGAGTTCCACCCTGCCGCCCGCGCCACCGCTGTCCCCGCCGGACCGGCTCCTCTGTGGTCCGGGTCCCACGAACGTCGAGCCGTCCGTGCTGGACGCGATGCGCGAGCCGATGCTCGGCCATCTCGACCCGACGTTCCACGAGCTCCTGCTCGAGCTTGTCGAGATGCTCCGCGCGGTATACGGCCTGGAGGATGGCGTCACGCTGCCGCTGCAAGCGACCGGGATGTCCGGGATGGAGACCGGCATCATGAATCTCGTAGCCCCCGGGGACGTTGTCATCGTCGGTTATGCCGGCTTCTTCGGTCGCCGGATCGCGCAGATGGCGGCGCGCCACGGCGCCGACGTGGTCGAGGTAACGCGTGACTGGGGTGAGGTCGTCCCGAACGAGGCACTGCTGGACGCGCTCGACCGCCGGCCCGAAGCCCGGCTGATGGCTGTCGTTCACGCCGAGACGTCGACAGGCGCCCAGCACCCTCTGGCCGAGCTCGGCGCGGCCCTGCGTGATCGCGACACGCTGCTGTTCGCCGACTGCGTCACTTCACTCGGTGGTATCCCCGTCGCATTCAGCGATTGGGGCGTTGACTTCGCCTACTCCTGCACGCAGAAGGCGCTTGGCGCACCTCCCGGCATGTCGCCGATCGCGTGCTCCGGACGCGCCTTCGAGCGCCTCCAGGCCCGCGGCCACACCGTGCCGTTCTCGTTTGACGTCGAACTGCTCCTCGACTACTGGGTCCAGCGCCCGATCACGTACCACCACACGGCGCCGATTCTTCACATCTACGCGCTCTATCAGGCGCTGCGCCATACGCTCGAGGAGGGCCTCGCCGCACGATGGGCCCGCCACGACGACGCGGGCCGGTACCTGCAGGCGGCGATCCGCGAACGCGGGTTCGAACTCCTTGCGAACCCTGATCACCAACTGCCTCACCTCACGGCCGTCTGCGTGCCTGAAGGCGTCGACGGACCGAAGGTGCAGCGGCGACTACTCGACGAGCACGGCATCGAGATCGGCGGGGGTCTCGGACCGGACGCGCCGCCCATGTGGCGTATCGGCCTGATGGGACCCAACGCTTCGATCGAAGTCGCCGATCGCGTCCTTGCGGCATTCGACTCCGTGCTGGCCGGCGAGCCGACGCTGGTGCGGAAGCTCTGAGCCCGGTGGCGCCGTTCCGGTGATGTGGAGTGCCATGAGACAGACCGGGCCTCGTCGTCGCGCAAGCCTCGTGGTTCCGGCCGCGCCGGCCTCGAAGCTGGCGAAGGGCGCGGTGCTTGTCGCCGACGAGGTCGTGCTCGACCTCGAGGACGCCGTCGTGCCGGCCGCCAAGGACGACGCGCGATCGGCGATCGCCGCGGCACTCGGCGGTGAATGGGCGGCACCGGCGGTCGCCGTGCGGGTGAACGCGATCGGCTCGCCGTGGTGCCACCTCGACCTTGCCGCGCTGGCGCAGAGCGGGCGCGCCGCGCTCACGGCCGTCGTGCCCAAGGTCGAGCACCCGCACGATCTTGCGTTCGCCGACCGGCTGCTCGATGGTGCCGAGGCCGCGGCCGGGCGCCGCCAGCCGGTTCGGCTGCTCGCGTTGATCGAGACGGCGGCCGGGCTCTCTGCCGCCGGCGAGATCGCCCGCGCGTCGGCTCGCCTGGACGGCCTGATCCTCGGCTACGCGGACCTCGCTGCGTCACTGGGGAGACCCGGCGGCGGCGGACCGCAGGATTGGCGCTTCGCGCAGGACGCGCTGCTCGTCGCTGCCCGCGCGGCGGGCATCCAGGCGATCGACGGGCCGCACTTGGGCGTACGCGACGACGACGGCTTCCGGGCCTCGGTCGCTCACGCCCGTTCGCTGGGCTTTGACGGCAAGTGGGCGATACACCCCGCACAGATCGAGAGGCTGCGGGACGCGTTCACCCCCACTGAGGACGAGGTGGCCGAAGCACGCGCGACCCTAGAAGTCCTTCGGGCGGCCGCCGCAGCCGGCTCCGGAGCGGTGGCGGCGGGCGACTGGATGCTCGACGAGGCGCTCGCTCTTTCGGCGCGCCGGGTGCTGGCGCGTGCGGAAGCCGGCTCGGCCTCTCGATGAAGGTCGCAGCCGGCACGCCTCCGCACGCTCCCTGGTTTGAGGACCTCGAGGTCGGACTGCGCTTCTCCGCAGCACCAGCCGTCACGCTCACCGAGGGACACGCGGCGCTCCACCAAGCGATCACGGGGGACCGCCTGCGGCTCGCCCTCGACCGCACGCTGGCGGAGGCCGTGCTCGGAGCGGGTCCGCCTGTCGCGCACCCCGGTCTCGTGTGGGACACCGCGATCGGCCAGTCCACCGTGGCGACCAGCCGGGTTATCGCCAACCTCTTCTACCGCGGGCTACTGCTTCACCGCCTGGTTCGCCTTGGGGACACGCTGCGCACCACGACCGACGTCGTCGCCCGGCGCGAGAACCGCGCGCGGGAGGGTCGCCGGCCCACCGGCCTCGTCCTGCTGCGGATCCGCACCGTTGACCAGGACGACCGTCCCGTGCTCGATTTCACCCGCTGCGCGATGCTGCCGCTCCGCGATGCACCCACAGGCGAGCCGGGCGACGCGATCGGTCACGCCGGCGACCTGGAGGCCGAGCCGCTGCGCGCGGCCGCGACCCCGCTCGATCTCACGGCCTACCGGCAATTCGCTCCCGGGCCGCATTTCGCCGACCTCGGCGGGGGGTGGACCTGGCACGGCGAGGGCGGAGACGTCGTCGACTCCGCGCCGGCACTCGCGCGACTGACACTCAACGTGGCCATGGCGCATCTCGACGCGGGCGCGGCCGCCCACGACCGCCGGCTCGTCTACGGCGGTCACACGATCGGGCTCGCCGCAGGCCAGGTGACCCGCGCGCTGCCTTCGCTGGTCACCGTGCTGGGTTGGCACGCGGCCGATCACACCGCGCCGGTGTTCGAGGGTGACACGCTGCGTTCGCGGATCGAGCTCGAACGCCGCGAGCCGCTGCCGGGCGGGGGCGGGCTCGTGCATCTGCGTTCTCGCGTCAGCGCCGCGCGTGACGGGACCGGCGATGGGACAGAGGTACTCGACTGGCGCTTCGTCGGGGTATTGGCGTGAGCGCCACCCCGCAGCCGCTCGCCGACCTGCGCGTGATCGAGGGGTCCGCCTTCGTCGCCGCGCCGCTCGGCGGAATGACGCTGGCCCAGCTCGGGGCCGACGTGATCCGCTTTGATCAGATCGGCGGCGGCCTGGACGTCAATCGCTGGCCACTCGCTCCGTCCGGCCGGTCGCTGTTCTGGGCGGGCCTGAACAAAGGGAAGCGCTCGATCCAGGTCGACCTGCACTCGTCCGAGGGTCGCGAGCTCGTCGGCGCCCTGGTGGGCGCGCCTGGCGCCGGGGGAGGGATCTTCCTCACCAACTTCCCCGCCCGCGGCTGGCTCGCCTACGACGGCTTGCGCCAGCGCCGCGCCGATCTCATCATGTGCGCCCTGACCGGCAACCCGGACGGCTCGTCGGAGGTCGACTACACCGTCAATCCCGCTACGGGCTTCCCATGGGCGACGGGCCCGCGCGACCTCGCCGTTCCACTCAATTCCGTCCTGCCCGCGTGGGACGCGATCATGGGCGGCTTGGCCGCGACGGGAATCCTTGCCGCCGAGCGCCACCGCGGTCGCACCGGTGAGGGCCAGCTCGTTCGCCTCGCGCTCTCCGACGTTGCCTTCGCCATGGTCGGCAACCTTGGGCGGATCGCTGAGGCGCAGCTGGACGGGCGCGATGCCGCGCGCGACGGCAACTACCTCTATGGAGCATTCGGTCACGACTTCGGCACGAGCGACGGGCGGCGTGTGATGGTGGTCGCCCTCACCGGACGCCAGTGGACCGCGCTCGTCGATGTGACCGGCACCGCCGAGGCCTTCCGTGGCCTCGGAGACGTCATCGGTCATGACCTCGCCTCTGAGGAGGGCCGCTTCGGCGCGCGCGACCTGATCGCTGCGGTCCTGCGGCCGTGGTTCGAGGCCCGGACGCTTGATGACGTACGCGCGGCCTTCGAGGGCACCGGCGTCTCCTGGGGCCCGTACCAGACGTTCCGTCAGCTCGTCGAGGAAGACCCCCGCGCCTCCGAGGCGAACCCGATGTTCTCGGCCCTCGAGCAGCCCGGCATCGGCTCGTACCTCGTTCCCGCGTCCCCGCTGGAGCTCACGGCCGCGGGGCGCCTGCCGCCCCGCCGCGCACCGCTGCTCGGCGAGCACACGGAGGAGATACTGGCCGACGTGCTCGGGCTCAGCGAGTCCGAGATAGGCCGGCTCTTCGACTCGGGGACCGTCGCGAGCGTCGCGGTCCCTGTCTAGACCGCGCGTTGGCGTCCGTCGCCCGCGTCCGCCTCGTCGGGTACGAACCGTGTCGCGGCGATCAGCCCGAGGGCGCCGACGCCGAGCACGACGAAGAACGTCGCCGCCGTGTCGTCGTCGAAGCCGAAGACGAACGGAGCCGCGATGAGCGCAAGCACGCAGATGTAGTCGATCACCCCGTGAACGGCCGGCGCGATCAGCTTCACGATGCCTGTCGACCAGGCGGTGAGCATGGCCATCTGGAGCTCGTGGACACCGGCGACGATCGACACAACCGAGGCCGTGTCGCTGTCAAACCCGAGGATGAACGGTGCAAAGATGAGGACGACAGCGAGCACGTAGTCGAGAACGCCGTGCACACCGGGCGCGATTGGGCCGCTGGTGAGCATCCAGCTCCCTCTACCCACCTCCGGGCCGCGTTGCTCTATGCGCCCTTGGCGACGAGCCAGGCGGCGATGAAGAGGCTGATGACTGCGACGCCGATGCGCAGTGGGCGAGGCGGGACGCGGCGCACGAGCCGCACTCCGCCTGCGCCGCCGGCCAGGCTGCCGAGCGCGAGCGCGCAGGCGGCGGGCCAGTGCACCGGAGCGACGAGCGCGAACAGGACGGCGGCGAAGGCGTTGCCGGCGCCGAGGAGCACGTTCTTGAGCGCGTTGAGGCGGTGCATCGACACGGTCGTGAACAGCCCCAGCAGCGCCATGAACAGGACCGCCGCGGCCGCGCCGAAGTAGCCCGCGTAGACGGCCACGCAACCCGCGGCGATCCACGCGCCGCGGCGATTGCCGTCACGCAAGCGCCGCCCGGCCCGCGCGATGATCCAGGGTTGGACCAGAAGCAGCAGCGCGGAGCCGGCGATCAGGAACGGCACCAGGGCTCCGAACACGCCGGGCGGGCTCAGCAGCAGGATCGCGGCCCCGGCCAGCGAGCCGGCGACCATCGGCGGGCACAGGAAGGTCAGCAGGCTGCGCTGCCCCTCGAGCTCCTCGCGCGAGGCCAGCGCTGCTCCGACCGCGGTCGGGACGAGCCCCGTGGTGTTCGTGACGTTCGCGGCCAGCGGGGGCAGCCCGAGCGCGAGGAGGACAGGGAAGGTCAGCAGCGACGCGCCGCCGGCCATCGCGCTCGCCGCACCGGCGACCACGCCCGCGGTCGCCAGCAGGAGCAGCTCCGGCAACGTCATCGACGCCATCCTGAGCGACGGACTCAAGTGCCGCAACCTGGTAAGCGCTGAGGCCGGAGGGTGGAGCTGCGCCGAACGGGCTCCGGCCCGCCGCCACTAGGCGGCGGGCCGAAGCGTCGATCGGGCCGTCTACGGGAGGGCGGGCCGCTCGCGGACCTCTACGACCTCGAAGGACTTGCTCACGAGCACCTCCGCCTCGGCGCCTTCGTGAGCGGGCGCTCTTGGACGGGTCAGTCGGACGGGTTCGGGGCAAACGAGGCGAGCGCCGCGGCGATCTCGCCGACGTCGTCGATCGTTCCGTCGGCAATCGCGATCACGAACCCGTAGGCGGCATCATCGTCGGCGTCGAGCAAGCTCCCGTTCTTGGCGAGGAACACGTAGGTTGCGAGCCACGCGAGCCGCTTGTTGCCGTCGGCGAGCGGGTGGTTGCCTGCGAGCGAGTGCAGTAGCGCTGCGGCCTTGGTGAAGAGATCTGAATACGCGTCCTGGCCGAGCACGCTCGCGCGAGGCCGGTGGACCGCAGACTCGAGCAGGCCGACGTCACGTACGTCGACCGGACCGCCGACAGCGGCGCGCGCGATGCGGAGCGCCTGCTCGACGGTCAGATACCGCGTCACTCGCCGAGCCGGCGCAGCAGGTCGGCGTAGCGCTGCGCGCCCTGCTCGGCGAAGTGCTCGGTCAGCTCGTCGTCGCCGGTTCGCAGGAGATAGTCGTCGAGGGCAGCCCGTGCGACCTGCTGCATGCTGCGATTTTCGCGGTCGGCGCGGGCGCGGAGGGCAGCGGTCTGCTCGTCGGTGAGGCGGAGCGTCATGGCCATGCTTCGAAGATATCACTGTGATACCGTGCTTCTACCCCACAGGGCGGCTTGGCGGTGAGGACCCATGCTTCCGAGCTGTCGGGCGGAGCTGCCCGTCAGACGGCCCCAGTGGTCAGGAGAGTGTGATCGACCCGGTGATGACGATGTCTTCGGGGAGCCCCTTGACAGACACCGTCGCCACGACGTCCAGCGCTTCATCGCCCTTCAATGCCCCTGACGCGAGCTGCTCGCGAACGGCTGCCTCGATCTCGCGCTGGCTCGTGACCCCCAGTTTCTTGAGGAACTTCCGCACCGACATGTTGAAGGCGTCTTCGTCCATGTGGTTGAGAGTAGTGGCGGCGGCCTGATCACGCCGGCGCAGTCGAGCGCGGCGGCACGGCGCTGCCGGCGACGAGCATCGGCGTCCCCGCCCGCTCGCGTCCAGCAGCGCAGAGCGCCAGCCCGGCCACGCGGAGCAGCGCGCCCCATGGGCGAGCTCGGATGGCAGGCAGCGCGGCCCCGTTGCGGGCGGCGGCCGGCAGGGCCGGGACGAGCCAGAACCGCGCGAGCGTCACGGCGTCGGCGACCGCGAGGCGCGATCGCGCGACGCCGTCTCCGCCTTCGGCCATGCCCAGGTGCCAGTCGAGCATCCGCCACACGACCAGCCACCACGCGAGCCCGCCGGTCAGGCTTCTCGGTGCGGCCCGCTCCGGCGGCGGGCGCCGAGGCAGGCGGCAGTCCACGCGCACGCGCCGGCGACGCCCCAACGCGCGGTCTGCCCCGCCAGCGCGGGCCGCTGCGCCCTCGCCCCGCGAGATCGCTCGAGCGAGCTGCCGACGAAAGCAGCCAAGGCGCGAGGCCTATAGCTGCCGCGTCGCAGATCCGACAGCGCGCCGGCCGTCCAGCGTTCGCCGTCGGTCAGCGGCCGCGGGCTGTAGTGGTCGGCTGCGCTGCTCACGGGCGCACAATCCCACGATTGGGCAGATCGCCGCAGCGCGGAGCAGGCCCGCATACGATCCGCGTGTGCGCGGAACCCTCGGCATGCTCGCCGCCGGAGCAGGCGGTTATGCGCTGGTCGCTCGCGGGGCGCTCACGCTGGACCTCGGCGTCGGCCGCCGCATCCGCCCGTTGGGACCGATCGAGCTCACGATCGGCGCGCCGCCCGAGTCCGTCTTCGACGTGATCGCCGGTCCCTACCTGGGCCGCACGCCGCGCGCCATGAGCGACAAGCTCGACGTCTGGGAACGCGGCAGCGACATGGCGCTCGCGGCGCACATGACCACCACCGGCCGCCTGACGACTACGACCGTCGAGACCGTGCGCTTCGAGCGTCCGCATCGGATCTCATTCCGGCTGCTGCGCGGCCCTGTACCGCACGTCGTCGAGACCTACGAGCTGAGCCCGGCGCCGGACGGCACCGCGTTCAAGTACTCCGGCGAGCTCGGCACCGACCTCTGGGGACTCGGCAGCTGGTGGGGCGATCGCGTCGCCGCGCCGTGGGAGCGGGCGGTCGCGAGCTCGGTCGACGCCATAGCTGCCGAGGCCGAGCGGCGCGCACGACCTTGACGACGACGAGCGGCGAGCCGACCGTCATGCCGACGGCAGGATGATCCAGAGCGCGAGGTACAGCAGTATCTGGGGTCCCGGCAGCAGGCACGACGCGACGAAGAGCGCGCGGACCAACGTGGGGGCGACGCCGAATCTCTGCGCGAGTGCGGCGCACACACCGGCGATGACGCGGCGGCGGGGCCTGATGAGCGCTTGTGAGGTTGCCATGGGTCGAGCGTACTCCCGGCGGGGCCGGGACCCGTCGCGGTCGCGGGGCGATAGCGTCCGCGGATGCGCGCCGCCCACATCCGATCGTTCGACCCCGAGAACCCGGCCTCGGTGGTCGAGGTGGGCGACCGTCCTGAGCCCGCGACGCCCGCCGGCTGGGTCGTGGTGGAGGTTCGCGCGGCGTCGCTCAACCATCACGACGTGTGGTCGGCGCGCGGCGTCGGCCTCACGCCGGAGCAGCTGCCGATGATCCTCGGGTGCGACGCCGCAGGGACCGACCCGGACGGGCGCGAGGTGGTGGTGCACGGCGTCGTCAACGACCCGGCGTGGGTCGGGCCCGAGGAGCTCGACCCCAAGGTGGCGCTCTTGTCGGAGGGGCCGCAGGGCACGCTGGCAGAGCGCGTCGCGGTGCCTGCCGTCAACCTGATCGACAAGCCGCCGCAGCTGAGCTTCGAGGAGGCGGCATGCCTGCCCACGGCATGGCTGACCGCGTACCGGATGCTGTTCACAAAGGCGAGGCTGCGCCCGGGCGATGCCGTGCTCGTCCAGGGCGCGTCGGGCGGGCTCGCGAACGCTCTGATCCGGCTGGGGGTGGCCGCCGGGCTCCGCGTCTGGGTGACGGGGCGCGATGCGGAGAAGCGCGCCTTCGCCGAGCGCCTCGGCGCCCACGCGACCTTCGAGCCCGGGGCGCGGTTGCCCGAGCGCGTCGACGCGGTTATGGACTCGGTGGGCGCGCCGACCTTCAAGCACTCGATCCGGGCGCTGCGGCGTGGCGGCACGCTGGTGAACGCGGGTGCGACGGGCGGCTACGTCGCCGAGGTCGAGCTCGCCCGCGTCTTCCGGCTGAACCTCAGCATCATCGGCACGACGATGGGCACGCGCGAGGAGCTCGACCGGCTGGTGAGGTTCTGCGTCGATCGCGACCTGCGGCCGGAGATCGATGCGGTGGTCGACCTGGCCGAGGCACCGGGGGCGGTGGCGCGGATGGCCGCGGGCGACGTGCGCGGCAAGCTCGTCCTGGTGCCATGAGCATGGACCTTGGCGTCGTGATCCGCCCGGAGCTCGATCCGGAGGGGCTTGTAGAGCATGTCCGCCGCGCGGAAGCTGCCGGGCTGCAGGAGGTCTGGCTGTGGGAGGACTGCTTCTGGGCGGGCGGCATCGCCGCGACCGCGACCGCGCTCGCGGCGACCGAGCGCGTCGGCGTCGGCATCGGCATCGTGCCCGCTCCCGTCCGCAACGCCGCGTTCGCGGCAATGGAGGCGGCGACGCTGGCGCGGCTGCACCCGGGGCGCTTCCACATGGGCATGGGCCACGGGGTCGGCAAGTGGATGCGCCAGGTCGGCGCCAAGCCCGCCTCGCAGCTCGCGCTGCTCGAGGAGGCGGTCGTCGCGGTTCGCGCGCTGCTGGCGGGCGAGACCGTCTCGGTGGAGGGTCGCTACGTCCGCCTCCGCGACGTGACGCTCGAGCATCCGCCGCGGGTGGTGCCGCCGGTGTCCGTCGGCGTCCGCGGACCGAAGGGGCTCGAGCTGGCCGGCCGGGTCGCGGACGGGACGGTGATCGACTCGCTCTCGCCGCCCGCGTACGTGCGCTGGGCGCGCGCTCGCATCGAGGCCGGACGCGCCGCCGCCGGCCGCCACGACCCGCACCGGCTGACGGTCTACGCATTCTGCGCGACGGACGCCGCGGGCGAGGCGGCGATCCGCGAGCAGCTCGACGCACAGCGCGCCGAGGGCGGGGTGCGGGCGGGCTTCCTCGCGGCCGATACGCCGCTGTCCGACCTTGCCGTGACAGGCGACGCCGACCTGCGAGCGCGAACGCTCAAGGCCCTGGAGGAGGCGGGAGCGGACTGCGTCGTCCTGGTGGCGCCGGACGCTCGCACGCCGTTGGACCTCGGGGCGCTCGCGTTGCCGACCGCGCGGTGACAGCCGGCCTGGTCTGAGGTGACCTGGCCGGCAGGGCGCGCGCTTCGTCAGGGGGCCTCGCAGATCACGAAGACCTCGAGATCGGAGCTGAATGCGGCCGAGTTCTTCACGTCCACCTCCCGGCGCGTCGGCGTCAGATCGCTCGAGCAACACGCCGGTGCCCCGGCCGGCAGCACGCCACCGGACCTCCAGATGCCGATAGAACTTCGCCATGGCCCGTTCGAGCACCGACGTCTCCGTCGCCGTGATCGGCGGCGGCGTGGTCGGGGTCGCCATCGCCCACGCGCTCGCCGGACGAGGGGTCCGGGCGCTCGTGCTGGAGGCCGAGCACGAGCTGGCGCGCGGCGCGAGCGGAACCAACTCCGGCATCCTCCACACGGGCTTTGATTCGGTGCCCGGCGCGCTCGAGACCGGGCTGATCCTGCGCTCGGCGCAGCTACGGGATGCCTTCCTCGAGGCCGCCGGCGTGCCGATCCTGCGCTGCGGCGCGACGCTCGCGCCCCGTAGCGCGGAGGAGGCGCGCACCGTGGCCGCGGTCGCGGCGGCCGCGCGTGAGAACGGGGTGGAGGTCAGGCTGCGCGAGGACGGGGCGCTCGACGTCCCGGGCGAGGCCGTCACCGATCCCGTCGCCTACACGCGCGCCCTCGCCCGCGCGGCGGTGGCCGGCGGCGGGGAGATCCGCACCGGCGCGCGTGTCGCGGCGATCCGACGGAGCGGCAAGGGGCTCACGCTCGGGCTCGCCGGCGGGAACTCCGTGACATGTCGTGTCGCGGTCAACTGCGCCGGACTCCACGCCGACGCGATCGCCAGGCTCGCGGGCGACGAGAGCTTCGCGATCTTCCCGCGCAAGGGCGAGTTCCTGCTCTTCGACCCGCCCCGCGGCAGTTCGCTCGAGCGCATCCTGCTGCCCGTCCCGACCAAGCGCACCAAGGGCGTGCTGGTCTTCCCGACGATCGACGGCAAGGTCGTCGCGGGCCCGACCGCCCACGATCAGGCCGACAAGTCCGACTGGTCCGTACGCGGCGAGGCCCGGGCGGAGATCCTGCCCCACGCGGTGGCGATGCTGCCGGCGCTCGAGGGAGCCGAGCCCGTGGCGAGCTGGGCCGGCCTGCGCCCCGCCGGACGCGGAGCCAACTACGTCATCGGAGCCTCGGCCGCGTGTCCGCGGCTGATCAACGTCGCCGCGATCCGCTCCACCGGCCTGTCGGCGTCGCTCGGGATCGCCGAGCACGTCGCGGCGCTCGTCGGGCGCGCGGGCATCGCGGTCGGAGCCGAGCAGCGGCTGCGGCCGGCGCCGGCACCGGTCGCCGATGAGCGCTGGTGGGAGCGCGCCGCCGAGCGCGGGCGGGCGGCGGCGTGAGGCTCCTGCTCGGGGTGGACGAGGGCACGACGGCCGTCAAGGCCACGCTCTTCGACGAGCGCCTGCGGCCCGTGCGCGAGGCCCGGCGCGACAAGGTCAGCCGTCACCCGCTGCCGGGGCGGGTCGAGCAGGACGGCGAGGAGGTGCTGGAAGCCGTCGTCGCGGCGGTGGGCGAGGTGCTCGAGCAGGCGCCGGGCGAGGTCGTCGCATGCGGGCTCGATCACCAGGGCGAGTCGGTGCTGGCGTGGGACGCCGAGAGCGGCTCGCCGCTCACGCCGATCGTCGTCTGGCAGGACAAGCGCTCGCAGGAGATCCTCGACCGGCTCGCCGCCGACGAGGAGCCAATCCGTGCGCGCAGCGGCTTGCCGCTGGACCCGTACTTCTCGGCGGGCAAGCTCACCTGGCTGCTGGAGCATGACGAAGCGGTCGCGCACGCCCGTGCTGCGGGGACGCTGCGCATGGGGACGGTCGACTCGTTCTTGTGCGACCGGCTCGGGGCCGGCTTCGCCACGGACGCCTCGACGGTCTCCCGGACGCAGTTGCAAGCCCTCGGCACGCCCGGCTTCGACCCCTGGCTGTGCGAGCGCTTCGGCGTGCCAGAGGACGTGCTGCCCCAGGTGCGCGCGACAGTGGGGGAGCTGGGCGTGATGTGCCACGACCGCTGGCCCGTGGAGCTGCCGCTGTGCGCGCAGGCCGTCGATCAGCAGGCAGCGCTGGCGGGCGCGGGCTGCGTGGTCCCCGGGCGCATCAAGGCCACCTACGGCACCGGTGTGTTCATCCTGGCCCACGTCGGCGAGGGCGTGCCGCGGCCGGCGGGCGGGCTGTTGCCGACCGTCGCGTGGGAGATCGCGGGCCGGACGGAGTACGCGATCGACGGCGGCGTGTTCGCCGCGGGCGCGATGCTCGACTGGCTCTGCCGGGAGCTCGGCCTCGCAGAGAGCGCCGCGGCGCTCGGCCCGCTCGCCGCGACGGCGGACGACTCGGCCGGGGCCCGAGTGTTACCGGCGCTCGCGGGCATCGGCGCTCCGTGGTGGCGGCCCGCTGCCCAGGCGGTCATCGCCGGCCTGAACGGCGGTACGACGAGCGCCCACGTCGCGCGCGCGGCGCTCGAGGGCATCGCCTGGCGCGTCGCGGACGTCGTCGAGGCGATCCGCGAGAGCGTCGGCGTCGGCGTCGACGCGCTGCGCGTCGACGGTGGTCTCACCAACGAGCCGCTGATGCTGCAGCTGCAGGCCGATGCGATCGGGGCGCCGGTCGAAGCGGGCAGCGCGGACGCCACGGTGGCGGGCGCGGCAGCGCTGGCTGCCGTGGGTGCAGGGGTGCTCGGCTCGCTGGTCGAGGCGGCAGAGCTGCTGCCTGTGGACCGGCGCGTAGAGCCGCGTCGCGATCAACACTGGCGCAGTTGCGAGCACAGCCGCTGGCGGACCTTCGTCGAGAAGGCGGCCGACCTGGCTTGAACCAGCTTGCCGAGACGCACCCCACCGGAGATGGCGCGCCCGACGGCCACGCTCAAGGTGACCTACAACTGCGCGGCGGGAGAAACCCTCTGGGTCTCGGCCAAAGCGGGGCAAGGCGGTGCGCGATGCTCGACGCTACGGATCGTTTCGCCGTCGTGCGGGCGCCCTCTGGTTTCGGCCCGCGCGCAGGCGGGGTGCAGGGACTCGCCGACGCGCTGCTCGCGCTCGGCCTGGCGGAGGCGCTCGGCGCGCGCACAGCTGCCACCGTCCCGGCACCGGCAGCCTCCGGCGTCCGCGATCCGGCGAGCGGCGTGCTCAACGGGCCTCAGATCATCGAGTATGCGATCGCGCTTGCCGACGCGGTCGAGGCGGTGCTCGGCGGCGGCCATGTTCCGCTCGTCCTCGGCGGCGACTGCAGCATCCTCCTCGGCGGGTGCTCGCGCTGCGCCGAGGCGGTGGCGGCGGTCTGCTCGTCCTCGATGGGCACGCCGACTTCTAGCAGCCCGCGGCCGAGCCGTCGGATGAAGCTGCGTCGATGGACCTCGCGCTGGCAACGGGTCACGGACCGCCCGCGGTCGGCGACATCGAAGGTCGCGCGCCGCTCGTCCGCGCCGACGATGCGGTCCTGG
>Ga0136640_10000476_pt1 | contig 15395 bp, 13 predicted proteins | sample AntDrymUQ8642106_2_FD_105498 | JGI IMG/M metagenome (GOLD analysis project Ga0136640, IMG submission 105498) | Polar desert sand microbial communities from Dry Valleys, Antarctica - metaG UQ864 (21.06) | ecosystem: Environmental > Terrestrial > Soil > Desert | place: Antarctica: Dry Valley...
CGAACGCGCCCCACGGACCCTCGCAGCCGCGTGCGACCGGGTTGCCGTAATTGCCCTTGTCGGTGACGATCGCGACGCCGACCGACGAGCCTTCGTTGACGGGCTTGAGGACATAGGGCCGCGGCATCGGATCGGCGTCGAAAAGCGAGACGCTGTCGACTATCATGCCCGCGGGCATGCGGATTCCGTGCGGGACGAGCGCCTGCTTGGTCAATTCCTTGTCGATCGCGATCACCGACGTCGCCATTCCGCTGTGCGTGTATTTGACGTCCATCAGATCAAGCATGCCCTGCACCGATCCGTCCTCTCCGGGCGTGCCGTGGAGCGCGTTGAACACCACGTCGGGACGCACGGCGGCAATGACCGCGGCGACGTTGCGGTCCATGTCGATTTTACTGGCGCGCCAGCCGAGAGTTTCGATCGCGTCGGCGACCCCCGCCCCGCTGACGAGGCTCACCTCGCGCTCCGACGACCAGCCGCCCATCAGCACCGCGACGTGGATTGCAGCGGTCACTGTGTCACTCCGATACGCTGGATTTCCCATTCGAGGGTGACGCCCGAATGCGCGAGGACCCGCGCGCGAACCTCTTCGCCGAGCGCCTCGATATCGGCCGACGTCGCGCCCCCTAGATTGAGGAGGAAATTGCAGTGTTTTTCGCTGACTTGAGCATCGCCGATGCGAAGCCCCCGGCAGCCGGCTTCGTCGATTAGCTTCCAGGCCTTGGTCCCGTCCGGGTTCTTGAAGGTCGACCCGCCGGTGCGGCTGCGAAGCGGCTGGCTCGCTTCGCGCTCTGCGGCGATGCGGTCCATTTCGGCGCCGATGATTTGGCGGTCGCCGGCCGCGCCCGCGAACAGTGCTTCGACGACCACCGCCCCTTCCGGCAGATCGCTGTGTCGGTAGATAAAGCCGAAGCGCGCGGCGGGCCAAATCTCGATGCTTCCGTCGCGCAGCGCGACGGTGGCTTCGACCAGGATATCGGACACGTCGCGCCCGTATGCGCCCGCGTTCATCCGCACCGCGCCGCCCGCGGTGCCGGGGATCCCGCGCAGGAATTCGAGGCCCGCAATCCCTGCGTCGCGCGCCTTGCTGGCAACAGTGATGCCCATCGCGCCCGCGCCCGCGCGAATGCAATCGCCGGGTTCGGCAACGACCCTGGCGAAGCTTTTCGGCAAGCGCACGACGACCCCCGGGACGCCGCCGTCACGGACGATAAGGTTCGATCCCACGCCGACGGCAAGCACTGGGAGATCGCTGTCCAGGCCGCGCATGAAGCGCGCGAGATCGTCGATATCGCGCGGCCGAACCAGCCATTCGGCGGGACCGCCGGTGCGGAACCAGATGAAGTCGGCAAGGCTGCCGCCGCGCTCGATTTCACCGGAAAGCGGCGGCATTCCCAATTCCGTTTGGGGAAGCGCCGACATCATGCCGCCTTCGCCTCCCGCGCGGCGCGAATACCGTCCGCAAGCCCGGCCGCCCATTTTGTGATGTCGCCGGCGCCAAGGCAGATCACCATGTCGCCCGGCGCGGCGATATCGCGCAGCGTGGCGGCGAGATCGTCGGCGTCAGCGACTTCCTGGATCATGCGGTGGCCGCGAAGCTTCATTCCCTCGACCAGCGCCGCCGCGTCGATGCCTTCGATCGGCGCTTCGCCAGCCGCGTAAACGGGGGTCACCAGAACGACGTCGGCGTCGTTGAAGGCGTTCTGGAAATCGCTCATCAAGCTTTCGAGCCGAGTGAAACGATGCGGCTGGACGACCGCGATCACGCGGCCTGTCGCCCCCTCCCGGGCCGCGGCGAGGACCGCGCGGATTTCGACCGGGTGATGCCCATAATCGTCGATGATGGTGACGCCGTCGATTACGCCGACATTGGTGAATCGGCGCTTGACCCCGGCGAAGTTAGCGAAGCCGCGCGCAATGAGCTCGTCGGCGACGCCAAGCTCGGCAGCGACGCCGATGGCAGCGAGCGCATTCTGGACGTTGTGACGCCCTGGCATCGGCAAGTGGACGCCCTCGATCTGCCGCTGCACGCCGTCGCGGCCGCGCATCAGGACGTCGAAACGGCTGCCGCCAGGGACGGGCACGACATTGGTTGCATGCACGTCGGCTTGCGCCGCGAAACCGTAAGTCACCACCCGCCGGTCGCGGATTCGCGGGAGCAGGGCCTGCACTTCGGGATGATCGACGCACATCAGGGCCGCGCCGTAGAAGGGCACATTCTCGACGAACGCCACGAACGCGTCCTTGACCGCGTCGAAGCTGCCATAATGCTCGAGATGCTCTGGATCGATGTTGGTCACCACCGCGACCGTCCCGTCGAGGCGAAGGAAGCTGCCGTCGCTCTCGTCGGCCTCGACCACCATCCATTCGCTGGCGCCCAATCGCGCGTTCGATCCGTAGCTGTTGATGATCCCGCCGTTGATCACGGTGGCGTCGATCCCGCCCGCGTCAAGCATCGCCGCGATCATCGAAGTGGTGGTTGTCTTGCCATGCGTGCCGGCGACCGCGACGGTCGATTTCAGCCGCATCAGCTCGGCCAGCATTTCGGCGCGCTTGACGATGGGAATACGCCGCTCGGCGGCGGCGAGCACTTCGGGATTGTCCGCCTTTATCGCGGTCGAAGTCACCACCACCGCGGCATCGCCGAGATTTTCGGCTTTCTGCCCGATCGCGACCGGGATGCCGCACTTGCGCAGGCCCTGGACGGCATAACCCTCAGCCGAATCCGACCCTTGAACGGTGTAGCCGAGGTTCTTCATCACTTCGGCGATCCCCGACATGCCGATCCCGCCGATGCCGACGAAATGGATCGTACCGATGTCGGTCTTCACGCCGGTCACGCAAACGCTCCCTGGGCACGCACAGGGGCACCGACGACGCCGACTTCGGCGGGCGCGGGCGGCTGGCCGTTGGCTATGCGTTCGACCAGATCGGCGAGATCGCGGCCCGCGTTGGGACGGCCCACCAGCCGCGCCTTGGTGGCGGCAAAGGTCAGCGCGTCGGGCTCGAGCCCCAGCTTCTGCATCTGCTTGGCGAGCTCCACCGGGGTGAAGCGCGACTGGGGAATCATGCGCGCGCCCCCGCTCGCGGCCATCTCCCGCGCGTTGACGGTCTGGTGATCGTCGGTCGCCGACGGAAGTGGGATCAGGATCGCGGGGCGGCCCGCGGCGGTCAGCTCGGCGATGGTCGAGGCCCCCGCGCGGGCGATGACGAGGTGCGTCCAGGCGAGCTTGTCGGGCATGTCGGGGAGGTAGGTGGCGAGATCGGCGGGGATGCCGAGCGCCGCATAGCGCGCGCGGACGGCCTCGATATCCTCGGCGCGGCATTGCTGGGTGACCTGCAGCCGCTGGCGGAAGGCGAGCGGGAGCATTCCGAGCCCGTCGGGGACGACTTCGGACAGGATCGACGCGCCTTGACTGCCGCCGGTAACGAGCAGGCGGAAGATGCCGTCGTCGGTCAACAGCGGGAAAGGCTGATCGGCGAGCGCGCGCACTTCGCGCCGCACCGGGTTGCCGACCAGATGCACCTTGCCCGCGGCGCGCGAGGGGACGCGTTGCACGACGTCGTAGGCGGTGGCGATGGCGTCGGCCCTTCGCGCCAGCAGGCGGTTGACGCGGCCGAGCACGGCGTTTTGTTCGTGAACGACGGTCGGGATGCCGGCGCGCGATGCCGCCAGCAGCGCGGGGAGCGCGGGATAGCCGCCGAAGCCGATCACCGCAGCGGGCTGGAATCGATCGTACAGCCTGCCCGCCTCGGCGCGCCCGCGCATCACGCTGCGAAGCGCCTTCAGCCAGCCGATCGGACCTCCCATGAAACGGCCGGCGCCGAGCCTTCCCGCAGGAATGACATGCGCCTCGACATCTTCGAACAGCCCTGGGATGCGGGCGCCGCGATCATCGGTGACGAGCGCCACCTTGTGCCCGCGCGACTTGAGTTCGGCGGCGAGCGCGTGCGCGGGAACCATGTGACCGCCGGTGCCGCCCGCGGCGAGGATAAAACTGCTCATTTCGCGCCGCGCTTCACGACGTAGGGCGAGCGGTGGAGGAAAGGATTTCGCCGCGTGAAGGCGAGCAGCAGCCCGATTCCGATCGACAGCGCGATCATCGACGATCCGCCATAGGAAATGAACGGCAAGGTCATTCCCTTGGACGGCGCGAGATTGACGTTGACCGCCATGTTGATCAGCGCCTGGAGCCCGAACTGGACCGCGAGGCCCGAGGCGGCGAGCACCACGAACGGGCTGTCCTCGTCGAGCAGCTTGACCATCACGCGAACGATGATCGCGATGTAGAGCAGGGCGATGGCGAGGCAGGCGATGAGCCCGAACTCCTCCCCAATCACCGAGAAGATATAATCGGTGTGGGGCTCGGGAAGCCCGAATTTGCGCGTCCCCCCGCCGGGTCCCATTCCGAGCAATCCACCCGCGGTCAGCGTGCGCATGGCATTGTCGACCTGGTAGGTGTCGCCGCCTTCGAACAGGAAATTGTCGATGCGCTGGGTGGCGACGTCGTAGAACAGATAGGCCGACAGGATCGCGACCACCGCGCCGGCCGCGAGCCAGCCCAATGTGCGCATCGATACGCCCGCCAGCGCGAGCAGCGCGATCCACATCGACCCGAAGATGATCGTCGATCCGAAATCGGGCTGCTTCATGAGCAAGAGCGCGATCACTGCGGTCAGCACCGCCGACAGCCAAAAAACGGGGAGCGTCTTGTCCTGCTCCCTGAGGCTCAACAGCCACGCCAGCGCGACCGCGAAACAGGGCTTCAGGAACTCCGACGGCTGGAACTGCGCGAAGCCGACCCCGATCCAGCGTTGCGCGCCGTTGATTTCGGGTCCCAGGACGGGGACGAAGATCAGCATGACGATGAAGAAGGACGCGCCGCCCAGCGCCCAGCGCTTGGCGACTTCGCGCGGCAGCATCGACACCCCGATCATTACCGGGAGCGCAAGCGCGATCCACACCAGCTGGCGCCAGAAATAATGCAGCGGCGGGAATTGCACGTCGCCGCCCGAATAGCGCACCGCCGCGGCGGGCGACGCCGCCGCCACCCCAAGCAGCCCGATCGCGATCAGCGTCGCCACCAGCATCAGGAGGACGCGGTCGATCTCCCAAAACCAGCGCGCGATGGCGCTGCGATCGGCACGGCCGTAGCGCTGCATCGCGGCGGGATTTTCGGCCTTCGTTGCCATATCTATGCCAGCGCCTCCACCGCGGCCCGGAACGCGTCGCCGCGGGCCTCATAGTCCCTGAATTGATCGAACGACGCGCAGGCCGGCGACAGCAAAACCACCTCGCCGGGCCGTGCCGCCCCCGCCGCCGCGCGTACCGCCCGCGTTAACTTTTCGCAATCGACGACCGGGACTTTGTCCCCAAGTATTTGCGCGAACAGCGGCCCCGCCTCGCCGATCGTGTACGCCGCGCGGACATGGCCGAGATGCGGCGCGCACGCGTCGAGATCGGGGGTCTTCGCTTGGCCGCCGAGAATCCAGTGGATCGCGTCGAACGCGGCCAGCGCGGGGGCGGTCGAGGTCGGGTTGGTGGCCTTGCTGTCATTGACGAAAAGGATGCCATCGCGCTCTGCGACGCGCTCCATGCGGTGCGGGAGGCCTGGGAAGGTGTGCAATGCTTCTGTTACGGACATGAACGGTAAAGCAAGGGCGCGAGCGACTTCGATTGCCGCGACCGCGTTCTGCGCGTTGTGGGGGCCCTGAAGAGCAGGCCAGGCATATTGGCCACTGACAAGCGACCGGTGAAACTGCCGAACGTTTCTCCAGCGATCGCCGAACTGGCTCTCGTGCCGAATTCTGTACACGACTTCATCGGCTTCTATATCATCCTCGGCAATGAGGGCAGCGTGACCTACGGACTGCATCTCGAACAGCCGCGCCTTTGATCCCGCATAGGCTTCAAAATCCGAATATCGGTCCAAGTGATCCGGCGTGATGTTGAGCAACACCGCGACGTCGCAATCGAGGCTTTGGGTGAGGTCGATCTGGTAGCTCGATAGCTCGAGCACATAGACCCCGCCTTCGGGAAGCGGGTCCTGGGCGAGGATCGGCAGGCCGATATTGCCGCCCATCGTCGTCGGCACCCCCACCGTCTGCAGGATGTGGTGGACGAGCGCGGTGGTAGTCGACTTGCCGTTGGTGCCGGTGATTCCGACCACCTTGTGCGGTGGCAGCGATGCGCGGGTCTGCGCGAACAATTCGATGTCGCCAATCAAGGGGACGTTCGCCGCGCGAGCGGCAGCGGCGACCGGGTGGCGGTTGAGGGGGATGCCGGGGGAGACGACGATGGCGTCGAAGGTCGAGAGGTCGAGGGTGAGCGCGTCGGCAAACTGCAAATCCTCCATATCGGCGGAGCCGATGGGGAGGGGGACCGCACGAAGTGCGGTGGAGGGGCCGCGTGGGAGGGTGTCAAAAGCCCCTCCACCATGCTGCGCATGGTCCCCCTCCCCGTCGCTTTGCGACAGGGAGGATAATAGCCTCTCGCGAACCTCCTCATTCTCGTCCCACGCCACGACCTCCGCTCCGCTCGCCAGCAGCGCCTCGACCGTCGCCGCGCCCGACCGGGCAAGCCCGAGCACCGCGTAGCGTTTTCCCGCGAAGGCCGGGCTCGTGATCATCTGAGCTTCAGCGTCGAAAGACCCGCCAGCGCGAGCACGAAGGAGATGATCCAGAAACGGATGACGACGGTCGGTTCGGACCAGCCCAAATGTTCGAAATGATGATGGATCGGCGCCATCTTGAACACGCGGCGGCCGGTGCGCTTGTAGAAGAACACCTGGATGATCACCGACAGCGCCTCGACCACGAACAGCCCGCCGATGATCGCGAGCACGAATTCATGGTGGGTCGCGACCGCGATCGCGCCGAGCGCTCCGCCGAGCGCAAGACTGCCGGTGTCGCCCATGAAAACCGCGGCCGGCGGCGCGTTGAACCATAAAAAGGCTAGCCCCGCCCCGACGATCGCCATGCACATCACCGCGAGCTCCGATGCGCCGTCGACGTGCGGGATGCCTAGATAGGGGGCAAAGACCGCATTGCCGACTAGATAGGCGATTACGAGGAAGGCCAGGCTGGCGATGATCACCGGCATCGTCGCCAATCCGTCGAGCCCGTCAGTGAGGTTCACCGCATTTCCGAAGGCGACAATGACGAACGCGCCGAAGGGAATGTACAGCCAGCCAAGGTCGGTCACCGACCCCTGAACGAGCGGCATATAAAGCAGCGTCGACGAAGCGTCGGTGATGATCCACACCGCGAACCCCGCGATAAGGAATTCGAGCAACAGCCGCAGCCGGCCGGAAATCCCGCCATGGTGCGATTTACGAACTTTGTCGTAATCGTCGAGGAAGCCGATCAGCCCGAAGCCGATGGTGACGAACAGGCACGCCCAGGTGAAGCGGTTGGCGAGGTCCATCCACAGTAGAAGCGAGACGCTCAGCGAAGTCAGGATGAGCAGCCCCCCCATCGTTGGGGTGCCACGTTTGGCGAGGTGCGATTGGGGGCCGTCTTCGCGGATCGGCTGGCCCTTGCCCTGCCGGACGCGCAACCAACTGATGAATTTGGGACCGATCATGAGGCCGATGAACAGCGCGGTGGCGGTCGCCCCGCCGGCGCGGAAAGTGACGTAGCGGATGAGATTGAGGAGGCCGGGAAAGTCGAGCTGCTCGGCGAGGATGTAGAGCATCTCGTTTAACCCTTGAGCGCCGCGACGAGACGCGACAGCCCGACCGCGTTCGAGCCCTTGACCAATATCGCGTCGCCGGGCGCGATGCGGTCTTTGATCAGTATGGTGGCGGATGCAACGTCGGGGACATGGTCGACCCTGGTGGTCGCGCAAAGCGCTCCAGCAAGCTCGGCGGTCTCTTCTCCCACGAACAGCGCATAGGCCACTTCGGCCCTGGCGATGGGCTCGGCAAGCGCGGCGTGGAAGGCTTCGCTCTCGCTACCGAGCTCGCGCATCGGGCCGAGCACCGCGATATGGCGGCCGGGCTCGGCCCCGAGGCTCGCCAGCGTCGCGGCCATCGAGGCGGGGTTGGCGTTGTAGCTTTCATCGATGAGCAGCGCCTCGCCGCCGGCGACCGGGATGCGGATGCGTTCGCCGCGTCCTGCCAGCCCGGGGAGTTCGGCGAGCGCGAGCCCTGCGGCGGCAAGGTCTCCGCCGACGGCCTCGACCGCGGCTAGCACCGCGAGCGCGTTCGAGACCCAGTGCGCGCCGGGCGGCTCCAGCGTGAAGGTGAGTTCGGCGTCGGGGAGGATGGCGCTGATCAGCGTGCCTTTGGCGCCGGGCATGACCTCGCGGGCGCGGACGTCGGCGCCTTCGCCGAGCCCGAAAGTGAGGATGCGTCCCACGAACGGCTCGGCGGCAGAGCGAAGACGGTCGCGGTGCGGGCTGTCGTAGGGGATGATCGCGGTACCGCCGGCTTCGAGCCCCTCGAAGATTTCGCCCTTGGCATCGGCGATCGCCGCGTCGTCCGCGAAATACGCGCGGTGCGCGGGGGCGATCGCGGTAACGATGGCGGCGTGCGGGCGGACCAGGCGGGTGAGTGCGGCGAGTTCGCCGGCGTGATTCATCCCCATTTCGAAAACCCCGAAGCGCGCATCGGCGGGCATGCGCGCTAGGCTGAGCGGAACTCCGGTGTGGTTGTTGTAGCTTTTGACCGATCGGTGCGCCTCGGCCGGCGCGGTACGGTCGAGCGCCGCGTGGAGCGCCTCCTTGGTGCCGGTCTTGCCCACCGAGCCGGTCACTCCGACGATCTTCGCGGACGTGCGGGCGCGCGCTGCGGTTGCAAGGCTATTTAACGCCGCCATCGTGTCGGCGACCAGGACGTGCGGGCCTTCGACGGGCTGCGACACGATCGCGCCCGCGGCGCCCGCGGCGAAGGCTCCCGCGACGAAGCGGTGGCCGTCGGTCGTCTCCCCCGACAATGCGATGAAAAGGTCTCCGGGCTCGACCTCGCGCGAGTCGAATGTGACCCCGGTCGCAGTGAAGGCGGCGCTGGCGCTTCCTCCCGTTGCTTTTTCTATCTCTACCGAGGTCCAGAGGCTCACCCCGCGCACTCCCGCGCGACGGTCACGTCGTCGAACGGCAGCACGCGCATCGACGTTTCTGCCCCAACGATCTGGCCTTGTTCGTGGCCTTTGCCGGCGAGCAGGACGATGTCCCCTGCCCCCGCTTCGGCGAGCGCGGCGGCGATCGCATCACGGCGGCCGGCGATCTCCCGCGCGCCGGGGGCGGCCGCGAGAATGTCGCGCCGGATGGCGGCCGGATCCTCGCCGCGCGGATTGTCGTCGGTGACGATGACGATATCGCTGAGCCGCGCGGCGACGGACCCCATGTCAGCGCGCTTGCCCGCGTCGCGGTCGCCGCCGGCGCCGAACAGGGTGATGAGCCGGCCCGCGGTGTGCGGCCGGAGCGCGGCGATAGCGGCTTCAAGAGCGTCCGCAGTGTGCGCATAATCGACGTAAATCGGGGCGCCCGCCTTGGTGATCACCGCGCGTTCGAGCCGCCCGCGCACCGGCTGGACGCGCGAGAGGTTGCGCAGCGTCTCGGCGGCATCGCCTCCACACGCGATCACCAGCCCCGCGCTGACCAGCGCGTTGGCGGCCTGATAGGCGCCGATCATCGGCAACGTCACCTGATGCCGGCCGCCGGCGCCTTCGATCGCAAACGTCTGACCGAGCGGGGTCGAGCCATGCTCGGCGAGCTTGAGCGTTTCGCCGCGCTTGCCGACCGTGATCAGCTTGAGCTCGCGCTCCCGCGCGATGGCAATGACCTCGTCGGACCTGGCATCGTCGGTCCATACGACCGCGGTGCCGCCGTGCCCGACGACCTCCGCGAACAACCTCATCTTGGCCGCGAAATAGGCCTCCATCGTCTCGTGATAATCGAGATGGTCCCGGCTGAAATTGGTGAAGGCGGCGGCGCGGACGGGGAGGCCTTCGATGCGATATTGCGACAGGCCGTGGCTCGACGCTTCGAACGCCGCGTGGGTGACGCCCTCGCGCTCGAGCCCCGCCATGTTCGACAGGAAGGTGACGATGTCGGGCGTGGTGAGGCCGGTCGTGACGCGCTCGTCGGCGGTGGTAACGCCGAGCGTTCCGATCGAAGCCGAGGGGAAGCCCGCCATTCGCCACAACTGCCGCGTGAGCTCGACAGTGCTCGTTTTGCCGTTGGTCCCCGTTACCGCGACCGTGGTTTCGGGAAACGGAGCGAAGAATTTGGCAGCAAGGCGGGCGAAGGTCCGGCGCGGCTCTTCACCTCCGATGAGGAGCGCTCCGTCTACCTTCGCCCGAGGTCCGGCGACCACCGCTATCGCGCCGGACCTGACCGCATCTTCAATGAAATCCTCGCCGTTGAAACGCGCCCCTTCGAAAGCGCCGAACACCGTTCCGGGCGCGACTTTCCGATGGTCGATCGCGAAGCCCGTCACCCGTTCGTTTCCACCTCCTTCGATCAGCGCCCCCAGTTGCATCAATGCCCCGCCTTTTTAGGCCCCCTCATCACTGCGAGGTCCTGGAGATCGACCTCGCGGGCCTCGTCGGGATAGACGCCGAGCAGCGGCCCAATGCGCGACACCACTTGCTTGACGACCGGCGCCGCGGTCCAGCCCGCGGTCGCGAAGCCAAACGTTTCGGCGTTGCCGCGTGGTTCGTCGAGCATGGCGATGACCACATAGCGGGGCGCGTCCATCGGGAAGGCCGCGGCGAAGGTCGAGACCAGCGATTTCTTGGCATAACCCCCATTCTTGGGCTTTTCCCCGGTCCCGGTCTTTCCGCCGACCCGGTACCCTGGCGCGTCGGCGTTACGGCCGGTGCCTTCGAGGACGATCAGCCGAAGCATCTGGCGCATGCGCTCGCTGGTGCGTTCCGAAAAGACGCGGCGGCCTTCGGGGATCGAACCGTGCGGACGCTTCAGCAAAGTGGTGGGCCGCCAAATGCCGCCATTGACCATAGCGGCATAGGCGCTGGCGAGGTGGAGCGGCGACACAGAGAGGCCGTGGCCGAATCCCGCGGTCATCAGCGTCGCACGACCCCATTTCGAATGGAAGATCGGCTTGCCTTTTTCCGCAAGCTCGACGTGTGCCTTGTCGGCGAAACCCAGTTTGCGGAACGCCGCCTGCATGCGCGCCTCGCCCATTTCGTCGGCGAGGCGGGCGGTGGCGATGTTGCTTGAATGAATGAGCAGTTCGGCGACATTGATCGAACGGCCCATCGGGTGATCGTCGTTGATCGTGAAGCGGCCGATTTTCACGGGATGGGCGGCATCGAACATCTTGAACGGAGTCTTGATAACGCCGGCTTCCATTGCCGAGGCTACCGTCAGCGGCTTGAACACCGATCCAAGTTCATAGACGCCGAGCGTCGCGCGGTTGAAGCGCCAGTCGGCTGGCGCCCGGCCCGCCATGTTGGGGTTGTAGGCGGGAAGCGAGGCAAGCGCGATGAGCTCGCCGCTGTGCACGTCGAGCACGACCGCCGTCGCGCCGATGGCGTTGAAGCGCAGCATGGAGGCGTAGAGCTCGCTTTCGACCGCGCCCTGAACGCGGCTGTCGATCGATAGTGCCGAGGCTTGGCCGCGCGTGGCGGGGTCGCTGAGCCTGGCATCGAGCACGCGCTCCATTCCTGCCGCGCCATGGCCATCGACGTCGGTCCAGCCGAGGATATGCGCGGCAAGCGCGGTTTGCGGGTAGAGCCGTTCGGGCTCGCGGTCGAAGGCAAGGCCAGGCTCGCCCAGCGCGTTCACCGCGGCCACCACTTCGGGCAGCGCGCGGCGGCGAAGATAGGTAAAGTTGCCCCCGGAAGTCAGAATCTTGTGATACTGGTCGGCGCTTTTCTCGGGCATCAGATCGGCGAGTTTTTCGGCGAGCACGAGCTTGTCGCCGATGATCTTGTTGGGATGCACCGAGATCGTCCAAGCGTCGATGGTGCGTGCCAATGTCAGCCCGTTGCGATCGACGATGTCGCCGCGTTCGGGCAAAAAGCTGGTGATTACGGTCTTGCGCCCGGCATGATCGCCGAACGCCGCCAGCCACAAAAGGCGCATGACGATCACCGCGGTGGCTCCCGCGAACAGCAGCATCATCAGCATCAGCCGGTGATGGGTGAGCGCAAGGGTCTGCTGGCGCTGACCGACCAGGCGCAGCCGGTCGCCGCGCGGCTTGGACCGCTCGGAACGCGCCGCGACCGCGCTCATTGCGCCTTTTTATCCGCGGGCTTCTTGTCGACCGTGAACTTGGCGCTTGCGAGCTTCACCTTTTTCTTTTCGGGCGGCGGCTTGGCGGTTGGCGCTTTGGCCATGGCGATCTTGTTCTTGGCCTTTTTATCGCTCGCGGGCTTTGCGCTCGCTTCCTTCTTGTCCACCTTCGCGGCGGCTGCCTTTTTGTCCGCCTTCGCGGCGGTTGGCGGCTTGGCGCCCGCCGACCTTTCCTTAAGCTTCGCATCCGCCGCTGGCTTGGCGACGGCGAGCTTCGCCTCGGCCGCCTCCGCAGCGGGCTTTTTCTTGGCCAAGGCCGCTTTCTTTAACGGCTTGTCGACAGGCTTGGCAGGCGCCGGGACGCTGGCGCGCACCAGGCGCGGCTGATCAGGTGCGGCGACGATCGAACGCGAAGCGACCGGGAAGTCGGCCAAGATGACCTTCGCCTCGCCCTGCGCCGCTTGCTCGGGCGCGACGGCGAGCACGAGCGGGGCTGACATCTGGTTGCGCGGCATCGGCCGCGTCAGGCTCGCAAGCGCAACTTCGCCGCCAAGGAACTGGCCCTCGGTGGGGGCCGACAAGGCGAGAACATCGACGTTCCACCGTTCGAGCTGGCGCAGCCGGCCGCGCGTGCTGAGTTCGGTATCGAGCGCCCGGATGTCGCGCTTGGCCATCAGGATCCGGCTTTCGACCCTTTCCAGCGAAGCGCGCTCCGATGCGACGCGGAGCGACACCATGTAGCAGCTGAGCGCGGCGCCGGCGACCGCGCCGACCCACATGACCGAACGAAAACTTTGAACGATCATCGCCTTGATCCTCCTTGTTTACTGGGCCTGGCAAGCGCCCCGGTCCGGGTCGCGGACCGAAGCGTCGCCGAACGCGACCGTGGATTGACCTGCTGCTCCGCCTCGCTCGCGCGGATCGGCTTCGAGACGCGGGTGAAGGTCGTCGCGACACCGATTCCGGCGGCGTCGGGGACGTGCCGCGACCGGGCCGGCGCCTTGCCGCCGCGCGCGCTCAGAAAGCGCTTGACCATGCGGTCTTCGAGGCTGTGGAACGTGACCACCGCGAGCCGGCCGCCGGGCCGTAAGACGCGCTCGGCGGCTTCGAGCCCGTCGGCGAGCTCGTCGAGTTCTCCGTTCAAATGGATTCGGATCGCCTGAAAGGTGCGGGTCGCGGGATCCTTCTTTTGGCCGGGGTGATGGCCGACCGCCTTGCGCACCACCGCGGCAAGCTCAGCGGTGCGTGCAACCGGACGCGCAGCGACGATAGCGCGGGCGATGCGGCGCGAGCGAGGTTCTTCGCCGTAGCGGAAAATGATGTCGGCGATGTCGCCTTCGTCGGCGGTATTGACGAAATCGGCCGCGCTCGGCCCGCTCCTGTCCATCCGCATGTCGAGCGGGCCGTCCGACTGGAACGAAAAGCCGCGATCCGCGCGGTCGAGCTGCATCGACGACATTCCAATGTCGAGTGCGACTCCGTCGGCCTCGGCGACATGCGCTTCGATGTTGGAGAAGCGGTCTTCGACCAGCGTCAGTCGCGGGTGGGCAAGCGCGGCGCCTTCCGCAACGGCATCGGGATCGCGATCGAAGGCGGTGACATCGGCCCCCGCATCGAGCAGCGCGCGCGTATATCCACCCGCCCCGAAGGTGCCGTCGACATGGCGTTCGCCGGGTGCGGGCGCGAGCGCGGTCATGACCTCGTGCAGCAGCACTGGAATGTGGGCCGGCGCGCTCACAGGCTCAGCCCCCGCTCTTCGAGGCGGTAGCGCGCGATATCCTTCATGTCGGGATGAACCGCGTCCGATTTGAGGAAGGTCGCCGGGTTCCAGATTTGAAAAATCTCGCCTGCACCGACGAACAGGGCGAGCTCCTCGATTCCGCCCTTACGCCGCATCATCGGCGGAAAGATGATGCGGCCGCTGCTGTCATAGGGAACGTCCTCGGTCGAACCGAAGGCGAGCATGTTGCGCTGATGATAGTCGGCGAGGTTTGCGGGGTCCGATTCGCCCTCGCGCTTTTCGTAAAGCCGCTCGAGCTTGGCGTGCTGGATCGCTGCGTAGCCGTGGTCGTAAGCTGAAATGCATGGGTAGGTATCGTGCTTGGCGAGGACAAGCGCCTTGGCGTCACTGCGCTTTTCTATGATCGCGCGCAGGAACGACGGCACCGAAACCCGGCCCTTGGCATCGACTGCGTTTAACGCACTGCCTTGAAACAGATGCTCGATCGACACGCCCGCACACGCTCCCCAGCGAAGCGCAAAGCTCTCCCCCTCGCGAAAAAGGCGGTTACGCCCCCTCCGCGCCGGCACCCTTTGAGTGACAGTTGAACCCGCGCCTGAAGCGGTGTGAGTAACATGCAGTAATCGGGGATACAATGGGTTTTCATGCCATTGCGTGGGATTTCGTGGGAAGTGCTTGATTTGCGGGGGTTAGAGGCTACGCCGCGCGGAACTGTTCTTATCTTGTTCTTGCTAGCACACCCTGTTGATAAGTTTGTTAGCGGCGGCGCTGGGGCCGGAGCGGATCCTCGACCCTAACGGTCGCCTCGCTCGACATGTTAGCCTCGTTGGCGGGTACGCCGCCCGGCGCGACCCCGAGCTCGGCAAGCGGCTCGTTGGGCTCCTCCGCGGCGGCGTCGAGCGGCGCGCTGGCCCCGTCGGTGACGACTTCTTCGATGCGGTTGGCAGTGATCGGCTCCTCGTCGCTCGCCCTGGTGAAAATCGCCGCGAGGAGGACAAGCAGAAAGACGAAAGCAAGGCCGGTCAGGCCGATGCGGACGCGCTGCATACTGCTGTTCAAACGATGCCTACCCCCACGGCGAATCGTAACGCCTTCGCCTGCGGCTGTCACGCCGGCTGTTGTTCATGCTATGTTCTTGGGCTAATGTCACTCCATGCGCGCCGAGTCCCCTTTCGCCGCCATCCCGCGGCCGCTGCGCTGGCTGTTCCTCGATCTCAACAGCTATTTTGCGAGCGTCGAGCAGCAGCTGCAACCGCATTTGCGCGGCCGCCCGGTGATCGTCGCGCCGGTCGACAGCGACACGACGGTGGCGATCGCGGCGTCCTACGAGGCCAAGGCGTTCGGTATTTCGACCGGCACCCCGGTTTGGGAAGCCAGGCAACAATGCCGCGACTTGATCGTCACGCCGGCGCGGCACAAACGCTATGTCGAATTTCACGAGGCGATCCTCGC
>Ga0136640_10000477_pt1 | contig 15391 bp, 12 predicted proteins | sample AntDrymUQ8642106_2_FD_105498 | JGI IMG/M metagenome (GOLD analysis project Ga0136640, IMG submission 105498) | Polar desert sand microbial communities from Dry Valleys, Antarctica - metaG UQ864 (21.06) | ecosystem: Environmental > Terrestrial > Soil > Desert | place: Antarctica: Dry Valley...
GGGCGGCGTGGGCGGCGTGGGCGCAGCGAACGCGGGATGACCGAGCGCCGGCGCTCGGCGTTGCTGGTCGCGGCGGTCCTGCTCGCCGGATCGCTGACCATCCTCGCCCCGGCGCTCTTCTCCTCGGACGTGCTCTCGGCCGGGGACAAGCTCTTCTTTCAGACCCCGTTCCTGGCAGAGCGACCCGCCGGCCTCGAACGTCCGTCCAACTTCGACCTCTCCGACGCGGTGGACGTGTTCCATCCGCACCTGCTCGAGGCCCGGGAGGCGGTCCGGGCCGGCGAGCTGCCGGCGTGGAACGCTCACATCGAGGCGGGCCGCCCGGTCGGCGCCCAGAACGGCGGACCCTTCTATCCCTTGCACTGGCTCGCCTACGTGCTGCCGTTCTGGCAATCGCTCGAGCTGATCGCCCTCCTCAAGCTGCTGATCGCGGGCTCGGGCGCCTTCGTCTTGCTGCGCCGCCTGGGGCTCGGAGCCGGCGGCGCCACATTCGGCGCCGTCTCGTTCGCATTCGGCGTTCCCTTCGTCGTCTCGCTCGAGCACCCCCAGGCGGTGGTCTTCGGCCTGCTGCCGTGGCTGTTGGCGGCAAGCGACTGGATGGTTCGGGGCCGGGGCGGTGCCCGCGCCGTGCTCGCGTGCGGGGGCCTCATGGGGGTGGCCCAGCTCGCGGGCCACCCCGAGAGCACCTTCGTGCTCGTGAGCGGGTTCCTCGCGTTTGCCGCCTTCCGCGCGTTCGAGCCCGGGGTGGCGGAGCTCCGGCCGACGGCCAGGCGCCTCGGGCTCCAGATCCTCGCCGCAGCCATGGTCGCCTTCGCGGTCGCGGCGGTCACGCTCATCCCGACCCTGCTGCTCCTGCGAGACTCCGTGGACTCGGACCGCAACGCCCCTGCGCTCGGGCTGTCGGCTCTCCAGGCAGCCTTCTTTCCCGAGGCCTGGGGCCGCCCGGACAAGATCGGCTTCGAGGGGCCGGCCGGCACCAGCTACGCATACCGGGCGATGTACATCGGCGCCGTTCCGCTGGTGCTGGCGCTCGCGGGGATGGTCGCGCGCCGCAGCGGGCTGCAGCTGTTCTTCGCGGCCACCGCGGCCGTCTGCGGCCTGTTGCTGCTCAACGTGCCCGTGGTGCCGGAGGTGATCGGCAAGCTGCCGGTCTTCTCACTGGTTAACGAGTGGCATTTCATCTTCCTCGCGATCTTCTGCGGATCGATGCTCGCGGGCATCGGCCTGGACATCCTGCTGCGCGGCGATCGGCGCGAGCGCCGCCGCTTGGCGCTGGCGGCCGCGGCCGTGGCCCTGGCGCCCGTCGCGTGGCTTGTCACCAAGCCCGGCGCGCTGGGGCAGTGGCGCGACCTTCCCGGAAACTTCCCCGTGCTCGGCGAGTCGGTCGGCTCGCCGGAACTGGCCCGGCTGGTCGCTGGAAGCCACTGGATCGTCTTCGCCGGGTTGGGCGCGCTGCTCGCACTCGTCGCGTGGCGCCGTCGGTCCGCCGCGCCTCCGTGGGTGTTCGCGGGCATTGCGGTGGCACTGGCGCTGGGCGACCTCGTGCCCCTCGGCCTGGGCTACCACCCCGCGGTGCCCGAGCGCCTGGCCGATCCCGCGCCGACGAGATCGATCGCCTTCCTACAGGAGAACGCGGGCTTTGACCGCGTCGCGGGCGCCGGGCCGGCGCTCTATCCGAACGCCGTCCAACGCTACGGGCTCGCCGACGCGCGCGGCGAGGACCTGCCCGAGCGGGAGCGCTTCGGCAAGGTCTGGACGGGCTTTGGCGGCGACTTCTTCCAGGAGTTCGGCCTGAAGGTGGTGCAGCAGCCGGGCGCCGGCCGGGCGCCGGAGCTGCTCGACCTGATGTCCGTGCGCTACCTCGTCGACGCCGGCGGCGCGCCGGTGCCCGCAGGACTGCGTACCACGGCCGTAGACGAGCCGGGCCAGCGCGTGCTCGAGAACCCCGATGCGCTGCCCCGCGCGTGGGTCGCCTACGGCGCCCGACCCGCGGAGGGGGCCGCTGCGGCGATCGAGCAGACCGTGGCCTCGAGCGTCTCCGAGCTCCAGCGCAGCCCGGTGATCGAGGCCGATGGAGCGTCGCTTCCCTCGGGCGGCGCCGCTCCCTCTCGGGCGCGGATGATCGCTGCCGAGCGTGGGCACATGGAGGTCGCCGCGAGGGCCCGCACCCCAGGTCTGCTCGTGGTCACCGACTCATGGGACGGCGGTTGGGGGGCGACGGTCGATGGCGAGGAAGCCGACGTGCTGCCCGCCAACGGTGGGTTTCGCGCCGTCGCGCTGCCGGCCGGTCGCCATGTCGTCGAGTTCGACTACAGGTCGCGGCCGCTGATCGCCGCCGCCGTGGTCAGCCTGCTGGGGATGGTCGGCGTTGTCGCGGGTATCGCCGTGCTCGGACTTCGCGGCCGGCGGGCGCGCGAGCTGACCGCTCAGGACCTCAGGCGGCCTGCGCCGCGCGGGCCGTGCCCCGGAGATAGCCGCCGATCTCGCGTAGGAGCGATCGTTCGGCGATGGCGGTGGCGGCGGCCGTCAGGATGATGAAGACACAGAGTTCACCAAGCGCCGCCCAAAGGCTGCGCTCGCCCGTCTCGACGAGCCGCAACCCGAGTACGCCGGCCACGGCCGGGAGGCATGGCATGACCGCCCGCACGCAGTGGCGCACCATCGCGAACCCGCCGAATAGACGCTTGAGGTAGTAGGTGCGGACCGCCAGCTGGACCGCGGTGATCGCGCAGATGGCGACCGCATAGCCGGTCAGGCCCCAGGCGATCATCGCCGGCACCCCGACGAGGAAGAACACCACGAACGCCGCGGCGCCGTACACGGCCAGCGGCCGGGTCTGCCCGATCGCGCGCTGGAAGGCCGGCCAGCTGAAGCCGATCTGCTGGACGGCGGCGGTGATGCCGAAGACCTGCAGCAGCTCCGTCGCGATGTCCCACTTCTCTCCGAGGACGTACGACACGAGGTCGGGGGCGAACAGCGCCAGCCCGAGGCCGAATGGGATGCCCCAGATCAGCGCCAGGCGGTTGGACTTCGTGAACGCCTCGAACAGGAGGTCCGTGCGCTCGCTTACGGCGCAGATGGCCGGATAGAGGGTCGCGGTGACGATCTGATCGACGCGGTCGGCGAACGCGGCGATGGTCCCGGCGAGCCCGATCGCTCCGACGCCCGCGAGGCCCGCGGTCTCCTGGCCGAGGATCACGGCGACCTGGACCACCACGATGCTGCTCCCTGCCGACACGAGCACCGGCCAGGAGAACGCGACGTACTCGCGCAGGGCGTGGCGGTCGTAGCGAAACCGGATCGGATACGGGCAGGTGATGACCGCGGCAACGGCCGCGGCCCAGATGCCGGCCAGGGCCCCGAGGACGAGGCTCCAGTAGCTGAGCCCGGCCGCCCCCATGGCGACGGTGGCAGCGAGGCCCACCACCGGCTCGATCGCCTGCAGCGAGCGTTGGCGGACGAACCGCATCTGGCGGTAGAGAATCCAGATCGGGGCGTGAAAGGCGGTGCCGAGCACCGCCACCGCCAACACGCAGCCGGGAAGGATGATCTCCGGCCGTCCATAGAGAAGGCCGAAGAGCGGCATCGCGAGGACGATCAGCCCGCAGAACAGGGCGGTCCACAGCAGGTTGAGTGTGAACGCCTTCTGAAACGCGAGCGCCTGGTCGGCTTCCTCCTGCTGGATGTACTTGTCCTGCAGCCCGACCTCCTTCAGCCACAGCAGCGCGGCCACGGCGACGTAGATCAGGCCCCACAGCCCGTAGTCGGCCGCGGTGAGGAAGATCGCGATGGCGAAGTGGCGCAGGGCGCCCACCCCGGCGAGGCACACCATGAAGGCGGCATTGATGATCGTGCCCCGGGCGGTGTGCGAGCGCAGCGTGCGCTCCCCGAGTGACAGGTGGGAGAACCGCTCGGTGGCGGCGGAGTCGGTCATCGGCGCCATCGTGTAGCCGCGCGGTCGCGGACGGCCCGTGCCAGCCAACGTTCCGGCCGTCGTCGGATGAACAGCACAGGCACGTTCTCCGCCATCCGACTAGCTTACGGCCCCCGGTGACGGACGCCACGCACTCATTTGCACAGGCACGGCCTGACGCGCGTGGCGAGATCCCCCGCCTCGGAGAGCCCGTGCCGTGAGCGCCAGCCTGCGCGAGGCCGTGGACTCGAACCCGCTCTGGTACCACACGCTCGACCTCGCCCCGGACATCGCGACGCCCGGGTACTTCGACCTGCGGCCCGTCGTCGACAGGTTGCCGTGGCCAGACGTCCGGGGCAAGCGCTGCCTGGACGTGGGGACCTACGACGGCTTCTACGCCTTCGAGCTGGAGCGCCGCGGGGCCTCGGAGGTCGTCGCGCTGGACATCCCCGATCACGAGGACTGGGACTGGCCGCCGGAGATCCGCGCCCTAGGATCCGAGTACTTGGCGTCGATCGCGGGGCCTGAGAAGGGCGTCGGCTTTCGGATCGCGCGGGAAGCGCTGCACTCGAGCGTCGAGAAGGTCGACATGACCGTGTATGAGCTCGGCCCCGAGCGCGTCGGGACATTCGACGTGGTCGTCTGCGGGTCGCTGCTGCTGCACCTACGCGATCCGCTGCGCGCGCTCGAGGCGATCCGGAGCGTGTGCTCGGGCGAGTTCATGTCCTCGGAGGAGATCGACCTGCGGCTGTCGGTCATGCATCCCCGCCGCGCGCTCGCGCGGCTCGCCGCCCCCGGCGAGCAGATGCAGTGGTGGGTCCCGAACGTCGCCGGTCACAAGCGGATGGTGTTCGCGGCGGGATTCGAGGTTCTGCGCTCGATCAGGCCCTATCCCGACGCTTTCGGTGTCGGCCATCCCGCTCACCGCACGGATCTGCGTACGATGCACCTGCGCGCAGCCCGAGTCCTCCTGACCGGCGGCGTGGGCGTTCCCCATGCGGCGCTGCTCGCACGGCCACGGGGCTGAGACGCGACACCGAAGATGACCGCCGAGCTCCGGGATACCCAGGCCGACGTCGAGCAGGTGCCCGCCTGGTATCACTCGATCGAGCTTGCGCCCGGGGTCGTTTCGCCCGGCTACTTCGACCTGCGGCCGATCGTCGACAGGCTGCCGTGGCCCGATGTGCGGGGCAAGCGCTGCCTGGACGTGGGGACCTACGACGGCTTCTACGCGTTCGAGCTCGAGCGCCGGGGCGCGGCCGAGGTCGTAGCGGTGGACGTCGCCGACCCTCACGACTGGGACTGGCCGCCGGACGCCCGTGAGCAGGGCCCGGCCGGGGTCGAGCGCGCCACCGCCGGCCGACGGACGCTCGGGTTCGAGGTCGCCCGGCGCGCCCTCGGCTCCGCGGTCGAGCGCCGCAACATGACGATCTATCAGCTGAGCCCCGAGATGGTCGGGGAGTTCGACGTCGTGGTCTGCGGGTCGCTGCTGCTGCACCTGCGCGACCCGTTGCGCGGCCTCGAGGCGATCCGGACCGTGTGCAGGGGCTCAATCCTCTCGATCGAGGAGATCCGGCTGACCCTAAGCCCGCCGTTTCACCGGCAGCCCGTGGCCGAGCTCGACGGCAGCGGCGAGCAGCTGCAGTGGTGGGTCCCGAGCGTGTCGGGGCACCGCCAGATGTTGCTCTCGTCGGGCTTTGCGACGAAACGTACGGCGGGTCCCTTCGCGATCCGCCTCGGCCCGAGCCACCCGGCGGCTTCGACCACTCCGAGCGGATGGCGGTGGCGGCGCACGCGACTGCTGCAGCGCGCTCTGGCGGGAGCGGTAGGGGTGCCCCACGCGGCCGTGTTGGCCCAGCCACGGGCATGAGCGCCTGGGCCGGCCGCTCCGTGCTCGTCACCGGTGCCCAGGGCTTCGTCGGAAGCTGGCTGGCGGAGGCACTGCTCGACGCGGGGGCTCGGGTCATCGCCCTGCGCCGCGACGTGGAGCCCGAGGCGCGCTTTCACGTCGATGGCATCGATGCGCGCTGCGTGATCGCGCAGGCCGACCTCGTGGACTACGAGGATGTCTTGCGCGTGCTCAACGAGCACGAGATCAGCACCGTGTTCCATCTGGCGGCGCAGACGATCGTCGGCACGGCCAACCGGTCGCCCCTGTCCACCTTCGACACCAACATCCGCGGGACCTACGTGCTGCTGGAGGCCTGTCGAGCGCTCGGGGTCGTGGGCGAAGCCGTGGAGGCGATCGTGGTCGCTTCGTCCGACAAGGCCTATGGCGGCAACGAGCAGCTGCCCTACCGCGAGGACTTCGCCCTTAGGCCCCGCTTTCCCTACGACGTGTCGAAGGCCTGCACGGACATGCTGGCCCGCTCCTACGCGTACACCTACGATCTGCCGGTGGCCGTGACCCGGATGGCCAACATCTACGGTGGCGGAGATGTCAACTGGTCGCGGATCGTGCCCGACACCGCGCGGGCGCTTGCGAAGGGCGACCGGCCGGTGATCCGCTCCGACGGCACGCCCGAGCGTGACTACCTCTACGTCGCGGACGCCGTGGATGCCTACTTGACGGTGGCCGCCTCGCTCGAGCGCACCGACTTGCGCGGGCGGGCCTGGAACGCCGGGTGTGGCTCGCCCGTGTCCGTTCGCGAGCTGGTGGACCGGCTGGCCGCGGTCTCCGGCCGCGGCTCTGAGCCTGACGTCAAGGGTGCCGGCACTCCTCACGGGGAGATCGACCGCCAGTACCTCGACTCGACCGCGATCCGCGAGGAGCTGGGCTGGGCGCCCCGGCACGACCTCGACGAGGGCCTCGAGGCGGCCTGGCGATGGTACGAGAAGTTCTGTTCCTGAGCGCCCACGGGCGGAGGTCGCTTGCGGCGACCGCGCCGATGCTCGCGTTGGTGATCGCGGGCTGCGGAGGCTCCGACGATCCTCCCACGGGCCCGGGGGAGCCGGCTGCCGTGGTGGCATCGGCGTCCGGTGCCTTCACCCTCACCACCTCGGCGGGCGACGCCCAGGCGGGGCTGCGCTTCGCCGGCTTCGTGGCCGAGGGCACCGTGGTGATCGAGAACAAGGGACAGCGGGCGGGGCCTTTCGCGCTGCGCCAGGAGATCCTCAATGAGGACCCGGGAGCGGGCGGCGTACGGGCATCCGCGCAAGTCGGCCTGCGCATCCTGGACACGACGCGCGAAGGCGCGGGGCGCGAGGTGTATCGCGGTCCGGTCGCCGGCCTGCGCTCGGTGTCGGTGGGCGAGATAGAGGCGGGCGCCTCGCGAAGGTACGCGTTCAAGCTCACGCCGCGCGCCCCGCGGCGATCGTCGCGGCTCGATCTCAGCTACAGCTGGGTGCCGGGAGGCGCCTCGGCACCGCCGGCCGACCGCCAAGAGCCGCGCGGGAAGGCCCAGCCGCGCTTGGGGGTGCGGCTGCGGATCCCGCCCGAGCAGAGCGTGCTCGACACCCGCAAGATCGTGGTCTTCGCTCGCTGCACCCGGCGCTGCCGGCTCGAGGCCGAGGCCATCCTGCGCGCCCGCTCTCGCCCGCCGACCGACCTGACGGTGAGCGCCGACCGCCCGGCTACACCGAAGCGGCCGGCGCGGCTGGAGCTGCGTGCACCGCGGGAGGCCCTCACGGCGATCCGCGCGGCGCTGACCCGTGGGCCTCCGGCCTTGGTGACGCTGCGGGTGACGGCGAGCGACGGCAGCGGCGGCTCAGCCACGGCCACCGAGCCGATCCGGCTCAAGCCGGCGCCGGACGCGACACCGGGGGGTTGAGCCGCGCGTGTCAGTAGGCCGAACGGAGGCCGGAGAGCATCGGGAAGTGGCGTACGTTGGTGGTCAGCAGCTCTGCGTCGAGGACGAGTGCGGTCGCGGCAATCAGGTAGTCGGCGTCGTCGATCCCGCTGAAGGCCTTGCGGTGCCGGCGGGCCAGCGAGCCTGCGCTGCGCGTGATGTATAAGGGCGAGCTTTCGCGGCCCGGCGCGAAGACTTGGTCGGAGCGCGCCCGGCTGGATTCGAACCAGCGACTTCTGCCTCCGGAGGGCAGCGCTCTATCCACTGAGCTACGGGCGCGTGAGCGCCGAGTCTAGATGCTGATCGCTGTCATATCGGACACGCACATGCCCCGCGGGGTCCGGCGGCTGCCGGACGCCTGCGTGGTCCTGCTGGCCGCCGCGGACCTGATTCTCCACGCTGGCGACGTGAGCACGGCCACGACCCTGGCGGAGATCGAGCAGCTCGGTCCGCCGGTGCTCGCGGTGCACGGCAACGTGGACGACGAGGAGCTCACGCGCCGGCTTCCCGCCGAGCGGGTCGTCGAGGCTGACGGCGCGCGCATCGGCATGGTTCACCACGCGGGGCCCCGGCGGGGACGGCTGGCCCGGATGCGTCGCCGCTTTCCCGACGTCCACGCCGTCGTGTTCGGCCACTCCCACCTGCCCCTGCACGAAAGCGAGGACGGCTTCGCGATCTTAAATCCCGGCAGTCCCACCGAACGCCGGCGCGCACCCGTGCGCACAATGGGGATCGTCAGGGCGGCGAGCGGCACCCTGGAGTTCGAGTTGGTCGACCTCCCCTGATTCCCCCGAATCGCGAAGATAGGGGCGCCCATGGACCTCGACATCCTCTTCGTAGGCACCGCCGGCTCGGCCCCCACCGCGCGCCGTGGCCTGCCCGCAACCCTGATCCGCCGAGGCGGCGACCGGCTGCTCTTCGACTGCGGGGAGGGCACCCAGCGCCAGCTGATCCGCTCCGTCGGCCTGGTCGAGCTGGACGAGGTCTTCCTCACCCACTTCCACGCCGACCACGTGCTGGGGCTGCCGGGACTGCTCAAGACCTACGGCCTGATGGGCCGCGAGCGCCCGCTGCACGTGTACGGCCCGCGGGGGCTCGAGCGGATGCTCACCGCGCTGCGCCCCGTGGTGGGGCGGACCCCCTACGAAGTTCATCTGCGCGAGCTCGAGCCGGGGCACGAGCTCGACCGTGACGGCTACCGGATCGCCGCCTTCGGGGTCGAGCACAGGGTCACCGCGCTGGGATACGCCCTGATCGAGGATGCGCGTCCTGGGCGCTTCGACGAGCAGCGGGCCATCGAGCTCGGGGTGGCGCCGGGACCCGACTTCGGCCGGCTTCAGCGCGGAGAGGCGGTGGGCGAGGTGACCCCCGATCAGGTGCTCGGCGAGGCGCGCCGCGGGCGGACCGTGGTGCTCACCGGCGACACCGCCCCCTCCGACATGACCCGGGCGGTGGCCCACGGCGCCGACCTGCTCGTGCACGAGGCCACTTTCATGGAGGAGGAGGCCGCGAGAGCGCGCGAGACCGGGCACTCGACCGCACATGCCGCGGCCGATCTCGCGGCCGGCGCCGAGGTCGGCCTGCTTGCGCTCACCCACGTGTCCTCGCGATATGGAGGGGGGGAGCTGCGCGACGAGGCACGCGCCGCCTTCGAACGGACGATCGTCCCGCGCGACTTCGACCGCGTTGAGATCCCGTTCCCCGAGCGCGGAGCCCCCGAGCACGTGCGCGCCGAGGGGTGAAGATGACATCGAGGGGAACACCGCCCCCCTTTGCAACCTCCCCGGCCGAAAGCCGCGCGTGAAGTTCAGCAACGGTCCTGCCCAGGTGTCGTCCTGCGACACCCAGATGGGATGGATCATCACCTTCCCCTCCCGACCGCGGGTAGCGGGGCTCATCGCGGCCGCGCTCGTGTGGACGCGGGAGCGTCAGGGGCCGGTGCTACTCTCGCCGAGCATCCTTTAACCCGGTCCCGCGAGGCCAGGAAGGACGTTCCATTGATCCAGAAGGTCGTGCTCGACTGCGACGACGTGCGGCGCACCCTGGTGCGCATCGCTCACGAGATCGTCGAGAAGAACGGTGGCGAGACGATCGCGGTCGTGGGCATTCACCGCCGCGGTGCGCTGCTCGCCGGGCGGCTGAGAGACCTGATTGCGGACCTGGCCGGCGAGCCGGTCCCGCTCGGCGACGTGGACATCTCCTTCTACCGAGACGATCTCGGGATGCGTGAGCCGGGCGCCCAGCCGGTCGTGCACGCCTCGCACATCGACTTCGCCGTGGAGGAGAGCACCGTGGTGCTCGTCGACGACGTGCTCTTCACCGGACGCACCGTGCGCGCCGCGATCGACGCCCTCTTCGACTACGGCCGCCCCCGGCGGGTGCAGCTGGCGGTGCTGGCCGACCGCGGCCATCGCGAGCTGCCGATCCGGCCCGACTACGTCGGCAAGAACCTGCCCACGGCTCGCAGCGAGCGGGTGAACGTGACGGTGGCCGAGCTGGACGGAGAAGACGAAGTATCGATCTCGGATGGAGAGTCTCGGTCCGGTGCTCGCGCGACCACCGATCGCGCTGCGCTCCTACCGTCCGCCGAGATAACCGTGAAGAGGAGGGGCGCGTGAAGCGGCATCTGCTGTCGGTGGACGACCTGTCGCGCGAGGACATCGAGCGCATCCTCGGCCGGGCCGAGAGCTTCGCCGAGGTCTCCGGGCGCGAGATCAAGAAGGTGCCGACCCTGCGCGGACGCACCGTGATCAACCTCTTCTACGAGGCGTCGACCCGCACCAGCTCCTCCTTCGAGCTTGCCGCCAAGCGGCTGTCAGCCGATCTGGTGAGCGTCAAGGCGCAGGGCTCCTCGGTCGACAAGGGCGAGTCGCTGAAGGACACCGTCCAGACGCTCTCGGCCTACGACCCTGCCGCCGTCGTGTTCCGCTCGCCCTACGCGGGCGCCGCCGGGCTGGTGGCGCGCTGGACCCCGGCCTCGGTGATCAACGCCGGCGACGGCAAGCGCGAGCACCCCACGCAGGCGCTGCTGGACCTCTACACGCTGCGCCGCCGCGCGGGCAGGCTCGAGGGCCTCGAGGTCTGGATCGTGGGCGATGTGCTCCACAGCCGCGTGGCGCGGTCGAACATCCTCGCCTTCAGCCGCATGGGCTGCCGGGTCACGGTCTGCGGTCCGCCTACCCTGATCCCGCGCGGGGTCGAGTCACTCGGCTGTGAGGTGCGGACCACACTCGAGGAGCTCGGCCAGGCCGACGTGGTCTATGCCCTCCGGATGCAGCACGAGCGGATGACGGGCACGTTCGTGCCCTCGCTGCGCGAGTACGCCGCCCAGTACCAGATCGACGGCCGGCGCCTCGGCGCGGGGCAGCTGCTGATGCACCCCGGCCCGGTCAACCGCGGCGTCGAGCTGTCGGCAGAGGTGATCGACTCCCCGCAGGCTCTGATCACCGATCAGGTCGAGTCGGGTGTGGTGGTGCGGATGGCCGTGCTCTACGAGCTGCTGGCGGGCGGCTCGGCGCTGCCGCGCGGCGCCGGCACTTCGTCGCGCGCCACCTCGGAGCCCCAGCCCGCATGAGGACCGGGATCGCCCTATGAGCACACCGCTCGACTCCCTGCTCGACAGGGCCGGCTCCGCCCCTGGCGCCCTCCTGATCCGGCGGGCGCATCTGCTGGATCCCCGCGCGGGGCTCGACGGGCCAGGTGACCTGTTGCTGCGCGGCGGGGCCGTGGCCGAGATCGGCGCCCCCGGGGCGCTGGAGGCGCCTGCCGACGCCGAGATCGTGGAGGCCGAGGGCCTGCATGCCTTCCCCGCCTTCGTCGACTGCCACGTGCACCTGCGCACGCCCGGCCGCGAGGACGAGGAGGACATCGAGACGGGCACCCGCGCGGCGGCGGCCGGCGGCTACGGCGCGATCCTGGCCATGCCCAACACCGACCCCGTGGTCGACACCGCCTCGATCCTCGGCTCCCTGCGCGAGCGCGCGCGCGGCGAGGCGCGCATACCCACGGGGTTCACCGCCGCCGTCACGGTGGGCCAGCGCGGCGAGCGGCTCACCGAGATGGCGGAGCTGGCCGAGGCCGGTGCCGCCGGCTTCACCGACGACGGCTTCCCCCTGCGCTCGGCCGGGGTCATGCGCCAGGCATTGCAGTACCAGCGCCTCGCCGGGCGCTGCATCGCCCTGCACGAGGAGGACCCCGCGCTGTCGGTCGACGGCGCGATGCACGAGGGCGAGGTCTCGGCCCTGCTCGGCGTGGCCGGCATTCCATCGGCGTCGGAGTCGACAGTGGTGGCGCGCGACGCCGAGCTGGCGGCCTACGAGGACGGCTTCATCCACGTGCAGCACGTGTCGGCCCGCCAGACGGTGGAGGTGCTCGAGCGCGCCCGTGCGGCGGGCGTACGGGTGACCGCGGAGGCCACTCCCCACCACCTGCTGCTCACCGACGAGTGCGTGCGCGGGCTCGACACCCACTTCAAGATGAACCCGCCGCTGCGCTCCGAGGACGACCGCCAGGCCCTCGTCGACGGCTTGCGGTCCGGGGTTCTCGGGTGCATCGCCACCGACCACGCGCCTCACGCGCGAGAGGAGAAGGAGGAGCCGTTCGAGCTCGCCCCGATGGGAGTCACGGGCCTGGAGAGCGCCTTCGCCGCGGTGCACACCGACCTCGTCGTTCCCGGCGTGCTGGCACTCGGCCTGGTGATCGAGCGGATGACAGCGGGCGCGGAGCCCTTCGGCCTCTCGATCCCCTCGCTGGCCCGGGATGCCCCAGCCAACGTCTGCCTGGTCGATCTGGCCGCGGAGTGGGAGGTGGGGGAGTCCGGATACGAGAGCCGCTCCTCCAACTGCGCCTTCGCCGGCCGGCGCCTCGTCGGCCGGGTGCGGATGACGATCGCCGCCGGGGCGGTCGCCTTCCGGGAGCGTTCGTTCGCGATCGGGGCGGTGGCGTGATGCCCGCCCCTGACCGGGTGAGCGCCTTTCTGCTGCTGGAGGACGGCACGCGCTTCGACGGTGACTCGGTCGGGGCGCCGCTTGGAGGATTTGGCACGGACGCCGAATCCCTCGCCCCCGCATCTGCAGGATTTGGTACGGACGCCAAATCCTTCGCCTCTGCATCTGAAGGGTTTTCCGCGGTCGGCGAGGTCGTGTTCAACACCGCGATGTCCGGCTATCAGGAGGCGGTCACCGATCCGAGCTACCGGGGGCAGATCATCGTCTTCACCTACCCCCTGATCGGCAACTACGGAGTCGCCTCCGATCACATGGAGTCCGACTCGGTGCACGTCAGAGCGGTGGTCATGCGGGAGGGGGTGGACCGAGAGGACGCGGCCCACGCCGAGGGCGGCTGGCTCACCTGGCTGGCGGACTGCGGCATCCCGGCGATCGCCGGCATCGACACCCGGGCGCTCGTGCGCCACATCCGCGACCGCGGAGCGATGCGCGGCGGGGTGTTCCCAGGCGAGCTGTCGGAGTCCGAGGCGATGGACCGCGTGATGGCCGAGCCCCCGATGGAGGGACTGGACCTGGCGCCGGAGGTCACACCGTCCGAGGTGGTCGTGCTCGACCCGCTCTCGGGCGTTCCCGGGCCGCGGGTGGCCGCGATCGACACCGGGATCAAGAGCTCGATCGTGCGCCATCTGCGTGAGCGGGGGGTGACCCTGGAACTGCATCCCTGCACCACCCGCTCCGAGGATCTGCTTGCCAACGACCCGGATGCCGTCTTCCTGGCCAACGGCCCCGGCGACCCCGCCGCGCTCGACTACGTGGTCGACACGGTGCGCGATGTGGTGGGCAAAACCCCCGTGTTCGGGATCTGCCTCGGTCACCAGCTGCTGTGCCGGGCGGTGGGCCTCGGGACCTCAAAGCTGGCCTTCGGCCATCGCGGCGCCAATCACCCGGTCAAGGACCTCGAGACGGGGCGCATCGACATCACCTCCCAGAACCACGGCTTCGCGGTGGTCGGCCCCGACGGCAGCCGGACGATCGACGCCGACGAGCCCGTGCGCTGGGAGACGGACTTCGGAGCCGCCGAGCTGAGCCAGATCAACCTCTACGACCGAACCGTCGAGGGCCTGATGCTGCGCGACGTACCAGGCGCGACGGTTCAGTACCACCCAGAGGCGGGGCCGGGGCCACACGATTCGCTGCATATCTTCGATCGGTTCCTGAGCATGGTTCGTTGATGCCCAAGCGCACCGACATATCGAAGATCCTCGTGATCGGCAGCGGCCCGATCGTGATCGGCCAGGCCGCGGAGTTCGACTACTCCGGTGCCCAGGCGTGCAAGGTGCTGCTGGAGGAGGGCTACGAGGTCGTGCTGGTCAACTCCAACCCGGCCACGATCATGACCGACCCGGAGTTCGCCACGGCCACGTACATCGAGCCGCTGCTCCCGGACTCGGTCACGCGCGTGATCGAGCGCGAGCGCCCCGACGCCCTGCTTCCCACCCTCGGCGGAGGGACCGCGCTCGACTTGGCGCGCGTGCTCAGCGAGGACGGGACGCTCGACACCTACGGGGTCGAGCTGATCGGCGCCGACTACGGGGCGATCCGCCGGGCGGAGGACCGCGATCTGTTCCGCGCGACGATGGAGAGCGCCGGCTTGCGGGTGCCGCGCTCGAGGGCGGTCGAGTCGGTGAGCGAGGCCGAGCGGGCGCTGCCCGAGATTGGCCTTCCCGCGATCGTGCGGCCGGGCTTCACTATGGGAGGCCAGGGCGGAGGCATCGCCCGCAGCGAGGCCGAGTACCACGAGCGGGTGACCGAGGGCATCGCCGCCAGCCCGATCGGGCAGGTGCTGGTCGAGGAGTCGGTGATCGGCTGGGGCGAGTTCGAGCTCGAGGTGATGCGCGACCACAACGACAACGTGGTGATCGTGTGCTCGATCGAGAACATCGATCCGATGGGCGTGCACACCGGGGACTCGGTCACCGTCGCGCCCCAGCAGACGCTGTCCGACCGCCAGTATCAGCTGCTGCGCGACCAGGCCATCGCCGTGATCCGCGCGGTGGGGGTCGAGACCGGAGGATCCAACATCCAGTTCGCGGTCAACCCGCGGACCGATGAGATCGTGGTGATCGAGATGAACCCGCGGGTGTCGCGGTCCAGTGCGCTGGCCTCCAAGGCCACCGGCTTCCCGATCGCCAAGATCGCCGCGCGCCTCGCTGTGGGCTACGCGCTGGAGGAGATCGACAACGACATCACCCGCGTGACCCCCGCGAGCTTCGAGCCGGCGATCGACTACGTGGTCGTCAAGTGGCCGCGCTTCGCCTTCGAGAAGTTCCCGGGCGCCGACGGCTCGCTGTCCACGTACATGCAGTCGGTGGGCGAGGCGATGGCGATCGGGCGCACGTTCAAGCAGGCGTTCGTGAAGGCGATGCGATCCCGCGAGCTCGACGTGAGCCCCTCGCTCCCGCCGGACACAGAAGAGCTCCTTCGTGCGCTGGAGGTACCCTCACACGACCGCTACGAGTACCTGTTCGAGGCCGTGCGCCGGGGCGTGGACGCCGCCGAGCTGTGCGAGCGCACGGGCATCGACCCCTGGTTCATGGCCGAGATGAGCGCCCTTGCCGCGGGCGAGGACCCAGAGGCCGGGCTGGCTCGCACCTTCAAGGCGGTCGACACCTGCGCGGCCGAGTTCGAGGCCGCCACGCCCTACTACTACTCGGGCTGGGAGCGCCCCGGCCGCGACGGCCCAC